>CAJHYS010000312.1_pt1 | contig 14592 bp, 14 predicted proteins | sample 9198801 | NCBI WGS metagenome assembly CAJHYS01 (sample SAMEA7708368, study PRJEB35096) | sediment metagenome | biome: marine neritic benthic zone biome [ENVO:01000025]; feature: sediment [ENVO:00002007]; material: shallow marine sediment [ENVO:03000034] sea grass bed [ENVO_01000059] ...
CCGCCGCGGCAGGGGCTTGGCCGGCTACGGAAACCTTAAAGCCCTGGAACGACCGGGAGAGAAAAAGCCAAACGCCGAGGAACACAGCCAGCGCGACGAACACACCGGCGTGGAGCCGGGTTCCGGTCAGCAATATGGGAAGCTGACCCCAGTCGCCGAAGGTTCGGGTTTCGGGAAAGTTGAAACCTTCCGGGCTGCGCCAGGGCCCATGTACCAGATGGCCCAGAACCTGGATCGCCACATAGGTCAACATCAGGCTGACCAGAATTTCATTGGCGTTGAACCTGGTCTTCAAAAAGGCGGGTATGGCGGCCCATGCCATGCCCCCCAAGGCGCCGGCCAGCAACATCAAAGGCAAAAGCCAGGGGCCATCATTACCGTAGACGGCAAGGGCCACACCGCCGCTGGCAATGGCGCCCATGGTGAGTTGACCTTCGGCACCGATGTTCCAAACATTGCCTCTAAAGCCGACGGTCAGCCCCAAGGCGCACAGTAGGAGCGGCGTGGCCTTGATCAGCCATTCGGCAATGGAATAGGTGGAGGTGAGCGGCTGGATGAAGAAGGTATAGAGCGCCAGGAACGGATCGGTGCCCAATGCGCCGAACAGGGCGATGCCGGCAACGGCGGTGAGGCCCGCCGCGATCAGCGGCGAGGCATATTGCATGGCCCGGGATGTGGACTGGCGCGCCTCGAGCCTAAGCTGCATCGGAGACCTCGGGCGTTTCAAACTGACCGGACATCCACAAGCCAAGCTCTTCGATGTTTGTCTCATCGGCTTTTCGGGCGGGGCTCAAGCGGCCCTCCGCGATCACGGCGATCCGGTCGCAAATCTCAAACAACTCATCCAGATCTTCAGAGACAATCAGGACGCAGGCACCGGCGTTGGCCAGGTCCAAGATGGCCTGGCGGATGGTGGCCGCCGCGCCCACATCCACCCCCCATGTCGGATAGCCCAAGACGAGCAATTCCGGCTGCTGCAGGATCTCGCGCCCGACAATGAACTTTTGCAGGTTGCCGCCCGACAGGCTCTTGGCCTCCGCGGAGATGCCTGCGGAACGAACGTCGAAGGCCTGGCAGATCTTGTTCGCCTGGGCATCAACTTCGGCGAACGCTATGAAGCCGTTGTTGACCTGCCCCTTATGGTGCCAGGTGAGCAGGGTGTTCGCCGTTAACGGCATCTCGGGAACAGAGCCGCGCCCCAACCGCTCTTCCGGCACAAAGGCCAACCCTTGGCGGCGCCGTGCTTCGGGACCGTCCTGTCCGATGTCGCGCCCGGCCAGCCGCAGCATGCCTGCTTCCGGCAAGAACCGCTCTCCGTTTATGGCAGACAGAAGCTCTTTCTGACCATTGCCCGCAACCCCTGCAAGCCCGAGAACCTCGCCGCGGTTTATGGTGAGGTTCATGTTCTTCAGCCCGATCCCCAGCGGATCTCTGGGCGGCAGGCTTAGATTGCTGATTTCCAGAAAGGCCTCCGCGCTCGCCTCTTGGCTATCCGCCTTCTTGGTGACCGGAAGCTCTGATCCGATCATCATTTCCGCCAGGCTCTTGGAGGTTTCATCGGCCGGTGTGCAGCGGGCCGTGACCTTGCCCAGGCGCAGCACCGTGGCCGTGTCGCACAGGTCCATGATTTCATCGAGCTTGTGGGAGATGTAGAGGATCGAACAGCCTTCCGATGAGAGCCGGCGCAAGGTCTCAAATAGTTTGCCGACCTCCTGGGGCGTCAGCACGGACGTGGGCTCGTCCATGATCAAGAGCTTTGGGTTTTGCACCAGACAGCGGATAATCTCGACGCGCTGTCGTTCGCCCACGGAGAGGTCATGGATGTGCTGGTGGGGGTTGATCGGCAGGCCGTAGCGTTCGGAAATCTCACCGATCTCGCTGGTGAGTTTCGAAAGATCATGGTCGGGATCGATGCCCAGAGAGATGTTTTCCGCAACCGTCAGGGTCTCAAACAGATTGAAATGCTGAAACACCATGCCGATGCCGAGCGCCCGCGCGGCGTTCGGATTGGCTATGGTGACCCGGTTGCCGTTCCACCAGATTTCGCCGGCATCGGCCTTCACCACACCGTAGATGATCTTCACCAGAGTGGACTTGCCCGCACCGTTTTCCCCCAACAAGGCATGGATTTCGCCCGGCATGACCGTGAGATCAACATGATCGTTGGCCAGGCACCCCGGATAGTGCTTGGTGATCTGTCTCAGGTCCAATTGCGGTGTCATTTGCCAGCCGAGCCTCTCCCACCCATGGTGGTCTTTCTAAACTGAAATTGGCGCGTGCTCCACACTTTCAAACCCGGCCAATCTCATCTTGTGTGGAAGGCCACAAAGACCGATAACCCATCTGAAACCCAAATGAACGGACATCGGAAGTCTGATCCAGGAGAGTGGACATGGCATTTGACGTAGTGGTTGTTGGCGGCGGCATTGTCGGGTGCACAAGCGCCTTTTACCTGGCCCGAAAGGGAATGAAAGTTGCGCTGGTGGAAAGGGCGGCGATCGGCTGTGGCACCACGAGCAACTCATTTGCCTGGGTGAATGCGACCGCAAAGGTGTTCAATGAGGCCTATCACCGGCTCAATGCCAGCGGGCACCAGATGTACTGCGATCTGATGGTGGAATTCGGTGAAGACAACCTTGGCGCCCAGCCCATGGGTGCGCTCGGCGTCGTGTGCCGGTCCGATGCAGGCGGCTATGCCGCTGCCCAGGAGCAAGCCCGTCTCTTAGGGGAGTTCGGCTATCCCTTCGCCTGGGTGGGCGTTGAGGAACTGCGCACCATGGAACCGCATATTGCCTTTGCCGACGATGCGGAGGCGATCTTTTCCATGAGCGATCCCTATCTGGATGCGCCCACGTTCGCCCGTTTCATGGCGAGCCAGGATCAGGCCCTGGGCGGCACGGTCATGGAGCAGTGCGCCGCCCGCGAGCTGCAGGCAACGGACGAAGGGGTGGTCACAGGCCTGGTGACCGAACAAGGCACCTTGGAGACCACCCATGTGTTGGTCACATCCGGCCCGGACACGCCTGAGGTCCTGAGCACACTGACCGGGTATGACGGGTTTGCCGCGCGCTTTCCCATGCGCAAGGTGCCGGGCTTGCTGGTGACCACACCCAGCACGGCGCCCCACCGACTGGTGCGCAGCGTGGTCTACCTGTCAGGCTCTGAGGAGTTTCACGTGCAAACCGAGGCCGGCGGCGGCTTGCGCCTGGGCGCCGACGATATTGACGGCAGGATCGCCGAGGATCAGTCGCCGGAAAACCTGCGCGGCGCTGCCATTGAGCTCTTGCAGCGCACTAAGCGGATCATTCCAGGTTTCGTGGGCGAAAGCTGCATTGATGAGTGCCGGCTGGGTGTGGGCATCAGGCCCTATCCTGAAGACGGCGTGAGCCTGGTTGGCCCGCTGCCGGGCTCCACGGGCCTGCACGTGATCGCCACCCACAGCGGTGTGTCGCTCGCGCCGATCCTCGGCAGCCTGATGGCCGAAAGCATCGCCAGCGGCGATTTGCACGAAAGACTGGAACCTTTTTCCTTAGAGCGCTATCAGGCGTTTGCTTGAACGCCAGGGGCGCATTACCGCCCTGAGGTGCAATGACCGCTTGACGGCACCGAGAATGCGTTGTCAAAGAGCGCTGCCGATGTCCGACATTTCACATATCCGCAATTTTTCCATCGTCGCCCACATTGACCATGGAAAATCAACGCTCGCCGACCGCCTGATCCAGATTTGCGGCGGTTTGTCGGCGCGCGAGATGACCGAGCAGGTTCTGGACAGCATGGAGCTGGAACGCGAACGCGGCATCACCATCAAAGCCCAGACGGTTCGTCTGGAATATAAGGCCAAGAATGGTGAGGATTATGTGCTGAACCTCATCGACACGCCCGGCCACGTGGACTTTGCCTATGAGGTGAACCGCTCCTTAAGCGCCTGCGAGGGATCGATCCTGGTGGTGGATGCAAGCCAGGGAGTTGAGGCGCAAACCCTGGCGAATGTCTATCAAGCCATTGGAAACGATCATGAAATCGTGCCGGTGCTCAACAAGGTGGACTTGCCGGCGGCCGAGCCGGACCGCATTCGCCAGCAGATCGAGGATGTGATCGGGCTGGACGCGAGCGGCGCCATTGAAATCTCGGCAAAGACCGGTGTGGGCGTTCCCGATGTGCTGGAAGCGATCGTCAACGAGCTGCCGGCCCCCACCGGGGATGGAAGTGCACCTTTGAAGGCGCTGCTGGTGGACAGCTGGTATGACGCCTATCTTGGCGTCGTGGTGTTGGTGCGGATCATTGACGGCACCCTCAAGAAGGGCCAGCGCATCAAGCTCATGTCGACGGGTGCGTCTTATCCGGTTGACCGGGTCGGCATATTCCGTCCCAAGCAAGAGATGATCGGGTCTCTTGGGCCAGGCGAGATCGGCTTTTTCACAGCGGCCATCAAGCAGGTGGCCGACACCCGCGTCGGTGATACGGTGACCGAGGAAAAGCGCGAGTGTGTTGAGGCATTGGCTGGCTTTCAACCTGCACAACCAGTTGTTTTTTGTGGATTTTTCCCGGTCGATACCAGCGAGTTCGAAACCTTGCGCGATGCCATGGCCAAGCTGCGCCTGAACGATGCGAGCTTTGAATTCGAGATGGAGACTTCCGCCGCTCTCGGATTTGGCTTCCGCTGCGGGTTTCTGGGGCTTTTGCACCTTGAAATCATACGCGAACGCATCGAACGCGAGTTCAACATTGACCTGATCACCACTGCGCCTTCGGTGATCTATCATGTGTACATGACCGACGGTTCGGTGATGGAACTGCACAACCCGGTTGACATGCCGGACGTTGTGAAGATCGACCGGGTGGAAGAACCGTGGATCCAGGCAACGATTTTGGTGCCGGATGAGCATCTTGGTGCCGTTTTGAAGCTGTGTGAAGACCGGCGCGGGCGGCAGAAGGAACTCACCTACGCCGGCGCACGGGCCATGGTGATCTACGAATTGCCGCTCAACGAGGTGGTTTTTGACTTTTATGACCGCCTCAAATCGATTTCCCGCGGCTATGCCAGCTTCGACTATCAGATGATCGGCTACGAGCCGGAAAACCTGGTGAAAATGCAGGTCTTGGTCAACGCCGAGCCGGTGGATGCCCTGTCGGTGATCGTCCATTCAGGACGCGCCGAACAGCGCGGCCGCGTCATGTGCGAGAAGCTCAAAGACCTTATTCCGCGCCACTTGTTCAAGATTCCCATCCAGGCGGCCATTGGCGGCAGGATCGTGGCACGCGAGACCATTGGCGCCTTGCGCAAGGATGTGACGGCCAAATGCTATGGCGGCGACGTGAGCCGCAAGCGTAAGCTTCTGGATAAGCAGAAGGCCGGCAAGAAGAAGATGCGCCAGTTCGGCAAAGTGGATATTCCGCAGGATGCCTTTATTGCCGCACTGAAGATGGACGAAAACTAGCCCCAATAACACTTGAACTCTTTACACTCGGGAAATGATTGTGTGGTCTGCTCCCGACCCTGGTTTGTTTGTGTTTTGAGTAGGGGTTGAGTGCGTCATGCAACCCGCCACCCGGGAGCTGTTGTTTAGGCAAGACGTGCCGGTATTGTTCCTGGCATGGCTGGTGCCGGCCGCACTGTTGCTGCTGTTCACCGTTCAGCAGGGCTGGACGGGCAGCATTCCTACGGCGGAACTGCCGGCGCTGAGCCTGGTGGACTACGTCTGGCCGCTGGCACTCCTTTTTGCGCTCATCGCCGCTGTCGCGTGCAGCGCGCTCCAAATCATCGGCAAGCGCGGCATGCTCGTTGCGCTGACCTACTGTGCGCTATCCCTCACCATCCTGGGGCATTTCACCCCTGGAGCTCCTTCATTTGGCGCGTTTCAACTGGTGCTGCTTACCGGCCTTCTGGCCTTCTGCCTCTATTCGCGTCAGATTACAGTGCTGGCGCTCGGCGCAGGGCTGACCGCCGCGGCGCTGCTTGCAACGGGCCTGGAGGCATTGCCGTTCGTGGTTGCGGCAACCGCCTGGATCGCGGCCGACTGGGTTGTCAGCAGAGGCGAACCCGGCACCAAAACAAATCAAAAAACGCTTTGGTTTGGCTATAGTTTCGCTTCCGGAACAATAATTCTCGGCGTGCTGGCGAGCCCTGGATGGAGCCTTGCTTCAACCGGCTGTGGCCCGCTCTCATTGGCCCAGTTCGTACCCGCATCCCTCGTTGGGCTTGGCTTGGCGCATTTGGCGGCCAGCACAACGGAGTTTTCAACGGTTCAAAACAGATCGTACGGCATAGGCATGCTGGTTCTGATCGCGGGATGCGGACTTGTTGCAACCAGTCCGTCTTGTGTGATGTCGCCAAGTCTGGGCGTGATCGGCGGCGTGGGCATGTCCCCAGCCCTGGGGTTTGAATTCGGACTCCTGACGCTCTTCGCGCAGGACCGGTCCTCTGCCTACATCTTAACGGCAACGCCGCTGATTGGGCTGGTTGCGGCGTGTACTGCCGCATGGGCGGACAGGCCGCAGCGCTCAGCCTGGGCGCTCCTTTTGGCGTGCCTGCTCGCTGCTATGGTCCTGATGGCCATCAGCCCGCAGTTTGCGCTGTTTGCGAATGCCCTGGCCATCGTTCCTTGCGCCTGGCTGACCTTGTTGGTGGGCCGGTACACCCGCACGAAACGGCCAACGCCGTTCGCCGGCGCCATATTTGTACTGGTCTGGCTGTCCGGCATGAACCTGACCCACAGCATGATCGGCACGCACCTTGTGTCACGGACCTTGGCGCCACAAACCCAAGCACCCCAGCTCACCTTGTCGACAAATCCCGCCTGCGGCGAAGCCCGGGGACCTGAAGGCAACCGTTCATGTCTATGAAACCAACTGCCCCTCAAGGTCATATAGGGACAGCGGCGGCAAGCGGGCCGGCGCGGTTCATGAGCGCTCTTTCAGAGCGCGCCATTGTCATACTTGGCGCTTTGCTTGCCTGGGGACTGTTTGTTTCGCTGAAAGGCCCGATAGGCTGGCAAGAGCTGACCGCCACCGGCCCCATGGACAGTGATGCGGTGATGCGGCTTGCCCAGATCAAGGACCTGCTCGCCGGCCAAAGCTTCTTCGATCTGTCGCAATACAGATTGAACGCGCCATACGGCTTGGAGATGCATTGGTCCAGGCTGATCGATCTGCCGGTCGCAGGCTTGATGGTCTTGGGGAATTTCCTCTTCGGACCGGAATATGGCGAGCCGTTTGCCCTCACTATATGGCCCCTTCTGACGCTTCTGCCCGCACTGATCGTCGTTGGTTTTGTCAGCCGCGAAATCGGCGGCATGGATGCCGTCCTGCCATGCTTGGTCTTCGCCATGTCATCGCCGCGCAATTTCGCCTTTTTGCCGGGTCAAATCGACCATCACAACGTTCAGATCGTCTTGTGCCTGGCGCTCGCACTTTGCGTGGTGTTCTCCCAGCAGACGCCGAAGTTTGCGGCCGCGGCCGGCGCCATCGTTGCCCTGACGCTCTCCATAGGCCTTGAGAGCATTGCCTATGTGTTGATCTGCGCCGCCTGGTATCCTGCTCTATGGATCCTCAAAGGCCACGAAAGGGCGCCGCAGATGGCCCATTTTGGCTTCGGCCTGGGCGCCGGCACCGCTCTCCTGACCGCCGGGCTGGTGATGCCTGTGTCCGGGTTTGCGGCCCATTGCGATGTGTTTTCCTTTGCCTATGCGCCGGCCCTTATGGTGGGAGCCGCCGGGCTCTATGTGCTTGCCAGAACGGACAGTTCTGAGGATCGAAGATCAACCCGCCTGGCCGCCTCTGCGGCCGTGGGGGCGGCCAGCGTTCTGTCAATTGCCGCGATCGCTCCTGAGTGCCTGAAAGGCCCCTATGCCGCGCTTACGCCTGAGCTCCGTGAGGTTTGGTTCAACCGTGTTGCCGAGACACAAGGCATCCAGAGCCTGTTCAAGCACGACATCAAGTCTGCGCTGGCGCTCTATCCCTATCTTGCCATTGCCATTGTCTGCGGTGGCTGGACGCTCTGGCATATGGCCCGCAGGAAGATGTCGCAGGTGGAAGGTTTGGCCTTCGTGTTCGCCCTGCTTGTGACCGGTTTTCTGCTGGGTCTTGTTCAAATGCGCGCGCTCAGTACAGCTGCTTTCTTTGCAATCCCGGCGTTTGCCATTTTTGCCGGGGTCATCCGCGGGATGGTGAACAGCAATGGACAGTCCGCCGGCAATCTGAGTGCGCTGATATTTGCTTGGATCCTGGGCACCAATGCCACCTGGGTCATCCTGTCCGGGCAGGCGAGCGGGGCAGCCATCGAGGATGCCAGAATGGCCGGCAGCAGTGCGGGCTGCGGGTTGCCTCATGAAATTGCGACACTGAACCAACACGCGCCAGGGGTCGTGGTCAACGGCGTCGATTTGGGTCCTTGGATCGTGGCCTACACAAAACACGGCGCCGTCTCCGGACACTATCACCGGAACGAAAGGGGCATTCTGGATGCCCACCGGGCGCTCACCGCCGAACCGGATCGTGCGCGCAAGCTGATTGACGCACGGGACGGCAAATACGTGGCATGGTGCGCGGCCGGCGCGGGCGGGATGGTGCTGAGGGACGCCAACCCTGCGGGCCTGGTGGCCCAGGTTGAAAATGGCGCGGTTCCAAACTGGCTCCTGGCGATCACCGACAGATCGAAAACCGGCCTCAGAGTGTTCAGAGTGGTGCCGCCGCAACCGGCCTTACACTGACCTTCACCGGTCACTCAGCCGCCACATTGGTGCCAATGGGGCAAGACACGCCCGTGCCGCCCAAACCGCAATAGCCGGCCGGGTTCTTGGCGAGATATTGCTGGTGATAATCTTCAGCAAAATAGAACTCCGGCGCCGGCAGGATCTCTGTGGTGATTTCTCCCAGACCCCGCCCGTTCAATGCAGACTGATAGGCCGCGCGCGAGCTTTCCGCCGCGGCCTTATCTTCTTCTGAATAGGTGTAGATGCCGGAGCGGTACTGTGTGCCCACGTCATTTCCCTGCCGCATGCCCTGCGTCGGGTCGTGACTTTCCCAGAACACCTTGAGCAAGTGCTCAAGTTGGACCTTGGCCGGATCATATACCACCAACACCACCTCGTTGTGGCCTGTGCGGCCCGAGCACACCTCCTCATATGAGGCGTTGGGGGTGAGGCCGGCGGCATATCCCACAGCGGTCACCCAAACCCCGTCAACTTCCCAGAACTTGCGTTCTGCGCCCCAAAAACAGCCCAATCCGAACACCACCTTGCGATGGCCCTCAGGGTAGGGACCTTGCAGCAGATTGTGGTTCACAAAGTGGTGCGTCGCCGTGGGAATTGCATCGGGGCGCCCTGGCAGGGCTTCATCACGGCTTGGCATGCGCACTTTCTTCGGATTGAACAAAAACATGGGCTTGGACCTCCACACCATGGGAACGTCATCGAACTCCCAACAGCTAAGCACTTTACCACATATAAACAACCATAGGCGCCAATCAGCATTTTGTGTTCGCACCCGCTTGCGCATGACGCTGCTATGAGTATATTCCCCCATCCTCAACGGAGAGGTGGCCGAGTGGTCGAAGGCGCACGCCTGGAACGCGTGTAGGCGGGAAACCGTCTCGAGGGTTCGAATCCCTCTCTCTCCGCCAACCACCCCTACAACTTGTCTCTCGATCGGGGACGGCCCAGCAACCGTCCGGAAAGACTCGATTTTGTCCCTCAACAGCTGAGCGTTCCAACTTTTCAACGCGAGAGTTGGGCCGTGAGTATTGTTAGATCGAAGAAGTAAGGTGGGTGTTGAAATGGCTTGACTAGATCCTTATCATATGATACGTATTTAGATACCATATGAGAGATTGAAATGAGCACAGCAATACAACAAGTTGCCGAGCCCCAAACCATCGGTCCATTGAGCGATCCGAAGCGGATTTCTACGGTTGTGAAAGCTATTGTTCGCATTGCGGAAGCCTGGTCGCTGAGTAACGCGGAAGCAGCCTCGCTTTTTGATGTCCCTACCGCGACGTGGGGTCGAATGAAAGCAGGCGCGTTCAAAGGCAACCTCGACCAGGATAAGATGATGCGTGCGAGCCTTCTGATAGGGATCTTCAAAGGATTGCGCCTGCTGTTTAACGGCCCGCTTGAAAAGGGCTGGCCTAAGCAACCGAATGCAGGTGTTGCATTTGCAGGGCGGGCACCCGTCGACAAAATGATTGCCGGTGGAATTCCGGCCATGATGGCAGTTCGCCGTCATATCGATGCGTTGCGGGGTGGAGTGTGATCGATGTTGCCGATGTTCCAGTTCGTGAATTTGTTGAAGCCAACACAACACGACTGATTTCGACCGCCCATATTAACGAACCAGCACTTGCGCCATTAGCAGACGATGAAGATGATCTGGCTTTTCTTGAAGAGCTTGAAGGAACGACATCGTCTCGCCGCGGCCTCCCCGAGTTTATCCCACCCGGTGTGAACCCTGACGAGCTGCTCACGGAACACCATGGATACGGTTGGACCTATGTGAATGCAGCTTTCTGCTACACGCGAGAGACCGGCAATCGCTTCAATGGGCCCGATCGAGGTGCCTGGTACGCAACATGGGGTGAAGATCGAATTGAGACTGCCCATGCGGAAGTCGCATGGCACCTAACCCGCGAGTTGGAGGCAGCTGGGATACTTGAGAACATCACTGCCTACCGTGAGCTCAACGCGTCCTTTGCAACCCAGTTTCATGATTCCAGTGATTTTCCAGATGAAGACATTCTGAATGCAGCGCCAGAGGTTGGGTATCCGGCCGGCCAGCGCTTCGCAGCGGAGCTGTTTGCACATGGATCCAACGGACTGGTCTATCCATCAGTTCGAAAGGAAGGAGGCACTTGCCTTGCGGCGTTTCGCCCACACTTAGTGCAAAACGTTCGGCAAGGTGACACCTGGAAGCTTGAATGGTCCGGCACGCCGTTCCCTGAAATCACGACGGCACCCCTGTGAATGGGCGGCTATGCGCGAGATTGCAACCGAACGCCGGCGCTTTAGCGAGCGCAAACGAACTATCTCGACGACAAACGCTCAAAATGAGAGGTCAGCCAGGTCAGGCATTGTTTCGCATTGCTTTTGTGTTTGAGACCGGTTCGTATCGGACTACCTGCGCCGCCATTCCCTTCAATAAGCGCAGCGGCGCCCTCGTGGCCTTGGGCCTTTCTGCCAAAGTGACCATAAGTTGCAATCGCTCGCCTTTTGCGGGCATCAAACCCAATCACAAGCTCGGCGCAAGGAAACCGGCATAACGTGGCGTCCATACCACGCCTCCTTCCTTTGAGATGAAAGCCAAGAGCGCATGAAGAGCCCTGTTCTGAAAATCCAAGAGCGCAGCCAAAACGCCGAACAACGCGTGTATCAGCGAACGGATGTGTTTCGAACGGCAATCATATTCATCGAGAACCGTCAGGTGCAGTTTCCCTGCTCCATTCTCAACATCTCCAAGGGCGGTGCGAAGATTTCCACCGAGCGGGCCGCTGAAGTGCCCATGTACTTTGAGCTGGTGAACGCAAAGTACGGCTTGGAAACCTGGTGCGAGCTCAGATGGCAATTGAGCGACGAGATCGGCGTCATGTTCATTGACAGTCCCGCATCAGCGGACGGCGGGACCGAACAGCCGATCTCAAGCACGGAAATTGCCCGCATCACCAATCCGGGATCAGGCAATTTCAACCTGATATGAGGCGCCCGACCGACATGCCGGGGCCCGCACGCCAAAAACGCAGGCCAAGCCGAGGCAAAGCCTGCACACACCGCGCAGTGAGCGTTCAATAGGGTTGTCGCCGCTTCGCAAAATAGATCTGAGCGCCGACAAGTATGGTGATCAAGAGGGCGATTGGGTATGGGGTAATCCCAATCCAATCCATCGCCGAGAGACTCATCATGAGTACCTCCTCCACGTTACTAACAGGCGCACCCTAGCTCTGCTGGCTTGCCTGAACCTTGCGGCAGCGCAGCGGCGACATCCGTCGGCAAGCGTCGCGCAAGGTAGACATTCCAAACCGGTGGAAACCAAATTTGTGATTCGGACGGCGTTCCGTGGACATTCACAACGCTCCAAATCACACCCGTACGTTGATTGCAGACTGCCCAGTCAGGAACGAGCCGCCCCTGTCAGTTAATCAAAGGACACAAAAACCGTGAGCGCCAACACAGCCATCCACCAGGGTAATGAATTTTCCGGTGCAGCCGTGACCAAGGAAGCCGGCGACTTTTCCTCTTCAATGGAGATTGCGAACTCGGCGTTCCGTTTCATCCAAACCCATATGACGCCTCCGGTGCCGCGGTCATATGAGTTTTGGTACACCTATGCGCAAGGCAACAACGAGAAGTTGAACGAACACGTGAACGCGCTTCTGCAGCGCGGTGCAGGCCGGCTCAAAGAATATGACATCGAACAGATCCACGATGAGCACATCAGCCAAACCAGCGCTGAACAAAAGCTTCAGCAGGAAACCAGCCAGGGCTTCAGCCAAGAGCTGAACGGTATTCATGACGTGCTGAAGGGCTACATGACATCAAGCGAAAGCTTCGGCAACACGCTGACCGCATCGCTGGATGCGCTTCCCTCGTTTAGCTCCATCGACGAGGTTGCCGGTACGCTGAAGGACATTCTTGTCGAGAATGACCGCATGCAGCAGGAAACCAAGGAACTGCGCGACGCGGTTGAAAACTCTCAGCAGCAGATCGATCATCTCGAGCAGAAGCTTGTGGCGGCGCGCGAAGTCAGCTTCTACGATTCGCTGACCCAGCTGCGCAACCGCAGATACTATGACCAGCAACTTCCGCAAGAGTTGTTGAAGGCTTCGTTGGAGAATTTGCCGCTCTGCCTCGCCGTTGCGGACATCGACCATTTCAAGCGGATCAACGACAAGTTCGGGCACGCGGTGGGGGACGGGGTTCTGAAGCTGTTCGCCAACCTCATGTCCAACAGCGTGAAGGGGCGGGACATGGTGGCCCGCTATGGCGGCGAAGAATTTGTCATTGTGCTGCCTGAAACCAAATTGGACGACGCGGTCACGCTCATCGACAGCATTCGGGTTAAGTTGCAGGCGATCAATCTGACCGTGCGCAAGACCGGACAGACCATAGGCAATGTCACCGCCTCGTTCGGCATCGCCCGGTTTGAACCGGGAGATGATCAGGAAACTCTCTTCATCCGTGCCGATTCCTTGCTCTACCAAGCAAAGAAGGGTGGGCGAAACCGCATCGTGTCCTCTCCCGACCCGGACGCAAAGAAACCTGAAAGCGACAAGCCGGACGAGTGATCGCCGCCGTCCCGAGCTGGAGGCCCGCACCTTGGCCAGCTATCCTGCCGACGATTGATTCCACAAGCTTCCGGCAAGTTTGGAGCGCTATCGTTAGACCTTGAACAGTCAAGTAGGCGATGGCTCAATGGATATCTTTTCACTCGCGTCCGTGCACAGCTCCTGGGGCATCGCGCGGCAGTCCGTCATCGCCACAAACATCGCTCATGCAGACACGCCCGGCTACAAGGCCAAGGACATCGCGGCCTTTTCAGCAGAGGTCAAAGCGGCGAACCTGCGGGTGAGGACAACCCACGCAAACCACATTCAGCCATCAGGCGCGGCTGCAGCCGGCTACCCCTCTGAAACAGACAGCCCCTGGGAGGTTTCCCATTCGGGCAACTCGGTGACCCTGGAACAGGAACTGTTGAAATCCGGCGCCGTGCAGCGGGAAATGTCGTTGAACCACGCCATTGTCAAAAGCTTTCACCGCATGATGCTCTCCGGCTTGAGGACACAAGGGTGATGGACAGCCTTTCAGCGTCCCTCCAGATTTCAGCTTCGGGCTTGCGGGTCCAGGCTGAACGCATGCGCGTTGTTTCGGAAAACCTGGCCAACAGCCAGTCCACCGGATCGAAACCCGGCGCAGACCCTTATCAGCGCAAGACCATTTCCTTTGAATCAGAACTGGCCAAGGTCTCGAACGCCGAACTGGTCAAGGTCAGCAAGTATGGCCGCGACCGCACACCGTTTCCCATTGAACACCGGCCCGGCCACCCTGCGGCCGATGCCGCCGGCTATGTGAAGCTTCCCAATGTGCGCCCGATCGTGGAGCTGGCGGACCTGAGGGAGGCCAACAGGTCTTATGAGGCCAATCTGCAGGTTATTCGTCAGATACGCCAGATCCAGTCGATGACCATCGATCTTCTGAGGAGTTCGTAATGATTGAGTCCGTCTCATTTGCGGCTGGGGCCACAAGGATGCCTTCGCCAGTTGAAAGTGCTCCGTCCAGCAATGGCGCTGAGGCGACGTTCGGACAAGTGCTGCAGCAGACGGCCAGCGAGGCCGTCAGCAGCATGAACAAAGCCGAAGCGGCCGCCATCGACGGACTGCAAGGAAAAGCGGGAACCAGAGAAGTGGTCGACGCGATCATGCAGGCCGAGCGCTCCATGCAAACGGCCGTCGCAATTCGCGACAAGCTTGTTTCCGCCTATCACGAACTTTCCAGAATGCAAATCTGACGGGTAAATCATGAAAGCACTTGCCATTGCAGCGACGGGTATGAACGCTCAGCAACTGAATGTTGAGGTCATTGCCAACAATATCGCCAACATCAACACCAC
>CAJHYS010000024.1_pt1 | contig 14526 bp, 11 predicted proteins | sample 9198801 | NCBI WGS metagenome assembly CAJHYS01 (sample SAMEA7708368, study PRJEB35096) | sediment metagenome | biome: marine neritic benthic zone biome [ENVO:01000025]; feature: sediment [ENVO:00002007]; material: shallow marine sediment [ENVO:03000034] sea grass bed [ENVO_01000059] ...
CCATCGGTCAGCAGCCCGCCCTGGTCGAAGCCCACGTAGCCGGGAGGCGCCCCGATGAGGCGGGAAACCGTGTGCCGCTCCATGTATTCCGACATGTCGAAGCGCAGAAGCTCCACACCCATGGCATCGGCCAATTGCCGGGCAACCTCGGTCTTGCCGACGCCTGTTGGGCCGGAGAACAGATAGTTGCCGATGGGCTTTTCAGGCTCGCGCAAACCGGCGCGCGACAGCTTGATCGCCGAGGCCAATGCATCGATCGCCTTGTCCTGGCCGAACACCACCCGCCGCAAGGTTGACGACAGATCCTGCAACACCTCGGCATCCGACTTGGAGACGGTCTTCGGCGGGATCCGCGCCATGCTGGCGATGGTTTCTTCCACTTCCTTGATGCCGATGGTTTTGCGCCGCCGCGATTCGGGCAGCAACATCTGCGACGCGCCGGTCTCATCAATCACGTCGATCGCCTTATCGGGCAGTTTCCGGTCTGACATGTATTTGGCCGACAGCTCAACCGCCTGACGGATGGCATCGTTGGTGTAGCGAATGTTGTGGAAGTCTTCGAAATAGGGCTTCAGCCCTTTGAGGATCTTCACCGCATCCTCAACCGACGGCTCGTTGATGTCGATCTTCTGGAAACGCCGCACAAGAGCGCGATCTTTCTCAAAATGCTGGCGGTACTCTTTGTAGGTCGTGGATCCGATGCAGCGCAGAGACCCCCCGGCCAGCGCCGGTTTCAACAGGTTGGAAGCGTCCATCGCCCCACCCGAGGTGGCGCCGGCGCCGATCACCGTGTGGATCTCATCAATGAACATGATGGCGCCTTCATATTCCTCGATTTCCTTCACCACCGCCTTCAGCCGCTCTTCAAAGTCGCCGCGATAGCGGGTGCCGGCCAAAAGCGCGCCCATGTCGAGCGCGAAAATCGTGCAGTCTTTGAGGACCTCAGGCACGTCATTGTTGACGATCTTGCGTGCCAGCCCTTCTGCAATGGCGGTTTTGCCAACCCCCGATTCGCCGACAAGCAGCGGATTGTTCTTCTGGCGCCGGCACAAAACCTGGATGGTGCGCTTCACCTCCGCTTCGCGCCCGATCAGCGGATCGATCCGCCCCTCATCCGCCTTGCGGTTGAGGTTCACGCAATAGGCTTCCAGCGCATCGGTGCCGTCTTTGCTCTCGCCCGCCTCGCCGGCTTCGCTCTCGCGCTCTTCGTCCACACCACGCACACTGCGCGGTTCAGACCCACCGGAGCGCTTGGCAATGCCGTGGGAAATGTAGTTCACCGCATCGTAGCGGGTCATGTCCTGTTCTTGCAGGAAGTAGGCAGCATGGCTTTCGCGTTCGGCAAAGATCGCGACAAGCACATTTGCGCCGGTGACCTCCTCGCGGCCCGACGACTGCACATGGATGACTGCCCGCTGGATAACCCGCTGGAAGCCGGCTGTTGGCTTGGAATCGTCCCCGGTGGCCGACACCAGTGTGGCCAGTTCCGTGTCCACATAGTTCTCAAGATTGCGGCGCAACGCATCCAGATCCACGTTGCAGGCGCGCATCACGGCGGCTGCGTCCGTGTCATCGATCAGCGCAAGCAGCAGATGCTCAAGCGTGGCATATTCCTGGCTTCGGTCGTTCGCCAACGCGAGCGCGCGGTGCAATGCTTCTTCGAGACTGCGTGAGAATGATGGCACTGGACCGGTTACTCCTTTTCCATTGTGCACTGCAAAGGATGTTGGTGCTCTTTGGCAAAATCCATCACTTGCGTCACTTTGGTTTCAGCAATTTCAAAGGTGTAGACGCCGCAAACGCCAACACCCTTCTGGTGAACATGGAGCATTACGCGGGTTGCTTGGTCAAGTCCCATTCCGAAGAACCTTTCCAGCACGAACACCACAAACTCCATGGGTGTGTAGTCATCGTTCAGGAGGAGAACTTTATAGAGGCTCGGCTTCTTGGTCTTGGGCTTGGCGCGTGTGATCACGCCGGTTTGGTTGCCCGAACCGCCATCGTCGTCCTTATCCTCCGCCATAGCGGTTATGATCTCATCACAAGCCATGTGTGTCCTGAAAACGCGTCAGTCTCCACCTATCGCGCACCTATATAGTGCTTCGTTCTAAAGATGCGAGCTTTGAAGCTGCATCGCAAGGGAGAAGGTGCAAAAATTACCGAGAATTGAACGCGAAAAAGCCCGGTGCAGTCTCCTGCACCGGGCTTGAAACCGGATAAACCGGGATCGCTGTCAAAGGCGATCTAACTTACTTGGCAGCCGGGGCTTTGCCGGAAAACTTGGCAACGCTGGCTTCGAACGGCTTGTAAGCTTCCTGGGCGGTTTCTTTGTAGAGCTCGCCGATTTTGTTCAGCTCGCTCAGGTAAGCTTCAGAAGCTGCCTTGGCATAACCCTGCTGAACTTCAACAGCCTTGTCGAAAGACTTGGCAGCCATAGCTTTCTCAAGCACGGCAGAACCTTCTTCGAAAGACTTGCGGGAATAGTCGGCAACTTCGGTTGCGATGGTCTGGAAGCCTTTGGTCAGCGCGGTTGCGCTTGCCATGTAGATTTCCAAACCTTCTTTGCTCCAGTTCTGGGCTTCTTCAAACGACTTGATCATTTCACTTGGCTCCTGTCCCCATCGGACTTGATTCAAATTCAAAACACCGGCTACGGGCAGCACCGCCCTTCGCGCTTGCACAACTCTATATGTGCAGTGCATCATTAATGTCAAGCAATTTTATTGCACTGCACAAAAAATAATTTGCAGCCCGCATCAGCGCGATTTTCAGGCGGCAGATTTAATCGTTTGGTAAGCCAGATCAGCGAATATCCAGAGCTGTTGCAGCCGGGTAACAGACGGCCGCAGCCCCCGAAGGGACCGGGGTGGTGAGTTGTGTATCGGATCGGGAGATGGGCAGGACAAGGCATCGCCCCTCAGCGCTGTAGCAGTAGAACGCTTTGGGGTCGCACGCTGAATTTGCCTCATAACTGACGGGATGCCGCCACAAAAAAGCGGCGATCCGGTCTTCTCTTTCGTTTCGAAAGCGTGAGGCGAAGATAAGCATGTTTGTAAGTGTTGGCGAGTTTGGCGGCCAGGTCCGGTCCAGGGTTTTCAACCTATTGATCTGTTTGATTGGAACGGTTCTGGCCGCCGGTATCTTTCTGGCGACAGTTCCATCTGCTCAAGCTGCGGCCAAGTTTGCCGCCATCACCGTGGATGCCCACAACGGGCGCATCATATTCGCCCGCAACGCCGATGCCCTGCGCTATCCGGCGTCTCTCACCAAAATCATGACGCTCTATCTGGTGTTCCAGGACCTGGAAGCGGGCCGAATCAAAATTGATTCGCGCTTGCGGGTCTCGCGCCGTTCAGCTTCCATGCAACCTTCAAAACTTGGCCTGAAGGCGGGCTCCACCATTAAGGTGCGCGACGCCATCAAAGCGCTGGTGACCAAGTCGGCCAACGATGTGGCCGCAACCGTGGCGGAAAACCTGGGCGGCAGCGAATCGGCATTTGCCCGCCGCATGACACGCACCGCCCGCGCGCTCGGCATGACCCGCACCACATTTGCCAACGCTTCGGGCCTGCCCGACCGCCGCCAGCGGACAACCGCGCGCGACATGGCCACATTGGGCCTGCGCATCCAGAAGGACTTCCCGCAGTACTATTCCTATTTCCGCACGCGCGCCTTCACCTACAGGGGCCGCAAATACGGCAACCACAACCGTCTTCTCGGCCGCTTCAAGGGCGTGGACGGGATCAAGACCGGCTACACCCGCGCCTCCGGCTTCAACCTCACCTCGTCCGTGCGCCGCAAGGGCCGGCACGTGATCGGCGTGGTCATGGGTGGAAAATCCGGCCGCTCGCGCAACCGCTACATGTCGGGCATTCTGAAATCCGCCCTGAAAAAGGTCCGCTACCGCAAGCGCACGCTCATTGCCTCAACCGCCGGCACCCCTCCGGGCCACAAGCGCCGCAAGGCCCACGCGGTGGCCGCTGCCAAGCCACGCAAACCAAACATCATCACGCCCAACGGCCAGACCGACAGCCGGGTCCGTGTGCTCAGCGCCAATGGCGCGGCGGCAAGCCCCGTCCGCGCCCAGATGAAGAGCCTCATCGTGGCCCAAGCCACCGAGCCGGAAACCTTGCCGGCAGACGTCAGCAACAAGGCCGACAGAGCTGATATGCCCCGGCTGAACGACGACATTCCGGCCAGCGCACCAGAGGTGAAGACGGCAAAGGCCAAAACGCGCGCCAAGACGACCCGCACCGGCATGGCCCGGGGCACCACCTGGCAAATCCAGATCGGCGCCTACAAGAGCGCAGGAGATGCCCTCTCCGGCCTGACGAAAGCCAAAAACTTCGGCCTGAAAGCCCTGCGCGGCAAAAAAGCGCTCACCATGGTCGTGGACTCAAAGGGCAGCAAGCTCTACCGGGCGCGCTTTGCCGGCTTCAGCCGCAGGCAGGCCAAACGCGCCTGCAGATCGCTGTCGCGCCGCTCCTTCGGCTGTTTGACGATTGCGCCGCGCAGCTAAGTGCCGAGCAAAAGGTCCTTGGCCTGATTGATGCGCGCGGCCAGATAGTCCGACCCTCCCTGATCGGGATGATACTGCTTCATCATGCGCCGGTGGGCGGCAACAATCTCCTCTTCGCCCGCCCCCGGCTCAAGTCCGAGGATCTCATAGGCCTCGCCCACGGACATCTTGGCCCCGGTGCCCCCGGCTGCAGAGGCGCCGGCCTCTTCCGCCCCCTCGCGCCAGTCCGGATGGGCGCGGTCCAGAAAGGCCTCCAGAAGCGCCTGGGACTGGTCGCCGACTGCGCTGCATTCGGCCATCAACGCCGCAAGCTCTTCAAGGCCAAGGTCTGAGAGACGGCGGCCGGCAAACTCACCGGTCAAAACCTCGCCGTCCATGTTGCCGCTGTCATGATCAAGTTCCATGGCGAGAATCTTGGTGCGGACCGATGAGCTCTGCCCGCCGGACTTGCGCCGGCCCATGGGCCAGCGGCCAAATGGCCCCACACCAAGGGACCGCGAAAGCATTATGAAGCCGAAAAAGGCCAACGGTCCGCCCAGCAGCGCCAGCCCGCGCGTGGCCAGCAAAGTGCCCACACCCAACAGCGTGCTGCCGGCCACGATCCTCAAGACCTGCGCCAACCGGGCCGGTGATGCTTTCAGAAAGAGCATGACGGCAATGGGAATGACGATCAGCAATACGCCAAGAAGCAAAAAGATGCGGGTCACAATTCCACTCTCACTCCGGTTCCAGCCGCCAGCGGCCGCATGCGCCTAAAGATACTACGCCTGATATCACGGTCCAGCGCACTTTTTGTGCGAATCTAAGCGTCACGCTATGGAATTTCCATGAGCCGATTGTCTTTGAACCAAGCGGTGCGCGAGCAGCAGTCCGGAAACCTTTCCGAGGCCGAAGAACGCTACCGCGCCATTTTGGCCCGCGAGCCCAACAATACCGATGCCCTGCACCTGTTGGGCACGTTGTTGTGGAGCCGCAACAAATCCTCCGTTGAGGCGCTGGGCCTGGTGCTGCAGGCGCTGCAATTGCGCCCCGATGCCCCGGTGATCCGCCACAACTATGCCTCCATGCTCACCACAACCGGGCACTTCGACGAGGCAATCAGAAGCTACCGGCGCGCCATCGCGCTGAAACCAGACTATGCGGAGGCCTATTTTAACCTGTCAGGCTTTGTGAAATTCGAAGCAGGCGATCAGTTGATTGACGAAATGAAGGCGCTCTACGCCAAGGACACGCTTTCCAAGGCCGATCGCATTCACTTGGGCTTTGCGCTCGCAAAGGCGCTCGATGATGTTGGCGACTATGATGAGGCTTTCAGTTGCGCGGAAGCTGCAAACGGCCTGGTGGACAGGCCCTTCAATCTTGAAGCTCACGAGGTCCATGTGGCCGAGATCATCAGGACCGCGCAACAAACCATGATCGGCAAGCGCAGCGGCCTTGGCAGCCCGTCCGAAGCCCCCATCTTCATCGTCGGCAACCCGCGCTCCGGCACGACCTTGTGCGAACGCATCCTGTCGGCCCACCCGGAGGTCTATGGGGCCGGCGAGCTCACCATGATCGGCAACATCAACACCCAGATGCGCCAGCGGGTCGACCGCCGCGACATCGGCACCATTGCAGGACACATCCCCCATGTGCCGGCGATCGAGTTCCAGCGCGCCGCTGAGGCCTGCCTCAGGATGATCGATCAGCGCGCACCTGCGGGCTACGAGCGCTTTACCGACAAAATGCCGTTCAACTTCTTCCATCTCGGGCTCATCGCCCTATTGTTCCCGAACGCGCGCATCATCCACGTGCGCCGGCACTACATGGACACGGCCACCTCCTGCTTCTTCCAGCACTTCCAGCAAGGCCATGGCTTCACCTACTCCTTGGAACGGTTGGGAGATTTTCTGAGGCTCTACAATTGGCTGATGAGCTTCTGGATCTCCAATCCGCCTCTGGCCATGCACACGGTTGACTATGAGGCTTTGGCGAGCGCACCGGAAACAGAGGCCAGGCGCCTGATCGCCTTTGCCGGGCTCGACTGGCACGAGGCCTGCCTCAAGCCTGAAGCGGCGAATACGGCGATCGCCACAGCCAGCCGGTGGCAGGCGCGGCAACCGGTGACCACCAGATCATGCGGACGCTGGAAGAATTACGAGAAACATCTGGGCCTGGTGGCGGCACGCCTGGACGGGCTCTACGAACAGTAGGACAGCAGAACGAAAATGGGCGCCTGGGGTGTGGGATTGTACCAATGCGACGAGGCGGCCGACCTGAAGGCTGCCTTTGCCGAAGCCGCCAAACTGCCCATCGACACAGAGGCCCTGGTTGCGCGCCTGTGCGCAGCGCATGCGCTTGGCGCTGACCCTTCATCGGAAGAGGAGGTCGATGGCTGGCTTGCCCTTGCCGACCAGCTGCACCGCTATGGGCTGGAACATGAAGCCACCTTCGCCACCGCCCGCAATATCATCACCACAAGCGCAGATCTCAAGGCCAAGAGAGAACTTGAGAAGAGCGAGCGCGATTTGGAGAAGCGCGCGAAAGTCTTGAACGAATTGCTTGAAACCTGGGCCGAACCCCATCCCAAGCCGCGCAAGCGCAACATGATGAAGGGACCGGAAAAGTTCGTCTTCGACGTGGGCGATGTGTGGGTTATGCCGGCCATGCAAGGCGCACCGCTGCCGTTCCATTGGCACAAATACGACCCTGCATCGATCGACAGCCACTTCAAACCGGACGGTTGGGCAGGATTTGTAGTGTTCGACCGGTGGCTCTACGACACGTTCTTTGCCCGCTACCTCATCGCCATGGTGCATTTGGAGCCGGGTGCCAAGCCGGACCTTGGCCAGATCCCCGACTGCCTGGTCCGCTCCATGACATCACCGGAGCACTATCTCGATGACGCCGGCGAGCTCGCGACGCGCCCGCTGATGATTGAGATGGTGTTCACGGCCTATTTGGACACGCCGACCAAGACGTTGAGGCTTTGGCAGGCGGAGAAACTGGGCACACTTGAAAACCTCAAACCCGCCGCCCTGCGCAAGGCGGTCTCAAACAAGCAGAGGGGCGAGCATCTTGATGAGCGCGGATTTGCCTCGCTTGAACACCTGCTGACCCTCAGCTCGTTCCACCATACCGAGGGACCGTTTGCACAGCCGGCCGACGAATTCGGCGCGCTGGCGGACATGCCCGTTTCGCGTTTTACCTGACCTGCTAGAGCAGTCCCGCCGCCTTCAAGCCGGACAAGGCCTGCTCGGCGTGCGCGGCATCGCCGCCCCCGGCAATCTGGATCTGCTCAAACAGGTGCTCCGGCGTGAGCGCGGGGTTGGCCTTGCGCGCTTGGCCCATGGCATCGCGCGCCTCATCGAATTGTCCCATCTGCCCCAGCGCGTTGGCCAGGGTCACCCAAGCGCCCGCATAGCCCGGCTGCATCTCCACGCTCTTGCGCGCCGCCCGGGCCGCATCCTCCGCCCGGCCCTCGCGCAAGCAGGCATTGGCTTTGAAATAGAGCCAGTAATTGACCATCGGATGATTGGGCGCAGAGGCCAAAATGCGGTCAAGCACCGCTTGGCCCTCTTTGATCTCCTCCGGGTTGCCGCCGTAGCACAAGGTCCGCCCAAGCCGTCCCCAGCTGTGAAAGTCAAAGGGCGCAATTTCCACCGCTCGCCTGAGCGCCCCGACCGCCCGCGCATGCTGACCGCAATTGCTCCAGATCTTGCCGAGCGTGCGCTGCACAGCCGGGTCATTCGGGGAGAGTTCGGCAGCCCGTTCCACCGCCTCCAGCGCCCCTGCCCGGTCCGCGTCTGCATCCTCGCTGAACCCGCTCACCACCCGCTGCATCAACACCGAGGCCAGGCACGCATGGGCGCCGGCATAGGCCGGATCCAGATCGACCGCCTGGCGGGCCAGTTGCAGAGCCTCGTCAATGGCATCCCGGTTCACAGGCAAATTGAGCGCACGCGCCTTTTGCACCAGCCCCCATGCCCCCAAGTTCTGGGTGGCGTGCGCGCGCACCCGTTGCCATTCTGCCCGCAGGAACTCGCCACCAAACGCCACAACGATGGCCGCGGCGATTTCTTCTTGCACGGCAAACACGTCGGCCAGATCGCGGTCATAGGTGTTTGACCAAAGCTGGCTGCGGCTGGCGGCCTCTGTGAGCTCTGCGATCACTCTCAGCCGGTTTCCGGCATGGCGCACATTGCCGGTGAGCACATAGCGAAACTGGTGCTCGTGAACCATGTCCCAGATATCGCCATCTTGAGTGCGCGAATTGAAGATGGCTGAGCGCGAAGCCACCCGCAAATCAGGCACCCGCGACAGCATATTGATGATTTCGCTGGCGATGCCATCGGCAATGTAGGCATCGTTCGGGTCGGGCGACAGACTGTCGAACGGGAACACCGCAATGGAACCCCGGGCCTGTTCCAGCCTTGGGGGCGCAGGCTTTCGGGCGCGCTGGCCGTCGGTGGGTTGATTGTCGAGCAACAGCCGGTAGAAGCGCAACGGCCGGGCCATGTTCTTGACCTCCTGCTCACCCAACTGGTTCACCGGCACGTCAAGCTTGTTGCGAGTGTGTTCATACACGGTCTCAGAGATGCAGATGCCGCCCGGATCAGCCAACCCTTCCAGACGGGCCGCAACATTCACCCCATCGCCATAGATGTCGTCGCCGTCGACCAGCACATCGCCGATATTGATGCCCATGCGAAACTGGATGCGCCTGTCCTCGGGCACCGGCTCGTTGTGGTCCGCCACGGTGCGCTGCACGTCCACCGCAAAGTTCACCGCATCCACCACGCTGGCGAACTCCATTAGCGTGCCGTCGCCCATGAGCTTGACCACCCGGCCGCCGTAATGCGCAATCTTGGGCTCGATGAGTTCACTGCGCAGGCCGTTCAATGAGGCGAGTGTGCCTGCCTCGTCAGCCGCCATCAGGCGGCTGTAGCTGACCACATCGGCAACCAGTATCGTGGTGAGTTTCCGGTCCAAGAGCGATATCCCTTCGCACGCAACTTAGCGGCGAAAATGGACAGGCGCCAGAGCAACCTCCGATCGGACGGCTGCGTCTGAGCGGATGCAAGTTGCTCGCCCAGCGCAATAGTCCGGGGCATCTTCCGCTCATTATGTCCGGAAGCTGCCCCGGATGTACAAATCGAAAATTTCAGCGAAGTTTCGCTGTCAGCTCAGCTGCTCCAAAAGCGCCACGGCTTCACCGCCCTTGGACTTGGAATAGTCCGCCAAAGCTTTCCGGCCGCCCGTCGCATAAACTGCAACCGCAGAGAGCAGCTCGCGCAGCTGACGGGCCGAGCTTGCATCGAAACGGCACCAAGCCCCCCGGGTCAACCGGGCGATTTCTCTGAACGCAGGCTCCGCAACGGTGTCGAAGCCTTCCTGGAACATGAAGACAGGCACCCCGAGCAGGCCGATCTCGCCGGCCTGATCGCACAGCCGGTCCACGTCCTCCTCCATGGCATCGCCCACATAGACAACCGCATTCACCCGCTTTTTCGCGTTCTCCTTCAACACTCTTGCCAGCACCTTGCCGATTTGCGTATGGCCTCCCCGGCAGTCAACCGTGGACATCAGGCGTGCCAGCGCCCGGCCGTCGCTGACCCATTTGCTGGCCTTGCACTCGCCATACCCGCGAAAGTAGATGAGCTGTACGTCAAGCCCGCCAATCTTGGCGGTTTCTTCAAACATCTCCCCTTGGATCTGCAATGCTTGATCCCAGGAGGGTTGACGCGACATGGTGGCGTCCATGGCAAAGATCAGCCGCCCCCCTTCGCCGGCCCGGGCCGCGGGCGGCATGGCGTTCACTTTCGCCAGAAAGGCATCCACGTCCGAGGTGGAGGAAACCTCTTTGGCCTGATCTGCCGGCACCACGTCGGAGGACGGCTGAGATTTGTCGCGGCTTTTGCTCATATCCCCTCATAGATAGGCGCTTCGGCCCCCCAATTGAAGTCCAGTGGCCGGTCCCCCGAATGAATAGCACTGGCGAAGCGTGAAGGCTTGGCACTATGGTGCCTGCTTGTGACCATTTCTGGATGCGCGATGGCTCGGAACCTGAAGCTTTATCGGTATTTTCAGTTTGCCCGCAGCTTGCTGTTTTGGCAGGCCATCTGGTTCCTCTATTTCCAAGGGGTGCTGAGTGCGCAGGAGGCGATCATTCTCGCCGCCCTCTACGATGTCGGTGTTGTGGCGCTTGAGGTGCCTTCGGGCTATTTGTCCGACGCCGTGGGCCGCCGTCCGACCCTGGCGCTGGCCACGCTCGCCAGCGGATTGGGCTGCTTTCTGATCTACGTCTCCACCGACTTTGCCATGCTTGCATTGGCCCAACTCCTTTTGGGGGCAGGCACGGCCTTTGCGTCCGGTTCGGACAATGCTCTGCTCTATGACACCTTGGCCGCTGACGGCCGCGAGCATGAAGTGGCCGAACAGGAACTGATTGCCTGGCGATACCAATATTGGGGCCTGGCCGCCTCAGCCGTCACCGGAGGCCTCATCGGCTACTACAGCATGCCGTTGGCCTTCCTCCTAAGCGCTGTCGCCAGTATCGCGGCCCTGGTGTTGATGTTGATGTGCGCAGAACCTCCCCTGTCCGGAAAGGCCCGGGTGGAGCCCCCTCTTGGTCAACTCGCGACGATTATCTCCAAAACCAAAGACCGGGTCCTGCTCTGGCTGTTCGTATTTGTCGTGGCCGGCTATTCGCTCAGTCACGTGCCATTCGTGTTTGCCCAGCCCTACTTGCGCGAGAGCCTTGCGGGCGGAGCCTGGGCCGCACAAACCCCCATCCTGGCAGGACTGATCGTGAGCGCCATGATGGTGATGTCAGTGATCGCCGGCCATCTCGCCCCCCGCCTCAATGCCGCGGTGGGCAATGCCGGCAGCTTCCTTGTGGCCGCGGGCATGCAGCTCCTGCTGATAGCGGTCATGGCGCTATTGCTTCATCCCGGCGTCATCCCCCTGCTCATGCTGCGCATGGTGCCCGACGCGCTTTCCAAACCTTACATGCTGGCCATGGTGCAGCCGCGCCTGGAGAGCGCGTACCGGGCGAGCTATCTGTCGGTGCAAAGCCTCATTGCCCGCATCTTCTTCTCTGCCGCTCTGTTTTCCGCCGCCTTCGGGGCATCGGACACCGGGGAGCTTACGCCAGCCGATTTGTCCACAATCCTGCCCTATTTCGCGGTCGCGGGCTTGTTGGTGTGGCTTTGTTTGGCGCTCACACGGCGCGTTCTGCACGGCAAGTGATCTCGGCTCAAGCGCTCTGATCTGCGGTTGAGGCCGTCTGGTTGAACAGGTTCTTGCGCTCATCATCGGTGGGCGGCGCGGAACGGCGCAGGTCCTTGCCGAGATCAACGCCCCGTTGCACCGCCGGGCGCTCCTTCACCGCCGCACGCCAGCGCACAACATTGGGGAACTCATCCAATGGCTGTCCCATGGCCTTGGCGATCAGCACCCAGGGCCAGGAAATCATGTCCGCAATGGAGTATTCCTCGCCCAAAACGTAGGCCCTTCCCTCCAGCCGCCGTTCCAGCACGCCCAAACACCGGTGATACTCGTTCTTGTAACGGTCATGGCCGTACACCTCTTCCTTCGGCGCATAGTTGACGAAATGACTGTATTGCCCGGCCATGGGCCCCAGATTGCCCACCTGCCAGAACAGCCATTCCAGGGTTTCCTTGCGCCCCAATGGATCTGAGGGCATGAAGCGCCCATATTTCTCCGCCAGATAGAACATGATGGCACCCGATTCAAAGATCGCCACGGGCTCGCCCTCCACGTCGTGGTCGACAATCGCCGGCATCCGGTGATTTGGGCTGATTGCCAGAAATTCCGGTTTGAACTGGTCCCCCTGTCCAATGTTCACCGGGATCAAGTTGTAGGCGATGCCAAGCTCTTCCAACAGGATGGACACCTTCCAGCCGTTCGGAGTTGGCCAATAGTAAAAATCGATCATGATCTGCTACCCCGTTTCAGCCTGGCGGGCCGCGCCGCCGGCCTCAAGCTCTGCAATTTCCTCAGGCGTGAACCCGTGTTCCTGCAATATCTGCCGTGTGTTCCCGCCCAGCACCGGGGCGCCGTGGCGATGTTCGGCCTCGGTGACGGAGAAGGTTGCCGGTGTACGTGTATGGCGCAGACGGCCGGAGACCGGGTGGTCGGTTTCAACCACAATGCCGTTGGCCTCGATTTGCGGGTGTTTGATCATCTCGCGCCGGGTCAGCACCGGCGCGCACGGCACGTCCTGGCCCTCCAGCAGGTCCAGCCATTCTGCCGTGCTCTTCTCGCGCAAGATGTCCTGAATGAGATCCAGGCGTGCATCTTTGTGCATCTCACGGCCTTCGGCTGTCTTGAAGCGTTCGTCTTCCAGGATATCCGACCTGTTTGCCGCGCGGGCAAAGCCTTCCCACTCCTTGTTCTGCATTACCGCCACGCTCATGTAGCCGTCCGTGGTTTCATAGATCAGATCGATGAAGGACTGCGCCCGTTCGGTCGAGCTTTCCTGGCCCACGAACGTGTGACCGCCCATATCTGAACTCCACAGGAAGGCCACAACCGTATCGATCATCGAAAGACGCACGTGCTGGCCTGTGCCGGTGCGTTCGCGGGCCAGCAGCGCGGCCGTGATCGCCTGCGACGCCTGGATCCCGGTGAGCTTGTCGGGGAGTATGGTGCGCACAAGGCGCGGACGATGCTCGTCTGAGCCGGCTTGCACCGTGGTCAAGCCGGAGACCGCCTGAATGAGCGGATCGAACACCGGCTTTTGCGCATAGGGCCCCTCAAAGCCGAAGCCCGAGATGGACACATAGACAATCTCAGGATTAACCCCCCGCACCGCCTCTTCGCCCACGCCAATGCGTTCAGCGACACCTGGGCGGAAATTCTGTACTATCACATCCGCATCGGCCACCAACCGCATCAGCGCCGCCAGCCCGTCCGGAGTCTTCAGATTGAGAACGATGGACCGCTTGTTGCGGTTGTTGTTGAGAAATGAGGCTGAAAATCCGCCTCGCCGGGTGGCAACGTGGCGGGCATGGTCGCCCTGCGGCGCCTCAACCTTGATCACGTCGGCGCCCTGATCGCCAAGTATCAATGTGGACATCGGACCGGAAATCATCGATGTCAGGTCGATTACCTTGAAACCGTCGAGGGGGCCGGGCATGCGCAAAATCCTTCACCAAGACATCAAAACAGCCTTACTATATGGCAACAGCCCACGCCCGGCACAAACACAAACTTCTCAGCTTGCCCTCCCACGGTGATGTGAAACCTAATCCTCATGCCAACCACCTACCGCCCCATTGAAACAGCCGATCTTGAGACCATCGGGCGCGTTTTCATCAAGAGCCTCAACCATCGCCATGCCGAGGTTGGCGAGGCCCCGCTGGTGGACCTGAATGACGCAGAAGCCTGGAGCGCCATGTGGCAAAACATAAGACGGCCGCTGTTCGAACACGTGTCGGCCCACGCCGGCACAGGCTGGCTGGCCGAGGAAGCTGGCGAGGTCATCGGCTATGCCCGCTCCATCCTTCGCGACGGTGTCTGTCAGCTGACCGAGCTGTTCGTGGCGCCGGAAGCACAAGGAGCCGGCGTTGGGCGTGAATTGCTCTTGCGCACCTTTGTCCAAATTGAAAGCCCCTCCCGGCTGATTCTGGCGAACAACAATCCTGCAGCACTTTCAAGGTATATGCGGGCCGGCGTTTACCCGGTTTGTGCGATCTTCGATGTTGAGCGCAAGGCCCGCCCGGTGTCGGAGGAAACCGACTTGGAAGCTCACCCCATTTCGGGAGATGCGGCCTCGATGCAGTGCCTAGACCAGATCGATAGGGCCGTGCTGGGATATGTCCGCCCGGAGGAACATGGCTGGCTGTGCAAGCAAAGAGCGGGATCTGTGTTCTATCGCCAAGGTGTTCCGGCCGGCTACGCCTATGCCGGACGCTGGAGCGGCCCGATTGCCGCCTTGCAGCCGAGCGACATGCCCGCTCTCATCGCCCATGCCGAAACCGCAGCTGCCCAAACCGGTGAGA
>CAJHYS010000021.1_pt1 | contig 14435 bp, 14 predicted proteins | sample 9198801 | NCBI WGS metagenome assembly CAJHYS01 (sample SAMEA7708368, study PRJEB35096) | sediment metagenome | biome: marine neritic benthic zone biome [ENVO:01000025]; feature: sediment [ENVO:00002007]; material: shallow marine sediment [ENVO:03000034] sea grass bed [ENVO_01000059] ...
CCCGGAGAGCACATGAGCCCGTCCGGCGCTTTGCCGCGCGCGGGGCAAAGCGCCCTCTCCCTCCCATCTGTTGTCCTCGGGCTTGACCCGAGGGCCCATGCCGCGGGGACCAGGGGATGACGACGAGGGAGGCGTTCATGCCGGAGATTCGAACTCCCCCGCCCTTGCAATTGCTCAACACACCCGAAACAATCACAGCCATGTCTGGAAACCGAAACCCGCCCCATGTGCCCGAACAGGGCGGACCGGTCTATCGGATCGTCGTGTTGATGCTGATGGCCCTGCTGCTCGGCGTCACCGTGTCGCTCGCCGCCATCGCCTTTGTCGACCTGGTGGCCTGGCTCAACAGCGCCCTGTTGATCTCACCGCGCGCCCGGGTCCAGGCCGAGGCAACGCCCTGGCTGGTGCCGCTGGCCACCGTGGCTGTGCCCACCCTGGGCGGCCTGGTGGTGGGTGCGATGCTGACCAGACTGTCGGAGGAAAAACGTGGCCTCGGCCCGCCCGACGTTATCCGCGCCGTGCAGCTGCGCCGCCCCCTGCCCGGCGCCCGGGCCGGCATCGTTTCCACCGCGGCCGCCGCGGTCTCCCTCGGGGTGGGTGCCTCGGTCGGGCAATACGGGCCCATGGTCTATCTCGGCGCCCTCATCGCCAGCACGGTCCGGCGCCTCAAACTGCGGGTCCACAACCTGGAGGCCATTGCCGTGGCCTGCGGCGTGGCGGCCGCCATCGCCACCGCCTTCAACGCCCCCATCGCCGGCCTGGTGTTCGCCCACGAGGTGATCTTGCGGCACTATTCCCTGCAAGCCTTCGCGCCGGTCACCGTGGCTTCGGCCTCAGGCTATGTGGTGGCCAATGTGATGTTCGAGCGCCCGGCCCTCTTCCTGGTGGAATTTGCCGGCGTGCAGCACGGCTATGAATTTGCCCTCTTCGCCCTCGTCGGCATCCTGGCCGCCGGCATCGCCGTCGCCTTCATGGCGCTCACCTTGAAATGCGGCGAGGTGGCCAAGAAGATCCGCATCGACCCCGCCTTGCGCCCCGCGCTGGCCGGGTTCGCGGTGGGCGTGGTTGCCCTCGGCTTGCCGGATGTGCTCGGCATCGGGGCGGAAACCTTGCGCTTTGCCACCATCGAAGGGGCCTTCCAGTCGTCTGAACTGGTGCTTCTGGTGGCCGCGAAGATCGCCCTCACGGCGCTCTGCATCGGCTTCGGCTTTGCCGGCGGGGTGTTCAGCCCGGCCCTGCTGATCGGCATCCTTTTCGGCGCCCTGTTCTGGACCGGCCTGGACAGCCTCACTGGCATCGGCACTTCGGGCATCGCCGTTTACGCCATTTGCGGCATGATGGCGCTCACCAGCCCGGTCATCGGCGCGCCGCTCACCACCATCCTCATCGTCTTTGAATTGACCCGCAGCTACGACCTGACGATCGCGGCAATGGTGGCCGTGGTGTTCTCCAACCTGATCGCCTACCGCACCTTCGGGCGCTCCTTGTTCGATGTGCAACTGGGGCGCAGCGGCATCGATCTTTCGGCCGGGCGCGACCAGGCCCGCCTCATGGCAGAGGTGATCGCGGACCGGGTGCTGACCGACTATCCGCGCTGCAGCGCTGAAGAAACGGTCCGCACCGTGATCGGCCGGCTGGCCAACAGCCCCTGGGGCGAGGCCATGGTGACCGACAAGGCCGGCCTCTATCTGGGGGTGCTGAAGGTGCAGGACGTGGTCGACCAGCCCGATGCCGCGGCCGGCGAGGTCATGCACACCGGCCACATGGTCTTCGAAACCGAAACCACCGTCTGGGAGGCCATGGCCGCGCTGAAGGGATTTGTGGGCGATGCGGTGCCGGTGGTCGAAGCGGCCTCCGGGCGCCTGGTGGGCATCATTACCGAAACCGCGATCATTGAAACCTATCTGGACATGCTCCACGATTTGAGGCGGGAAGAAAATGCGGCTGCTTAGACTGTTCCTCGCCCTCGCCCTCGCTTTGGGGTTGGCACCGGCCGGCCTCGCCGCCGAGCAGATCACCGTGGTCTCCTGGGGCGGGGCCTATGAGGCGGCCCAGAGGCGCGCGATCTATGCCCCCTTCACGGCGCAAACCGGGATCAAGGTTGAGACCAAGACCTATGCCGGCGGCGTGGAAGCGCTCAGGGAGCGCGCCGCTACAGAAGGCTGGGACGTGGTCGACATGACCGAGGACGATGCGATCCTGGCCTGCAGCGAGGGTTTGCTGCAACAGCTGCCGCTTGACGACATTCTGGTGCCGCCGCGCACCGGGTCACTCCAAGACGATTTTGTCGACGGCGCATTGCGCCGCTGCTCGGTGGCCCAGAACATCTTCGCCACGGTGTTCGCCTACAGCCAAAAGGCCTTTCCCGGGGTGAAGCCGACCACCATTTCCGATTTCTTCGACCTGAAGCGCTTTCCCGGCAAGCGCGCCCTGCAGCGCAGCCCGGACGTAATCCTGGAATGGGCCCTTCTGGCAGAAGGTGTGCCGCCGGCCCAGCTCTATGACCTGCTCAGCACCAAGCGGGGCCTCAGCGTGGCGTTCCGCAAGCTGGAGACGATCCGTGCTGAGATCATCTGGTGGAGCGATCCGGGCGAGCCGCCTGAGATGCTGGCCGATGGGCGCGCGATGATGGCCAGCGGCTTCAACGGGCGCTTCTTCGCCGCCGCCAACGGGGACGGCGTGCCGCTCTCCATCGTCTGGGACGCCCAGCAGATCGGCTATGAGGTGTGGGCCATTCCGGCGGGCGCCAAGGGGCGGGCCAATGCTGAGGCGTTTATCGGCTTTGCCACCCAGCCCGATCAGCAGGCACGGCTGGCCGAACACATCCCCTACGCCCCCACGCGGCGTTCGGCGTTGGCACGGGTGGGCCTGCATTGGCGCAGCCAGGTTCCCATGCGCTACCATTTGCCGAACACGCCGCGGCGCAACGAACGGGTGCTCACCCGCGACAGCCTTTGGTACGCCAGCACCAGGGCACTGCGCGAGCGGCGCTTTACCGAATGGCTCAATGAAAAGAATTAGAAAGGAGAGGACCGATGTCATCAGACCCCCAAACCGATGAGGGCGTCCGCCAATCCACCTATGTGGACGTTGAAGACCTGCCCTGGCAGCAGACCCGCTGGCCGGGGATCGAGATCAAGGTGCTGATGGAGGACAAGACCACCGGCATGATGACCTCACTGACCCGCCTGGCGCCCGGCGCCACCCTGCCCGACCACATGCATGTGGGGATTGAGCAAAGCTATGTGCTGGAAGGCGCGCTGGTGGACCATGAAGGGGCCTGCACGGCGGGCAATTTCGTCTGGCGCAAGGCGGGCAGCCGCCACACGGCCCATGCGCCGGACGGCTGCCTCGTGCTGGGGATGTTCCAGAAGCCCAACAAGTTCTTCGACGAGGACGCCTGAGGTGACTGCGCTAGCGCGAGCGGCCCACAAGCTTCCTGCGCATTTCCTTCTTCACCAGGCAATGGGTGCCGTCGCGCGGATCCTCGGTGCGGATCGGCCGCTTCTTCTTGCACTCGTCCGGGTCCGTGGGGTCTTCCACCCCGTAGAACGCATTGATGACCGCCTGTTCCTGCTCGTGATTGAAGGCATGGGTCTGCGCGAACATGAGATATTGGAAGATCAAGGGCTGGGTGGCCGTGACCCATTTGAAGGCCGCCGCATCGCGCAGCCTGCCGTTGGCGCAGCCCTCATAGGCCTTGGTTCTGGGGGTCTTGCGCCGGGTGGACTTGCCGGCGAGCGCATTGGTGTAGCATTTCCGCGGCAGCGCCATCTGGCAGTAGTAATGCAAGGTGATGTCGGCCCAGTGGTTGGGATTGTGCTTGGTCACCATGCAGCCGAGGAAGGCTTTGAGAGCCTTCTTGTTGTGCTTGGGATGTCCCGGAGGACGCGAGCCGAACTTGTCCGCACTGGCGTTCATGGCTGCAATGATGGCAACGCCCGGCAACTGCATGTTGGTGGCCGGCGCCTTGGGGCGGTAGTCGGCATAGGCGTTGGCCGGATCGTTGATCGGGCCCTTCATCTCATCAATCTTGGCCTGGGTGGGCACCTCGATCCAGTTTTCCACGTTCTTGGAAAGATCGGTGGATATGCCGATCTCAAGGCTCTTCAGCGTGGCGTCGTCCAGATCGCCGGTCACATCAAGGCCCTTCTCGGCCTGATAAGAGGAGATCGCCCCGGAGGTGTTGGGGCCCATGTAGCCGTCCAGCACGCCGGGGTCATGTCCGCCGGCGGAAAGTTGAGATTGCGCCTTGTGAACGACGGCGGAATATTTCGCCGCTTCGGCGCCGGTGCCCATAAGCATGAGCGCTGCTGCTGCACAGAGGAAATTCTTGTGTAGGGACTGTTTCATTTCACCCTCTTTGTTTGGGGCCAAGCCTGGTGGGGTGAAATAATAGACTAAATTGTGGCAACCGCAGTGATGATTGTCACATTCCGGCATTCTGTTGCTGCTGCAGGGGGGCACCGAAGCTTTGTTGTCGTTTGAGCAATCCGAGAAATTCGCTTCTGTGCACGGCGGGCGAATAGAGAAAGCCCTGGAACTCTCTGCAGTCGTGGCGCTGCAGCCAGGAGAGCTGTTCTTCGGTCTCCACCCCTTCGGCCACCGGTTTCACGTCGAGCAGGCGGCAGAGCGACATGATCAGCTTCATCACCGCATGGTTGGTGCCGATGTTTGCAATGAACGAACGGTCGATCTTCAGGCTGGTGACCGGATAGTGCTGGATGTAGGCGAGGTTCGAATAGCCGGTGCCGAAATCGTCAATGGCAATGCCAAAGCCGCGCTCCTTGAAGGTGGAGAGGATCTCGATCACCATCTTGTCGCTGCTCATCAGCGTGGTTTCGGTGATCTCCAGCTCCATCCGCCTGGGATTGCACCCCGTTCGGTCCTGCAGCGACAGAACGTTGGAGAAGAGGTTGGAGCTCTCAAACTGCCTGGGCGAAATGTTCACCGAAATGGTCACGGGGTAACCTTCGCGTTCCAGGTAGTGCTGTTCGATGGCCGCCTGGGTCATCACCCAGTCGCCGATCTCAACGATCAGGCCCATCTGTTCTGCGGTCTCGATAAAGCACCCCGGCGCCAGCAGGCCGCGGGTCGGGTGGTTCCATCTGAGCAGGGCTTCCCCACCCAGGATCTGGTTGGTGAAGGTGTCCACCCTTGGCTGGTAGAAGAGCTCGAACTGCTCGGCTTCCACGGCCTCCCTCAGGTCGCGTTCCAGGGTCAGCTGCTCTTCAATCTTGTTGCGCAGCGAAACGTTGAAACAATAGTGCGTGTTGCGGCCTTCCTCCTTGGCCTTGTAGAGCGCCACATCGGCATACTTCAGCAATGTGTGAAGGTCGTCGCCGTCTTCTGGAAACTGGCTGACGCCGATGCTCAAGGTGGAGACGAATTCGCGCCCCTCAAGAATGAAGGTGGTTTGAAACTCCTCCACCAGCTTCTTGCAGAACTCATCTATCTGCTCACGGTCGCGAATGTCGTTCAGGCAGATCAGGAATTCATCGCCCCCCAGCCGCGCGACCATTCCGGCATCTCCGGTGACCGCCGGCAGCCGGTTGGCCACCTGGGTCAAGAGCTCGTCTCCGGCGGCATGGCCCAGGGTGTCGTTGATGGTCTTGAAGCGGTCAAGGTCGATGATGAGAAACGCCAGCTTCTCGCCGATCGAGCTGGCGGCCTCAAGTTTGCGCGGGATTTTCGACTGCACATAGTTGCGGTTGGGCAGGCCGGTGAGCGTGTCGTGGTCGGCAAGATAGCGGGCCCGGTGCTCTGCCTCCTTCAGGTCGGTAATGTCGGTTTCGCTGAGCAGCAGCGCGCTGCCGCCGGTCACGGCGTCTGTGCATTCGCGCGCTGTGATCTCGTGCCAGCGGATGCCCTTGGCGGTTTTGATCCGGGCCGACAGTTGGCAGCCGCCGTGCAGTTGCACCTGGCCGATCAATTTGTCGTAGTCGGCGTCTCTCACGAAACGGTCGCAGAGCATGACCTCGCGTTCCGGCAGCATGGCGCGGGCGGCCGGGTTGCGGTAGAGCGGGCCACCCTGGCTGTCGTAGAGCGAGATCATCACAGAGGTGTGGAGCAACGCCTCAGAGCTGCGCAGGCCTTCCGGGGTGTCTGCGCGCTGGGCTTTGGCCTCGCACAGCATGCCCATGCGGCCATCATCGAACCGGAAGCCCTTGAAGCTGACGTCCAAGGTGGTGGGCACGCCGGCAGGATAGAGGGTCCAGACCTCGGCGAACGAGGCGTTCGAGGCGACGAAGTCCTCCTGATACTGCTTCAGCCGCTGGGCCACCGAGATGGACATGTCAGAGGACATGTCGCGCGCCGCGAGATCGTTCAGGCACTCTGTGTTCCAAAGGACCAAGGCCGCCTTGTTGGCCCACGCCACGCGGGAATGGTCAATGTCGAAGACCCAGAGCGCCGTCTGCAGTTCATCCAGATGCTCGCTCGCAACTTTGTGCAAGGCCGCAGCAGGATCGACGCTGTGGGAAAGAGAAGTCGGCTGCATCAAGGCGTTCGTCCGTCAGATTTCGCCGCGCATTGCGCCCATCGGCGGATATGCCCGCACACCTATCAACTGCCCGATGGCTGCCTCGACCATGTTCATCTCGAACGCCTCTTGTACGCAACGACGGCCAGCCCGAGCGGTGCCGGACCGATTACACTGTTTGGAAGGGACATGCCGCAGGCGCGGCGAGGCAGCGGTGCATCATGCGAAGAGGCTCAGCCTCTGCTGCCAGGCACGTTTGTAGCGGGCGATTGTGAAATCGGCGTTAACTGCCGGGCACAAAGGCTGAAGCGATTATTGATCGGGTGTTTCCAGATCCTGCGGGCGCGGCGTCGAAATGATGTTGTTGCCGGAATCAACAAAATGCACCTCGCCGGTGACACCGCCGGCAAGGTCACTCAAAAGATAGAGCGCCGAGCCGCCCACCTCATCGAGGCTGACCGGCCGGCGCAGCGGCGAGTGGCGGCGCTGGAAGGCGAACATGGCCCGGGCATCGGAGATCCCGGCACCTGCAAGGGTGCGCATGGGGCCGGCGGAAATGGCGTTGACCCGGATATTGTCCGCGCCATAGTCGGAGGCCAAATAGCGCACCGAAGATTCAAGCCCCGCCTTGGCGACGCCCATCACATTGTAGTTCGGCATCACCCGGGTGGAGCCGCCATAGGTGAGGGTCAGCAACGAGCCGCCACCCGGCATCATGGCCGCGGCGCGCTTGGCGATTTCGGTGAAGGAAAAGCACGAGATCACCATGGTGCGCACGAAATTTTCCCGGCTGGTGTCCGCATAGCGGTCCTTCAGCTCGTCCTTGTCGGAAAAGGCGATGGCATGGACCACAAAGTCCAGCGTGCCCCATTCGTCCTTCAGGCGGTCGAAGAGGGCATCCACCGTGGCGATATCCTCCACATCGCACGGCACGACTATGTTGGAGCCGACGCTTTCGGCCAACGGCTGCACCCTGCGCCCGAAGGCCTCGCCCTGATAGGTAAAGGCCAACTCGGCCTGATGGGCCGCCAAGGCCCGGGCCACGCCCCAGGCGATGGAGTGATTGTTGGCAACCCCCATGATCAGGCCGCGCTTGCCCTTCATGAGAGCACCCGGCGCAGGAAACTCTGTCTCGGCCATCGTTCTATGTCCGCTAAATGTCAGGAGTGGCTGGCGTTAGCCGTTGTAGCGCTGAAACGCAAGGGTTGCGTTCGTGCCGCCGAAGCCGAAGCTGTTGGACAGCACCACATTGAGCTCCGCATCGTCCTGGCGTTCGCGCACAATCGGCACGTCGGAAAATTCCGGGTCCAGCTCGGTGATATGGGCGCTTTCGGCGATATAGCCGTTCTGCATCATCAAGATGCTATAGATGGATTCCTGCACGCCCGCCGCGCCCAGGCTGTGCCCGGTGAGCGACTTGGTGGCCGAAATGGGGGGAATCTCGTCGCCGAACACCTCGCGCAAGGCTTCGATCTCGCGGGTGTCGCCAATCGGCGTGGCGGTGGCGTGGGGATTTATGTAGTCCACCTTCTCGTTCACCGTGGCCAGGGCCTGGTGCATGCAGCGCACGGCGCCCTCGCCGGAAGGCTGCACCATGTCGACACCGTCGGACGTGGCGCCATAGCCCACCAGTTCGCAATAGATCTTGGCGCCGCGCGCCTTGGCGTGCTCAAGCTCCTCCATCACCAGAGTGCCGCCGCCGCCGGCAATCACAAAGCCGTCACGCGACACATCATAAGCCCGGCTTGCGGTCGCAGGCGTGTCGTTGTGCTTGGACGACATGGCGCCCATGGCGTCGAACATGACCGAGAGGGTCCAGTCCAGCTCCTCTCCGCCGCCGGCAAAGATAACATCCTGCTTGCCCCACTGGATCAGTTCGGCTGCATTGCCGATGCAGTGGGACGACGTGGCACAGGCGGAGGAAATCGAATAGTTCACACCCTTGATGCCGAAGGGCGTGGCCAGGGTGGCCGAGTTCGTGCTGCCCATCGCCGCTGGAACGGCAAACGGCCCGACCCGTTTTGGGCCTTTTTCACGGGTGATGTCGGCAGAAGCCACGATGACCCGGGTGGACGGGCCGCCCGAACCCATGATCAAGCCGGTGCGTTCATTGACGATGTCGCTTTCTTCCAGGCCCGCATCGGCAATCGCCTGCTCCATGGCCACGTAGTTCCAGGCTGCGCCATCGCCCATAAACCGGCGCACGCGGCGGTCGAGAGCAGCGTCCAGATCAAGGTCCGGCGCGCCATGCACATGGCAGCGAAAGCCCAGTTCTTCGTATTTGTCAGCCCTTGTAATGCCCGAACGCGCGCCATGCAGAGAGGCATTCACCTCCTGCACGTTATTGCCGATGGAGGAGACAATCCCCATTCCTGTAACGACCACACGCCTCATGGGCGAAATCCTTTTTTTACGGCCAACTTGTGGTTATCGGCCCATTTTCAGGCAGCCTCGGGCTTGAACAGACCAACACGAAGATCTGTTGCGGTATATATGGTTTCACCATCCGCCTTCAACGTACCATCCGCAATTCCCAGCACCAGGCGCCGGGCGATCACACGCTTAAACTCTACCGAATACTCAACGCGCTTCACATCCGGCGTTATCATGCCGGTGAACTTCACCTCGCCGGTTTGCAGGGCCCGGCCCTTGCCTTCCAGTCCGAGCCAGCCCAGGAAAAACCCGGTCATCTGCCACAGCGCATCCAGACCCAGGCACCCCGGCATCACCGGGTCGCCCTGGAAATGGCAGGCAAAGAACCACAGATCGGGCGTCACATCCAGTTCCGCCACCACCTGGCCCTTGCCGTGGCTTCCGCCATCTTCGCTGATTGAGGTAATGCGGTCAAACATCAACATGGGCGGCAGGGGCAACTGGGCATTGCCGGGCCCGAACAGCTCGCCGCGCCCGCACGACAGGAGCTCTTCATAGGTGTAACTGGATTGCCGCTCCGCCATCGTCCGCCTCCGGTCCCTCTTACCGCCCGGCGCACCATTGTTTTTGCGCCGTTCAAACTTTCCTATCACACGCAAACGGGCGCAGGAAGAGTTCGATGGCCGTTAATCACGCTGGTGAATGTGTCGGGATGACGCTGCCGGCAGTGATTGCGAACTGTTCTCATTAGCGATATAGTGCCCTCTTGCGGCATGTAGGTCGCGGGCTAGTTTAAGGGATTGAGAGCGCATGCAAATGAACATGTGTGAGGCCATCAACCGGCTCAGAAACGCCGGGTTGCGGCCAACCCGGCAAAGAATATCGTTGGCGAGCATGCTTTTTGCCGGGCCCGAGCGCCATATTTCGGCTGAGGAACTGCACGAAGAAGCCGTTGCGGCAAACGTCCCGGTCTCATTGGCCACCGTATACAACACGCTCAACCAGTTCACCGAGGCCGGTCTTCTGCGCGAAGTGGCGATCGACGGCACCAAAAGCTATTTCGACACCAACACCTCGAACCACTATCACTTCTACCTGGAATCAGAGGGCAGATTGATCGATATTGATTCCAACGATCTTAAGGTTGTCGGACTGCCTGAAGCGCCGGATGGCACCAAGGTGAACCGCATCGACGTGGTCGTGCGCCTTTCCGACGCATAGGCACCATCTGGTTTTCAAAGGTTTTTTGAGATTGAAAAGGCGCTACGGCGCCTATTCTATTTGCTCGCCGGGATAAACGCCCCAGAGCGCGTCCTGCTTCACCCAGCCACTGAAGTCGTTGACCTGAACATTGCACCACTTGCCGGTGCACCGTTCGATGCGGCCGAGCACGCCGGATTCCAGCTTTGCCACGGTCGCGGCCCCTGTCGTCGGATCGGCCAGAAGTGCGGTTTGACTGCCCTGGCGCCAGGGGGAAACAACGCCCGTGCGCCAACCGGACAACAGGGAATGATAAACCCAGCCTTCTTCGCCCTCAGAGTCGCGCACCCGGCGCCAATGATCTGATTCGGCTATGATTTCAACAGGATAGCCTTTGCTGGTGAAGACCCAGGCCACTTTGTGTGAGGTTGACGGCCCCCGGCGCACATTCACCTTGTCGCGCTTCAGGCTGACAAACCGCGGAATAGGCAAGCCGCTTGGCCCCAGATTGTTGGGCGATGTTTGGGATTTTGCCGCTGCTTCCGCTTCGCCGCCGGCTGTTGCCGGCTCCTGAAACATCCACAGTCCCGCAGCCGCAACCATGCTCACGACGGCCACCAACGCCACCGCGGTGATTAGTGCTGTGTGCGAACGTTCAAACCCCATCAGTTCCCAACTCTTCCGGAACGCTTGTCCACAAACTGAGATTGGCCTCATGTGAGACAACAGCATCGACTAGACGCAAACGTGACGTAAAACCCGTCGCGGCGAGGAAACCCCTCTTCTTTCGCCTGCAAGTGTCTGCTAGACAATTTAGGAAAGAGTTTACACAAACAAATTCCATACGGAAAGAGTGTCGTGCAGGCTCCGGTGTGCAAATTTAATGCTGGCGGATCCGCCGTATAGTGGAGTGAAACTGCATGAGCAAGGCAAAACCGCTCGTGGTCATAACCCGCAGATTGCCTGATGTGGTTGAAACGCGCATGCGCGAATTGTTCAACACACAGCTGAATATCGACGATGAACCGAGGAGTTCGGCCGAATTGGTGGCTGCCGTGAAAGAGGCGGAAATCCTGGTTCCCACGGTGACGGACCGCATAGACAGGTCGATTATCAGCCAAGCCGGCGATCAGCTGAAGCTCATCGCCAACTTCGGCACAGGGGTGGACAACATCGACGTTGAAACCGCCAATTCCAAAGGCATCATCGTCACCAACACACCAGGCGTGCTGACCGAAGACACGGCCGATATGACCATGGCGCTGATTCTCGACGTGGCGCGCCGAGTCACAGAAGGCGCGCAAGTGCTGACCCCGGGCAATGATTGGAAGGGTTGGTCGCCCACATGGATGCTCGGAAACCGAATCACCGGCAAGCGGCTCGGCATCATCGGCATGGGCCGCATCGGCCAGGCCGTCGCGCGCCGGGCCAAGGCGTTCGGCCTGCAAATTCACTATCACAACCGGCGCCGGGTCAATCAGGCGGTGGAAGATGAGCTTGAGGCCACCTATTGGGACAGTCTCGACCAGATGCTGGCCCGCATGGACGTCATCTCCGTGAACTGCCCGCACACGCCGGCCACCTACCACCTTTTGTCGGCGCGGCGGCTCAAGTTGATTCGCCCGGATGCTTTTATCGTCAACACCGCGCGCGGCGAAGTGATCGACGAGAACGCCCTGGCACGGATGCTGGATGCCAACGAGCTAGGCGGGGCGGGGCTCGATGTGTTCGAGCACGAGCCGGCGGTCAACCCGCGCCTGGTGAAGTCCGACAAGGTTGTGCTTCTGCCCCATATGGGATCGGCCACCATCGAAGGGCGGATCGATATGGGCGAAAAAGTCATCATCAACATCAAAACCTTCGTGGACGGCCATACCCCGCCCGACCGTGTTTTGCCCTCCATGCTCTGAAGAAGGACGTAAAAAAGATGGCCAAAGGCTACTGGATTGCCCACGTCACGGTGACCGACCCTGAGCAATACAAGCTCTATGTTGAGGCTTCTCCCGCGGCGTTCGAGAAATACAATGCCAAGGTTCTGGCGCGGGCCGGGCAGCATGTTCAGCTGGAAGGCGCCGGCAAGGCGCGCAACGTGGTGCTGGAGTTTGAGAGCTATGACGACGCGGTGGCCTGCTACAATTCTGAGGAGTATCAGGCGGCCCGCAAGTTCCGCGCCGAGGCCGGAGATGCCGACATCGTCATTGTGGAAGGTGTTTAGCGGCGCGGGGGTCAACTGGCCTCAGAGGACGAACACATGACTGAGATGAGACTGGCGGTCATCGGTGCGGCCGGGCGCATGGGCCGCACATTGGTGCACACAATTCATGAGGCCGAAGGATGCAGGGTCGCCGGAGGCACTGAGCGTACGGGCTCTGAGTTCATTGGCCAGGACGTCGGCCCCTTGGCCGGTTTGCCCGAGCTGGGCGTGAGCATCACCGACGATCCGTTGGAACTGTTCACCCAGATCGAGGGCATCATCGATTTTTCCACGCCCGCGGCTACCCTGGAGCACGCCGAATTGGCGGCCCAGGCCAGAATTGTCCACGTGATCGGCACCACCGGCATGACCGAGGACGATGAGAAGAAGCTGAAAGCCGCATCGCGCCACTCGCGCGTTGTCAAGGCCGGCAATATGAGCCTTGGGGTCAATCTGCTGACCGCGCTGGTGCGCAAGGTGGCCGCCGCGTTGGATGAGGATTTCGACATTGAAGTGGTGGAAATGCACCACAAGCACAAGGTTGACGCCCCTTCCGGAACCGCGCTGATGCTGGGCGAGGCGGCGGCACAAGGGCGCGGGACGAACCTGAAAGACAAGGCCGTGCGCAGCCGTGACGGCATCACCGGCGCCCGCAATGCCGGTGATATCGGGTTTGCCGCCTTGCGCGGCGGTTCGGTGGTGGGCGAGCATTCGGTGATCTTTGCGGGCAATTCGGAACGCATAGAACTCACGCACAAGGCAGAATCGCGCACCCTGTTCGCCAATGGCGCGGTGAAGGCTGCGCTGTGGGCCATGGACAAGAAACCAGGCTACTACTCCATGATGGACGTGCTTGGCTTAAGCGACTGATTGGGAAAGGCAATTTAAGATGGAGCGGCTTCTCGTTCTAGTGCGCCATGGGCAAAGCGAGTGGAACCTGAAAAACCTGTTCACCGGGTGGAAGGATCCCGGCCTGACCGAGAAGGGCGAGCACGAAGCCTTGACCGCCGGCCGCCAGCTGAAGGCGCTCGGCATCCAGTTTGACGCGGCCTACACCAGCGCCCTGGTGCGCGCCCAGCGCACCTGCTCCATGATCCTGGACGAATTGGACCAGTCTGACCTGGAAACCACCCGGGATCAGGCCCTGAACGAGCGCAACTATGGCGATTTGGCCGGCCTCAACAAGGACGATGCGCGGGCCAAGTGGGGCGAAGAACAGGTGCACATCTGGCGGCGCTCCTTCGACACGCCGCCGCCGGGCGGGGAAAGCCTGAAAGACACTGCCGAGCGGGTGTTGCCCTATTTTGAAGCCCAAATCTGGCCGCGGGTGATGGCGGGCGAGAAGATCCTGGTGGCGGCCCATGGCAATTCGCTTCGGGCGCTTGTCATGTCATTGGAGAAGATGAGCGGCGAAGAGATTGTCAAACGCGAAATCGCAACGGGTGTGCCGCTGATCTACCGGTTTGATGAAGCCGGCGATATCACCAGCAAAGAGGTGCTGGAGGGCTAGCCCTTGCCAGTTAGCGGTTGCACTTGGCCGCGCCTGCCGAGCGCCCGGCGAACCACCCCAAAGCGGGGCAGACAGCCCAGAAGCGCTGCACATGCCGGCAGCGGGTCATCCCACCGCCAGATCATGTGTGTGTTGGCGCGCAGCAAGCTGCGGGAGATGTTGAAGATCATTCCAGGCACTTCAGACACTGAGATATGCCGGTTGAGGAGCGCCATCTTGACCGCGAGCAGATCGCCGCTGGTCCAGACATATCTGACGTCGCTGCGCCCGAACTGACATTGGATAGGTTCCGCGCTGGCCGCCTGCGCCAGGTCCACGGCCAACCGGCTTAGGGGAACGCCGCCGGCTTCGGGCACCGCATGGCTGCCGGAAACCCGTGGGTTGAGCTCCAGGAAACAGGTCTCTCCGGTTCGGGGCGCGACGATGAACTGGGCCAGGCCAATGCCGGTATAGTTGGTGGCCTTAACCAAACGCTTTGTGTCGTCCAACAGCGCCGGCGTCGGCTCGCAAGTCTCGCCGTCCACGGCAAGGCCCGTTCCATCCAGATTGTTGGTGCGGTTTATCTTGGATTCGCTGACCCCGATCAGAGCGCCGTTGCGGGCTGCAAAATAGACATTGTGCCGGACGCCATGAGCAAATCTCTGCAGCAAAAGCTGCTTGTGACCGCCCGGCCAAGC
>CAJHYS010000132.1_pt1 | contig 14355 bp, 17 predicted proteins | sample 9198801 | NCBI WGS metagenome assembly CAJHYS01 (sample SAMEA7708368, study PRJEB35096) | sediment metagenome | biome: marine neritic benthic zone biome [ENVO:01000025]; feature: sediment [ENVO:00002007]; material: shallow marine sediment [ENVO:03000034] sea grass bed [ENVO_01000059] ...
CGATGGCCGGTGATGGCGTAAACGATGCGCCAGCTCTGGCGGCGGCGGATGTTGGCATTGCTATGGGAACCGGTGCCGATGTGGCAGTGGAGAGTGCTGGGATCACGCTGGTGAAAGGTGACCTCAACGGTATAGTGCGGGCCCGCGAGTTGTCCCAAGCAACCATCCGGAACATCAAACAGAACCTGTTCTTTGCATTTGTCTACAATGCCGCCGGCGTGCCTATCGCGGCAGGAATTCTCTATCCCATATTCGGCATGTTGCTCTCGCCAATGCTCGCAGCAGCCGCGATGAGCCTTTCGTCTGTTTCCGTTATTGGCAACGCACTTCGCCTACGAACGGTAAATTTGTGATGGTTGGAACGGCGGAAAGATCAATAACTCATCAGTGTGCCAAATGCTTGTATTGACAGAGACTCAAATTCTTGGCCGAATGGAAGGCATGCAGAAGAGCTTAAGAGCATTCTCGTTCAGGCGTCGGTTGTTCAAACTGACGACGCTCCTGTTGCTGTCCTACTGTGTTGTAGTGTGGTCGGGCGTGGTTTTGATCCATTCTGGCGCTGCGCACGCAATGAGCGTTGACGCGACTGTATCGGCGAAATCTCCGGGCGACGAGCCGTGTGAGGAAAGCACCGGCGGCAAAATCTGCAAGCTGCTTTGTAAAGTAGGCACCTGTGCTGGGTTTGGGGTACTGGTTAGATCGGGTCTGGATCCCTGGTCAATCAGAGACCTTCAATTGAAACCCGTCGGCGCTAGTCCTCCTTCGGTATGGCAGAACTCAGGTCCACTCAAACCTCCACGGCTCCAATCCTAGCGTCGAGGTTTTGCTCAGGATACCCGGCGGCACCAGCTGCTGAACAGGTCAGCGCTTCAGTAGGTTGATCAGCTTAGACCAAGGCCGCGGCTCCTCGATCAAACAATTCTCGTTGTGTGTTGGCGTTGTTGGCACGCCTTGACCTTCCAGTTACTGGATCCGCTATCCGCGCAGGTCGAGTGGCAACACCGCAGTGGGTGTCAGACGACTCGAGAGACAGCTTGACCCACTCGGAAGGTTCAGACGCGCAACAATTAATCAAAGGATGCACGTTATGAATATTGGTGATGTAGCGAAGGCAAGCAGATTGCCTGCGAAAACTATCAGGTACTATGAAGACATCGGTTTGGTTGCTCCAAATCGATTGGCCAATGGCTATCGCGATTTTGACCCCGATCAACTGCATAAACTGCGTTTTGTACAGCGTGCCCGAAGCCTCGGATTCTCGGTGGAAGATTGTCGGATCTTGCTCACCCTGTATGAGGACAAAACAAGGCCCAGCGCTGATGTGAAGGCGATCGCCTCAAAACATCTAACGCAGATAGAGCGCAAGCTTGTAGAGCTGGAGAGTATCAAATCAACTCTGCAAGCGCTCGTTGAAGGATGCGCCGGCGATCATCGGCCCGGCTGTCCAATACTTGAAGACCTGGCTCGCGCACCGTCGAATGGAGAATAAGACGGTGGCATCGGGCAGCGGTGCGTCAAAGTACTGGATACTGGCAATCACCGTGATCGTTGCCGGGCTGATTGTGTGGCAATCAAGAACGGGACCGGAAGGCACTGCGACCGTAGACGTCACTGTGCCCGCGCTCAGTTCAGATGCAAAAGTGGGACGCAACCTATTTGACGCCAACTGCGTTGCCTGTCACGGCAAGAACGCCGCGGGCAGCGAGAACGGTCCGCCCCTGGTGCATATCATCTATGAGCCGAACCATCATGCGGATTTTTCGTTTCAACTCGCCGTCAAGCGCGGGGTTCGCGCCCATCACTGGAAGTTCGGCAACATGCCGCCAGTTCCAAATATGAGCGATCCAAAAATCGCCCTCATAACGAAATATGTGCGCGAATTGCAACGCGCGAACGGAATTCAATGAAAGGACCCAGCATATGAAACACCGCAAGATCGCAGCAAGCATCATTGGCTTGGGAGTCTTGGGAGCCGTCCTCGTAGCAACGAATCTCAACGTCAATGCTCACAGTGGGGCAACGGGGATCGTGAAAGAACGCATGGTGCTTATGGATCGGCTTGGCAAGGCGATGAAGAACCTGAATGCAATGTTTAGCAATCAGATCGCTTATGACACCGCCTCGGTGAAGGAAGCGGCCGGAGTGATCGAGCAGCACGCCGGTGAGGCCATGATAAAAATGTTTCCTGAGGGCACGAACAAAAAGCCAAGCGAGGCACTGACAATCATTTGGCAGGATTGGGATGAGTTCAAATCTCTTGCTAACCAGCTGGAAACCTACGCAGCAGCTCTTGGCGCGGCTGCCTCAAATGACCGCGGACATATGGGTGATCAAACCAACATGATGACTGACAGTTCCTCAATGATGGGCGGTACGTCGAGCATGATGAGTGGCGGCTCTAGCATGATGTCCGGAGAGCCAATGATGGATGCGGAGAAGCTCAAACAGATGCCTCCCGATGCCGCCTTCATGCAGGTGACCAATTCCTGCAGCGGATGTCACACAAAGTTTCGGCTCAAGAAGAAATAGGGCCGGTATCCATGACATTGAAATCCTGGGGACTGTTGTGCGTCCTTGGCGGGTTTATTGGGCTAGGTGTTGCGGTTTTCATGCTTCGACCATTCCCAACGGAATCTCGCGACTTATCCGGATTAGTCGGGGACGTGAAACGCGGTGCCTATCTCGCGCGCGCGTCAGGTTGCTTTTCGTGCCACTCGGCAAAGGGAAAGCCAGTGCTTTCTGGCGGCGGGCCACTGAAGACACCATTCGGAACCTTTTATGCCCCTAACCTCACCACACACCCGGAAGACGGCATTGGAAAGTGGACGGCTGCCCAATTTTCGGCAGCTTTGACGCAAGGGATCTCGCCACAAGGCGAGAACTATTTCCCGTCTTTCCTTTATCCCAACTACACAAAGCTCTCCAATCAGGACGTCGTCGATCTGTGGGCAGCCTTCAAGACTGTCCCTCCCGTTGCCGGAAAGGCGCCAAATCACGACATATTGTTTCCATTCAATCAGCGGGTCCTTTTGAATGGGTGGAAGCGGCTCTTCTTCCAGCCCGGTGCCTACAAACCGGATCCAACCAAAACGGATAGCGAGAACCGCGGCGCGTTCTTGGCAACCGGCCCAACACACTGTGTAGCTTGCCACACGCCACGAAACTTGTTTGGAGCGCGTGACCTCGAGCACGAGCTTGAAGGTACTGCAAACGGTCCTGAAGGCGAAAAAGTCCCAGCGATTTCCGGAGCTTCTTTGAAGAAGAACGGATGGAACAAGACTTCGATCATTTTTGCTTTGAAAACTGGCAGTACGCCTTCCGGCGACGCGTTCGGCGGAAGCATGGGCCATGTGGTGACCGATAGCACACGGTATTTGTCCAATACCGATTTGGAGGCTTTGGCCGACTATTTGCTCTCAATAGACAAGAGCAAATGACAAAGATGAGGCTGATGTGTCACTCGAGAATTTGTGAAAACCACCAAATGTGGCACAAAGCTTTGACATTGGATCCCAAGTTGGTAAGCTACTGATATGATGAGTTTAGTGCGTAATTTCGCTCTGTTAACTGCGGTTTTTGTTGCCGTCATTCTCATCATTTCGGCGCAGTCATCGCCGATCCATGTGCACAGCCATACCGCTACGCACCTAACATCGTCCATCAAAGCCAAGCTGCCCGCCATTGATGCTCCCACACACGATGAAGCGAGCCTAAGAGAGCCTTGTGACAATCAATTTGACGCTGGTTGCGACCCTACAGGCGGTACCACCTGCCCGCTTGGATGCGGCGTGCTCAATTCTTCTGAGCACGTGTTGGCAACGCTCACGCGGTTAGGAACTTCTCCGTCAATTTCGCACCGGCTTGATAGCACTCCTGACGGCGCACACTTTCGCCCCCCTATCTCCCTTTCCTAACACCTCCTCGCGGCCCTTGATCTGGGCCGTCGTTAGACTGCTGTTCTAGGAAAGGTAACAAAAATGCTTGAGCGTCGTTCATTTGTATTGGGGCTGTTGGCCGCGGTGTCGGTACCCTCCATCTCCCAAGCTCACGATAAACGAAAAAGAAGACGGTTTCGATTGAACCGAAAGTATAGACCGCAACGCGTGGTGTTTCCGGGCTACGCCCCAGGCACGGTAGTTGTCGATCCGAGGAAGAAATTTCTTTATCTGGTGGAACGGTTCGGCTTTGCGCGGCGCTATGGCGTAGGTGTCGGACGCGCCGGCCTTGCTTGGAAGGGGCGGGCGGTTGTCGGCCGAAAGGCCAGGTGGCCACGCTGGACACCCACCAAGAACATGATACGGCGCCAGCCCCGCAAATATGCGCGCTATGCAGGAGGCGTGCCTGGAGGACCAACGAATCCCTTAGGCGCACGGGCGCTCTATCTTTATCGCAGCGGGCGCGACACGATGTACAGGATTCACGGTACAAACCAGCCTCGGTCAATCGGCAGAGCTGTCTCCAACGGTTGCATCCGCATGTTGAACGCACACGTGAAAGACCTCTATTCGCGTGTTCCCGTTGGGGCTGAGGTTGTGGTGCTGTGATGAAAATTCAGGATCAGAACAAACAGCCTGCCGCGCACAGCGGACGATCGGGCATGCATTGGATGATGTGGGTGTGTTGCACTGTGATGGTGCTGCCCCTGGTGTTCTATTTTGCAAACGGGGGATCGTTCGAGAACCCACGCGCGCTGCTCACCGCCGTTCTGCCAATTGGGCTTTGTGTGGGTGCGCACTTCCTGCTGCACCGTCTTGTGGGCCAATCGTGCGCCCTTCATCAATCCAAAGAAAACGAAAAAGGGGTTGCCGCAGTAAATCCGCAGCAAGCCGACAAGGACGCTCAAAAAGGAAAGATAGCGTAATGATCAAATTATCCCGACTGCTCGCCGCCACAGCATTTGTGGCGGCGGCATGGTCAATTCCATCGGTTTCAGCGGGGAATGATGCGCAAGACATGATCGTGTTCAAGAGCCCGACTTGCGGTTGCTGCCAAGAGTGGGTCGAGATCATGTCCAAGGCAGGTTTCAAGATGTCGGTAAAGAATGTCGAAGATCTCGACACGGTCAAGAAAATGGCCGCTATTCCCGATGAACTACAATCCTGCCATACCGCAAAAGTTGGAGACTACATTGTAGAGGGCCGCGTGCCGGCGAGCACGATCCGGCGAATGTTGAGCCAGAAGCCGGATATTCGCGGCATTGCGGTTCCAGGAATGCCTTTCGGCTCGCCGGGCATGGGGCATGACCCCAATGCCAGATACGACGTGATGACGTTGCCCAATACAAGTGATGCCAAGCCGGGCATCTACGAAAAAGTCGGGGAATAACGAAAAGCGGTACGGAGATCTCGAGTGAATAAGATCTACATTTGGTTTACCGCCTTTGCGGCTCTCGCAGTGTCTTTTCTGATCGGCGGTCAAAGCCTGCTATCGGACGAGACAAAGATTGAACTTAGGCCGCACGATGCAGAGTTTGTGGCGTTAGGGAAGACTGTTTACGATGCCAACTGCGCGTCCTGTCATGGCAAGAACCTTGAAGGGCAACCTAATTGGCGATCGGTGGGCCCGGATGGCAAGATGCCGGCCCCACCACATAATCGCAAAGGGCACACGTGGCACCATGCCGATAAGCTTCTGTTCGAGCTGACCAAGTTCGGTTTGCAGAAGTTTGCAGGCGAAAACTACGAATCCAACATGCCTGCCTACAAGGACGTTTTGTCCGATCGCGAGATTCTGGCTTCGCTCTCTTATATCAAGAGCCGTTGGCCTGCAGAAATTCGTGAACGGCATGATGAAATGAATCGTGCGGCCAATGCCCAGAAAAACTAAACCGAGCTTGTCAAAACCGACTGAGCCCTCGCTTGGTGAAAACATTGTTTTTCTGACCAGCGGCGGACCACTCTATTGGATAATCGCAAACGCGCTCAATGCTGAATTTGGACCAATCGTCATCGTGCAGGAAGAGGTTGAACCAAAAGCAATCTTTCTGAAACGTCGTCTCAAAAAGCTAGGCCCATTCCAACTAGCTGGTCAGGTTGCGTTCGGGGTGTTGGCAAAGTTTGTTTACAAGTTAAGCCGAAAAGCGCGCGCAACGCTTATTTCATCCACGAATGCTGATACGAACCAGCCGCAAAACTGTCGCCATCTAATGGTCCCTGACGTGAACTCGAGCGAATGCCACAAAGCACTACAATCGATTTCGCCAAGTGTCGTCATTGTGGTGGGTACACGCATAATCAAACAGCAAACCCTAGACTGCGTAGACGCACCGTTCATCAACTATCATCCTGGACTGACCCCGAAGTATCGCGGCATGAATGGTGCCTATTGGACGCTCGCCAACGATGATCGCGAGAATCTTGCGGTCACAATCCATTTGGTTGATGCGGGCGTGGACACTGGTCCAATTCTCTATCAAGAGTATGTGGAAATGCCTGTCGGGCAGAACATCACCACCTATCATGATTATCTGGCCACCTGCGCGCGTCCGCTTGTCGTTCAAGCAACAAAGGACGCTTTGGCGGGTGCACTCAAGCCACGAGCATCTATTGGTCAATCTCGGCAGTGGTACCATCCAACGTTGTGGGGTTATCTCTGGATCGGTTTGACCCGAGGCGTCTGGTAGGCCGCTGCCATGGGAGAACTTCGGCCAATGCTCAAAGCGGGCGGCGGGCTTGTTATCATTGCAATCGCCATTTCCTACCCGTGGTGGGCAGCAAGATTAGGCCTGCCTGCAGAGTTGCCTGACATTGCCCAGTTGAAGACTTGGTTCTCCGGTCTTGGTCCATGGGGACCAATTGGAGTCATCTTGGCAATGCTGCTAGCCATCTTGATTAGCCCTCTGCCAAGCGCGCCCATCGCGCTTTCGGCTGGAGCGGTGTACGGGCACTTCTGGGGTGCGTTCTATATCCTTTTGGGTTCAGAAGTCGGAGCTGTTGCAGCGTTCCTTTTGGCTCGTTACTTGGGCTATGAGGCATTGCATGCCCGTTTTGGAGCGGCCTTTAGCAGAGGACTTGTAGGATCCCAAAATGCTCTAATGTGGACGGTCTTCATCTCGCGATTGATGCCCTTTATATCGTTTGATGTGGTGAGTTACGCAGCCGGTCTCACCCGACTAGCCTTGTGGCGCTTCGCTTTGGCCACATTGGCAGGCATCGTGCCGGCAAGTTTCTTACTGGCACACTTTGGTAGCGAGCTCGTGTCAGAAGAGCCGACGCAGATAATGATCGCCGTTTTGCTAATCGGTGTCATAGCGACACTGCCGTTAATCGTCCGGCTATTCTCCAACGCCAATCAGGATTGAGCGTCTCGGGATTGCACGACTTGCAACGCACGCTGCATTGCCGCATCACGGCTATACACATCTTCATAATAGCGCATGGTGCCGTCTTCATCCGGCCAGGCAGTGAAGTAAGTCAAGTAAACAGGGATGTTTCGACTGAGGTTCACTTGTTGGTTTTGGCCCGAGGCGATAGCAGAGTCTACTCGTGCCCGGTCCCAACCCAGAACGATTTCAGCAAACTTGCGCGGCGTCTGAACTCGCACACAGCCGTGGCTGTAGGCACGCGTTAATCGGTCAAACAAATTCTTGGCTGGCGTATCGTGCATGTAAATTGCGTGTTTGTTCGGAAACATGAACTTTATGGCCCCAAGCGCGTTCCTGCGTCCGGGCGGCTGTCTGATGTCATAGGGCATGGTGCGGCCCGTATAGGCCCACCAATCGACCGAGGAGGAGGACACCTGCCGGCCACGGCGATCAAGCACCTGGTAGCCCGTTCGATCAAGGTAGCTTGGGTCATTCCACAACTTAGGCAACATCTCGTTGCCGGCGATCGATCGAGGCACATTCCAATAGGGATTGAAGACAACGTGCTCCATCTGATCATAAAATTCGGGCGTGGGATAGCGCGTCTTGCCCACCACAACCCTCATCTTATGGGTCGTTTGCCCATCGTCAATTACACGCGCAACGTAGGCCGGTTTGTTCACTAGGATATGTCTTTTCCCCAGCCTATCTGGCAACCAGCGCATGCGCTCCATTGCGATCTTCAATTTCTTGATCTTCGCTTCCGGCGATGAGGGTGGGGTGTTCAGCGCCGCGAGTGTCCGCCGGCCCAAAAGTCCATCGGGCCGTAAACTTCTCGACTTCTGGAACTTTCTTACTGCCTCAGTCACCCCGTGGTCGTAAGTCCGAGAGGCAATGAGTTCGCGATTTTGCTCCGCCTGAATTTTCGAGAGATCATTCGCACTCTCAAAATCAGTGGCATCGACACCTCTATTTGGAGCTGCCTCCACGGGAAAACCTAACTTCGCCAGCCGCTCTCGAACCAACGGTACCCGACCATCAATCGCGTTCTCGCGCAGCGTCTTGCCACCTGGAATCAATCTATGCGGTTCGGTCGAGCTCAGGGCACTTCGAAGCTTTCTGAGTTCCGTCTTCATCGCGCGGTAGGCTGGATGGGATGGATGGAGGCGCGCCAACACGCGGTCTGGGCGCTCGCTCTCCACCAGCATGTTTATCACTGCACCGGCATCGGCAGCCTTTGGATGAAGGTCGAAATTACGCCCAATTTTGCTCGGCACCAAAACACCTGCAGAAGCGTGCCGCGCATAGGTCAGTGCGGAGATGGTGAGTTCGAGTTCTAGGCGCGCAAGCTCTTGCTCGGTAAATGTTGCGAACGAATCCTCTGTGAACGACCTTAGGGTTGCGGGCAGATAGTACATTCTATCGAGCCCTTCTTCTTCTGCTGCGGCAAGCTTGGCTAGAAGACGTTTTCCTACAGTCGTGAGACCGCCTTCCGACAGCCAAACGGGTTCAAACTTGCGTGCCGCATAGGATTTGTGAATGGCAGTCACATGCGCTTTGAAGGTTCGCAGCCCCTTGATGTCAGGTGAGTTAAGGGTCTTGTGGACTTGTTTGGATAAGGGCGCCTGAGCAATCTCTCCATCCAACGCAAGTGCGGTTAGTGAGGCTTTCGGTTCGGGCTTGTAGGTGTAGAAAAACTGTTTCGGCGGTGACTGTACGGACAGTCGCGACTGGATCTCAGCCTCATTCAAACGGCGCGTGCGACGAAACGAGAACAACGTTTCGAAAAAGCCGCGACCATCTTGCAATCCGTTGGTACGCTGCCTTTGCGGCTTGTCTTCTTTTCTCTCATTCTTCCAGGCTGAAAAATTCCTGTGATCGGTTGCATCCGCCACAGAGGCACCGAGGGATAAGGAAAGCACGCTCGCTCCGACCAGAAGCGTCACCTTTCCAACTCTGATCGGTGATGAGAAGCCATTTTTAGGGCGAGGAAGGTAGCTCATGTGCGCTGCACCTTATCCTTCTAATCTATGAAACCTTAACCTGTTTTTCTGCCTTGGCAGGCCACTGTCTTAAACTTGGGAACACGCCCAAGTAAAGGTTCCACTTGCTCGAACCTTCAGGTATTAATTATAAAATAGATTCAATAGGTTAATCAAGTTTTTCTAAAGGTTGTCACGTGGATGTGTTCGCAGAAATATGCTATTGTTCTGCGGATAGAAGTGCGGAGAAAATCGAATGGATCCAAGCACTGTATTTTGGCCCTTCACGGTCCGTTTATGGGGTCTGTTTGGAATCTCCATGTTCGCGTTGATATTGACCGCAGCTCCGTTCTGCTCCGCCCCAGCATGCGCAAATCCGCTAACCGCTTCCGCCCTCGCGCAAACAGTGTCAGAGTTGAAAGAGTTCAATAAGGGCACAATGCGTTTCTTCGTTCTCAATGGAGCGCCGAAGAAGCTGATTGACATTTCGTTCAAGGATGCCGTTGGCCGAACCGTCCGCCTCTCGGACTGGAAAGGCAAGGCTGTTCTGCTAAATATCTGGGCCACCTGGTGTGTACCCTGCCGCCGTGAGATGCCTGCACTGGATGTGCTTCAGAGCAAGCTTGGTGATAGCAAATTCGAAGTTGTCGCAATTAGCGTCGACGGAGGGGATATGGAAAAGCCACGAAAGTTCCTGTCCCAGCTGGGCATCAAAGCGCTGTCATTATATGCGGATCCTTCGAAGAAGGTGTCGCAAGACCTCCGGGCATTCGGCCTACCGGTAACCATCTTGGTAAACCATCAGGGCGAGGAACTGGGTTGGTACACAGGCGAGATGGAATGGGCATCACAGGACGCATTCGACCTCATTCAAGGCGCAAAGCAGCTTATCCGCTGACATCTTCAAATGACCCTTCTCGTTTCGCGCTGCATATCGGCACAAATGCAGCCGTTCAAAACCGGTTTGGCCCACAACTTGCTTTGCCAACGAGTGTACGGGGGAACGATTACTCGCAAGGCAAGATGACATGTTCAGCTTTAGGGGAAAGACATCGGGCTCACCTACGATCGATGAGCTCCTAAGAGGCCGCGACAACAATTTTAATCTGCTCCGGCTCACAGCAGCGCTTACCGTCTTCATCTCACACGTACTGGTGCTGAAAGTGGGCACCGGGCAGGGACCGTCGGTTGTCCAACATTATCTTGGCACATCTGCGAGCAGTCTTGCGGTCAATGCCTTTTTTGTTCTCAGCGGCCTTTTGGTGACCAAGAGCTTGCTGGCACGTGGCGGCATTGCCGATTACGCCGTTGCCCGCGGCTTGCGGTTGTTCCCTGCGTTTGGAATGCTGGTGCTTGTCTTGACGTTTGGCCTAGGCCTTGCGTCAACGACACTGAGCCCGACCGAATATCTTTCGGATCTAAAGACGCTCAAATATTGGCTGTCGACGAGCCTTACCTTCACAGAAGTAGGCTCTCTTCCCGGTGTGTTCGCGTCCAACCCTGTGGCTCAGATCGCCAATGGTCCCGTCTGGACATTAAAATATGAGGTGCTCGCTTACGTGGCCATTTTGCTCCTATTTTGCTTGGGCGTCGTGCAGCGCAGAGGGGCATTTGCAGCATTTTGCGGAGCTTTTTTCATCCTTTCTGTCGTTGCGGTCCAATCGTTTGACGTGCACGCCGCCGCACATACACTCACGGGCAATCCCTGGGCAAACCTCTTTCGTTTTGGATCTTGTTTCTTGTTTGGAGCCCTGTGTTTTGTGTTCAGGGACAAAGTCAAATTGAATGGCTATGCAGTACTCGTTGGATTGTGTGCCGCCTACCTTTTGCGCGCCTTCCATGTCTACGAGATTGTAGCGATCGTAGTGTTTGGATACGCGATCTTATGGCTTGCTCTGGTTCCGAGCGGGAAAGTTCGCTGCTTCAATAGGCTCGGCGATTACTCTTACGGGATCTACATATGGCACTGGCCCATCATTCAAACACTGATCGCTTTCAATCCGGACATCTCAACGGGCTGGCTGTTTTTGGTCTCTGCAAGCGTGATTTTGCCCGTGTCTGCCGTGTCCTGGCATCTTATAGAGAAGCCAGCTCTAAACGCCCGTCCGGTGGTTGCGCGTTTTCTGCAGAGATCAACACGCACAAAACCGAGCGCGACTGCCATGTCCTGAGGTGAAGCCGCATCAAATCAAGTCACTTCAAACCAGGTTTTCATTCCGCTCGCTTGATGTTCCAGCATATGGCAGTGCAGCATCCATTTGCCGGGATTATCTGCAACCAACGCGATCTCAACCGTTTCTTCTGGTGCCATCAACACCGTGTCCCTCAAAGCCTCTGCCTCCCCGCCCAGTGACAACGACTGAGACGATGCTGAAGTGCGCGAGAGAATGCGGAAGTGATGTCCGTGGACGTGCATACCGTGCGGCCAGACAGTTTGGTTTTTCATAACAATCTTGACGGATTCCCCACGTTTTGCGGTGAACAGTGGTTGGTCCGGCATTCCAGCCACTCCGTTGAACGCCCAGGTCTGGCGTTGATCGATCGCCAAGGATCGACCATCATAGTTCACCCCTTTGTAAATCGCGCTCCGGATGCCGCGCATTGCACCGCCTTGCATGACCAGTTCGACGACCTTAGCATCACCGGCCTTCGGCTGCGGCACGTTATTTGGTATGAGTGGACCAGGCTGCTCGGCTCGCATGGTCAAACTTGGTTTGTCCTTTGCGCAAACCAAGTAACCAGCTGCCAGTCGTTCGTCCCCGCTTGTCTCAGCAACGGCAATTTCGTCGCCCGGCTTGCCTTTGATGTCCAGGATGACGTCTGCCCGCTGAGCCGGAGCCAGCTCGACACCCTGTTTATCGGCCAGGAACGGCGGGACCGGTTGACCATCTAAGGCCACAACCCAAAGCGGATGATCAATTACGGAGAACCGCAGAATGCGGGCATTAGCGGTGTTGATGAATCTCAACCTGACCCGTTCCCCCGAAACAACTGGGAGACGGTCGTACGCAATCCCGTTAAGGGTCAGGATATTACCAAGCCGCCCACCATGAGACCAATCTCCAAGATTGCCAAACGAGCCTTCATGAAGCTTGCCTGTTTGCTCCACTCTCCAGTCGTCGGCCACAACAGTCAGATCGCGATCATACATGCCCGCCGTTGCGTCACCCTCAATGATGAGCGTGCCGTATAGACCCCGTGCCATTTGTTCCCAAGACTTGTTGTGCGGATGGTACCAATAAGTTCCCGCATCGGGCGGAGTAAAGATGTAGGTGAAATCACCTCGCGCCGGGATTGCTGTTTGGGTGAGGCCTGCCACGCCATCCATCTTGTTATCGATCCTGATCCCATGCCAGTGGATCGTTGTTGGCTGATCGAGTTGGTTCAAAACTGTGATTTCAATGGGTTCACCTTTCCGTCCTCGAAGGACCGGGCCGGGAACCGTTCGATTATAGGCCCAAACATCGGTCAGCTTTTTGGGGTCATTTATGAGGTTGGCCTGGGCTGGCGCGGCGGCCAGTTGATATCGACCGGGCGAGGCAGACACATCGTCAAAACCTGAAGCCGCGGCAACTATGCCTCCTGCCGAAGTCATTAGAAACTGTCTTCTGTCAATCATCGTATTGCTTTCCAAAAAGAGCTACGGATCGGGTTCACGGTGCAAGCCTCTGAGGGTAAAACGTCCCACCACATATGTTGGATTTGCCAAAGATTAGCCCGATCAATGGATGCGTCGGATAGGAGTTGGATACTTGCCCCGAATATGGATCCCCATCTGCATGCTGATCCTGCTTTGGGCTCAACATGCGACCTTGCGCTCCGCCGTCGCAACCAGCGCAATTCGGCTTCTTCCGGATAACCAATCTGCGGTCCAGCGCGGCGCCGCACTCTACAAGGCAAATTGCGCCTCGTGTCATGGGAGCAATCTTGAAGGTGAGATGAACTGGCGCCATCCCGCAGCGGATGGTCGCCGGAGGGCTCCCCCTCATGATGAGACGGGCCACACTTGGCACCATCCTGACAAGTTTCTGTTTAATGTCACAAAATTTGGCATCCCTTCTTGTGACGGAGAGACGCCCGCCCCTATGCCCCGCTATGGGGACACCCTCAGCGACACTGAGATCATTGAGATTCTGTCTTTCATTAAGAGCACTTGGCCAGCCGATTTGCGCGAATATCATGACTACCTAAATTCACAATCGCTCAATGACGGAGGTTGAGTACGTGTGTGCATGGCTAGTTATTCGCATCCGTTATGTTTCTTCCACATGTCCGGATCGTGCCCTGCCGGCACTGCAGAACAATCTCTGCCAGCATAACCGCGCAGCTTGTTGTACTGCGCGACTTGAGCATTGCTGAGAAGCGGTCTGGTTTTGAGATGAGCTGCAAGATGAGTGAAACGCAACTCTCGCCGGACTGTGGCGATCTGAGCTAGTCTATCTTTGAGTACCTTAGTCGTCAGATCACCTGACGTGAAATCCCCATCCAGTGCCTTCTCCAATGAGATAAGTTTCTGGCCATAATCAACGGCCCGCTCCTTCATGACGGAATGGATCTCTTTTATCGCGCCCACCTGTTCAGGAGACAGCAAAATCTGCTCGCGCAGCTCCAGGAGGTGTGCGGGACCAGGCAGGCCATTCAGCTCAGCTGACTTTGCCAACCCCCAACCGTCTCCGCGTCGAAGTTGTTCGATATCACCTGCTGAGAGACTCTTGATTTCGCGAGTTTGTTGCCCGGTGTACTTGCTGTGGTCGCGTTCCTCAGATTTGACATTATGAGCGATCGTGGCGCTCAGCACAGTCAGAACGATGATAGCGCAAATTCTCATTCTTAACCTCTGAACCGGTTGAACCAACAACATACGCGTTCCAGTTGGTGGAACGTCAATGTTCAAGACGGCGCCAAAGCGTCTTTAATTGGTGAGATATTAAACGGAGATCCTGGACTGGGAGAATTCTCGCGACAAACGCATCGCGTTGCGACCGCTCGTAAGGACACCATCCTGCAGGGTCAGATTGGCACAGCTCGCCACTCATTGAATTTGTTTGTCATGGCCGAGATGCTTTTGAC
>CAJHYS010000458.1_pt1 | contig 14304 bp, 10 predicted proteins | sample 9198801 | NCBI WGS metagenome assembly CAJHYS01 (sample SAMEA7708368, study PRJEB35096) | sediment metagenome | biome: marine neritic benthic zone biome [ENVO:01000025]; feature: sediment [ENVO:00002007]; material: shallow marine sediment [ENVO:03000034] sea grass bed [ENVO_01000059] ...
AAAGGTGCCGGCAGCCCGACGCCGCCTCCCACAGACCGCAGCCAAGGCCCCTCGCAAGGTGAGGCGCCCCAGCGGCAGCCGGAAGCGGAGAAGCTTCCTGGACAACTAGGCGCTCGCGGCTGGAAGCGTGACCTGGAAGGCTGCCCCTTCGGCGGTCTCCAGAAGAGTGACCTCACCGCCGTGCGCCTCCACCAGGGAGCGCACGATGCCAAGGCCAAGGCCGGTGCCGCCGCTCTCGCGCTTGGTGGTGAAAAAGGCATCGTAGATCTTGTCCCGGTTGCCGGGCGAAATGCCTGAGCCATTGTCTTTAAAGGTAATTTCGAGACAGTTGGTCGATTCAACAACTGTCAAAATAACTTCTGTGGCCCCGGCGCCCAGAGCGTTTTCGATCAGGTTGCTGGCAATGATGCCCAAGCTCTCCTCGGAGATCTGCGCGCGCCCCTCGCCGCCGCCTTCAAGGCGCACTTGCGCATAGCCGCCGGCGATGGTCTCCAGCGCCGGGCCCAACTCCACGGTGTCATCGAAGAGCGGCACCATGTTGTCCGACTTGGCCAGCTCCAAGAGCCGGTCGACGAGCGCCTTCAGGCGCGCAGCATCCTTCTGGATGTTGCCCAGAAAGCGCGCGCGTTCTTCCAGCTTCATGTCGTCCAGATGCTCGCTGAGCAGTTCGGCAGAGCCCCGGATGGAGGTCAGCGGCGTTTTGAACTCGTGCGAGACGTGGGTTGCAAAGTCCCGGATGTAGGTGCTGCGTTTCTCCAGCGCATCGGCCATGTCGATGAAGCTCTGGCCCAGGGCGGCCAGCTCGCTGGTGCCGTAGTGGGGCAGCGGCTCCAGGGTTCCGCCCTTGGTGGCCGCCAACCCCTGCGCCTGCTGGGAGAGCGCCCGGATGGGCCCGCGCAAGGTGCGGGTTGTGACCCAGGCGATCAGCAAGGTGATGGCGAGCACAAAAAAGGCCACCAGGAAAGCCCTGTGGCGGGAGGCGTAAAGGTGTTTGAGGATGTTGTTCGGGGTGCGCGACATGTAGACCACGCCCCAAAGCCGCTTTTGGAATTTGACCGGGAAGGCGGCAAACAGGCGAATGCCTGTGCCCCGGCTGATGGAGGCGTAAGGCGGCGGCGGCTCATCGGAAATGCGCTCGCGGATGACGCTGGAATAAGAGCCCTTAAGGGCCCGGCGCACCTCCGTGACGTGGGCAAAGGAGAGGCCGACGGATTGATTGCCGCCGATCACAATCCCCTGATGGTCTAGCAGCACCATGCCCGCCAGGGTGGTCCGCCGGGCATCGTAGAACAGCTGGCTCACATCGAGCCCCGCATCCAGGCTCTCAAGGGAGGCGGACGCCGCCGTGGCCTCGGGGGCAGGCCGGGGCGGCAGCAGATAGTCGGTTGCCAGGTCTACTTCGGGCACCACCGGCTCATAGCGCTTGCCAGCCTCCTTCGTGGCCTCAGGCCCGAGCTCAAGGCCATAGGTTTCGGCGTTCTCCAACCGCCTTTGCAGCGCCTGCTTGTAGGCCGCAGCGATGACCGCGGCCTGGGAGATCAGCTCCGCCTCGGTCTCATGCACAAGCCGCCCTTCGTAGATTCTGAAGAACAGGACCGAGCCCAGCGGCAGCGCCAAGATCGTCAGGTTCACGGCAATCAGGATCAGCGCCACGCTGGGGCGGTATTTCTGCTTAACCGATGGCGTTGCCATAGCCCCTCGTCATGTGCATGTGCCCAGCTTATAGCCCACGCCGTGCACTGTCTCGATGATGCTGGCGCAGCCGGCCTCCTGGAACTTCAGGCGAATGTGCCGGATGTGGCTGTCCACCGTGCGGTCGGAGACATGGATGTTGTCTGCATAAGCGGCGTCGATGATGGCGTTCCGGTCGCGCACGATCTGCGGACGGCGCAGGAAGGTGCGCACGATCTGAAACTCGGTCGCCGTCAGCTCGACAGGCCCGCCGGAGAACTCCACCCTGTGCTGGGCGGGCCATAGGCTGACCGCACCGACGCTCAGGGCGTCCGGCTCCTCGTTCACCTCCTGAGGCGCTGTGCGTTTCAGGATCACCTTGATGCGGGCCATGAGCTCGCGCGGGCTGAACGGTTTGGAGACATAGTCATCGCCGCCAATCTCCAGGCCGATGATGCGGTCGATCTCCTCATCGCGCGAGGACAGGAACAAGATCGGCACATTGGAGCTCTTGCGGATCTCGCGGCAAACGTCCAGTCCGTCCATCTCCGGCAACCCGATGTCGAGAACAATCAGATCGGGTGCAGTGCTTTGGAACTTCTCCAAAGCCTCCATGCCGTCGCGGGCCACCTGGAGGGCAAAGCCGGCCCGTTCCAGGGCAAAGCTGATGACCTCCAGAATGTGCGGGTCGTCGTCGACCACCAGGATGGATTTGGCCATGGTCACTCGCATCTTCCAGGCTGGGGATGAGCACAATTGGCCTTCTAAATACGCCTGAAGGCCATCGATTCCAACGGTGTCGAGGGCTCCCCTTGTGGGGCTGCCCTCGTCTTGCGTGTTCAAGGGGTTCATGAGAAGTGCCTCCTGGCCTGGTGCACCAGGGTGCCGCCGACTGACAGGATCAGAACCAGCAGAGCCAGAATGTGCTCGGGTTCCGGGGTTGAACCACCGCTGAACACAGGGCCGGAGAACGGCGCCGCGGTCGGCGTGTTCATGGCCAGCTGCGTGCCCGTCACGGACTGGGCCGAACCGGAGTTGGCTTTGCGTATTTTTGTCGTTCCATTGGGATAGGCCTTGTGGGTCACGCCCTTGACGATCGGCAAAGGAACATCGGCATCCACCGAACCTGCCGGATTGGGGTTCACGACCTTCTCAGAAACGGCAACAAAGGAGGTCCACTGGGTGACCAGAGAATGGGCAAGGCCAAGCGCGGTGACCCGTTGTTCGATGCCCGCATCGTCAAGACCGGAGGTGCGCATGGGCCGGGGCACCATTTTTTCGCGCATATGGTCGGCAATGCGTGAACGGGCCCAGACCAGGGGAATGGTCGGGCTGCCGCCCTTCGCTGCCGCCTCCAGGTTCAGAGTTACCGGCAGCTTCACCTGGCGGCCGTTGACGTTTCCGCTGATGCGGACCATGTGGCTGCCATCCTTCGCAAACCGGCCCAGGACGCGAAGTGAATCCCCGGCAAACAGATCAGGCAGCACAGCCGGTGTCACTTCTCTTGGAGCCAGAGTGCCCCAGTTGATCTTGATATCGGTGAGCACCGGCATGTCGAGGCGTGCGGCAAACTTCACGGCCTCTTCCTGACTGTTCACGGTGGGATCGATAATGCGGGAAACGCCGCGCCCGAGCCGGGCCATTTCGGACACCAGATAGCGGTTCACAGAAGATCCGACCCCGAAGGCATAGAGCCGCCCGCGCCCAACCGACCTGGACACAAGCTTCAGGATCTCCGCCTCATTGCCCACGTAGCCGTCGGACAGGAACACCACGATGCGCAGGACATTTGGCTTAGGCGCCCGTGCATAGGCGCGTTGCAGCCCGCTGAGGATCTCCGTGCCGCCGCTCGCGGTGATGGCGTTCACATAAGCGGTTCCCGCTGCAACGTTCTCACGCGTTGCGGGCAATGCGGCTGGGCTGAATTCACTGGCATTGTTGGAAAAGCGGACGATGCGGAAGGCATCGCCAGGGCGCAAGGTGCTCAAGGCGTGGCGCATGAACGTGCGGCTTGCGGCCATGGGGGCCCCGCTCATGGAGCCGGAGGTGTCGAGCACGAAGACCATCTCACGCCGTGTGATATCGGCCTCCTGGGGCACTTTGGGCGGCTCGATGAGGAGCGAGAATGTGCCCTTGCCATCGCCTTTGTGTGCCAGCAGGCCGGCCTGGGCCTGAGCTCCGGTCAGGGAATAGCGCAATACGAAGTCGCGGTTGTCGATGGTTTTGCCGCCGGCCAGAGTGATCGACTTGGCCGTTTCATCTCCGTTCACGCTCAAGGCATGACTGGCGCTGCGAACCTCGCGCACTGGAATGCCGGACGCCAGGTTGAGGTTGATCGACACGCGCTCTTTCAGCACCGTCGTCGGGATGTCCAGCCCGGCCACCGGCGGATAGTCCGGAACCGGCCCGAACTGCCAGCCACCCGGCGCTGCTTGTGGTGCCGGCGCATGTTCATCGTCGTGCATCACCATCTTAGCTTCAGGCGCCTTCGGGGACGGGATATAGCGCGGCCCCACAACCAGCGGCACCCGCAGCTCGTAGGCATTGTCGATGCGCGGCACAACTTGAGAATACTTCAAGGTGATGACCACGGGCGCGCCCGGCATCAGGTTGGCGATCTCCTGGGTGAACATGTTGGGGCGGTGTTGCTCCAACAAGGCGGCTGCCTTGCCCCGGCTCTTTGCCTTTTCGTATGTGGTGCGCGCCTTGGCCCGCTTTGCGATCTTGGCGCTGATGATCTCCTCGCCCACGCGCATTTGCATGGCATGCACGGCCGCATCCTTGTTGAGGGGAAACAGATAGCGCGCGTTCATGGGCAGGTTGGTTGGGTTGACGAAGGTCTGGCGCACGGTGATGGAGGCAAGATCGCCCTTCAGGTCGCCGGTGATCTCGGTCTTCAGGCTGGGGAACGGAATGGTTCTGCCATTCATGGTGGCCACCACCTGGCCGCCTTGCTTCTCCTCGCCGGCATCCGGTGCGGGCACGGCACTTGTCGGCGCGGACAACAAAATTGCAAAGAAGGCGATGCAGCCTTTCAGGCAATATCTCATCGGTTGGTTCCTTTCTGGTTCGGGGAGTTGGGGACGGCAGGCAAATCGAGGGCGGCAATCACGGCACGGTTGAACTGAGCGTGCTGTTCGGGCGGGAGCGCTTCGGGCGAGATGCGTTGGACGGCGGTCCAGTTGCCGGCTTCGCCCTGCAGCCATGTCCACACTGCCGTGGCCACGTTGGTGGTGACGGCGCCTTGATCGGAGACGAAGCTCACATCGATCCGGTATGCCGTGCCGTCAGGGGCAATCGCCCGGTAAACCGCAGTTGGCAGCGGCTTGAACACGGCGCCCAGATACTCAACGTCGTAGCCAAGGCCGCGCAGACAATCTTCAGGCCCATGCAGATGGCGCAGAGGCGAGCTTGTGCTCACCAGCATCAGCCCGTGGGCGCCATATTCAGCCTTGGCCGACCAGCCGCCGAACTGATTGAAGAACGCAGCCTCGCGCGCGCTGAGCTCGACCCTGCGTTTGGGGTGACCATTGAGCGTCACGGGCAGCGCTTTGGCGGCGGCCGGTGCAGAGACATCGAAGGCTGTGCGCGGAAGGCCCGTGATGAGAACCGCTGCAATCAAGGCAGCGGCGGCGCCCGCCTGTGCCCACTTGCGCGACGGCATCTGCAACACTGGCAATCTGTGCGCGCTCACGCATCGTGCAGATACCGGACGCCAAGCCTTGCGCACCCATACGGCCAGGACGGCACAGACCAGCAGGAGCGCACCCAGGCCGATCAGGTCGTGCCAGGGCTGGGCCATGACGTTGATGCCGCCAAGCCGTTGCGGCTGAGCGAGGCCGACGGCCAAAACCGAGATACGAATGAAATTAGCGATAACACCGGCAGCCAGGGTGGCGACCAGACCGGCGGCGACTGCAAGCGGTGTTGCCCTGCAGATTGCAGCTGCGACGCTGAACCCCAGCAGCCCAAGCAGCAAAGCTTGAGCGCCCGAGCAAGGCAAGTCCACCAGCACGTCAACACCGCGCACCACAATACGCGTACCCTCGCACACCAGGTCATCATAAAGACCGGAAAGCAGCAGGCAGGCCCCATCTGCCGACACCTGCTGCAGGCCAAATCCAATGGTGCGCTGGACGATCCTCTCCAGCGGCACACAGAACATGAATGCCGCCGCGAGCCAGAAGGCCGAGAGCGGCCGGGCTCTCTGAGGCAGACGAGCCAAGATCGCCAACGCATAGACGTCGACCACCAGACACAGTGCTCCGATGGTGTTTATGGCGAGGATTTGGCTGACCAGACGAACAAGCGCGGAGAGCAGCAATAGGGCGATGGCCGTTTGGCGGTGATGAGCCTCTTCATTCGCCTGAAGCGGACTGCTGGCGCTCCAGACAAAGAGGGCAGCGATGAGTGCGAAAACCAAATAGCCGGATGACCCATAGGCCGGATCGAGCCAGCTATTGATCAGCCAGATTGCCGGGTCCAGCGCCAGTACGAAGCCGGCTAGAACCAACAACAATGCGGGAACGCTTAAAGAAGGAACGTGTTGCATGGCTCAAGGGGTAGACTTGGCGCATGCAAGGGCCGCGGTGTGGGTCTCCAATTTTCCAGGAGTGTTTGTGCAGATCGTGTGCAGAGCAGGACCTGTGAAGAGTTTTTCGCCTGTTGCGGCGCTCCCAACCTGCTAGTCTGAGCCACCGCCTATCGGGAAAAGAGGAGGGAAACCCATGCTTGAGCATCTGGGACAAGTTGCACAAACCGCTGCGGAGAAATTCGGCAACACAGAAGCGTTGGTGTTTGAAGGGCAATCCTTCTCGTTCAGCGAGTTGAACACCATGATCGAAGCGGCCGCCGGCGGGCTCTCCAGGCTTGGATTGGTCAAAGGCGATGTGATTACGCTTTATGCGTCTAATTCCTGGGAATGGATTGTGAGCTATTATGCGATCGCCAGGCTCGGCGCGGTGATCAATCCGGTCAACACCATGCTCACGCCCGATGAGATTGAGTATGTTGTCAAAGACTGCGGCGCCAAGGCCGTCATCGCTTCGCCGGAGAAGGTTGCAGCCACCCTGCCGGTTAAAAAGGTGTCGGAGGTCAAGGAAGTGATCTCATTCGGCGATGATGTGGAACCGGGTGCCGTCTCCTTCAATGGCCTCTTGGAAGGGGCCACCAGAGCGCCTGATCCCGGGAAAATTGAGCCTGGTTCGCTTTCGACCATCGGCTACACGTCCGGCACCACCGGACATCCCAAGGGGGCCATGCAGTCGCATCGCGCCGTGCTCTTCAACAGCGCCATGACTGCCCAAATGCATATGCGCAGTGCGGACGACGTGGTGGTGAGCGCCCTGCCCTGCCCACATGTCTACGGCAACGTTCTGATGAACGGCATGATGATGTTCGGCACCAAACAGGTTCTGCACAGAACATTTGATCCGGCCGCCGTAATGGACGATATCGCCAAGCACCACGCCACTATCTTCGATGGCGTGCCCACCATGTACATGTTCATGCTCAACAGCCCGGCCTTTGCAGAGGCCGATCTCAGCAGCCTGACCCGTTGCTATGTGGGTGGCCAGACCATGCCGGTGGCCACCATGAAGGCCGTGGAAGAAGGCTTCAAAGTTCCCTTGATCGAGCTTTGGGGGATGACGGAGATTGCCGGACTGGGCTCCACCCACCCGCTCTATGGCAGCAACAAACACGGCTCCATCGGCTGCGCCATCCCCTATTGCGAACTGCGGATCGCTGATGCTGAGGATGTGAGCAAAACCATGCCGCGCGGCGAAGTGGGAGAACTCATGGTCCGTGGCCCGATCGTTATGCTGGGTTACTTCGGCGATGAGGAAAAGACCCGCGAGACCCTGGAGCCTGACGGCTGGCTCCACACGGGCGATCTGGGAACCATGGACGAGGATGGCTGCGTCTATATCGTTGACCGCAAGAAGGACATGATCCTGACCGGCGGCTACAATGTGTACCCGGCCGAAATTGAGCGGGTGCTTGCCGGCCACCCGGCGGTCGCTCTGGCCGCCGTTGGCAAACAGGATGATGAACTGAAGGGCGAGATCGCCAAAGCCTATGTGGTCTTGAAGGACGGCGAGACCGGCGATGAGCAAGAGATGATGGCCTTCTGCCGCGAGAAACTGGCCGCATACAAATGCCCACGGAAAATACAATTCGTGGCCGATGTGCCCAAGACAAGCACCGGGAAGATCATGCGGCGCGAGTTGCACACGCTTGACGTGAACTGAGGCAAACGCTGTCGCGTGTTCAAACGGCGTTAACTCTGGGTCATTGGTTTTAATTGAACATTGTTCATTTTCATGGTAGGAATCACCTAAATTGGCGATTATGGTGCATTCAGAAGTTTGGAGATTGGTGCCTTGGAAGCATTTTTCGGACTTGTTTCACTGGTCTTTCTCGTCGGGGCCATCCTCGGGATCGTTGCCTTTCGCAAAGCGCTGAAGCTGGAAAAACAGCTTTTGCAGCTACGCGATGAAGTATCCTTGCTCAGAGCGCCGGCTGCGGCACACCAACCTGTGGTGCAGCCGGAGACGCAGGTTGCAGCAGAAGCCGTAACGCGTGAACCGAGAGTGGCGGCGCCTGTTGAACCGCCGACCCCCACACCAGCGCCCGAGCCAGCGGGGCCATCCGTTCCGCCGGTCATCCAGACCGAACCGCCCGAGCCCAAGAGCCGCGGCTTTGTGGAGGAACTCGGTGCCCGCTGGTCAGTGTGGGTTGGTGGTCTGGCGCTCGGCCTGGGGGCGATTTTCCTGCTGCGTTATTCCATCGAAGCCGGTGTTTTCAGCCCAGCCCTCAGGGTTGCGCTGACGGTGTTGCTTGGGCTGGCCGCTCTGGCAGCCGGCGAGTGGTTGAGCCGGTCGGATCCGGCAGATCGTTCTGAGACTTTGCGGCACGCCTATATTCCCGGTGTGCTGACGGCAGTGGGCATCCTCGCCCTCTTCGGTTCTGTGTATTCCAGCTATGCCCTGTACGGCTTTATCGGTCCAACGGTGGCATTCGGGCTCTTGGGTCTGCTGTCCCTTGGCGGCCTGGCTCTCGGCTTACGTCAGGGGCCAGCCCTGTCTGGTCTTGGACTTGCCGGATCCCTGATCACCCCCTGGCTGGTGTCAACCTCAGAGCCGTCCTTCACTGGGCTCTACGTCTATCTCTTGATCGTCGCGGCCGGCGCCCTGGTGCTGGCGCGGTATCGTGGCTGGAGTTGGCTGTCAGCCGCAGGCATTGCCGGAGGGCTGGCCTGGGCCGTGATCGGCTATGGCGTGCATCTCAATGATGAATTCTGGCCTTGGACTTTGTATGTGACTGCCCTTGCCGGCCTGGCCATCGTGCTGAACGCCACCAGACGCCTTCCTCTGACCCCGGCCGAGCCGGACCACATTCAGGGCACGATCTTGCCTCTCGTCACTTTTGGGGCAAGTGGCTGTTTGCTGTTGATCATGTTCTATGAGGACTTGCACTCGCTGCGCGCGTTCCATGTGTGCCTTGCCGCCGCGGTGTTCGGGCTTGCCGCCGCGTGGCATTGGGGCCGGCTGGCCGGCACAGCACTACTGGCGGGGACCCTTGCCCTGGCTACGATCTTGTCGCGTGGCGGTGAAGTGGTCGGCGGCTTTTGGGATTGGCCGGCAGGCGGCATCTACATCCCCTCCCCCATTGAAGGCGAATGGGCCAGAGTGTTCATCATAGCTGCCATCGTGGCCGCGGTGCTGATTGGCACATCTGCGTTCAGCGCCCGCAAGCACGCCGCCACATCAGGCACAGCGGCGCTGTTCTGGTCGGCCACCGGCACGGTGGTCCCGCTGCTCATCTTCGTTTTGCTCTGGCTCATCGGCGCCAAGGGCGTGACCCATCTGCCGTTTGCGCTCGCGGGTGCGGCCCTTGCGGGCGCCTTTGCCGGCGTTGTGGAATGGTATCACGGAGGCAGAACGCCCGAAGATGACGAGAGGCCCGCAGGTGCGCCCATCATGGCACGGCCCATCAACATGTTTGCCGCGGCTGGATGTGTCGCTCTCATGTTCGCGCTGATTGCCGGGCTCTCGCAGTATCCATTGACGCTCGCGCTCACTCTGGCGCTGCCGGCGCTGGCCTATCTGGCCACGTTGCGCCACATCTGGGTGTTGCGGGTGGCCGGACCGGTGTTCGGCGCGGTTCTGGCCTTGCACGTGCTCTATTCACTTGTCGACCTGCCCGAAGTGGTCGGCCCGCGCATCCTTTTCAACGCCCTTTGGCTCTACCTTGCCTTGCCGGCGGCTGCGGCAGGGGCTGCAAGCTGGCTTCTGGCGAAACCGCTTGCCGATAAATGGTCTCAGGCGCTGGAAGCGCTGGCCCTTGCCTTCGCAGCCCTGTTCGCCGTGTTCCAGGTGCGCCATTACATGAATGCGGGCGATCTCTTCGCGCCTGAACTGACGTTGGCCGAGCTCGGCCTCCAGATCCTTGTCAGCTTGTGCTTCTCGCTCGGCTTGTCGCGGATCAAGGATGTGGGCCCGCGCAGCCTGTTTTCGCTGGCCGCCATGGCAGCCATGGGGGTCTCGCTGTTCAGCCTGGTGTTCGGCAATCTGATCGTCTTGAACCCGTTCTTCAACGCCCTTGTGGAGGTGCGTGGCGGCTTTGCCTTCAACACTCTGTTGCTGGCCTACCTCTTGCCGGGGCTGTTCCTCGGCGCCATTGCCTGGCTGCAGCAGGACAGGCGTCCCGATTGGTATCTGAAGACCCTCGGCGGGGTGTCGCTTGCCGCGCTGATCGGCTATGTCACCACCATGGTGCGGTTTTTCTATCATGACGGCGAAGACATGGCGCTTGCCCTCACGCCGGTGTTCAGCACCGAGCAGTACACGTACTCGATTGTCTGGCTGCTGTTCGGCATTGCGCTTCTCGTGGGTGGCATGATGTTCAAGATACGCGAACTTCGCATTGGGTCAGCCGCGGTGATGATGCTGACGGTGGCCAAGGTGTTCCTGATCGACATGTCAGCGCTTGAGGGCATATTGCGGGCCCTGTCGTTTGTCGGCCTGGGTGCTGTGCTGATCGGCATGGGCCTGGTGTATCAAAGAGTGCTCAGCAGCGACGATAGACCCGCAGCAAGGGCAGAACCGTCATGAAGTGGGCCCTCGGCCTTCTGGCCGCGGCAATGTTCCTGAGCGCGGCCGGATTCTGGCTCCTCAGAAACCCGGTCCTCGCGCCCGATAAGATCAAAGGCGCCGCACAGGTGGACGCCGCTCGCCTGAAGGCCGACGTGGAGTATCTTGCCGGGATCGCCCCGTCACGCAACAGCTTCAATATGGGCGCATTGAACCGGGCCGCCAACTTCATCCACGCAGAGTTCACCAAGACCGGCTGTGAGGTGAAAGAGCAAACCTACAAGGTGAAGGGCAAAGAGTTCCGCAACATCTTGTGCTTCTTCGGGCCTGAGGACGCGCCGCGCCTGGTGATCGGTGCGCACTACGATGTGCACTTCAACGACAATCCGGGCGCCGACGACAATGCCAGCGGAGTCGCCGGGGTTCTGGAACTGGCCCGCATGGTGGCGGCGCAAAAACCGTCCTTGGCGCACCGGCTTGAGTTTGTGGCCTACACCCTGGAGGAACAGCCCCATTTCGGGTCGAACTCCATGGGAAGCCAGGTGCATGCCGCTTCTCTGCTCAAGGCCAAAGTGCCTCTCAAACTGATGGTCAGCGTTGAGATGATCGGCTATTTCAGCGACACGCCAGGCTCGCAACGCTTTCCCTTGGCGGTCCTGAAACCGTTCTATCCCGACACCGGCAACTTCATCGGCGTGGTCGGCCAACTCCTCGACCGGAAAGATGTGCAGCGGGTCAAGTCTCTGATGCAGAGCGCATCACCCTTGCCGGTTTACTCTCTCAACGCTCCGGCCATCGTTCCGGAAGCCGGGTTTTCCGATCACAAGAGCTATTGGGACTTGGGCCTGCCGGCGGTGATGGTCACCGACACGGCGTTTTTGCGGAACCCCAACTATCATCGGCCCACAGACACGCCGGACACACTTGACTACAAACGGATGGCCGATGTGGTCCGCGGGCTCTACGAGGTGGCGACGCGGTTTTAGCCGATCTCACTGGCATGGTAATCGGCGGCCTCAAGCCAGGCCGGGTCGATCTCCACACCCCAGCCCGGACCTTCCGGGATTTGGGTCTTACCACCCTCGATCTTGAACGGGTCACCCAGGAACAGGCCCTCCTGCCAGGGATAGTAATCCTCGCCTTCGATGGAGAACTCCAGATATTTGCCCGCGTTGGGGATGGCGCCCAACAGGTGCATGGTGCAGATTGTGACGAGCGAGAGGTTGGCGCAGTGCGGCGTGCAGGGCAGCCCGGCCTCTTCGGCCATTTTTGCCACGCGAAGCGTGCGGTTGAGGCCGCCCATGTACATCACATCAGGCTGGGTGATGTTGACCGCGCGCATATCGATCATGCGCTTCCAGGTGGCCAGATCGCAGTCTTGCTCGCCGCCGGTCACATCGATGGCAAGCGCATCGGTCACCTGTTTGGTCTGGTCCAGTTCCCAATAGGGGCACGGTTCCTCAAAATGGCTGATTCCCTCATCCTCCAACAGCCGGCCCAGCTCAATGGCCTTGGCAGGCGAATAGCATGAGTTGGCATCCACCAGCTTGGCCACGCCATCGCCCAGGGCACGCGCAACGGTCGGCACAATCGCCTCGCTGCGTCCGGGCCATTCATCCGCATCGCGCCCCACCTCGGCGCCGACGCGAAACTTGAAGGCATCAAAACCCTTCTCATCGCGCAGACGCACAAAGCGGTCGGCTTCCTGGTCTGGCGTGATGTCGCGCTTCATGGACGAGGCATAGGCGCGGATGGGACGCGGCTCCGATCCGAGCAGAGCCACCACGGGCTTGTCTTCCAGCTTGCCGCGCAAGTCCCAAAGGGCGGTATCGAGACCGGCCATGGCGCGGCGCAGATAGGAGCCGGGAAACTTGTGCTCGCGTTCGGTGATCAGATCCAACAGATCGTCAAAGTCCAGCGCGTCGGCTCCCAAGGCGTGGGGCGCCACCTGACGATGGAAGATCTGGCAGGTGATGTCCGCGTGATAGGTGGAGACCTGGCCCCAGCCTTGAGCGCCGGTGTTTGAGGTGGCGCGGACAAATCCCACCGCCTGGGTCGTGAAGGTTTCCAGCTTGGTGATGTGCATGGCTTCAGTACAGCCGTCCGCCATTGGGCAGGGTCTGATCCGGGGCGATCATCACCACATCACCGTCCGCATCCGGCATACCCAACGTGAGGACTTCAGACATGAACTTGCCGATCTGGCGCGGCGGGAAATTGACCACGGCACAGACCTGGCGCCCCATGACACTCTCCACGGTGTAGTGCTTGGTGATCTGGGCGGAGGTCTTCTTCACCCCGATCTCCTCGCCGAAATCGATCCACAGCTTGATCGCCGGCACCCGGGCTTCCGGGTAAGGCTGGGCGTCGATCACCGTGCCCACGCGAATGTCCACTTTGAGGAAATCATCGAATGTGATCTCACCCGGCTTGTTGTCTGCTGTCATGGCTTCTAGTGCTCTTATTGTGGTGAGGCTTGCGAGCCCGACGCGCCGGGCCGCTGGCCGCGATTGCGCCAGAAGGCTTTGGCAAACTGATAGACCGCGTTGCCGACGGCAACCGGGGTTCCGGAACGCTCCAGCAAGGTCTCGCCCTGGCGCAGGCGGCGGTCGAGTTCGGCCATGGTCTTTGACAGGCCCGCATCGTCCTCATCCAGCCAGGTTTGGAAGACCCGCGAATAGACAAAGGCCAGTCCCCCGGTCTTCAGAAGGGCCTGCATTCCGCTGTCTTCGATGCCGGCACCGGCCAGCATCCAGGTTTGCGAGCGCAAGGCCGCCCCGGTGATAACGCCAAGCTCCTGGGGGTTGCCCCTGAGATCGCGGGCAATATTGCGCAAGGCCGCTTTGTGGGGCTCCAAGAGCTCAAGGCGCAGCATGATCACATCGAACAGCCGGTCGCGGGGCAACTCACCGCCCTCGCCTTCCGCGTCAACCTTGTTCAGAAGCGCAGCGTCGGTGCGCGCCATGAATGCGGCCAGGATGTCGGCCTTTGACGAGAACTCTTCGGCCACATCCGCGAGCGACAGCTTGGCGGCATCGGCAATGGCGGCAAGTCTCAGATCTCGCCACCCGGTTTCTTTGGCCAGGGCGAGCGCGGCATTGATGATTTTGTCTTTACGAGAAAGGCGGGGCATGGGTTTCACGTCTTATCGTTTAGGGGGGTCAGATGAAGGCTCACCCTACTGCCGGGCGCACCTGAGTGCAACGCGCTGAGATGTCACGAGGCAGTGCGCCTGAGGTCGGCGTGCGTTCTGTGCCTTCATGGTCCCTGTTTGCCTCACTGTCATCCCTGTTTCTCCATCGTGATCCCCGTTCCCCCTTCTTGTCATCCCCGCTACCCTATGTCGTCCTCGGGCTTGACCCGAGGACCAGGGGCAGCACGCTCAGGTCCCCGCGGCATGGGCCCTCGGGTCAAGCCCGAGGACAACAGATGGGAGGGAGAGGGCGCTAGCGCCCCGCGCGCGGCAAAGCGCCGGACGGGCTCATGTGCTCTCCGGGTTTATCCAACTAAACACCCACTAGTGGGTCCCGCCTAGCGG
>CAJHYS010000422.1_pt1 | contig 14198 bp, 10 predicted proteins | sample 9198801 | NCBI WGS metagenome assembly CAJHYS01 (sample SAMEA7708368, study PRJEB35096) | sediment metagenome | biome: marine neritic benthic zone biome [ENVO:01000025]; feature: sediment [ENVO:00002007]; material: shallow marine sediment [ENVO:03000034] sea grass bed [ENVO_01000059] ...
AGTGCGCTGTCGCCGCCGCCCACGATCAAAATGTCCTTGCCGCGGAACTGTTCCATCTTCTTGACCGAATAGAACACCGACGTGCCCTCAAAGTTTTCAATGCCGGGCATGGGCGGCTTCTTCGGCTGGAAGCTGCCGCCGCCGGCCGCGATCACCACAACAGGGGCGCGGAATTCAGTGCCGTCATCGGTCTTCAGGCGGAAGGTGCCGTCATCCAGTTTCTCCAGCTCTTCAACCATCTGGTTGAAATGGTAGCCTGGATTGAAGGGGGCTGCCTGCTCCAGCAGCTTGTCGGTGAGTTCCTGGCCGGAAATGATCGGGTAGCCGGGAATGTCGTAGATCGGCTTTTCCGGATAAAGCTCGGCACACTGGCCGCCGGCGCGGTCGAGAATGTCAATGACTTCGCATTTGATATCAAGCAAGCCGAGCTCGAAAACGGCAAACAGGCCCACAGGACCGCCGCCAATAATGACTGCATCCGTCTGGATCACGTCAGACATAACGCCAATTTCCTCAATCTAAATAAAGCCTGCGAGGGCTGGTGCGGGCACAAGGCAATCAGAACTGCTTTTCGGGCACGCGAACCGTCAGTCCATCAAGCTCCGGGCTCACCTTGATCTGGCACGACAGTCTGGAATTGTCCCTGACGTCGAAGGCGAAGTCGAGCATGTCTTCTTCCATCTCTTCGCGTGTGCCGGTGGCATCAAGCCAGTCAGGCTCCACATAGACGTGGCAGGTCGCACAGGCACAAGCCCCGCCGCAGTCGGCATCAATGCCAGGCACCATGTTTTTGACGGCAGATTCCATGACGGTCATGCCGTCTTCGGCGTCCACCGTCTGTTGCGTTCCATCGTCCTGAATGAAGGTAATTTTTGCCATCTTACGTCTTCGGTCGTTGCGGGCTTTGAGTTGCGCTTTGCCAGAGTTGCTGTGGGGCCGGACGGCGCCCAGGTGAAAGCTAACCAGCCGGGGATATAGGCGAGACTATGTTGGAACGCAATGCACGATATTCGCGCCCGCAAAAAAGTCGCGGGCAGGCGGGCTCACGAGAAAGTGGCGATAAACGCGTCCGCTTGAGCAAAATCAGCTTTCAAGGCGCTCAGAGCCTCGGCCCAATCAGCTTCGTTGCCGGTCTCAGCCAGGCCCTCCAGGGTCTCGGCCCGGCCGGCAACCCGATGGGCGCCCACACCCTTCGCGGAGCCCTTGAGCGTGTGGGCTGCGATCTTGCGCTCTTTGGGGTCTGAGGTTTCGGATAGATTTTCCAAATAAATGCGCCCTTGGGTAGAGAACAGGCCGAGCACTTCGCGCGCCAGGTTCTCATCGCCCATGGTGTAGTGAAGCAAATGATCCATATCGACGGCTTGCGTCTCTGGCTCTTCCAGGGAAGCTGCAATTGAGGCTGACATTTGAGTGGATTGCATCATGGGAGAGGGGGCCTGTTTTGGCCAATAGGGCGCATTTAAAGGTTATCAAGGCGTTTATGGCGGCGGCGCCCAACGGCCCGCAAAGCCGGTCTGACCCATAATGAATCAATTTCTCATTTTAATTTCAGTACGTTAAAAATCTTAACCAATATTTACATTTCTTGGCCCCCGAAGCTCACGTGCGGTTTATCGCGGCGCAAAAATCGGCTATTAATTGGGGACTTGCGCCAAAAGGGACGGGGGGAGGCCTCTACATCAGACCTCGGACAGGATAGCGCAACAACAAACTGGCGGCGTGCTGTGGGTGCACAAAATCGACAAAATTCGCCAGCATCGTGCCAGCCAATAGGTGATGGTGCGGATTGTTTTGTGACCTATCCTGATCCATGCCTCCTTACTCCGGTTCGTTTGGTCAAGCCTGGTTTGGCACAAAATGTGCTAATGAACCCGGTGTGATAACAGTTTTGAGAGTGCGGGAAGTTAGTTATGGCGAGTACAAGTTCTGCTGATCCACGGAGATCCAATCCGCGTCGCTTGACACGACGGTCCAGAAACGCCCCCCGTAAAGACGGTGCGGCGCCGTCCGCAGCAGCTGCGCCCAAAGGCGCGCCTGAGGCCAAACGGCCGGGCCCTCCGCCCCCGCCGCCTGCTAAAGGCAAGGGCAAGCGGCCTCCCGAACAGAAGAAGCAACCGCCGCGGGGCAAGGCCCCGGTTGCACGTCCGGCAAATGAGAACGAGCCCAGCAATGCGGCTCTGATCGGCCGTTTGAAGCGCAAGCCTTCGGCATGGCCCTTCTGGGTGGCCGCCCTGGGCTCGCTGATGTGGATCTTCGTCTCTGCCTACATCGTCGGCAGCGGCAACTTCAATCTGCTTGAAACCCTGCAGTGGGACAAACTGCTGGCCTTCGTCATTGCGGTGGTCCTGCCGTGTATCCTGATGTTCGCCGTTGCCTCGATCTACCGGCGCGGCCAGCAGATGAGCCATGTCTCCGAAGCCCTGGTGCAAACCGCGCTGCGCCTGGTGCGTCCGGAAGATGTGACCACCGATGGTTTGAAGACCGTTGGCCAGGCCGTGCGCCGCGAGGTGTCGCAGCTGGTGGGCGGTGTTGAGCACGCGGTCAACCGGGCCGGCGAGCTTGAAACCCTTGTGCACAAGGAACTGAGTGCGCTGGAGCGTGTCTTCGGCGGCAACGAGGAACGCATCCACAATCTGCTGCAGGGTCTGGAGACCCAGCGCGGCGCGCTGGAGCAGGCCGGCTTCCTGATCGGCAATGAAGCCAACCCGATCTTGGGCCGCCTTGAAGAGAACACCAAGGCGATGCAGTCCATCGTCAGCCAGGCCTCCAACACGCTCGGCACTTTGGAGCATCAGCTTCGGGCCTCAACCGAGGGCCTGAACGTCACCATGAACCAGGTGGCGGCCCAGACTGCAGGCGCCACCGGCGAGATCAGCTCGCAGGCCGGCCGTCTTGAGCAGGTTTCAGAAGGGGTGCTGCAGGGTCTGCAGGCCTTCTCCGGTCACCTCAACACGCAAGTGGACGGCCTGACCGAAACGGTCAAGTCTCTGGAAGACCGCGGCGGCGAAGTTGCCGGCGAGATCAACCGCATGACCGCCAACTACACCCAGCACATCCGCGACAGTGCCAAGGACGTCACGGGCATGATGCGCCAGACCATGAGCGACATCTCCGAGACCCATGGCGAAATCAACAAGCACATGGACGCAACCGGCCAGCAATTGTCCGGCCGTCTTAAGGATACCGCGGGCGAGTTCACCGGCCTGATGCGTTCGGCCACCAACGAGTTCTCTGAAGCCAATGCCGAAATGACCCGCCAGCTTGAGCGTGTGGGCAGCTCGGTGGCCAGCGAGCTGCGCGAGACCGGAACCCAGGTGAACGACCTGATTGCCTCCACAAGCGGCAACATCACGTATCACCTTAAGGAGACCACCCAAGAGGTTGCCAAACAAGTGGAAACCTCCGGTGTGGAACTGTCCAAGCAGATCGAGCATTCCGGTGGCGCGATCACCGAGAAGCTGCTCACCGCTTCGGGCGACTTTGTGGAAAACCTCTCGCGGGCCCGCAAAGAGCTGTTCGACTATCTGGAGCAGGCTTCCAGCGACATGACCACCCGGGTGGAAAGCACCACGGGCCGCGTCATGGACCGCATGGACACCGCCAGCACCGACATGACGTCGCGCCTGGATTCCACCTCCAACGCGCTGATCACCGAGCTGGACAAGGCCAGCTCCAACATGACCTCGCGCCTGGAAGGCACCTCCAGCCACCTGCACAAGCAGCTGGAGGATGTGAACACCAACATGACCGCGCGGCTTGAAACGGCCAGCAACCAGATTGCTGAGAACATGACGGTGACCACCGACCGCGTGACCGCGGATCTGTCGCAAACCGGCGACCAGCTGGCCGGCCGTCTGCAGTCTGCCAGTGAGGCGATTGTCGAGCGCATGGGCACCGCGTCCTCGCGCCTGACCAACAATATCGATGCCTCCAGCGCATCGCTGATCGAGCGCTTCGACATGTCTGCCGGCAACCTGACCGGCCTGTTGGAGCAGGCCACGAAGGAATTCGGCCAGATCGCAGACACCATCTCCAACGAGTTGGCAACGGCCGGAGACAAGCTGTTTGCCAAGCTGAACGAAACCAATGCCGGCATCGTTGCCCATATGGACAACACCAGCACGCGGCTGTCGGGCTCCATTGAAGACACCAGTGCGGCATTGATCACCCGCTTTGACGGTTCCGCCGGCAAGCTTTCCAGCGTGCTCAGCAAAGCGACAGGCGACTTTGACCTGATTGCCGGGCGCATTGCCACCGAGCTGGCCACGGCCGGTTCTGAGTTCACCGACAAGATCGGTGAGACCGGCGGCAACATCCTGGTCAATCTTGAGGGCAAGGTGGGCGAGCTTTCCGGCGCGCTGACCCAGACCTCGTCCGAACTCGGCCTGGTGGCCGACCGGGTGACCACCGAAGTGATTGGTGCAGGCAACAAGCTCACCGATCAGTTGGGTGAGGCCAGCGCCACTATGCTGAACGGCCTGGAGGAGAAATCCGGCGAAGTTTCCGGCAACATCAACCAGGCCACCGGCCAGTTGGATGAAATCGCCAACCGCGTCACCCTGGAACTGTCCGGTGCCGGCGAGAAGCTCACCGAACAGCTCGGCGAGACCAGTGCCCGGATCCTGGCCGGCCTGGACGGCAAAACCGGTGGTGTTGCTGAAAACATCACCCATGCCGCCGGCCAGCTTGACGAGCTTGTGGAACGTGTATCTGCAGAACTGGCCAAGGCCGGCGAACAGGTTGCCGCACAGCTTGGCCAAGCCAGTGTTCAGGTTGTGGGCGGCCTTGAAGGGCGCACCAGCGAGGTGGCCAATTCAATTACCAAGGCCGCAGGCGAGCTTGATCAGATTGCCCATCGGGTATCGTCCGAGCTCACCGATGCCGGAAGCCGCCTGACCGACCAGTTGGGCGAATCCAGCGCCAACATCCTGACCGGCCTGGAAGGCAAGACCGGCGAGCTTGACGAGGTTGCCACCAAGGTGGCCGCCGACCTCACGCAAGCCGGCGAGCGCCTGACCAACCGTCTGGGTGAGACCAGCGCAGGCATCCTGTCCGGTCTGGAAGGCAAGACCGGCGAGCTGGATCAGATTGCGCACAAGGTGGCAAGCGAACTCTCAACAGCCGGCACCAACCTGACCGAACAGCTCGGCCAGGCCAGCGCCAACATGCTTGTGGGCCTTGAGGGCAGAAGCGAAGAGTTCGACCAGGTGGCCTCCAAGGTCATCACCGGACTGTCGGACGTGGGCGACAAGCTGTCCGAGCGTCTCAGCGAAACCAGCTCCCTGGTTGTCATGGGTCTGGAGAGCAAGCAGGGCGAGTTCGAACAGTCCATGGCCAAAGCCAGCGGCGAGCTTGATCAGATTGCCTCAAAAGTGAGCTCCGACCTGAGCGGAGCCGGCGAGAAGTACACCGCGCAAATCGGCCAAGCCAGCGCCAGCATCCTGAGCGGCCTGGAAGGCAAGACGGAAGCCTTTGCCGAAGCCATGAACTCGGCCAACATCAATCTTGATGAAGCGGCCGACGGCGTGGTGGCCAAGCTCTCCACGGCCGGCGTTCAACTGGCCGACCAGCTGGGCGACGCCACCAAGTCGATCGTGGCAGGCCTGGAGAACAAGACGGTCGAACTGTCCGGTTCCCTGGAGAAAGCCACCGGCAGCCTTGGCGAGATTGCCGAGCAGGTCACCAACGAGCTCTCCGGCGCAGGCGACAAGCTTGCAGGCCAGCTCGCAGCGGCCGGCAGCAACATCATCGTCAGCCTGGAAGAGCGCACCGGCTCGCTGGCCTCACGGCTCAGCGAAGCGGACGCCATGCTCATCAAGGCCAGCAACGACTCGGCCGAAGCGCTGGAGACCTCCGGGGCCAAGTTCGCCTCGCACCTGGAGAAAGCCAACAGCTACTTCGCCAACCAGCTGTCTGAAACCGCAAGCGCTCTTGATGAGAAGCTGGCGGCGGTCAGCGGCGAGGTTGCCGGCAAGCTGGAAAATACGGCAGGCCAGATTGTTACGCAGCTTGACCATGTTAACGCCAATGTTTCAGGCCAGCTGGAAGGTGTCACAACCGGTATCGGCGAGCAGTTTGAGCAGTTCGGCAGCGGCCTCAGATCGCAGCTTGATCTGTCCATCGGCAACGTGACGGGCCTGCTCGGCAATGTGGGTGTGGAAACCGTTGACCGGTTGGCCGAAATGACCGGCGGTCTGACCAGCAAGCTGGAAACCGTGAGCGCGGAAACCACCGAGAAACTGGCAGCGGCAACGGGCGAACTGTCCGGCAAGCTCGACACGGTCAGCACCGGCTTCCTGAGCCACCTGTCCTCGTCGGCCGACAACATGTCCGGCCAGCTCGACGATGTTACCCTCAACCTCACCAAGCGGCTTGAGACCACATCCGGCAAGCTAACCGGCCAGCTGGAAACCGTCAGCACCGACCTGACCGGCCGTCTGGAGAACGCCAGCGCAAATGTGGCCGATCAGCTCGACAAGGTCTCGAACTCCATCGTGGGCCGCCTGGACGGCACGACAACCCAGGTTGTCGGTCAGCTGGAGCACACCTCGCGCATGCTGGAGCAGACCATTGCCGGCCTCGGCAAGGAGCTGAAGCGGATGGAGAAAACCAGCGACGAGCAAATCGCGCTCGCCGCCCAGAACCTCTCCAACCAGTACGAGAAGGCCATGTCGGCCATGACCAACATCATGGCGTCGACCTCCACGGACTTCTCCGCAACGGCGCAAGACATGCATGCCGCGGCCAAGCAGGTTATGGCGGAAATCGACGACCTGCGCGGTCAGATGCGCCAGTCCATCATCGACATGCCTGATGAGGCCCGCGCCAACGCCGATGCCATGCGCAAGGTGGTGTCCGACCAGATCACCGCGCTGAGCGCGCTGGCCGATGTGGTGCGCCGCCATGGCGACAGGGTCGATCTGTCCGGCCCCGGCATCCGCCCGGCCGACAACGCCGGCTAGGGTAACTTTCGCTCAAATCGAGCGGAAGATGCCCCAGATGGTCGTTGTGGGCGAGCAACTTGTCTCCGCTCAGACGTAACCGTCTGATCGGAGGTTGCTCTAAGCGGCTGACAGCTAAGCTCTTAAGGGGCAGCGCGTCATGGACGCGCTGCCCCTTTTCATTTGCTTGCGTTGGCCCATTGTCACCTTGGCAAAAATGATGGAATAAATTGGAAAACAAGCGTTTGGCGTGGCAGGGGCTGCGTTCGTGAGGTGTGTTATGGAAATTGCCAAACCCTATCTTCTGTTTCTCGGTGACGTGCACGATCAACTGGCGGCCAAGACGGCCGGCGGCATCGTGGACTGGCGGCCTGACTGGTGCGTGGGCCAGCTGCGGCTGGAGGGCTGCAATGCTGATTGCGGCATCCCGGATGTGAGCATTGAGGACGCGGCCGCAAAGGGTGCAAAGACCATGATTGTCGGTGTGGTCAACGCCGGAGGCGTGCTGCCGGACCATTGGGTCAGCCAGATCGTTGCGGCGCTTGATGCCGGCATGGATGTGGCCACCGGCCTGCACAAGCGATTGTCGGACACCCCTGAGATTGCGGCGGCGGCCGAACGCAACGGGCGCAACCTTTTTGATGTGCGCTTTTCCGAAAAGACCTTCGACACAGGCAAGGGCACCAAGCGGCCGGGCCTGCGCCTTCTGTCGGTGGGTACGGACTGCTCGGTGGGCAAGAAATACACCGCCCTTGCGCTGGATCAGGAAATGCGCGACCGCGGCATCAAGAGCGAGTTCTGCGCGACCGGGCAGACCGGGATCTTCATCTCCAGCCGCGGCGTCTCCATTGACGCCGTTGTGGCTGACTTCATCTCCGGCGCGGCAGAATGGCTGACACCGGACAATGAACCGGATGCCTGGCAGGTGGTGGAGGGCCAGGGCTCCTTGTTTCATCCCTCCTTTGCCGGCGTCACCTTGGGCCTGCTGCACGGCTCCCAGCCCGATGCCTTCGTGGTGTGCCATGAGCCGACCCGCACCAACATGCGCGGGGTGCCGGCGCCGCTGCCAACCATTCAGGAGGTGATCGATCTGGTGACCGCGCAAGGGCGCCTGACCAATTCCGATATCCGCTGCATCGGCCTGTGCATCAATACCGCCGCGCTGGGTGAAGACGAGGCCAGGGACTATCTGGCGCGCCTGGAAGCTGAATATGGCCTGCCGGCGGTTGATCCCATCAGAACTGGGGCGGGGCCGGTTGTGGACGAGCTGCAAAAGCAGTTTGGGAGCTGACGGCCCGTGCCGAAGCTCACCATTGCCCATGAAACCTGGCCGCTTGCCGGCAGCTTCGCCATCTCGCGCGGGGCCAAGACCACGGCCGAGGTGCTCACCGTCACCCTGGAAGATGCAAATGGCGCCGTGGGGCGGGGGGAATGCGTGCCCTATGCCCGCTATGGGGAAACCGTGCCGGCGGTGATGGCTGCGTTGGAGGCGGCCCGCCCGGCGATTGAGGCGGGCATAGCCCGTGCGGATGTGCCGGGACTGATCGAGCCCTTTGCCGGACGCAATGCGCTGGATTGCGCGCTGTGGGATTTGGAAGCAAAAGCCTCCGGCACCCCGGTCTGGCAATTGGCGGGACTGAGCGAGCCCGGTCCGCTTGAAACGGCCTACACGCTGGGCATCGACACGCCGGAGGTGATGGCCGAGGCGGCGGCCAAGAACGCGGCCCGGCCCTTGTTGAAGCTGAAGATGGGGGCAGCCGACGGCCGCGATGCTGAGCGGCTGCGCGCCATCCGGGCCGCGGTCCCTGATATGCGCCTCATTATCGATGCGAACGAGGGCTGGTCTCCGAATGCGCTGCCCGGCCTGCTGGAGGTTTGTGCGGAAATAGATGTGGCGCTGGTGGAACAGCCCCTTCCGGCGGATGATGACGGGCTGTTGGCAAGTATCGCGCGGCCCATCCCGGTGTGCGCCGATGAATCGGCCCATGATGCCGCCGGGCTGGACAAGGTGCTCGGCAAGTATGATGTGGTGAACATCAAGCTCGACAAGACCGGCGGACTGAGCAACGCCCTGCACTTTGCCGAAGCTGCCCGTTCGGCAGGGCTGGGTCTGTTCACAGGCTGCATGGTGGCCACCTCATTGGCCATGGCGCCTGCCATGCTGGTGGCGGGGATGAGCAGGTTCGTTGATCTGGACGGCCCGCTCTTGCTGGCCAAGGACCGCGATCCCGCCATCCGCTTCGATGGTTCGATCATGCAGCCGGCGCCACGCGAGCTTTGGGGGTAGGGCAGGACGAGTTCAGACCGGATCATATTGTGGCGCACCCTCAATGGCCGTCCTCGGGTCAAGGCCGAGGGCAGCACCAAGAAGACCGAAGTTCTCGTTTCATATCGCTCCAAAAACGTTTTGACCGGCCATCCGCTCTCCTGTAGAGCCCGGTGATGTTCTCACGATCAGAAGTGTTGCCCTCGGACGCCAGTGGCCTGCGCCGGCCCGTCATCATGCTGATGTTGATGTCGGTGGCCATGTATTTTTCGTTCGCCGTGTGGAGCAACCTGCTCAACAATTTCGCCATTGAGAAGGCCAGCTTCAGCGGTGAGGAAATCGGCTGGCTGCAGTCGATCCGCGAGATCCCGGGCTTTCTGTCGTTCACCGCGGTGTTCGTGATCATCTGGCTGCGCGAGCAGACCTTTGCCCTCGTGTCGCTTGCCCTCTTGGGGCTGGGCACGGCGCTCACAGGGTATTTCCCGGCCGAGATCGGGCTCTATTGCACCACGTTCCTGATGTCGGTGGGCTTCCACTATTACGAGACCATGAACCAGTCGCTCGCCCTGCAATGGCTGCCCAAGGCGACGGCGCCGCGCCAGCTCGGGCAGATCATGCAAGCCGGTGCCTTCGCCACTATCGGGGCCTATGCCATCGTCTGGCTCTGCAACAAGTACCTCGGACTGGACTACATCCCGATCTATCTGATCGGCGGCGGTCTGACCATCGCCATTGCAGGCCTCTTGTGGCTCACCTTTCCACGCTTCAAAGAAGAGGTGCCCCAGAACAAGGAGCTGGTGCTTCGCAAGCGCTATTGGCTGTACTATGCGCTGACCTTCATGGCGGGTGCCCGGCGCCAGATCTTCATCGTCTTCGCCGCCTTCATGATGGTGGAGAAGTTCGGCTTCACCATCGCCCAGGTCTCCATGCTCTACATCGCCAATGCGGTGTTCAACATGTTCTTTGCGCCCATGATCGGCGGGCTTATCGTCAAGTGGGGCGAGCGGCGGGCCCTGATCTTTGAGTATATCGGCCTGGTGGGCGTTTTCGTGGCCTATGCCTTCGTGGAAAACCCCTGGATCGCGGCCGGGCTCTATCTTCTTGACCATGCATTCTTTGCCCTGGCCATTGCCATCAAGACATATTTTCAGAAGATCGCCGACCCGGCAGACATCGCGCCTACGGCGGGCGTGGCTTTCTCCATCAACCATGTGGCGGCGGTCGGTCTGCCGGTCTTGCTCGGCTATGTGTGGATCCAATCGCACTCGGCGGTGTTTCTCATCGGGGCGGGCATGGCCTTTGTCTCGCTTGTGCTGTCCTTCCTGGTGCCGCACAATCCCGACCAGGGCAACGAAGTTTCCTTGAACGGACGAGGGCGGTCTCTGCAACCTGCAGAATAGACTTGGGGCGGCCTCACGCTTGCCGAGTTGTCAGCCCTTTTGGGTGAATTCATGGTGTTGCGTCAATTTTGTGGCGCTCCCTACGGCGAAATGTAGCGTGGTTTCGGGGATTTAAAGCTTGAACAGAAACGGCTGGACCCATATATCAAAAGCTATGGTGTGTCATTGTTTTGGATTGGACCCACCCTCGGACTTACGGCAAGATGAACAAGACACCCCCCCACGGGCACTATTGTTTCCCCAAAATCTGAGAGGATGCTGACCGCATTTGCGGGCGGAAATCTGCATATAATCCAAGTTACCCCGACGGGAAAGGATCCCACGAATGAGCACGAGCGGTACTGTAAAGTTCTTCAACCAAGATAAAGGCTACGGCTTTATCGCACCCGATGACGGCGGCAAGGACGTTTTCGTTCATGTCTCCGCATTGCAGCGGTCTGGCGTGGCTGGTCTTGACGAAGGTGACAAGGTCACCTTCGACATTGAAGACGATCCGCGTGGCCGCGGCAAGCAAGCCGCAAACATCCAGATGGCCTAACGGTCACAAGGTAAAGACAGGCCGGGCGGCCCCCTCCGCCCGGCTTCAGTGACAACGCCGCCGGGCCCACCCCGGCGGCGTTTTTGGTTGCGGTGAGCGGTTTGGAACGGGGTATACCTGCTACATGCCGCTTTCCGCTGACCCGCCGGCAGGTCGGCAACTGGAGGATTTCTTCCCTGCACCGCATAAGGGCTCGGTGGGTCATGGGCCGTTTGCCACTTTCAATACGGCGACTTTGAGCGCGGCCAGCAGTTTCAGAAGATGCTTGCGGTCGCTTGCATTGTACTTCGCGTTCGAAGCCGATCGCTGCACGAAATCTGCAAACTGATCGACGGTTAAGCCGCTGTCTTCAATCGCACGGCCGAATGGCCCCAGAATGCGCGCAATGATGACCCTGTTGCCTTCGGCGGCAGCGGCGATTTCCTGCTGACTTGACGCGTTGAATCCCTCCACGATGTCTTCTGCGTTGGGCGACGCCCTCAAAAGGTCGAAGGGCTCAATCGCGATGTGCCGGAAGATCACATCAAGCTGGTCGCCAAGTTCGTCCGTTTTTTCCAGGCCCGCCACGATGCCGTCGGTGGCTCTTTCGGCAAAGAGCCTTATTGTGGCCCGCAAGACCTCATCCTTGTTGGAGAAGGCATTGTAGAGCGTCTGCCGCGCTATCCCGGCTTCACCCGCAATATCGTTCATGCTCGTGCGCTTCACGCCATAGCGTGAGAACTGCTGCACCGCGGCATCGATAATCTTTTCTTCGCGCTCATTCATTTGGACATATTGACAAACAGCCGCTATATGTCAATATAGACAAACAGACGCTGAATGTCCAATTCGTCGGAGAGGCAGTATGAACGCAAGGCCAGATAGGATCGCCGTTGTCACAGGTGCCAATTCCGGCATCGGGTTCGACACTGCTGCGGGCATGGCGGAGGCCGGATATCACGTGGTCATGGCGTGCCGCAGCGAGGACAGGGCTCAGAGCGCCAAGGCTTCGATCATGAACCGCCTGCCTCAGGCCTCGCTCGATGTCATGCGCATCGATCTGGGTGACTTTGTCTCCGTGAGATCATTCGCCGACGAGTTTCGCGCGCGCTACGGCCAGCTCGACGTTCTAATCAACAATGCAGGCATCCTGCTCAATTCGGCGCAAACCAACGCAGACGGGGTCGAACTGCAGTTTGTGACCAACCATCTGGGACATTTCCTGCTCACAGCGTTGCTGATTGACTTGATGCCGGATGACCCGGTGTCGCGCGTCGTCGCGCTGTCGAGCATCGCTCACAAGAGCGCGCAGATCGATTTCCGCGATCTGACATGCGGACAAGACGGCTTGAAGGCTTATGGCCAGTCGAAGCTCGCGTGCCTCCTTTTCGCTGACGAACTGGACCGGCGGCTGCGCGCAGCGGGGCGTAAGATCAAAGCACTGGCGGTACACCCCGGTGGCTCTGATTCCGGCCTCTTCGACGATATGAGCCGGTGGCAATACTACGCCTTCAAGGCGCTCTCGCCCGTCATTGCCCATTCAAATGCCGAGGCGGCCAAGCCGTCTCTGTACGCTGCGCTTTCTCAGGTTGTTGACGGCGGTGACTACTATGGACCAACCGGCTTCATGGAGATGCAAGGGCCGGTAGGGACGGCTCGGCGCAGTTCCGTCACCGGCAACAGAGACGTTGCCCAGCGACTGTGGACGCTTTCTGAAGAGCTGACCGGGCAGGCGTTTAACCCCTAGCGTCGGGCAACGAGGAGGGGTTTATTGATGAATGTACTGGACCGCCTTTCCCAAGGCTTCAGCTTCCTGATCGTGTTCGCGGCAAGCGTGATGCTCGGCTGGGGTGTTCTGGGATTTTTGGAGTATTTCACAGGCGCCGCGCCGCTCATGCCGCTGCAAAACCCGACCTTTCCTGCCGGCACCCAGTTCGTCCATTGGACGCTGATCACCCTTTCCGGCGCCACCTTCCTGACCGGCTACTTTTTGCGCTGGAGCTACACGCCCGTGGCCATGATCGTGCTGTTCTCATCACTGGCAACGCTATGTGCGATCCAAACCTTTGATTTTATGGAGAACCCAAGCCGGTATGCGGACTTCATGCGCGAATGCATCTACTACGTCATCATGTCAGTTTACCTCGTCCGCGCAAAGCGGATGCGTGATCGCTTCGGCAGGCTCACAATCGCGGCCCGGGCATAGCGCTTCGGAGAACAACAGACATGAGTGAACAATCGGCCCGGAGCCGGGTTTTGGACTGGTTCACGGTTCCTCCGGAGCATGTGAGCAAAGAGCTCGCCAGGTACTACATTTACTGGAAGGTGTTTTACGTCCTGGCTGCTGTCGGGCACTTCATGACACTGCTCTTGTTCTTGCAGGTCGGCGTCACGTTCATGGCCGCCTTCAATGTCTTCAGCGTTGCGATCTTCATCAGCGCGCTTTGGCTGCTTGATCGGGGGTATTACCGCCTCGCGTTCTGGGGGGCGATTGTCGAACTCGTGCTCCACGGGATCGCCGCGACCGTCTGTGTCGGTCATCAGTACAGCTTTCAGCTCTATCCGTTCCTGGTCGTCATCCTGCTGTTCATCCAGCCCTTCTACCGGTTGCGCACATCCATCCTCGCAGCCGTGGTGGTGCTGCTCAGCTCGGCTGCGGTCATGGCCTTTTCGGTCACCAACGACCCGCTCTACGCCATCCCTGAAGATCAGCAGGTGATGCTGAGCGCGATGCCGCTGATCACCTGGCCGTTCTACGTTCTGTTGATGGTGCTACCGTTCGTGCGCGCCTCGGCCCGGGCGGAAGAGGAAATCGCCGCCGCCTACGGGGAAAGCGAACGCCTTTTGCTAAACATCCTGCCGGCGCCGATTGCGGCGCGCCTGAAGACCACCGAGGGCATGATCGCCGACGATCACGACAAGGTCGCGATCCTTTTCGCCGACATTGTGGGCTTCACCCAGATGTCCGGCCGGCTGAAGCCCGCCCAACTGGTCAGCCTCCTGAACGATGTCTTCAATGCCATCGATGAGGTGGTGGCCAAGCACGGTGCAGAAAAGATCAAGACGATCGGGGA
>CAJHYS010000307.1_pt1 | contig 14134 bp, 12 predicted proteins | sample 9198801 | NCBI WGS metagenome assembly CAJHYS01 (sample SAMEA7708368, study PRJEB35096) | sediment metagenome | biome: marine neritic benthic zone biome [ENVO:01000025]; feature: sediment [ENVO:00002007]; material: shallow marine sediment [ENVO:03000034] sea grass bed [ENVO_01000059] ...
GCTCGACTATCCCATTCTGGCCAGGGAGCAGATTATTGCCACCGGCCAGCCGGTTGCTGCCGTGCTGGCGCAATGCCCCCAACAAGCGGCCACCCTGGGCGAGCAGGTTAATGTTGAGTTTGACGAGGCCCAGCCACGCCTGGAGCTTGATTGCAGCGCGGATGACGCCCGCAAGCCCTTCAGCGGCCATTGGCAACAGGGCGATACAGAGCGAGTGTTCGCTAAAGCCGAGCTGGTGGTGGACGTGACCGTGCAGCATCCGCGCCTGGCGCCGGCGCCCATGGAGGGACGGGCGGTGGCGGTGCGCTATGAGGCGGACCGGCCGGGCGTGACGGTTTGGCTTTCTACTCAGACCCCCCATAGGGCCCGCAGCGAGCTGGCGCGGATCCTCGGTGTGGACATCTCGTCCATCGAGGTGATCTCGCCAAGTGTGGGCGGCGCATTCGGCATGAAGGCGTCGCTCTATCCTGAAGAGGTGTTTGCAGTGTGGGCGGCCTTTCAGCTGAGGCGTTCAGTGCGCTGGACGGCGAGCCGTTCGGAAGAGTTTGTTGGCGCTTCCCATGGCAGGGGCTTGGAGACGCGCGGGTCGTTGGCGCTGGACAATGATGGGCGCTTCCTTGCCTTGCGCGCAGAGGTGCTGGCTCCGGTGGGGTGCTGGCTGACAAACTCCAGCGCGATTCCCGCCTGGAATGCCGCACGGATCTTGCCGGGCCCCTACCGTATTGACCATTTCGATCTCTCGACGGTGGGCGTGCAGACCAACACCGCCCCGGTGGGCATCTACCGCGGCGCCGGGCGCCCGGAGGCGGCGATGCTGATGGAGCGGTTGGTGGAAAGGGCAGCTCGCGTTCTGCACATTGATCCTGTGGAACTGCGGTGGCGCAACCTGCTGCAACCCGGCGAACTTCAGGCCCCCCGGGCAACAGGGGCCGTGCTCGATTCAGGGCGCTATGGCGAATTGCTGGGCCGGTTGTGCGAAACGGCGGGCTATGACGATGCGGTGCGGCGGCGAGATGAGAAGCGCCGAGATGGAATGGCCGCAGGGCTCGGGGGCTGTTTCTTTGTGGAACCGTGCGGCAGCGGCTGGGAGACGGCGACCGTGAGGCGCGAGCCGGACGGGCAGATCCACGTCTTTACAGGCGGCAGTTCGCAGGGACATGGCCGCGAAACGGCGCTGGCGCAAATCGCAGCCGACGTTTTCCAGTGCCCGCTGGATAAAGTCAGCGTCTCCCACGGCGACACGCAAACCTGTCCCGCGGGCATCGGCGCCTTGGCGAGCCGCAGCACGGCGATTGGCGGCAGCGCGGTCTTCGAAGCCGCACAGCGGGTTGCGCACAGACTGTCCGAGCAGCCGGATCCAAGCGAAACTATCGAAGAGCATGTGCGCTACGAGGCGGCCGCGGAAGCCTGGGGGTACGGCTTCTACCTTGCCGAAGTCACCATAGACCTGGAGACCGGCGAGGCGGCTCTGGACAGGCTGTCCTGCTGCGACGATGCCGGGCGCGTGATCAATCCTCGAATGCTTGAAGGCCAGCTGCACGGCGGCATCGCCCAAGGCATTGGCGAAGCGCTGATGGAGCATCTGCACTATGACGAGGCCGGCCAGCTCCTGACCGGATCGCTGATGGACTATGCGCTGCCCCGGGCGGCCGACATTCCGCCCACCGTGCTGGACCACATGGAAACCGAAACCGGCGCCAATTTGCTTGGTGCCAAGGGGGTGGGGGAAGCCGGCGCGATCGGTGCGCCGGGAGCCATCGCCAATGCGGTGTGCGATGCGTTGGCACCGCTCGGCGTTGACAGCGTTCCCCTCCCCATGACCTCTTTCAATATTTGGCAGGCGCTGAAGGCGGCGGCTGCCGAGACTTCCCTCTAAGGTGTAACACCATGCGCTATTCAAAACTCGATGCCAAAGACTATGCCCGCGAGAACATGCGCGGTTTATGGGCCGCAAACCTCACGCCGTTCACACCGGACCTTGAGCTGGATGAAGCCGGGTTCCGCGCCAACCTGCGCCACTGGGTTAACGATCTGCAGCTTGGCGGCCTCTTCATCTGCGGCAAGCAGGCCGAATTCTTTTCCATGAGCCTGGAAGAGCGCAAACGGCAGATCGAAATCACCGTGGATGAGGCCGGCGGCAAGTGCGGCACCATGATGTCGTGCTCCGATGAGAATCTGGACACGGTGCTGGAGCTGGCCCGCCATGCCCAGAGCGTTGGGGCCGATTACATCATCGTGCATAGCCCGCCGCTCTACTTCCACAAGAACGTGCATGAGGTGCTGTACCGCTATTACGAATATATCAGTTCTCAGGTGGATATCGGCATCGCGCTCTGGCATCAGCCCGACTATGGCTACGTGATGAGCCCGCAACTGTGCGCGCGGATTGCCGAGTTGCCCAATGTGGTTGCGATCAAATACAGCGTTGAGCGGGCGCTCTATAGCGAGCTGACGCGGCTGGCCGGCGACAAGATGCTGGTGAGCACGTCGTCGGAGGACCACTGGCTCGACAATATCCTGGAGCTCGGCTGGCAGGTCTATCTGTGCTCAACCCCGCCCTTCTTGATGCAGACCTCCGCGGACCAGCGCATCAACCGGTATACTGAGCTCGCGTTTGCCGGTGAGGCGGACGAGGCCCGGCGTGTGCGTGACAGCCTGGAGCCGGTGCGTGAGGCGCTCAAGTCCACGCGGCCCGCCGACAAGCCCCAGGCTCATCAGAAATATTGGCAGGACCTGCTGGGCCAGGCGGGAGGCCCGGTGCGCAGGCCCTTGCTCAATCTGACCGATGGGGAGAAGGAGCAGACCAAAGCGGCTTTTGAGGGGTGTGGGCTGAAGCTCTGAAGCACGATCCTGTATCGGGAGGCGATGCACGCAATAATTGCAGTGGGCTGTGTTCAGAACCAAAAATTGCGAAACGAACCCATTTCGTTGTAAGTTGTTGATTTAGTATTTAAAAACATTTGTGCACTGCACAATTTCAAGCGGCGACCTCATATCGTTTCAGGCGCTTGCCTCAGGCCTTCTGAATGAGAATCTCCGCATATTCGGATCCCACGGACATGGTGCCGTCGGGCGCGCTGTTCATATCGTGGATCACGCCCAGAATGTCGGCCGCCAGCGCCTCTTCGCCTTCACGGCCCACAACCTGGAAAGCGCGTTTGGTGAGGCCGTAATGCTCGCGGAAGAACTCCAGATAGAACTCCGGTGATGGGAAGCGGAAGGTGTAGGACCTCATCGTTATGTCGATCGTCTCGGCCACATCGCCAAAGTGCTCACCGATCCAGTCAGGCTTGCCCCAATTGGCCGGGGCTTTGAACGACGAGGGCGCGGACATGTGCCGCCCGATGGTCGGGCACAGGCGCCCGATGAAGCTCGACGGGGTCCAGTTGGCCAGAGCGATTGTCCCGCCTGACCTGCACACCCGTGCGATTTCCGCGGCGGCCTTTGGCTGATCGGGCGCAAACATGACCCCGAAGGTGGAGACCACGGCATCGAAGCTCTCATCGGCAAAGGGCAGGTTCTGCGCATCGGCAACCTGGAAGGCCACATCCAACCCCTCTGCCTTGGCGCGGATGCGGCCATGGTCCAGGAATTGGTCCACATAGTCCGTCGACAAAACATTGCACCAGCGCTTGGCGAAGGCCAACGTGGCGTTGCCGTTCCCGGCGGCCACGTCGAGCACGTTGGCACCTGGTGTCAGATCCGCGGCCTCGGCCAAGCGTTCACCGACGATCTGCAGGCGGATGCCGATCTGCGCGTAGTTGGCTGAGGTCCAGGACTTGTTGAGCTTGGCGTTGATCTTCTCATAATCGGGCAACTGCCCGGCTGATGTGTGCATGTTCATGGGGTTTGTCTCCGCGCCGGGTCAGGCCGCCCGGCGATTGAGGTTTGAGATAAGGTGGTCCGCCAGATCCGCGGCATCGGCCGCGACGCCGTCGATGTAAGAGGACTTGCGGCGGCGCATGAAAGGCAGGCCCATGACGTAGAGGCCGTCCACATCGCTGGCCACGCCGCCGTCGTGGCGCAGCGCGCCTTTGCGGTCGAACACGGGCAGGTGAAGCCAGGAATAGTCTGGCTTGTATCCGGTGGCCCAGATGACGGTTTTGATGCCGTGGGCGCTTATGTCGAGGGTGAGGGGCGTATCGTCGGCAATATGTGTTGCGTCAAACCGGTGGGCGGGTGCGAATTCTGCCGTGCGGCCGGTTTCGGCAATCCAGGCGTCAACCCCCTCAAGCAGCCGGTTCATCTTCAAATCGGCCAGCATGCAGTGATTGCGCAGGGCGCCGGACAACAAGGCGGTCCCGTCGCGCAGGCCTTGCAGGCGCCCGACAATGCGGATGCCTTGGGCTTGCAGGGTGTTGAGATCAATGTTGCAGCGCTCATCCGATCCCATGAGCTGCAGGGACGCCACTTTGCGCGCCCGTTTCAGGTCATCCACTTCGGTGTAGCGCGTGTCCATCAGGCCGGTCTCGTTCATCCACCAGCAAATGTCACGGCCGCGATAGGTGCGGGGGAGACGCACATGTTCGCCGGTGCTGAGTGTCACTTGGCGCCCGGAGGCTTGGATCTCTTTTGCCAGTTGGGCGCCACTGGCCGAGGCACCGACAATCAGAACGCCGCCTTCATCCAGCTGCCCGGGGTTCTTGTAATCCAGCAGCGAGAGGCTGGTGATCTGGTGCGGCAGGTCCTCGGCAAGGGCTGGCACGTTGGCCAGGGAGCAGGCGCCGGTGGCGGCAACCACCGAGCGGCACAGCCAGTCTCCTGACGTGGTCTCAACCTTGTAGCCGCCGGGCGCCGTGCTCACGGATAGAACGTCCGTGGCGGTCTCTATGGGAGCGCGGGTGAGGGCGGCATAGTCGTCTAGGAACCGGGCCACGTCATGGGCGTTCATAAAGCCATCCGGATCATCGCCCTGATAGCCCTTGCCGGGCAGCCGGCTCTGCCAGTTTGGGGTCAGAAGCCGCAAACTGTCCCATCTCTGGGTGCGCCAGGCATTGGCGATCTCACCGCGCTCGAGGACCACATGGTCCACCGAGCGCGCTGAAAGCAGGTTGCTGAAAGCAATCCCGGACTGGCCGGCGCCGACAATGACGGTCGTTGTGGTCTTCATGACACTTGCTCCAGACGAGGCGGGGTCAACCAACGGTGACGAACACGTTGGTGGGGTTGGTGATGATGTCGAAGACGGCGGAACGCTTCTGCGACTGGGCCACGAGGGCCTTGATGTCGTCTTCGCTGGCATCGGCATCGACCTGGAAGTTGACCCGGATCGTGCCGAAGCCGTTGCGCACATCTTCATCGATGCCCAAAATCCCCTGCAGGTCCATGTCGCCTTCGATGGTGGCGGTGACAGAGTTCAGCTGGATTTCGCGGTTCTGGGCGATGGTTGCCACACCGGCGGTCAGGCAACCGGCGAGACCGGAGAGCACCAGTTCCACCGGCGTCGGGGCATTGTCTTCTGCGGCGAAGATTTCCGGGTGATCGGTATCCACCGTGAAGGTCTTGCCGCGCGACTGTTCCTCGCCAAGACCGAAGAAGGTGTCGATCTTTGTGGTTGTGTGGGTGCCGTTGACCCATTCGGAGCTGGCGCGCCATTTGAACTGGGCTGCTTGCGGGGTGGCGTCGAGCGCCTCTTTGGCTCCCAGAAGCGCTGCTACGTCAACTCCATTGTCGACGGCGGTGCTTTTGGTCGTTTGATTTGTCATTTTTGTATGTCCTCTGTGCGTGACGAAGTGGCAGTCTCCTGCCTTGGCGAGAGGTCATACGTGGCGGCTGTTTCAGCATGATGTCTCAGAGGCGCGCTCTGAGTTTCAATTGTTTCAGCCCGAGCTCAGGCTGCTTTGGTCTCCTTCTTGAACCAGTCCAGCCATATTCCGCTCAACAGCCACGAATAGGCCCAGGTTCCGATCAGGATCAAAACGAAGGCGATGACGATGTCCTGGGTGGAGCCGTTGAGGGAGAAACCCGGAACGTAACCAAAGAGGAACGGGCCGAGATAGAGGAATTTGGCAAACTTGAAGGCGTTGAATGCGGTCTTCCACATGTTGGCCTTGGCGATGGTTGCACCGGTGAAGGCGGCGATGCAGACCGGTGGCGTGATGTTGGAATCCTGCGACAGCCAGTAAACGATCATGTGGGCCGCAATCACGTTCACCCCCAGATGGGTGAGGGCGGGAACCGCAACCACGGCCGTGATCAGATAGGCCGCGGTGACCGGAACCCCCATGCCCAACACCAGAGAGGCCAGGGCAATCAGCAGAATGGTCAGGAACAGTTTGCCGTCGGCCAGTTCAATGACGATATCGGCGAAGGTGAGCACCAGGCCGCTATAGGTGAGCACACCCACAATGATGCCGATGACGCCCACGGTGGCGCCGATCTTCAGGCTGGATTCCGCGCCGGCTCTGGAGGCCTCAAGGAAACGCTGCGGGCCTATCCGCGTGTCCTTTCGGAACCAACTCACCACGATGCAGGTGACGATGCCCAAGATGGCTGAATAGCCGGGCGAATAGCCCTGCAGCATGAAGATGGTGATGGTCACCAGAGGCAGCACATAGAACCATTCGGATTTCAGGATATCCATGGCGGCGCGTTCGGATTTTTCCCCGACAATGTTGAACCGCTTGGCCTCGTAGTGGACCATGACGAAAACCGAGAAGAAGTACATGATCGCCGGGAAAACCGCGACCAGCATGATCTGCGAGTAGGGCACGCCCGTCAGTTCGGCCATGATGAAGCCGCCCGCGCCCATGATCGGGGGCATGAACATGCCGCCAATGGAGGCGGCCGGCTCGATGCCGCCGGCCACATGCGGCTTGAAGCCGGCCTTTTTCATCATGGGAATGGTGAAGGCGCCGGTGGAGACGGTGTTGGCGATGGCGCTGCCTGAGATGGAGCCGAACAGCCCGCTGGCGATGACCGAAACCTTGGCGGGCCCGCCCACCTTGTGGCCGACAGCGGCCAACGGGAAGTCGATGAAGAACTTCTGCGCTCCACACTTCTCCAGGAAGGCGCCGAAAATCACGAACAGCAAGATGTATGTGGCCAGAACATTGGCCATGATGCCGAACACGCCGTCGCTCTTGTAGAACAAGCTGGTGCACAGGTCGGGGAAGGTGTCGCCGGCATGGGAGATGAGCTCCGGGGCGGAATCGCCGAACACGCCGTAGACCAGCATGATGGCACCGATGACGACGAACACCGAGCCCACCACGCGGCGCGCCAGCTCGACCCCGATCAGAACGCCGACCACGGCCACCGCCTTGTCGAGGTTTGTCTCAACTCCTGCGCGGTAGTTGATGGCCTCAAAGTTCAAGATCCAATAGCCGACGCAGACAATCGACGCGGCCATCAACAGGTAGTCGAACAGACGACCCAGAAGCGTGGGCGTGCGGTAGAGCAACGCCACCAGAACATAGGTGATGATGATGTAGACGCCGCGGTGATACTGGGTCGGCGCCGGCTGCAGCACGGCCGAGTAGGAGTAGAACAGCACCAGGGTGAGGGCCAGCCCATCAAACACCCAGCGTTCCACCCTGTTCAGGCTCTCGTGTAGCATGGCCTTGGCTCCCTCCCAGAGGCAAAGCAAAACGTGGCAGCGCCGGCTTTGCGCCGGCGCATTGCTGATTTGCCTTTCAGACTATTTGAGCACGCCTTTTTCGCGCCAGAACTTCTCGGCGCCCGGATGCAGCGGCGTTACAATGCCTTGCGGGCCGGTTTCGATGCTCATGGCCTTGAACGTCTTCTTCTGAGCTTTCATGTGCGCCAGGCCTTCATCGGTGTAGATGGTGGACAGCACCTTGTAGACCGTGTCGGCCGGCACATCCTTGTTGGCAACCCAAAGCGCTGAATCCTGGAACGAGGGCGCTTCGGCATCCACCCCGCGATAGGTTCCCGCAGGCACCGAAAGGGTGGCAAAGTAGGGATATTTCTCGAAGAACCCGCTTTCTTTGGCATCCTTGGCCAGGTCCACCAGCTCAATGTCATTGGTCTGGGCCGCCATGATGACCGCGCCGCTCGGAAATGCGGTGAACAGCCAGAATGCATCAAGCTGATTGTTGCCGAACGCCTGGGCGGCGTCATTGTAGCCCATGGCATTGCGCTCGATCTTGTCCCACACGCCCATGTGCGAGAAGAACAGCTCGCAGTTTGCAAAGGCACCCGAGCCGGCATTGCCAACGCCTACGCGCTTGCCGACCAGGTCTTTCACGCTCTTGATGCCCGAACCCTTGCGGGTGACCAGCTGTGCCGGCGCGCCGTAGAGAAACGCCACAGCCATGACGTTCTCATATTTGTTGGGGTCGTTCTTCAAAATGCCTTCACGGCCCTGAAAGACGTGACCGGAATAGACCACACCGAAGTGAGATTTGCCCTGGTTGACCTTGCGCAGATTCTCCACCGATCCGGCAGACGATTGCGCCTTGATCTTGATGTCGTCCATGGCCTTGATGGGCCCATAGATCTGCACAGCGTTGGCAACCACCTGGAATGTGCCTCCAGCCGGGCCACCCCCGAACACCAGGCGCTTTGCCGCCAAGCTGTCGGTTGGGAGGGCTGTCGACATGGCCAATGCTGCCAAGCCGCCAAAGATGAAAGATTTGCGTGTGATGTTCATATACGTTCTCCCCATTGGCATGCGGGGCCACGCTCCAACGCGCAGACCCGTCAGATCATGAGGAGAGTATGGAGGCTGAGCCGGCCTGAGAAATTGATCTTAGTCAAGTCGGCCCGCGGGTCCCGGCCGGTTTTTCAGCCAGAACCTCTTTGGTCTGTTCCCTACGCCGCGCGCGCGGCGCGAAGGCTTAGCCCGGGTTGCGGGGTGCCTTCTGGTTTTCATCGTCCAGAACGCCCCAGGATTTGGCCGAATCGCACCAGATCTGAATGCCCGGCTGGACCCAGGAACTGTCGTTCATGGTTCCGGCCTTGATCGCCGCCATGCCGCCGAAACCGTCGAGCACGGTGGAGAGCGGTGAGCCGCATTTGTTGCAGAAGTTCCGCGTGACATTCTCACCGGTGTCGCCCTTGACCACGTACTGGGAGAGCGAGGCGCCGGACATTTCCACCTTGTCGCCCGGCACCAGAACGTTCACGGAGAACGCCGTCCCGGTTTGTTTCTGGCAGTCGGGGCAGTGGCACACGGCGATCATCGCCGGTTCAGCATCCGCCGAATAGGTCACCGCGCCACACAGGCAGCTTCCAGAAATATCGTTCATCTTCATTTCCTCCTAGGTTGGTTCTTGCGGTTGTGATCACTCCGGCGGATCCAGCCGTTCCCGGTTCACGCTGAGGCGCAAAACATCGTTCCGGCTGTAGTGGCCCGCCGGGTCCAGTTTCATATGCTCGGCCATCACCTTGTCCTTGCTGATCTCGGCATAGAGAATGCACTCCTCATCGGTCACAGGGCCGGCAATGATGGCGCCGCCGGGCTCGACGATCATAGAGCCGCCATTGTTGATGACATCGCGTCCCTCCACGATCTGCCGGCGCAGCGGGAAATCTTTCGGAATGTCCGTGGTGCGCAACAGGCCCGACGCGGACACCACATAGGCCCTTGCCTCCATGGCGATGAACTGGGAGATGTTCTCGGTCACATCCAAATCGCCCGGCCAGGTGGCGATGTGAACCTCCTCTCCCTGGGCGTAGAGGGCATGGCGGGCCAAAGGGAGCCAGTTCTCGTAACAATTGAGCGCGCCAAGACGGAAGCCGGACCAGTCGTGGACTTTGAGCCCATGGCCATCGCCGTCGCTCCAGATCAGGCGCTCCTGGAAGGTGGGTTTGAGCTTGCGGTGAACACCCACGATGCCTTGGTCCGGATGGATGGCCGCCAGAGTGGCATAGACCGATCCGCCCGAGCGGTTCTGCTCAAGAAAGCCCATGTAGACGAACACCCCAAGTTCCCGGGCCGTCTTTGCTATCTCCGTGATCTCAGGACCGGAGGCGGAGATGGCGCTTTTCAGGTAGGCCACGTGACCGATCTTCAGGAGCTCGTCATTGGTGGCGACCGAGGCCACGCGCAGCCAGGATGGGTAGCCGGCGATGAAGACCTCGGGAAAGGCCACAAGCTTGGCACCTTCGCCGGCCGCTGTGCGCAACAGCTCCAAGGCTTTGTCGGTTGTGGCGCCAGGATCGAGAAAGACCGGCGCGGCCTGCACTGCCGCGACCTTCATGCGCTGAGATGCTCCTCGGTTTGATTGAACAAGCCCGGTGCGTTCGCGGCATTTGCGGTGTTGCTGAACTGGGCATTCTTGTGCAGATCAATGGCACGGCGCACAGCGGGCCGCGCCTTGATCGCCGCCCGCCAGGCCGCCACCGCGGGAAATCCGGACAGATCGACGCCGAGGTTCCTGGCGATGAATATCCACGGGAACGACATCATGTCGGCGATCGAATAGTCTCCCAAAATGTAGGGCCGGTCTGACAAACGGGCCTCCAAAACCTTGATGCAACGCTGATACTCGCCGCGATACCGGTTCAGAGCATAGTCCATCTGTTCAGGGGCGTAGTTCACAAAATGGCTAAGTTGCCCCGCCATGGGTCCCAGATTGGCCGCTTGCCAGAACAACCACTCATCCAGCGCTTTTGCCGGCAGGGCCGGATCTCCTCCAAACCTTCCGGTCGCTTGAGAAAGGTGACGAAGGATGGCTCCGCTTTCAAAGATCGCCAGGGGTTCGTCTGTCCCGCCCCGATCGACAATCGCTGGGATCTTGGCGTTGGGGTTGATGGTGAGAAATGCCGGTTCAAGCTGATCGCCGCCTGGCAGGTCCATCAGATGGGTGCGATACTCAAGCGCGCACTCCTCCAGCATGATGGCCACTTTCCAGCCATTGGGTGTGGGGGCGTAGTAGAACTCGATCATGACCTAGCTTGCACGTTCCACCAGTGGCAGCGCGCCCAGGATCTCATCGGTATGCTCGCCCAAAGCCGGGGCCGGGGACACCTTTCCGGTTGGGGTGCCCAGGAACACCGCCGGGTTTCTGGCCTGGCGCAGGCGCCCTGCAACGGGGTGGTCGTACTCCACGATGGTCTGGTTTGCTTCCAGTTGCGGATGCAGGCGCATTTCGCGGCGCGACAGAACAGGCGCACACGGCACCCCTTCGCGTTCCAGGCGTGCCAGCAAGTCATCGCGCATCATGTCTGCAACAATGGTTTGGGTCAGCGAAAGACGTGCGTCCCGGTTGATCTCTCTGAGCTCGGCCGTGACGAAGCGTTCGTCGTCCAGAATGTCGGGCCGGTTCGTTGCCCTTGCCAGGCCTTCCCAATGCTTGTCCTGCATCACCGAGATGCTGGCATAGCCGTCCGCCACTTCGTAGACGAGGTCGATGAAGGATTGGGATTCTTCGCGCTCCAGTTCATCGCCCACGAAGGTGTGGCCGTTCATGTCGGAGCCCCACAGGAAGGCCACCACCGTGTCGAGCATCGACAGCTTCACCTCCTGTCCCTTGCCGGTGCGCTCGCGGGCGAAGAGGGCGGCGGTGATGGCCTGAGTGGCCTGCACGGCGGTGAGCTTGTCGGGCAGGATGGTGCGGATGAGGCGGGGGCGGTCTTCATCGGACCCGGCTTGCACGGTGGTGAGTGCAGATACCGCCTGGATAAGCGGGTCATAGACCGGCTTTGCGGCAAGGGGGCCCTCAAAGCCGAACCCGGCAATGGACATGTATACCAGCCGCGGGTTTATGGCTCTCAGAGCGTTGGCGCCTAGGCCCAAGCGTTCCGCCACGCCGGGCCGGAAGTTTTGCACGAACACGTCGGCGCCTTGCACCAGATGTTTGACGGCGGCCACGCCCTGGGGGTCTTTGAGATCCACAACAACCGACTTCTTGTTGCGATTGTTGTTCAGATAAGAGGCCGAATAGCCGCCCCTCCGGGTGGCCAGCTGCCGGGTGAAGTCACCATCCTGGCGCTCGATCTTTATGACCTCCGCGCCCTGGTCGGCCAACATCATCGTGGCCATGGGCCCGGAGATAACCGTGCTGAGATCTACAATGCGAATGCCGCTGAGCGGACCTGCCATGACACTGCTCCTTCTGACGCAATTCTAGCGCGCGGAAGGTATGTCATGCGTTGAATATTGGTCAACGGTCGTTGATTTCTAGTTTATGCCACTTTCGGCCAGCAGCCAGGCCCTCAGCTTGCGTGCCATGGAATCGGGCTCATAGTCTTTGCGCGACACCAGGAAGTAGCCGGAGGTGCCGGCCTTGGCGTCCTTGAACGGCTGGACCAGATCGCCGCTGTCCAGCAGCGGGTCGACCAGGGGACGCCGGCCTAACGCAACACCAAGCCCATCCTGGCAGGCCGATAGGGTCAGCTCGTAGGATTCAAGAACAAAGCGTCTTATCTCAGAGGCCAGATTCAGATCGCTGGCGCTGAGCCAATCATCCCATTCTGTGGGCAGGTTCTCGTTCACCAGCACCTGGGCGCGCTCAAGCAGGCTGGCAAGGTCATCGGCGTCGATTTCGTTCAGCAGGGTGGGGGAGATCACCGGCACGACCTCTTCGCGGAACAGGCGAACCGCGTCCAGGCCGGGCCACTTGCCGCCGCCCCGGCGAATGGCGATGTCCACATGCTCCGTGCCAAGTTCGACCACGCGCGTGGTGCAGATCAGATTGAGCTCCAGTTCCGGATGCAACTCGGAGAGCTTGCGCATGCGCGGCATAAGCCATCCGGCAGCGAATGAAGGGGTGAGGGTGAGGGAGACACGGCGCCGTTTGGGTGATGAACGGATCTGCTCGGTGGCTTCGCGGATCTGTTTCATTGGCCCTTCAATCGCGCGCAAGAAAGCCTCGCCTTCCGTGGTGAGCTTCAGCTTGCCGCCCGCGCGCTCATAGAGGCGCACGCCAAGTTCGGTTTCCAGCTTCTTGAGCTGGTGGCTGATCGCGGACCTTGAAACGCCCAATCGCGTGGCCGCCTCGGCAATGCCGTTCGACCGGCCAACGGCGAAGAAGGCTTTCAGTCCGGCAAACGCCGGGAAGTGGTCTTCCAAACAATCCTCCTGCCGGTTGGTGCTAGCCCCGCAGCTTAGCAAAGCGGGATTGATCCCAAAAGATCATCTGGTGCAGGTCAGTCGAAGAGCACGGCGCAGCGCACCTCGATGCTCCAGCGGTCCGGCGCATCGTCGGGCGCGGTGGTGTCATCGAACGCGCTGTGGAAACTGAATGTGCACGGTGTGTCAGGGTTCAGCGCATCGGCTTTGGCGCCCTTTGAGCGCGCCAACCCGCCGGCCGAGTCCCATTGCTTGATCAACAGGGCCTCATCGCGGGTCATTGCGGAGTAGAAGTACCATTGATGGCGGTCGGTCTGCTTGGCGTAGTAGTTCTCGCCGATCCGGTCCGCATAGTGGATCTCGAACACCACCAGGTCGTCGGGATGCACACGGGCGGCATCGCAGAGCGCGAGCGGATGCGTGGCGACCGGCTCAGCGGCAATGTTGCGCCACAGGTTGATGATGGCGAAACGGCCGGTGTTGAACGCCCGCTCCACTGCCGCCGCATCCAAAAGGCTCTCGCCGTCGGCCAGCAGGCTTGCGAATGTGTCGTTTCCGGTCGGCGGCTCGGTCAGATCGCGCACCCGCTTTGGCGCGCTGGTGAGGGTGTAGTCTCCGTGCACCATGTGCAGGGGCGGCTGCACCAGTTGCCCGCCTTCGCTGCGCCGTTCGCTGCGGCTGCCGGAGACGGAACGGATGTTGTGATCGAAGGCGGCAACGAGGCGGGCGCCGCTGGCTGTGCGGATGATGTCCGCACAATGCGGGTAGTAGCGGCGCACCACATGGTCGTGGTTGAGGAAGTCCACAAGGGGCGTCTCAAGCGGCTGCGTCAGCAACTCAAAGCCGTTGCGGTCCAAGGTCGGGCTCTGTGCGCCGGCAAGTTCACGGGCATCTGCCACCGGCATCCGGCACTTGTGCAGATCAGCGCCCACCCAGGCATCGTCGTTGCCGCTGCCGTCGCGGCGGGTGAAGACTTTGCCGTTGCGGTAGAGCGAGGCCTCCACCGCGGGCGCAAGATAGGTGAACTCACCGGTGAGCACAGGTCAGGTCCCGCTGCTGTTCGGTTACGATTCCACGTGGGCGATGTAATCGTGATCTTCGTCCAGGTGCGGAATGCCGGTATTGTGGCCGCCATGGGCTTCGGTGCCTTTCAGC
>CAJHYS010000334.1_pt1 | contig 14011 bp, 8 predicted proteins | sample 9198801 | NCBI WGS metagenome assembly CAJHYS01 (sample SAMEA7708368, study PRJEB35096) | sediment metagenome | biome: marine neritic benthic zone biome [ENVO:01000025]; feature: sediment [ENVO:00002007]; material: shallow marine sediment [ENVO:03000034] sea grass bed [ENVO_01000059] ...
GCGCCAATCTCATTGAGGTGGACTATGCCAGCTTCATCACTTGGCGCGACTGGGGCTGGTGCGACAAGTCGGTGCACGATTGCTATGGATCGGCCCTGGTGGTCTCGTCCGACGGCGCGCTGGTCATGGGGCGCATGGCCGCCCACACGGTGAACGGCGGCATGATTTATCCGCCTGGAGGCTCTTTGACCCGCGAAGACCTTCACCGCGACGGCTCGGTGGACCTCAGCGCCTCGATCGCGCGCGAGCTGGCCGAGGAAACCGGCCTTGCCGCCGCCGATGCCGAGGCGGGTGGGTTCTTCATGGCGTCCTCAGACCAGCGCATCGCCATCGGCCAGGTGCTGCGCTTTGCTGAAGATGCCGAGACCCTGGCTACGCGGGTGAGGGCGCATATTGCGTCGGAAGCCCAACCGGAGCTTTCTGAGGTGGTCGTTGTGCGGCACTTGGGCGAGGTGGACGCAAACGTGATGCCGCCCCATGCCCGGGCGTTTTCCTCAGCCGTGCTTGAGAACGCGTGCCTCGCACGTTAGGCTGGCCGAATGATCTCGCCAAAAGGAGCGCCAGCCGTTGGCCCGTGAATTCCAGACCCTTGATGTTTTCACCACCGAACGCTTCGGCGGCAACCCGCTCGCCGTGGTGCGAGACGGCAAGGGCTTCAGCACCGAGCAGATGCAGACCATCGCTGCAGAGTTCAACCTGTCGGAGACCACCTTTATCCTGCCGCCGGAAGATGCGGAAAACGATGCGCGGGTGCGCATCTTCACGCCTAAGTCCGAACTGCCCTTTGCCGGCCACCCCACGGTGGGCACGGCGATTGCCATCTGCGAGCATGAAGCGGGCGAGGGGGCCTATTCGCGCGAGCTTAAGCTGGAAGAGCAGGTGGGCTTGGTTCCGATAACCGTCACCCGCGACGAGAGCGGAAGAACCTACGCCCAGTTCTCCACTGCGGTGTTGCCCCAAGCCCAGCTTGGCGCGCCCAAGGTGGAGAGCATCGCGGCGGCCATCAATGTGGGGGTTGAGCAGATCGGCTTCCACAATCACGAGGTCCGCCTGCTCAGCGCCGGCGTGCCGTACATCTTCGTGCCGGTCCGCAACATGGAGAGCCTGGAACGCGCCAGCCCCAATCTCAACGCCTGGCGCAGGGCGAACTTCCCGGCCGGCATGGTGGGGGTGTTCGCCTATGTGCGCGGCGGGGTCTTGGAGGAGACCGCCTGGCATGCCCGCATGTTCGCGCCCGACCAAGGGGTGATGGAGGACCCTGCCACCGGTTCAGCGGCGGCCACGTTCCCCGCGCAGATCCTGGCAAGCGAGCCGTTGGACGACGGGCGCCACAGCTGGACCGTTGAACAGGGTTATGAAATGGGCCGGCCAAGCCAGATCTTTCTGGAGGCCGACGTTGCCGCCGGAGCGATTACGGCGGTGCGCGTGGGCGGCTATGCGGTGCCGGTCATGGCGGGCTCGTTGCTGGGGTGATGGCCTCGCCTTCGCGGGGATGACGATGATAGCTCTCCCGCGTCCCTGCCATCGCAGTGGCGCAGTGAGACAAGTCGGACCTATTTCGGTTTTGCGAACAGATCCTTCCGAAGAGCATGGATCGCCTCAGGATCGATCTTCACATGGATCACCGCCGGCCGCTTTGCCGCCAGCGCCGCGCTCAATGCCGCCGCCGTGCCGCCGGGTTCAGAGACCGCATGGCCCGCCGCCCCGCACAGCTCGGCGACCTGGTCATAGGCCGGGCTGTCAATGTCGGCGCCCAGAGTGCGGCCGCCAAAGAAGGTGCGCTGATAGGCCTTCTCAGCCCCCCAGGCGCCATTGTCCAATACCACCGCGATGACCGGCAGATCGTAAGCCACCGCGGTGGTCAGCTCGCTCATGGTGAAGCCAAAGCCGCCATCGCCCATGATCGAGATCACCGGCCGTTCCGGCGCGGCGGCTTGCGCGCCGAGGGCCGCGGCATAGCCGAAGCCCACCAGGCCGAAGTCCAGCGGCGTCACCATTCCGGGGCACTGATAACACCCCACGCGGTCGGCGGCTTGCAGGCAGGCATTGCCTGTGTCCAGGGTGATGATGGCATCGCGCGGCAGGCTTGCGCGCAGCTCGCCCAACACCCGGTGAGGCTTCAAGGGCAGGGCGCCATCGGACTCTTCTTCTGAGCGGTTTTGCGTAAGTTCCGCTTTTGACTCAATAAATTGCCCCGCCCAACTCTTCCACCGATCTCTTAACTCCGCCGGTCTTCCCACGTCCGACGTGATCGCCCGGGCCGTCTCCACAGCGCCGGCCTGGAGGCCGAGCGCGGCGGGAAAGTAGCGCCCCACGGCGCTGGCCTCGGTGTCCACATGAACGATCTTGGCACTCTTGTTGATGTAGTCGTGGTTGAGAAACGTGGAGTTGAAGGCGAGCCGCGTGCCGAGCGCCAGGATGAAATCGCAATTCTGGGTCATGGCGGCAGCGCACGCGTTGCCGCGCGGGCCAGTCTGCCCGGCCAGCCAGCGGTGGTCCGCCGGCAGGATGTCGAGATGGCCCGTGGAGGTCACCACGGGCACCTCCAGGGCTTCGGCCAGGCCGGCAAGGGCAACTGAACCTTCTGCCGATTTGAGCCCGCCGCCAGCAAAGATAATCGGACGCTCCGCCGCTTTCAGCAGCGCCACGATTTCCGCAAGCTGATCGCCGGTCGGGCCTCCCGCAGCCGCCCATGTGAGCGGCGCGGTCACAGGCGCCGCGATCTCGGCGGAGAACAGGTCCCGCGGCGCGTGCAGCACCACCGGCCCGCGCCGGCCACTATTGGCCAGATGCATGGCCTCGCGCAGCATCTCCGGCAGGCGCTCCGGTGTCGGCACCATGAGGGAGCGCTTTGCGATGGGTTGAAACAGCGAGAGCTGGTCGAACTCCTGGAATGTGTCCTTGCCAAGGTCCTTGCGGATGATGGCCCCGGCGATGACCACCAGCGGGGAGTAGGCCAGATGGGCCTCGGCCACTGCGGTCACCAGATTGGCCACGCCGGGACCGGCCTGAGCGCCGAGCACGATGCCGGGCCCGCCGGTGACCCGGGCATAGGCATCGGCCATGTGCCCTGCGGCCCGTTCGTCGCGCGCCCCGATATAGCGGATGGCCTCCTCATCTCTCAACGCATCGTAGAGCTCCAGCATGGAGCCGCCGAGGAGGCCGAACACCGTCTTCACGCCGGCGCCCTTCAGCACCTCGATGCACGCTTTGCCGCCTGTCATTGTCGTCATATGTCCCGCCCTGCCAACATGCCTTCATAAACCGCTTCTTCGGCCGTGCGCGCCGCAACGCAATCGCCCACCGCAATCACTTGCTTCGCAAGGCCGTATAATGTGCTGTGCGCTTTATCATCTCCAACATGGCCCATGGAGAGCACGAGCGTGTCAATCCCCTCCACCAGCTCCGGCTCGCTGGTGAGGGTGTCCTGGAAGTAGACCGTATCCTCATCGGCGCCAAACAGGCGCAGATGGGTGCGGATCGTGACCCCCAGCTTGTGCAGCCGGCCCACATAATGATTGCGCGCATAAAGCTGCATCGTCTCGCCGGCGAGGCCCGCGTTGACGCACAAGGTCACGTCGGAGCCGGCAACGGCCAAGCGCTCCGCCAGGCCTATGCCGATCCAGTCTGCGCGCCAGTCGGCGATCACCACCCGGGCGCCTGGGTTCACCTCGTTCCGCAAAACCTGCCAGGCGGTGACGCAATGGGCGCTCTCCAGCCCCTCCAGCTGCGGGGTGTAGGGCTTGGCGCCGGTGGCCAGCACAATGGCATCGGGTGCCAGGCCGCGGGCCAGGACGGCCGCATCCGCCACCCCGGTGTGAACCTCAGCACCTGCCAGCTCCACCTCACGGGCAAGATTGCTGATGATCCCGCCAAACTCCTCTCGCCCGGGGAGCAATTGCGCCAGGCGCGCCTGACCGCCCAATTGGCTTTCCCTCTCTGCCAAGGTCACCTGGTGTCCGCGCCCGGCGGCCACGGCGGCGGCCTTCATGCCGGCCGGTCCGCCGCCCACCACCAGCACCCGCTTTGCTGATCGGGCAGAGAGGTGAGCCGAGAAGGCCAGCTCGCGCCCGGATTCCGGAAACTGGATGCAGGAAATCCCGATCCCCTTGTGAGCCCGGCCGATGCAGGCCTGATTGCAGCCGATGCAGGCGCGGATGTCGTCCAGCCTGCCGGCCGCCGTCTTGACCGGCATCTGAGGATCGCAAATGAGCGCCCGGGTCATGCCGCAGAGATCGGCATCGCCGGCGGCCAAGATCTGTTCGGCAATCTGCGGCTGGTTGATGCGGCCCGTCGCGATCACCGGCTTGCCTGTGGCCTTGCGCACCGCGGCGGCGAACGGCGCCACATAGCCATGCTCAAGGCCCATAGGCGGCACGATGTGCACAGAACCGCCCAGGGTGGCCGAGGTGCCGGCCACCACGCTGAAATAGTCGAAGCTCTCTGCCAGGCCCGCGCAAGCGGCGGAGACGTCTTCGCCGGTCAAGCCGGTATCGTCCAGCTCAGAGCCCGAGATGCGCAAACCCAGCACCAGGCCGCCGGCCGCCTCGCGCACGGCGGTGGCCACCTCGCGAAGGAACTGCAGGCGCCGGTTCGCATTGCCGCCATAGGCATCGTCACGCAAGTTGACCCGCGGATTGAGGAACTGCGCAGGCAGATAGCCATGGCTGGCGACGATCTCGACGCCATCATAACCGGCTTCGGCCAAATGGGCCGCATTGAGCGCGAAGCCGGAGACGATGTCGCCGATGAGGGCTGCCGACATCTCTTTCGGCATGATGTGAAAGCGCTCGTTGGGCACCGCTGAGGGCGCATAGGCCACCGGCAGCATGCCCGCGGCGGCCGACAGGATCTCGCGGCCCGGGTGAAACAGCTGGCCGAACACCTTGGCCCCGTGCTGCTGGCAGGTTGTGGCGAGTTTCTGAAACGCCGGGATCGAAGCCCGGTCGCTGGCGCAAAGGAGATCCTTGGAGAACCCGGCGGTCTCATGCACCGCGATGATCTCCGAGACGATCAGGCCTGCGCCGCCGTTGGCCCGCGCCTCGTGATAGGCAATCAACTCGTCGCCCGGTTCAACATCCGCCAGATAGGTGTGATGGCCGGTGGAGACGATGCGGTTTTTCAAGGTGCAGCCGCCAAGCGCGATCTTGGAGAGAAGGTGAGGGAACCGGCTCATGACGAAGCGGTGCTCCGGTCCGCCGGCACCAGGATCTCAAAACGCCGTCTGATCTCTTCGTCCACACTCGCCGGCAAATAGTTGGGTGCATGGCTGGCCAGGATCTCCCGGGCCTTCGCCCGCGCCCGGGCCAGCATGTCTGCCGCCCCACCCTCCTCCCATTCGCTCGGCTGGCGGCGGTCGGCGATCTGGGGGTATACGTAGTCGGTTTCCATCCGCTCAAGTGTTTGCGCATGGCCCAGATAGTGGCCCTCGCCGTGCACCACATCGGCGATCACGTCCACGGAAAGTGTGCTGTCATCCACCTCAACCCCGCGGATGGAGCGCAGCACCCCGCCCAGCATGTCATTGTCGATGACGAAGCTCTCCAGCGAGCAGCCAAGCATGCTGGCCAACGTGCCGCAGGAATGGGTGATGATGTTGCAGCCGGCGTGGGCGGCTAAGGAAACCGACAGGTTCTTCTCATAGCCGGCCTGCGCATCATGCACCTTGCTGTCGGTGTAGCCGGCGATCGAACTGGTCGGCAGATCGTAGAACCGGCCCATCTGCGCCGCTGCGGCCATGAGCACCGCCTGTTCGCCGCCGCCGCCGCACATGGCACCTGTGCGCAAGTCCGACACCAACGGCTTGGGCGCAAATATGAGGGTCGCCTCCGGGTCCACCAGCCAGCCGCCCACCATGCCGCCCAGGGTTTCAGCCACGGCCTGCACCAGCGATCCGGCCAGTGTGACCGGACTGGTCGCCCCCATCTGGCCGGCGGAGATGTATTGCACGGGAAAGCCGTGGCGGATGGCGTGTTCGGCAATCTCGCAAGACTCTGTGGCAAAGCGCATGGGCGGCACCACATGGGTGCACATGATGGTCACGAACGGGCGCGCCCGGAAGGCTGCTTCACCGCCGGCCGCCAGGTAGCAAAGCTCTGCGATTGTAGTCATGTTCTCCGGCGCAGACACGCTGATGCACACGTGTTTGTCTGTGCCGGCGAGGCAGGCATAGAGCGTGTTCACGTCGAGCAACAGAGGGCTTGGCGCATCGGTGCAGACCACCGGCCGGCTGAAGGCGTGGATGTGTTCCATCTGGTCGACAATGCGGGCGCAATCATAAAGGTCGCGCGCAACCGTGGGCCGGTAGGTGCCCGTCCCCAGATCGAGGATGGACGGCGCGCCGCCGCCGGTTGAGGTGTGGACCTTCAGACCGCATATGGAAAGATTCAAGCCGGGGCGCCGGGCGTAGAGGGTGAGGTCGCGCCGGAAACCGGCGATCGCCTCCTCCACCAGGGCCTTAGGGAAGGTCAGCCGGCCGTCCTCATCAAGCGTGCCGCCACGTTGGCAGACCAACTCGATCATTTTTGGCGTGGCTTGGGAGAGGCCTAAGGTGCTGAGCAGTTCAAGGACGGCGGCATGGGTGCGGGCGGCCTCAACATCGCTCAGCGGTGTGTAGCCGCCGGCCGCAACGCCGGGCCATACCGCCTTCGGGGCCTCGTCGTGGGCGTCCTGGCGTTCAAGCCTTCTGGCCGAACGGCCCCTGCGCTGGCGCGCCGCGTTTTGCGCTGGCATCGGTTCACACCTGTGATATCTTCAGCCGGGCCATCTTACGCAGGATGAAAAGTTGCGAACAACAGATATTATCCGCAATTATGGATGAGGTTTCTTCATCTATTCTCACGTGAACAAACATCCTTCCCTCAGCGGCCTGCGCACCTTCAGCGTGGCGGCCCGGACCTTGAGTTTTAAGCAGGCGGCCGATGAGCTCGGGCTAACGCCCACGGCTGTCAGCCACCAGATCAAGACTTTGGAACAGGCGCTCGGTGCCGCCCTTTTTGAGCGCAAGGTGCGCCAGGTCGAGCTGACGGCGCGCGGGCGCGAGCTGGCCGAGTCGACCGGCCCGGCGTTTCAGAGCATTGCTGAAGCCGTGGAGCGCTTCTCCGGCGTGGCCGGCCGGCAGGTGGTCACCCTTGGCGCAGGGCCGGTGTTTGCCTCACGCTGGCTGGTGCCGCGTCTGGATGGCTTTTGGCGGGCGCTGCCCGATATTGACCTGCGCCTGCATCATTCGCCGATGCCGGTTTATCAGCAGCTCGGTCAGTTTGATCTGGCGGTGGCTTGGGGCGATGGGCAATGGGCCGACATGCTGATTGAGCCGTTTCTGCGCATTCAGCATACACCCGTCCACGCGCCGGCGGTTCAGTCCCGTCCGGTTAGGCTCAAGGCGCCCCGCGATGTTCTGGACCTTCCGCTGCTGCATCAGCGAAATCACGACGGCTGGCTTCAATGGCTGCGCCATGCCGGTGTGGAGCCGTCCGCCGATGATCTTGCGGGCAGCACCTTCGATGATGCCAATGTGCTGCTCCAGGCCATGCTCGACGGCAAGGGTGCCGGGCTCGGCGTTTTGCCTTTCGTTGCGGACGATATCGCAACGGGCCGCCTGATCCAGCCTTGGCCCGAGACGGTTGACCCAGGCGATGCCTACTACCTGATCTACAAGTCGAGGTCGCTCGACCGCGAACCGGTCCGCAAAGTGCGCAATTGGTTGCAACAGCAGATGAAACATTGATACTGCCCCGAAAACAGGACCCTGAATCCGCATGGCGCAAGAAAAGCCGGTTCGCATCGCCGTCGACATTGGCGGCACTTTCACCGATCTGCAAATCCAGGATGCCCGCAGCGGCCAGGTTCATGCCCTGAAAACGCCGAGTACACCGAACGATCCCTCGATTGGCCTGATCACCGGGGTTAAGGAAGCGGCCGAGCGCTTCGGCTTTGAGCCGACTGAGATCGGGCGCCTGCTGCATGGCTCCACCATCGCGACAAACGCCGTCCTGGAACGAAAGCTGCCTAAAGGCGCGCTGATCACCACGCGCGGCTTTGAGGATGTGCTGGAGATCGGCCGCCACATGCGAAAGGACGTCTACGCCCTGAAGGCCGAGCCGCGTTCGGTCCTGGTGCCGCGTCAAAGACGCTTCGGCGTGGCAGAGCGGATCGCCGCCGACGGCTCGGTTGAGACCGCGCTTGAGGAAGCGGAGGTCCGCGCCCTGGCCGCGCGGCTATTGGAGCTTGGGGTGGAGGCGGTCGCCATCATGTTCCTGCACGGCTACCGCAACCCGGTGCACGAGGAGCGCGCCAGAGACATTCTGAAGGCGGCCACGCCGGGCCTCAGCGTCAGCACCTCGTTTGAGGTGAGCCCTGAGATTAGAGAATTCGAGCGCTGCTCCACCACCGTTCTCAACGCGCTTCTGCAGCCGGTGATTTCCGGATACCTGAACCAGGTGCAAGACCGGCTCGCGGACGCCGGCATCTCCGCTCCGCTCTATCTGGTGCAGTCCAACGGCGGGGTGGTTTCTCCCGAAGATGCGGCGCGCCTGCCGGCCAAGCTGCTGCTCTCCGGCCCCGCCGGCGGGGCCATGGCCATGGACGCGATTGCCAAACAGCATGGCCGACGCAACCTGGTGGGCATCGATATGGGCGGCACCAGTTCCGATGTCTCCGTGGTGATGAACGGCGCCATTGGCGAGACCACCGAATCTGAGATCGACGGTTTGCCTGTGCGCTTGCCGATGATCGATATCCGCACCATCGGGGCAGGCGGCGGCAGCCTGGCATCGGTGCAGCAAGGCGCGCTGCGGGTTGGTCCTGAGAGCGCCGGGGCAGAGCCCGGCCCGGCCTGCTACGGGCGCGGTGGAACAAGGCCCACCGTGACTGACGGCAACGTGGTGCTGGGCCGGGTGGATCCTGAAGCCTTTCTGGGCGGGCGCATGGTCTTGGAGGCTGAATCATCTTCCGAGGCATTTGACGTAAACCTCTGTAAAAATTTGGATTTATCTACTGCGCAAGCGGCGGAGGGCGTGATGGCCGTGGCCAATACCCACATGGCCGGCGCGGTGCGGCTCAGCCTGTTTGAGAAGGGCGCGGACCCGTCGGACTTTTCCCTCGTGCCGTTCGGCGGCGCTGCGGGCCTGCACGCATGCGCCCTGGCCGAAGAACTAGCCATGAGCGAAATCCTCTTCCCGGCCAATGCCTCCACCTTGTCGGCCCGGGGCATATTGGATGCAGACTTGCGCTGGGACTTCTCCAAGTCTGCGATGATGCTCGGCACGCCCGATGCCTTGGCTGCGCTGAACGGGGTGATTGCCTTGTTGCTGGATGAAGCGGCCGGCAAGCTTGAGCTGGAACATATCCCGCAAGGCGACCGTCAGATCGACCTGGCCGCGGACATGCGCTACCGCGGTCAGGCCTACGAGATCACCACTCCGTGGCGGGAAATCTCTGCGCGCAGGTCCGAGGCCGATGGGGCTGCGCTGAACGGACTGTGCGACCGGTTCCATGAGATGCACTTGAAGCGCTTCTCCCATCATGCGCCGGATGATCTTGTGGAGATTGTTGCCCTGCGCGCAGTCGCCACAGGCAAGTTGGAGACGCCCGCCGCGCCGGAACCGGGCGCAGCATCGACGCCTGCCAGGGGCACCGATCGAGAGGTTTGCCTGAACGGCGCTTGGCTCAGCGTCCCCACCGTGTCACGCGAGACGGCGCTTGCCGCCGAAGCTCCGCTCGATGGGCCACTGTTGGTGTGTGAGGACTACACGGTGCTGCTCATCGCGCCCGGTTGGAAATTGATGCCCCTTGGCCAAGGTGACCTGTTGGCTCAGCGCACAGGAGAAACCGCATGACCCAGATTGATCCGGTTCGCCTGGAAGTGATCCGCAACGCACTGATCGCCGGCGCTGAGGAAATGAACCTCTCCATCTGGCGCACCGCCCGCTCAACGGTGGTGCGTGAAACCCTCGACTATTCCACGGCGCTGTTTGACGGCGAGGGCAGGGCGGTGGCGCAGTCAACCCGCATCCCCATCCATTTGAACAGCATGTCGGTGTGCCTGGATGAGATCGTCGCCGCCACCCTCCCGCTCGATCAGTGGCGGGAAGGCGATGTCATCCTCACCAACGATCCTTATTCCGGCGGCCAGCACCTGCCGGACTTTGTGGCCTTCAAGCCCATTTTTGCCGAGGGCCGGCGGGTCGCCATCTCCGCCTCGATCGTGCACCACGTGGACGTGGGCGGCGGTGCCCCCGGAAGCTACTTTGCCGGCGCAACGGAGATCTATCAGGAAGGCTTGCGCCTGCCGCCGGTGAAGCTTGCCGAAGGCGGCAGGATCAAATCTGAAATTCTCCAGATCATCCGGACCAACAGCCGGGAGCCGGAGAAGATCGCCGGCGACGTGCACGCCCAGGCCGCCTGCCTGGCGGTGGGCGAGGCGGCCATCCTGCGCCTCACCGCGCGCTATGGGGCCGGTGCATTGGTCTTGGCCATGCAGGAGATCGTCGCCCAGTCCGAACGGGCCATGCGGGCGGTGATCGCCGGCCTGCCGGACGGATCTTATGAGTTTGAAGACTTCGTGGACGATGACGGCCAGGAAGCTGTGGGCTTGAAGGTTGTGGCGGCCGTGATCGTCGATGGCGAAGATTGCACGGTTGATCTTTCCGGTTCGGCCGACCAGGCGCCCGGACCGGTGAACTGCACCCTCAACATGGCGCGCTCGGGCGTCTATTGCGCTCTTTTGTGTTTGGGCGAAGGCAAGGTCATGGCCAATTCGGGCGCCTATGCGCCGATTGAGGTGATCTGCCGGCCCGGCTCCATCGTCAACTGCCGGCCACCTGCACCCGTGGCGAACCGCATGGCGACCGGCCACCGGGTGGTCACCACCGTCTTGGGCGCGCTCGCCAAGGCGGTTCCCGGCAAGGTGCCTGCGGCTTATTACGGTGTTTCCTATGTGGCCGCGCTCTCCGCACCCGATCCGGTGGTTGCCGGTGAACGCCGGGTTTATTTCGAAGTTGAGGTTGGCGGCTGGGGCGGCCACCCGGAAGCCGATGGCGCCGATGGTTATTCGGCCGGTTTCCACAACCTTGCCAACTCGCCCATTGAAATGTGCGAGAGCCTCTTTCCCATCACCTTCACCGAATACAGCCTGATTGCCGACAGCGGCGGTGCCGGTGAGTTCCGTGGCGGCATGGGCCTGGCGCGCGAGTGGCGCCTGAATGCCAGTTGGGGCACCTTGTCGGGCAACTTTGAGCGCTTCCGCTATCCGCCCTACGGGCTGAACGGCGGCGCGTCAGGATCATGCGGCAGGTTTGTCCATTTGCGCAAGCACGAGGTCACCGAGCTCCCCTCCAAGATCTCCGGGCTGGCGCTTCAGTCAGGCGACCGGGTGCGCCTGGAAACCTCCGGCGGCGGCGGATGGGGCGATCCGGCCAAAAGGGATGCGCGCCGGCTTGCCGAGGACATCGCCTCCGGCCGGGTGAGCGCAGATGCAGCCCGCGATCTTTATGGCAGCGACGGCAAAGCCTAAGCATTGCCAGGCTCTTTCATTGGATAGACATAAATTAAAGATTGGACCGTTGCCAACGGCGCGCGCGCGGGGCAAACATGACCCCAATAATGAGGAGGAGCATTTGATGACCAGCTTGATTTCACCGCATGGGGCAAAAGAGCTGAAACCGCTCTACGTTTCCGACCCGGACCACAATGCGGCGCTTACGGCGCAAGCTGAGAGCCTTCCCTCACTGACCGTATCTTCAGCGGCGGCCTCCAATGCGGTGATGCTTGGCGCGGGCTATTTCACGCCGCTCCCCGGCTACATGGACAAGGCCGATGCCTTAAGTGTGGCCGACACCATGCAGACAAGCACAGGCCTGTTCTGGCCGACGCCGGTGCTCAACCTCGTTGAAAAGGCACCTGAAGTGGGGCCCGGGCAGAAGATCGCGCTGCTCGATCCGAACGTTGAGGGCAATCCGGTGCTGGCGATCATGACCCTCCAGGCGGTGGAAAAGTTCTCGGAAGAAGAATTCACCTCCATGACCCAGAAGGTCTTCGGCACCACCGACCCGGAACACCCCGGCGTTGCCGATTTCACAAGTCAAGGCCGGGTGGCCTTGTCCGGGCCCATTCAGGTTTTGAACTACAGCTACTTTGCAACCGATTTTCCCGACACGTTCCGCACCGCCGTTGAGATTCGCAACGAGATTGCGCAGAACGGCTGGTCGAAGGTGGTGGCGTTCCAGACCAGGAACCCCATGCACCGGGCCCATGAAGAGCTCTGCCGCATCGCCATGGAGCGTCTGGAGGCGGACGGCCTGGTGATCCACATGCTGCTCGGCAAGCTGAAACCGGGTGACATTCCCGCCGATGTGCGCGATGCCTCCATTCGCAAAATGGTGGAGGTCTACTTCCCGCCCAACAGCGCGATCATCTCAGGTTATGGCTTCGACATGCTCTATGCCGGCCCGCGCGAAGCTCTGCTGCATGCGGTGTTCCGCCAGAACATGGGCGCCACCCACCTGATCGTGGGCCGCGACCATGCGGGCGTGGGCGACTATTATGGCCCGTTCGATGCCCAGACGATCTTTGATGAGATCCCTGAGGGTGCCCTGAAGCTTGAGATCTTCGCAGCCGACCACACCGCATGGTCCAAGAAGCTCAACAAGGTGACCATGATGCGCGAGGCGCCCGATCACACCAAGGACGACTTCATCTTGCTGTCGGGAACGGCCGTGCGCGAGATGTTGGGCAAGGGCATTGCTCCGCCCCCGGAATTTTCCCGGCCGGAAGTTGCACAAATTCTCATTGATCATTACAGCCAGCACGGCTGAGCGCTGCTCTGTCTGGATTGAGCCCGTTGAAGGCTGTAGTTTCAACCACTTGCCATAAACACGGCAGTGTGAGCAGGCTGATTCTTGCCGGGAAAACCGCCACCTGAGAAACGGGATTATCCGCGCACGGGCATCCAACCATAAGTAGTGTTCTGCATAAAATTTTCACGGAAACTGAAACCTTCACCTAGGAACACGTCGGTACGCTTCGGGCCATGGAGACGGGAGAACCCGTGGGCGTAAAGACATTTTGGTGAGGACAATCATGTGCCATTTTTGTTTACAATATGCAGCATCTCATAATCAGACGCATGTGCCGACACATCCGGACGTTGTAGAGAACGACAATGAACGGCCCGTGTGGAGCATTGAGGAGATCATCGATCAGCTTGACATTCATAAGCTGAGCATTCGTGGAGATGTCATTAAGTATGCGTTTCCCGAAAACGCAGACTTTTTTGCCGCTGCCCCGTCCGGCGAAGCCGAAGGGCATTCCCAGCTAAGCGATTATCAGCAAGCCCACGCGCGCATCGTCTACAGTCATTTGGATGATCTGGTTGCGCGGAAAGTCGTTGAAACGTCCGATCCGTTCAGCGCCAACATCACGATGTCAAATACAACAACAGACATCATTTACGCTCATGCCGGGGTCGGCGGCGGAGCGGTATGGCTGAATACCGCCTCGGGGCTGCTTCAAACACCCAAAATCGGCGATTGGGGCTTTCTGACTTATCTGCACGAGGTCGGCCATTCCTTTGGTCTCACCCATTCCAAGGTCCACGCCCACGATTCGCACATGTACACCGTTATGACGACGCGGTGGGCAACCGAGACCGGAGCCGACATCACCGGCGCCGATGGCAAATCGTATTTCCCGCAAACCCTGATGCTGCACGACATCTTGACCCTTCACAAGAAGTATGGGGCAGACATGACGACCCGGGCGGGCGATACGGTTTACGGCTTTAACTCCAACACCAACAGCCCGATTTACGACTTTGAACAAAACGCCAATCCGTTTCTGTCGATCTGGGATGGCGGCGGCATCGACACGCTGGATCTGTCGGGATTTGCGCCCGATGAGGGCAATCTGGGGTCGGTCATCAATCTGGCGCCGGGCAGCTTCTCCGACACAGCTTCAATGACCAAAAACATCTCGATCGCTTATGGGGCTTGGATAGAGAATGCCATTGGCGGCC
>CAJHYS010000062.1_pt1 | contig 13981 bp, 13 predicted proteins | sample 9198801 | NCBI WGS metagenome assembly CAJHYS01 (sample SAMEA7708368, study PRJEB35096) | sediment metagenome | biome: marine neritic benthic zone biome [ENVO:01000025]; feature: sediment [ENVO:00002007]; material: shallow marine sediment [ENVO:03000034] sea grass bed [ENVO_01000059] ...
CTCGCCGTCGAGGTCCTTGAACTCGCGTTTGTCCCACACCTTGACGGCGCGGAAGTTGCGGTTGCCGTCCTGGCCGATGCGGATGCCTTCCGGGTTGTAGCCGTAGGCGCCGAAGGGGGAGGTGCCGGCGGTGCCGATCCATTTGTTGCCGCCCTGGTGGCGCTTTTCCTGCTCTTCCAGGCGCTTCTTCAGCTCCTCCATGATCTTTTCCCAGCCGCCGAGGGCCTCGACCTGGGCCTTCTCCTCCTCGGTCAGGAACTTCTCGTTCATCTTGGCGAGCCATTCGTGGGGGATCTCCACCACCTCTTGATCGCTCATCAGGTCGAGGCCCTTGAAGGTGTGGCCGAAAACCTGGTCGAAACGGTCCAGATTGCGCTCGTCCTTCACCAGGGCGGCGCGTGAGAGATAATAGAAATCCTCCACCGAGCCATGGATCACCGGCGCCTCAAGGGCTTCCATGAGGGTGAGGTATTCCTTCAAGGTCACCGGCACGCCGGCGGCTTTGAGATCATGAAAGAAGTTTACGAACATGGGCGCCCTTTTAGCGCGATCGCGGGCTCTCGTCATGTCACTTATGCGCGCGCCCGATTGACACGCCCGTTCAAATTCGAGCACTTGAGGGGGCGAGCAAGCTGAAAGAGAGTGGCGCATGAAGATCACCGCATTAGAGACCGTCCGGCCGGCCGACCGCGAAAACGTCATTTGGGTTGTGGTGCACACCGACGAAGGCCTTACGGGGCTGGGCGAGAGCTGGTTTGGAGCTGCTGCCATTGAAGCGGATGTGCATGACCGCATCGCGCCGCTCTTGATCGGGGAAGAGGCGGCCGGCGTTGAACGACTGACCCGGAAGATGACCCCCTACACGGGGTTTTTCGGCACGGGCGCGGAGATGCGCGCCGTCTCTGCCGTGGACGTGGCCTTGTGGGACATTGCCGGCAAGCGGGCCGGTCTGCCGATCACCCAGCTTCTGGGCGGGCCGTTCCGCGCCGCCATCAAGGTCTACAACACCTGCGCGGGGCCTGATTATGTCTCCAAGACATCCGATGTGCGCCCTGGCAATTTCGGGCTTGGCGGCGGCGGGGACCTGAAAGGCCAGCGCTTTGAGGACCTGGACGGGTTCCTCAACCGCCCAGAGGAGGTGGCCGCGGAGCTTTTGGAGATGGGCATCGCGTCCATGAAGATCTGGCCGTTCGATTTCGCAGATGGGGCCGCAGATGGGGCCGATATCTCCATGGGAGATCTGAAAAAGGCCATGGAGCCGTTTGTGCGCATCCGCAAGGCCCATGGGCACGCAATGGCGATCAAGGCCGAGTTGCATGGGCTGTGGAGCGTGCCGGCGGCCAAGAAGATCGCCGCGGCGCTGGAGGAGATCGAACCGGACTGGATCGAGGACCCGATCTGGATGGACCGGATCGAGGATCTTGCCGAGGTGGCATCTGCCACCGATGCCCCCATTGCCGGCGGCGAAACCCTGGGCGGGCTGGGGCAAATCAGGTCGCTGGTGGCCGGAGGCGGGGTTTCGGTGCCGATCATCGATGTGACCTGGGGCGGCGGCATGACCTTTGCCCGCAAGGCGGCAGCCTTGGCCGAGGCCCATGGGCTGCCGATTGCGTTCCATGACTGCTCAGGGCCCGTGACGTTGGCCGCCTCGACCCATCTTGCCCTGACGTGTCCCAATGTGGCCGAGCAGGAGATGACCCGGGCGTTCTACTACGGCTGGTATCACGACTACGTGGATGAGCTGCCGCCTTTGAAGGATGGGATGATCGCGGTGAGCGGGCGCCCGGGGCTGGGGCTGGAGCTGGCTGAGGGGTTGCGGGAGCGGGGCGGCACCGTGGTTCGGCGCAGCGAGGCGTGACCGTGAGACGGCAGCCTTGATGTCCCGAACAGATTGCGCTTCTTCATTTTGACCCCTCACGCAGGTTTGGCATGCCAACACTTCCTGACTTCAAGCTTGAAACCCATTTCTCACGGTGGGAGTTCAAGGCGCGCTATCATATGACCGCCTCGGATGCCGAGAGCATTTCAATGCGCGCTCTGCTTTCGATGGCGACGCCGCAAGAGCGCGAAGAGTTTGAAGACTTGTGGCTCGGCTACACCGAGACGTTTGGAGCTCCCGACTTGCGGGAAGCCATTGCGGCAACCTATGCGAACCAATCTTCCAGCGATGTTCTCTGCTTTGCAGGCGCAAGTGAAGGCATTTTTGCAGCCAACAATGTCATCCTTGAAAAAGACAGCCACGCGATTGTCGTGACACCGAACTATCAGTCGCACGAAACTCTGCCGGTTGCGATTTGTGAGGCGACCGGAATACCGCTTGACCCCGATGACGGCTGGTCCCTAGACATTGATCGGGTGGCCGCGGCGGTCCGGCCAAACACCCGGCTGATGACCATCAATTTCCCCCACAATCCGACCGGCACAATCCTGCCGTTGGATCGCTACATGGCTTTGGTTGAGCTGTGCCGCAAGCACGGCATCTACATTCTGCACGACGAGATATTTCATGGTCTTGGGCCCACAGGGACGCGGCACTTGCCCTTCATCGCGGATGTTTATGAGCGCGGCCTGTCGTTGAATGTGATGTCGAAATCCTATGGGCTGCCGGGCTTGCGGATCGGCTGGATTGCCTGCCAGGATCAGGAACTCATCTCGAAGATGGAGCGCCTGAAGCATTATCTTTCGATTTGCAGCTCCGGGCCCAGCGAGCGTCTTGCCAAGATCGCGCTGCGCAACCGCGATGCGTTGCTGAGCCGCAATTGTGCCCTGATCGATGAAAACCTTCCCAAATGGGATGACTTCTTTGCCCGTCACCAGGATCTCTTCGACTGGCGCAGGCCGGATGGTTCCTGCATGGCCTTTCCGCGCTACAAGGGAGCTGAAGGCGTCGATGCGTTTGCGCGTGAGCTGGTGGAGGAGAGCGGTGTGCTGTTGCTGCCAAGCACGATCTATTCATCAGATCTTGGGCCGACGCCAACCGACCGGTTCCGTCTGGGATTTGGCCGCAGTGGCCTTGATGAGGGATTGGCGGCGTTCGAAGCGCATTTGAGCAGGAACCGGTCCTGAAAAGGGTGGAACTGCTGTCGGGACCCGATGTCTGGGGCGGGCTCAAAGCTGACCTTCACTGCAAATGGCCTGAAGGCAGCAAACGGCACTTTGCTCGTTCTCGACGCTGATCCTACACAGGTCTCAAGACCGGGATAGTCCGGACTCCGCACTCAAAGCTGTCGCACAGACGCCTATCTGTGCAGCGCAGAAGATGACGGGCCGGTGAAAACCCCGCCCGTCATCATGTGTCTCATCACCGCCTAGAGCAACCTCCGGTCAGTTTGAGCGGAAAGTGCCCTAGTTCTCCAGACGGATCGTCATCCCGCCCACGTCCAGCGACAACTCCAGGCCGTCCTGCTCGCCATAGAGCTCCAGATGAACGCCCCGGTCGTTCTTGAACTGCTGGTAGTTCTTGCCGGCTCCGATCGAAGCAGACGCGCCGATGCTGGTGTAGCTGCCTTCAACGTCCGAGAGGCTGTTCAGATTGCTGATGCGGCCCCTCAGCGTGGCATTGGTGCCGCCGATGATGGCGCCGAAGCGCAGGCCGCTGATGGTCACCGGATAGTTGCGACGGTGGTAGCGCACATAGCCTTGGCCGGTGGTGCCGCCGATGATCAAGCCGCCTTGGGCGATGTCAACCTTGATCTTGGCCGTGGGGTGCGCAGGCGCCGGGCTCATACCGGCCACCGCGAAGACGAGGCCGGCGGCAATGCCGACAGCAGCGAAAAGCTTGAGATACATGTGCATGTGCGAACTCCGCTGATTGGATTTACGTCATGAAGACACTGCGCCCCGTCCTTTGGCGGTGTGGCGCCCTTAAAGTGGCATATGATGCAGGGGCCACGTTATGCAAGATGTTTGAGTGCTACATACTGTCAAATTTCCGTTCCTGGCGATGCATCTCGGTGAGGTTTTTGCACGCGAGCGGGTCGGAAAGCGGGGGGAATTCAGGTATACTCCGTGTGGGATTTTCAGGAGATCAGCCATGGATCAGATCGCAAAGCGCCCCGATACATCCAAAGACAGGTCCGCTGCCGACCCGGCCTCCTCATACACCCTGCCGGCCTGGATGTACTACGATGAGCAGACCCTCAGCGAAGAGACCCACGCCATCTTCACCAAATCCTGGATCTACGTGGCCCACAGCTCAGAGCTTGCCGAGCCCGGCCGGTATGTGACCGCGGAGATCGCCGGCCAGCGCATCTATGTGATCCGCACGGGCAACGGCGAATTGAAGGGCTTCTTCAATGTGTGCCAGCACCGGGGCCATTCTCTGCTGCGCGGCAAGGGCAGGGCACGGAACCTGTTGGTGTGTTCCTATCATTCCTGGTCTTACGACCATGACGGCACGCTCAGGGCCGCGCCCAATTGCGATCATGTGGCGGGGTTCGACAAGGGCGAGTTCGCCATTCCGGAGATTCGGGTGGAGCTGTTTGCCGGCTTCGTTTTCGTCAATCTTGATGCTGGTGCCCGGCCGATGGCTGAGGTCTATCCCGGAGCCGAGCAGAAACTGCTGGAATACCTTCCCGGCGCCGCCGGTCTCACCACCGCGCGGGAGATCGTCTTCGACATCAAGGGCAACTGGAAGAACGTGGGCGACAATCTGCTCGAATGCTATCACTGCTCAACAGCGCACAAGGCCTTCGTCGATCTGGTGGAGATGCCGACCTACCAGGTCGAGACCCATGAGAACTGGTCCATCCAGTGGGGGCAGTGCCGCTCGGACAATTCCGCCTATGGGTTTGACGCGGCAAGCGCCGTCAGGTCCAACATGACGCTTTATCTCTGGCCCACATTGGCGTTTGCCCAGTTCCCCGGAACGGACGGCATTGCAACCTTCACCTTCATGCCCACCGCGCCGGAGGTGACCCATCAGGTGTTTGCCTATCATGGCGCCGGAGACGCGCTGAGCGGAACGGAAGAAAAGTCGCTGGACTATTTCCAGGATGTGCTGGGGCCCGAAGACGTCTCCTTGGTGGAAGATGTGCAACAAGGCCTGCACTCGCTTGGATATCACCAGGGCCGTTTCATGGTGGATGAGACGCGCTCGGCCATCTCAGAGCACGCGGTGCATCACTTCCAGAACCTGGTGGCCAGAGCGCTGGGCATGGTGTGAGGGGCGCCCCACACCGCGCGCCCCTGCGAAGCAGGGGCCCATAGGTGAGAGTGCTCTGCTTGCGCGCGCCTAAGAGATCCCCGCCGCGTCCTTCGTCAGCTTCGCGAACAAAGCATCAAGTTCATCGGCCAGGGCCTTCAGCTTGTCGCCGCCCTCCTTCATGTAAGGGGCGAAGACCGCCGAAGGGGTCTTGTAGGAGAGATGAGCGGTGCCGTCGGCATTCTCCGTTAGGTAAACACGGATAGGCGCTTCAATGCCGGCCGCGATGCTGGCCTCCAGCATGCGCACCGCAAAGCGCGGGTGATAGAGGCCCACCACCATGTTGCCCGGAATATCCTTCTTCAGCACCTTCTTGGCCCCAACAGTGGCCGAAGCCTTGGTGACCACACCGATCTTGTTGGCCTTCGCGGCAGCCATCACCCGGCCCACCAGGTCGGCATATTTGTGCGGCGTCTTCAGCACCACCCAGCCATCTGGCGCCATCACCTCGGCACTGGCGGCTGAAGCGAAGAGAAAGAGCCCGGCGAGGCTTGCCAAAAGGGTGTGGGGGATGCGTCTGATTAGCGCTCTCATTGTCGGTGGTCTCCCATGTTCTTTGTGTCTGCACTTTGCTACTGATTAGTCATCCATTGTGGTCACAAATAGGTGACCGGCGCAACGAGGCCCGTCCATGGCTCCTGTCCCTGATCCTGTTCACAGCGACGTCACTTTGCCCCAGTCCGCCGAAGTTGTGGTGATCGGTGGTGGCATTATCGGCGCGGCCACGGCGCTTGAGCTGGCCGAGCGCGGCATCAACGTCGTGCTCTGCGAGAAGGGCAGTATTGCCGGCGAGCAGTCGAGCCGCAATTGGGGCTGGTGCCGCCAGATGGGCCGGGATGTGCGCGAGATCCCGCTGATCCTGGAATCCATGCGCCTGTGGCGCAACATGAACGTGCGGGTGGGGGCGGAAACCGGCTTCAACCAGTGCGGCATCCTTTATCTGTGTAAGGACGACCGCCAGCTTGCGCGCAACGAGACCTGGCTTGAGGAATATGCGCGGCCCTATCAGCTCGACAGCCGCATGATCGGTGCGGACGAGGTGGCCGAGCTGGTGCCGGGCGCGGCGATTGCCCCCAAGGGCGCTCTCTACACCCCGTCGGACGGGCGCGGCGAGCCCCAGAAAGCGGCCCCGGCCATTGCCAATGCGGCGCGCGCCCATGGTGCCAAGATCTTCACCAACTGCGCGGTGCGCGGCTTGGAGACCAAGGCCGGGCGGGTGTCCACGGTGGTGACCGAGAAGGGCAGCATTGAAACCGGCACGGTGGTCTTGGCCGGCGGGGCCTGGTCACGGCACTTTTGTGACCGGCTGGGCATTGTCCTGCCGCAGCTTTCGGTGGTCAGCTCGGTGTTGCGCACAGAGCCGCTTGAGGCCGGGCTGGAGCGCACCGTCGGCGGCGACAAATACACCTTCCGCAAACGACTGGACGGCGGCTACACCATTGCCCATGGCGGGGTCAGCGTGTCGGACATCACACCGTCCAGCTTCCGTTTCTTCACCAAGTTCCTGCCTGCGTTGAGGAGCGATTTGGACACCGTGAAGCTGCGCTTCGGACGCCGCTTTTTCGACGAATGGTCCCTGTCCAGACCATGGCAGCTCGATGAGGTCTCGCCGTTTGAGCGTGTGCGGACCCTTGATCCTGAACCGGTGGACTGGATCGTCAAGGAATCTGAAGACAGCATCAAGAAAAACTATCCGGCGTTCCAGAACATGAAGGTGGCAGAGCGCTGGGCGGGCTGCATCGATGTGACGCCGGATGTGGTTCCGGTGATCTCTCAAGTTGAGCAGTTGCCGGGCTTCTTCCTCTCAACAGGCTACTCCGGTCATGGCTTCGGCATTGGCCCGGGCGCCGGCAAATTGACCGCCGATCTGATCACCGGCAAACCGCCTGTCGTCGATCCTGAACCCTTCCGCTACAGCCGGATGATTGATGGCACCAAGTTTAAGCCCATGGCTTTGCCCTAAAACTGTGGGCAAGGCTTGCGAACACTTTTTGGCCGAGTAATATTCGCGCGCGGGGGGCTATTGCTATTCAGTTGCACAGGCTGGCGCGATGAATCTAAGAGTCTTGTTGACGGCGGTTTTTGGAGTTTTTCTTTTGTCCTCTTCTTTGAGCGCGCAATCCGGCCCCATTGTTGAGGAGGCCGCTAGGGCCGAAGTGCTGATCGGCGAAGGCAAAGGGGTCGACGCCGTGATCGCCATGGACACGGCAGTTGCCAAGCTCTGGGACCAGTTGCCGCTGACCTTCATGGAGGCAATGTTCGTTGACAAGCGGCCCACGGCCTATGGGGTTTATGACCGGCGCGCGAGCTCGCAGTTCAAGCCGGGCGAGGACATGATCGTCTACATGGAGATGGCGGGATATGAGTATGGCCGCGACGGGGACTTCTTCGTGATCGATATGAGCGCGGATGTTGAGGTCAAGACAGCCGAGGGCAAGGTGCTGGGCGGGCAGAAGGACTTTGTGAAACTGGGCCTGCGCTCGCGCATCCCCAACCGGGAGTTTTTCGGCGTTGTTGTTTATCAGTTTGAGGGGCTTGCAAAAGGCGAGTACATCGCTTCAACCACCATTAAAGACAAGCAATCAGGTGACGAGGCGGTGTTCGACCTGCCGTTTCAGATCCAATAATTCAATTTTGACACATCCCTTCGCCCGAAAGAGTGGCCAATCCCGTGCAAAGCCCTAGTCTTGAATCCCTGTTCAACCAGGCCTGGGCCGCGGTGGGTGCACGCTGCGACAAGCTCACCGGCGTGCCGATCGACCTGCCGCCCACCGCCATGTGGGGCGAGGCCAGCCCGGTTGCGCCCACCGGTCATGAGCTTCCGGTGCTGCAATATCTGGAAGATGCGCTGTTGGTGTCTCAGGATTTTGCCCTGGCCCATCTGGCGGCCAATTTCGCCGGCTGCGTGGACCGGCTGGCTTGGTCGCAGAACCGGGCCTACGTGGAAATGGCCAAGAACAAGGACTTTCTGGAAGGCTACAGCTATTCCACGCTTTCCGGTCCGCAAGGCCCGATCAAGCGCGCGGCCCCCTTTTGCGGCTTCTTTCTGATGGCCCCCAATCTGCTCTATCCCGGCCACTACCACCCGCCGCGCGAGATCTACCTCATCCTAACCCCCGGTGCGCGCTGGAAGCTTGAGGACGGAGACTGGTTCGATGTGGAGCCGGGCGATCTGATCTTGCACCAGCCTTCGGTGGTCCACGCCACCCAGACCGGCGATGAGCCGTTTCTGGCCTTCGTGGCCTGGCTTGATGCCAGCACGCGCGAGGATATCAGCTGGGCTTGACCGAAGAAGAGGTGACCAGGCGGTTTCAACCTGGTGTTCCACACCTGTTGCCCTCGGCCTTGAGCCGAGAGCCCCGGGCCGCAGAGACCTGAGCTTTTGCGCCCTGGGTCCTCGGGTCAAGCCCGAGGACGGCACATTTGGGGCGCGCGAGGCGATCTAGTTTGATCTCATCATGGATTAGGCGGCGGCCTCTTCGTGCTTGGCCTGTTGGTCGAAGAACGATGCGGTGGTCGGTTTTTGCGGCAGCTCGATCTGATATTCCGTTGAGCGCACAGTGTTGGTGGTTTCGCCGCGCACTATGAGCCCTTCATATTCCGTAGGCATGGGATTTGCCGCATAAGGGATGGCATCTTCGGCCGAATAGACCGTGATGAACAAGGTCCGCGGGTTTCTGGATCTGTTGGGGGCGGAGCCATGCAGCAACCTTGTGTGCATGAGGCAAACAGAGCCGGCAGGCGCGGTGCACGTGCGCGCTTCGGCCTGGGAGCGCGCCGCGACGTCGTCTGCCACCGCGCCAGTGAATGTCCCCTGATGCCAGAGGCCGTAGATCGGCCCCTTGTGCGAGCCGGCAACGACCTCAAGCGGACCGTTCTCTTCGGTCACCTCGTCGACCATGAGCAGTGCTGTGATCACGTCGTCGTTGGAATGGGGTGTGAAGGGAAAGTCCTGATGCCACTTCACCGCCGTGGTGCCGCCCGGCAGCTTTGAGTTGATCTTGCTGTGATGCAGTTTGACGTTGGGGCCGATGAGGGCGGCCACGCAATCGGTCATGTGGCTGGAGGCCATCGCCTCGTAGTAGGCGTCCGACACCTCAACGGGCGCGTTGACCCTGCGCAGGCCCGGTTTGTCTGCACTGTGGGCCGGCTCCAGATCGAACCTCGGCCGTCCGTCAATTGTGTCTCCGTAAGCTTCAGAATGGCTCCGGCTTTCCTCAACCCAATTGGCAAAGTCCCCTTTCAGTCTGGCCAGCAGATCAGCCTCCACCGCGTTCTCGATGACAAGATATCCGTCCCGCCGGAACTGCTCCTTCTGGGCTTCGGTGAGTGGGTTCATGATCTGCTTCCTCCAGTGTCAGGGGCGATGCGGCAGTCATAATTGCTCTGGAGGGACATGAAAAATTGTTTTATATTGTGTTTTAGAAAAGAGAAATATGGTTAGATTCACACTCAAGCAGTGCGCCTACTTCCTTGCGGTCGTGGAGTGCGGCGGCATCGCCCAGGCTGCCCGGAGGCTCAACATCTCCCAGCCGGCCGTGGCGCAGGCCCTCGACAAGCTGGAGGAGATCTATGGCTTGCGTTTGCTCCGGCGCCATCATGCGCGGGGCACGGAAGTGACGCCCGAAGGCCGCTCTTTTGCGGCACGCTGCGAAGACCTCATGGCGCTGGCCGGGGAGGTGGAGCACAAAGCCCAGTCGATTGCGGCCCATCTTGCGGGCGAGATCCGCTTTGGATGCTTCCACACCATTGCGCCGTTCTATCTTGCTCAACTGACCAAGACCTATCAGGCCCAACATGAGCAGATCGAGATCGTTCCCTCAGAGCTTGCCCAGGACGAGATCATCGAAAAGCTGGAAGGCAACGCTCTGGATCTGGCTCTGACCTACGACATGGGGCTCGATGACAAACGTCTCGGCTGGACTGTGGTCAGACAGCTTGCGCCTTTTGTGCTGCTTCGCTCAGACCACCCGTTGGCGGGGGAGGCGGCGGTTCGGCTTGCAGATTTTGCCGCCGAGCCCTTCGTGATGTTCGAAGGCGCTTCCAGCCAGGCCTATTTTGAAAGCGTGCTGCGCGAGCACCAGATCGACCCGCCGGTTGCGTTCAGATCCTCCTCCATGGAAGGGGTGCGGTGTGCGGTCGCCAACGGCATGGGCTTTTCCCTCAGCGTGATGCGCCCGCGCCATGCGGCCACCTACGACGGCGGCAGTGTTGTTGCGGTTCCCATTAAGGAGGACGCAAAGGCGATCGCTCTGGTTCTGGCGCACAAGAAGCCGCGCCCGGCCTCAGGCCTGATTGAAAATTTCGAAACCTTCTGCATGTCTGAGCTGCAAGCCGTCACGCCCTGACATCATTTCCCGCTCCATGGACCGCAACATGGTTGTGCGCGGCTGAGGGCCGGGTACACTCCGCCCGAAAGCTAGCGGGAGAACAAGTGTATGACAGTCAAGGATCAGACAATCGGGTTTATCGGCCTTGGGGCCATGGGGCGGGGGATGGCCGCGAACTGCGTGCGCAAAGGGTTCAACCTGGTGGTCAGCGACCTTAACCCCGACCCGGTGGCCTTCCTGGTGGACCTTGGGGCCGAGGCGGCCGAAAGTGCTGCTGAAGTGGCCAAGAAATGCTCCGTGATCGTCACCTGCCTGCCGAACGGACAGGTGGTCCGCGATGTGGTGATGGGGGCGGACGGCGTGTTGGCCCACGCGCAGGCGGGCAGTCTGATCGTTGACCTTTCAACCATTGAGCCGGAGACCACGGACGACCTCCATACGGCCGCTGCCGCCCGGGGCCTTCGGGCCGTTGATGCGCCCATCGGGCGCCTTGCCTGGCATGCCGAACGCGGCGAAAGCCTCTTCATGGTGGGCGGTGCGCGTGAAGATTTCGACAGCATCACGCCGCTGTTGGAGGCCATGGGCACCACCATCCACTATTTCGGCGACGGCGGCACCGGCACCCGCACCAAGCTGGTGAACAACTATCTGGCCATCATCCTGTGTCAGCTCAATGCGGAGGCTCTGTCGCTCAGCAACCGCTTCGGCCTTGACCTGGAGACCACCTTGGAGGTGATCCACGGCACCACAGCCACCAACGGCCAGCTGAAAGTCAACTGGCCGAACAAGGTGCTGGCTGGCGATACCGAACCCGGCTTCACCATCGATCTGGCCCATAAGGACCTGTCATTGATCTTAGGCGCGGCCAATGCGGCGCGGGTGCCCTTGCCGGTGGCGGCAGCGGCCCGGGAGCAGTTTTCCTCAGCGCGCTCACGCGGCTATGGAGGGCAGGATTTTTCCGCCATGGCCGACGTGATGTGCGATCTGGCGCAGATCGAACGGGCGCGTCTGAAGTCTTAGGCGTTCCAGCTCGGACGGGCCCTGACTGCACTCTCCCATTTTTTGACGTGGGCCAGGTGGCCCGGCACCGGCAGCTCGACAATGTCGCAGATCTTAAGCGCCGTCATGCCCGTGATGTCGGCCACTGAGAAGGCGTCTCCGGCGATGAAGGGGCGGGCGTCGGCGATCTCTTCGTTCAGCCACGTCCAGCGTTCGGTCAGCGTTTCTTTCTGTGCTTCGGCAAATTGCGGGACTTGGTGAACCCGGGTTGCGAAGAAGGGCAGGGTGTGGAGCCCAACATTGGCGACGGTGTTCATCACCAGAAGCTCCATCCGGCGGTTCCACATTTCGATCCAAGCCTGGCCGTGGGCGCTGGTGCCGAAGAGCGGGGGCGCAGGGAACTGAGCCTCAAGGTAGCGGCAGATGGCGATGCTTTCCGCCAGCGCCTTGCCGTCATCCAGTTCCAACACCGGCACCTGGCCGAGAGAGTTCATCTCCAGATAGTGCGGTGTTTTGGTGTCGCCATTGTCAAATTCAATGGTGACCGTTTCGATCTCTGCGCCCTTTTCGGCAAGAAAGGCGCGAACGCGCCATGCGTTGGGGGCGAAGGCGTGGCTGTAGAGCTTCATCGGTGGGGTCCTTAGGTTTTTACTTAACTAAATGGTTAAGTATTATACTCACACGGACCCGTCAAGGGTTCTGTTGAACAAGAGCCGGCAAGCGCCCCGGCGCACTATACGGCACCGGCGCCGGGGCGCTGCCCGGGTCAGGTGCGGTCAGCGGACCGTGCCCAACCCTCTGACCCGCGAGCGGCCGTAATAGCCGCGGTAGCCGTAACCGTAGTTGCGGTAGAAGCGCGGATAGCCGAAGCGGTAGCCGCCATAGTAGGGGCGGTGGCCGCGGAAGCCTCCGCGCCTGAAGCCATAGCCGCCACGGCGGAAGCCGCGATGGCGAAAGCCTCTGCGTTTGAAGCCGACGGTTTGCCGAACCACGCCCCAATCAGGAGCGATGGCCGTGCTTGCAGCCGGGGCGAACGGGGCCGGCGCGGTGCTTGAACCGGCCGGTGCCGCTTGTGCGAAACCGGCGGTCAGGCCAAATAATATGGCCGAGAGAGCGATTTTCTTGATCATGGGCGATCTCCAATGCTGTGGCTTTAGTTGGCCCGAATGTGAAGCCTGGCTCCTTCACTTGAAACTCACCTTAGATTGAGAGTTGCCGGGCCCAGGCGCCCCAGCGGTCAGGCGTGAGGCGGGCGTGATTTCGAGCCAGGGTGAGGAAAAACCTGCAGAGTGTGGCTTAACCGTTTGAAGCAGAGCGATTTTCTCTTCGCCGCCAATGGCCGGTTATGCGCCGGTGGCAAGCCCTGAGGGCTGCCCATGAGTGCGCCGGTCCGGCCGCACGACAATTGCGTGAGGCGGACTTGATCCCAGTTATATGCTGATCAGGCCGGGCCGATTAGCCCATGCGGCAAAGAACTTGCCGACTAATCCTAATGACTGGTTGCGTCCGGCTCAGAGTTTCGGCATATATCGCGCCGATTTCGGGGTCTGAAGGGTTTGGGACAGGTTTGATTCGGTTTCGAGCCGCCCTTCAGGCGATACCATTCCAGTAAACCAAGGATAGTTTGATGAGCTCAGCAATCTGGCTAATCATCCTGTGCGGCGCGTTGTCTATTGTCTATGGCATTTGGGCGACCCAGTCGGTGCTTGCCGCCGACGCGGGCAACAAGCGCATGCAGGAAATCGCCGGCGCCATTCAAGAAGGCGCGACGGCCTACCTCACCCGGCAATACACGACCATTTCCATTGCCGGTGTGATCATCTTTTTCATCGTCCTCTGGCTGCTCGGCCTGCCGGTCGCCATTGGCTTTGCCATTGGCGCCATTCTGTCGGGCGCGGCCGGCTTCATCGGCATGCTGATTTCCGTGCGCGCCAATGTGCGCACCACGCAAGCCGCCTCCAAGAGCCTGGCCGACGGTCTGGCCATCGCCTTTAAGGCGGGCGCCATCACCGGCATGCTGGTGGCCGGCCTCGCGCTCCTGGGCGTTGCGGTCTACTACTACATTCTGACCGGCCCCATGGGCAAAGCGCCGTCCGACCGCGTTGTGATCGATGCGCTTGTGGCGCTTGGCTTCGGGGCTTCGCTGATCTCGATCTTCGCCCGTCTCGGCGGCGGCATCTTCACCAAGGGTGCGGACGTCGGCGGCGACCTTGTGGGCAAGGTTGAAGCGGGCATTCCGGAAGACGATCCGCGCAACCCGGCCACCATCGCCGACAACGTCGGCGACAACGTTGGCGACTGTGCGGGCATGGCGGCCGACCTGTTTGAAACCTATGCGGTGACCGTTGTGGCCACCATGGTTCTGGCCACCATCTTCTTCTCAACCAACGAAGCGCTTGTTTCGCTCCAGCTCTATCCGATGGCGATCGGCGCGGCCTGTGTCGTGACC
>CAJHYS010000329.1_pt1 | contig 13972 bp, 12 predicted proteins | sample 9198801 | NCBI WGS metagenome assembly CAJHYS01 (sample SAMEA7708368, study PRJEB35096) | sediment metagenome | biome: marine neritic benthic zone biome [ENVO:01000025]; feature: sediment [ENVO:00002007]; material: shallow marine sediment [ENVO:03000034] sea grass bed [ENVO_01000059] ...
ACCGCAACCGGGGGCTCCATCATGGCATGGGCCATGTGGGCCTGGCTGTATTCGCGCGCGAAGGTCTTCGTTGCGTCCTTCATGGCGCCGGCCATATCGCCTTCCTTGCGCAACACCTTGCCCGGCTGAGCGGCGGTCTTGCGCATCTCGGCGGTGAAGGCCGCAGAGTTGTAGTTCGAATGTGGGCCCTTCTTCCATTCGATCTTCAGCGCATCACGGCCCTTGATGGCCGCAGCGGTGTGCTCGGCAATCACCGCGACCCCGCCGAGGGGCGCGAACTTGGCCGGCATCACCGTGGTCGGCAAGACCATCACCGAGATCACGCCCGGCACCGCCTTGGCGGCGCTGTCGTCCACCTTGGCCGGCTCTTCACCGACCGCCGGCGGGCGGGCGATGGCGGCAACCTTCATGCCGGGCCGCATGACATCGGCCCCATAGATCGCCTTACCGGTGGTGATGTCGTGCAGATCCACCATCGACACATTGCCTTTGCCGATGTAGCGGAAGTCCTTTTCGTCGGTAAAGCTGAGCTCTTCGAACTTGGGCACCTCCAGGCTCATGGCATCAGCGGCAAGCTCGCCGAAACCGGCCTTGTTCGAGCCACTGGAGACCTCGTGCACCCCAACTTTGACCGCGCTGGGTTCAACGCCCCATTTCTTGGCCGCAGCGGCAACCAGCATATGGCGCACCGAGGCGCCCATCTGGCGCATGGACTGGATGTGATGGCGCATGGAGCGCGAACCGTCCGTGTCCTGGTTGCCGTATTTGGGTTCATCGCCCTCGGCCTGGTGGATCTTCACCCTGGCCCAGTCGGCCCCCATCTCGTCGGCCAGAACCATGGGCAGCGAGGTGCGGGAACCTGTGCCCATCTCCGAGCGGTGGGCGATGATGTTCACCGTGCCGTCCGGGTCGATGGAGACGAAGATCTTGGGATCGTATCTGAGGCCGTTCGCCATGTCCTTGCCGCCGACCGGATACCGGATGAAGGCCCCGGCCGGCGCGGCGAAGGCTGCAACGGCAAAGCCGGCAGCACCCACCTTCAATACATTGCGGCGTGAGACGTTTGCGAAAGTCAGCCCGGGCGCGTCGCTTGACGGCTCCGGACGCATGGCTTGTTCCATATAATGCAGCATGGCTCAGGCTCCTGTAGACGCGTGGCGAACGGCAGCGACGATGCGCTGATAACAGCCGCAGCGGCAGACATTGCCCGACATGGCGTCGAGGATCTCCGCATCGCTCGGCTTGGGGTTCTTCTTGAGCAATTCGGCGGCCTGCATGATCTGGCCCGCCTGGCAGAAGCCGCATTGGGGCACGTTGAGCTCGCGCCAGGATTTTTGAACCGGATGATTGCCGTCGTCCGACAGGCCTTCAATGGTGGTGATTTCAGCGCCTTCGACATCACCCAGTTGGGTGATGCAGCTCTTCACCGCCTCGCCGTTTACATGCACCGTGCAGGCACCGCAGAGCCCTGTGCCGCAGCCATACTTGGTTCCCGTGAGGCCGGCCAGGTCCCGCAGGGCCCAGAGCAGAGGCGTGTCGCCGGGGGCATCGAGCGTCTGTTCGGCGCCGTTCACTTTCATCTTCGCCATTTTCTTCTTCCCTCATTGTTGGTTTTGGCCCTGCCTGGGGCATCCGAACAGGGTCCGTTGGCGGCCGGTGAGTCTTCAAAAGGTGGGGGTCCACAAGACGCACGTTCCCGGTCGCAAACAAAGCTGCGGCGTACTTTGCGTATTTTCTCTTTTTGGTTGTGAGAACTCGTCATTTGCCGGGGTTTCCCCCGGGCCGTCCACACTCCCGGTGCTGCATCTCAGGTGCGATGCAGAGTTGCTTTTTATCAGCAGGCTTGCCCGCTGCCGCAGTGCGGCCAAGCGTTAACTTAGATATTTAAACATCATCGCGAAATTATGACAAGACGGGGCCCAGACTAGACATTGCGAAGCTTGCGCGAATCAAGCCCTAGTGACCGGCGTCATAAAGCTCTGCTCTTGGCGGTTTACTGTCTGTATACTGTTATTTGAAGTTTGCTTTGAGTGAGTAGGGTTTTGGGGGAATTTGAGCGGTCTGGGCGGGCAAAGCACAAGAGCCATGGTTTAATTGGCCTGCATGCCTTCCTATGTACTTAGAGCAACCTCCGAGCGGACGGTTACGTCTGTTCGGGGATAAGTTGCTCGCCCAGAATGAAAATCTGGGGCATGTTCTGCCCACCTTGAGCAGAACTTGCCCTAAGTGCGGCACCTGAAACATTTGACGGATATTCCATGTACGAAACCAAGAGCTTTGAAGCAGAGATCGAAAAAACTGAAGCCATGATGGAGGAGATGCAGTCTCAGGTGGAGGCCAGCAGTGAAGTTCTGGACACCCTGGCTGAGAACGAGACCATCGGCGATCTTGATTTCGACATTCAGAATGCCCGCATCGAAGATGTGCTCAAACAGCAGAAGATCATGGAGGCCAATATTGCCGACATGATCATCAGCCTGGAGGATGTGACCAATTCCTTCGGGGATGAGTTCAAGAGCATGCAGGAATACACGTTTTCTGAATCTTTCATCGGTTTCTTCTCCAAACAGAAGGCCGAGGCCATGCAGAACGAGCGGGTGCGCAGCACGTCGCTGGCCCAGAATCTTCAGGACCTGCTTTTGAAGTCCAACAAGATTGTCCGCGTTCTCACCGACCAGAAATCGGTCCTGGAAGAGCGCTATTCCACCTCAGAGGCGAGCCTGCGCAAAGTGATCGAGCGGCGCCAGGGCGTGACCGACGAGCTGAAAGCCACTCAAACGCGCATTGAGGAGCTGAACCCGGCCCTGTTGGACCTGGAAAACAAGATGGCCGCCTCAACCGATCAAACCGAGCGCACCAAGCTTGAGGCGGAACGCTCCGCAATGGCCACCGAGTATAACCAGGCCCAGGCCAAAGAGCAGGAACTGCTGGCGGCCTCGCAAACCCTGGAGCGCTACACCTCCATGTTCCAGACCTTTGTGGACAGCCTGAACAACCAGATCGCCGCCCAGTCCACCCTGATCAACAAGCTCAACATCGACACCGAGCAGCGGGTGGTGCTCTACAAATCTTTGGAAGACAGCTTGAAGACCGCCGCCCAACAGAAGGTGGCCCATTCCATCAACACCCTCGGCACCAAGGTGGACACCGCGGCAGAGGAAACCATGGCCGGCATCGGCGCGGCAGCCCAGTCGCACATTGCCGATCTTCTGGAGCTGCATGAGAAGAACATGATTTCCACCCAGGAAATCCAGCGCCGCAAGAAGCTGGCCGACGATGCCTTCGCCAGGCGCTTTGCCACGGTGCTCGAGCAGCACGAAACCTCAAAATATGTCGCCAATTGATCTGTCGGCATCGGGCATTGACGGACCATAGACATGGTTGAACTGGCCCCCGAAGTTGAAGGCTATTTCACCGCCTTTGACCACGCGTTCCAAGGCCTGGCGGAAGTTGCCAAGACCGAGAGTGAGAAAGAGGCCGCAGCCGGCGTGCTCTATGAAGAGCTGCTGCGTCAGCTCACCCGGCTGGAGCATTCCTTCGCCTGCTGGCAGCTCAAGTGCCATTTTGCCGGAAGCTTCAAGATCGACCGCAGCGAGAGCGGCTTCCCGCCGTTCAGATCGGTGATGGAGTTGCAAAACGACACGGTGCGCGGCGAAGAGGGCCGGTTCGACCTGCCCGAGCAAGGGCAGATCCGCGAGGAGATGATCGAACTTCTTTTGAAGTTCAAGCAGTTCCCCAGCGACCTGCAGCGCACCATGGCCGAACGGATCTATTTCGACAAACTGGCGGCAAGCCAGGTGTTCGGCGCCTACACCGCGCCCCGCACCCTGCTGCACGCCATGAACGAGCGCACCGGGCGGCCCTATTACATCGTCAGTTGGTCGGTCTATGACGGGGTGGCGAACATGCCCATGCTGTACACCCTGATGATGGAGGACAGCTCAGACGAGATCAGCGCCCGTCCGCGCCGCAAGCCTGAAGGTGAAAGCCGGCGCGACTGGCTGTCCAATCTGCACCATGACGGCCTGCCCAATCTCATGCTGCGCGCCGATTTCCGCGAGTTCACCCAGAACAATTCCAGCTACAGCCTGAACCTCACCACCATTGCCACGGCCCTGGATGAGGCGTTCGATGCGCTGCACCCCAAGCAGCTGCGCCGCTTCGTGCTGGGCCCGTTCTATGCCGGCGGGGTGACCGATCATAATGAGAAGGTGCAGTCGGTTCTGGATGATGTGAAGGATCATTCGGAGAACTGGCTCTTGACCTGGACCATGCAGGAGCTCCACTCGCAAGAAGAGATCCCGGAAAAGCGCGGCCTTTGGGGCGGTGCACCGGCCAAGGAGATCTTCTATGTGAACACGGACGATGTGGACTGCGCCGCGCAAGGTGTGAGCGCCATCGAGCGTTATGCGCTGGTGCCCCACGGCGCCTATCAAGCCGCCTTTGCCAAGGGTCTGGCGGACGACATTTTCAACGACTACCGCTGCTACATTGCCAGCGGTGAACATATCCTCAGACACGTGTGAGCAAACCCATGGACGTCGGCCTTACCACCTTGCGCGAAGAAGACATCAGCGCCCATATCCCCACCGCCCAGGCCATGCTGCAGCGCTCTGCCGTTGTGGTGGCCGAGAAGACCTCAAAGTCGAAGACCGCGCTGGCCGGCACGCGGCGCCGCTTCGTCTCCACCGTGGGCACGGGCGGGCGCCAGCGCACGGCCGATGTGCGCCTGTTGGAGGCCATTGCCGCCATCGCGCCGGACGACACCATGATGTCGCTGGCCCAGCATTCCCTGGCCTTCAGATTGCGCCGGGGGCTCGCGGTCGGTCTGGCTGTGGGCGATGTGTTCGCCAAACATACCGAGCTGGAGAACCTGGCGTCGGAGAACCGCTCCTCGCCCCTTTCCGGCGACAAGGCCACCCTGTTTCACAAGCTGATGGCCGCCCAGGCGTTCGTCTGCCTGTTCACCGCCGCGAGCTACCTTGGCCAGACCCTGGAGCCCGGCAGCGACAGCGCCGCCAAACCGGCAGAGCCGGATGTGGATCTCGACACGCCCCATGAGGCCTACAAGATGTTCCTTTACGGCATGGAACAGACCATTGAAGGCGCGCCGGACGACGGGGAGATGCTGGCCAGAGCCCGCGAGTTTGGCCGCATGACCATCGAGGCCCTGCTCACGCGCCAGCGGCGGTTCCCGGAACTGGCGGCCTTTGAAGCCATGCACATCCGGCTTGATGCGGATGATTTTGAACTCAACGGCCTGGACACCTCATCGCGCGGCAAATCCAAGCCGCTGGTGATGACCTTCAAGAAGCCGGACGAGCTGATCGGCAACCACATTGCCAAATATCAGGCCATGAAGCTTGCCAAGATGCTGATGGCCTACGACTTTGACCGCCAGCTCAATCCGTTCGTTGAACTGGGCGGCTTTCTCTTCAGCTTCATCGGCGACGGCAATCCGGGCACGGGCAAGACCACGCTCATTCAGATGATCGCCGGCCTGATCAACGACTATTGCGCCATGGCCGGCTACACCTTCCACTATGAAAACTTCGGCGTGGACCAGATCAGCTCCTATCAGGGCAAATCAGGCCAGAACTGCCGGCAGTTCGTCACCAACGTGATGGACCCGCGGGTGATCGGCTTCGGCACGGTGGACGATATCGACCAGGTGGCCGCCAAACGTTCCGACGACCGTGCCTCGGCCGGCCAGCAGGAGATCACGGCCGTTCTGATGGAGAGCCTTTCCGGCGCCAACACGGTGATCCGCGGCAATTGCTCTTTCGGCATGTTCTCAAACTATCCGGAGAATGTGGACGACGCGCTGCGCCAGCGCGCCGGGGCCAGGTGGCTGGTGGACGGGCCGCAGACGGCGGATGACTATATCGACATCTTCGCCCTGCTGCTGGGCAAGAACCACGATATCAAGCTGGGCGATCACGAGCTTTATGCCTCCCAGGAAATCAAGCGCGCGGTGCAGACCGCCTATGCGGATTTCAACGAGCCGCAAGAGGCAGGCATGCTGGAGGTGGCCAAGCATTTCAAAAAGAACGGCGGCAAGCTGAAGACCCTGGCGGATGTGGGCACCTACCTGCACGCCATCAAGGAAGCCGAGCCGCGCTTTACCGGCCGGGCGATCAAGAACATCACCGATGCGGTCAAGATGCGCGCCATGGACATTGAGCTGCCGGATGAATGGTTCGAGAGCCCCGAACCGTTCCTGCACAAGCCTTACGATGAAAAGCTCGCCATGATCGGCGAGTTGCGCTCGCCCATCTCCATGGACATGGTGGTTCAGGAAGTGCACCGCTATGCGGACTCAGAGTTCCGCTACACCGACAAGTCGGATGACGCGGCGGTGAGCAACCTGATCCGCGAGCAGCGCATCCGCGAGCGGGCCGCCGGCGAAATCACCGAACTGAAGGACAAGGGCCAATGGAGCGCCTGATCGGTCATGCCCTGATGTATGGCAGTATGGCCCAGATCGATCGGCCCCACCTGATCGAGCGCTACAACCATGCGCTGGAGGCCTTCGGCATCCCGAAGACGGAACGCACCTCGCTGAGGCTGGATGCCACCGGGTTCTCGCCGGAAGTCGCCCAGGACCTGGAGAACGAGCAATATCTCGACCCCCGCGGCGTCAACCGGCGCTTCATCATCGTGACGCCCGAACAGGCCCAGGTGCCGGTGGTGAACATCAATTTTTCCGCCACCATAGACTTCATGCGCGCCTTCTACCGGCACAATGCGGAGGCGGTGAAGATCCTCACCTTAAAGGACGTGATCTATGGGGAGATCGAGAACTCCACCTATAAGATCGACGATATTGACGACATTCTTGCCATCAAGCGGGTGAACTTCCAGCTCAACACCCACGGCAAGCTGTTGGAGAAATCCCAACGCCTGACCGATCTGGTGGAAAGGTTCCGCAACGAGGAGGAGAGCTGGAAGGACAGTGAGCTTTTGAACTCCATCCTGGAGCTGGCCAAGGAGTGCGGCGACACCCGGTATAACCAGATCGTGCCCCGGCAGCTGCGGTTTTCGGCCAATTCGTTTTGGACACGGCATTTCGGCGGGGTCTATGTGTTCCACGACAAGGACGACCGCGCGGTGGTGATCGGCAATCTGGCGCGGCAGAAGCAGGATGAGAGCAAGCGCGACGGCGACCGCTTCATTCCGATGAAGAACCGCCGGACCGTGTTCAACTTCCTGCGCAAGACCAAGCGGATCGAGCCGATCAACCTGAAATGGCTGTGGCGTTCAGGCATGCTGGAGACGCGGCTCGACCTCTTCATCAAAGATCAGATCGCAAAACGCGAACCGGAACGCCCGCTGGCCTATCTCGGCGAGACCGACATCAAGAACTGGCTGCATGACAATATCGGCTCATTGCGCAAGCAGCCTGAATTCAGGCTCTACAGCGAGCTGCGATCAGCTGCGCTCAACAGAGATGAAGATGACGACGACGATGATGACGATGATCTGGACTTTGATCCGGAGCTGGTGCTGATGGCCGTGCGCGGCAACCCCAATCATCCCGATTGCGATCTGGTGAACCGGTTCCTGGCCGAATATGTGCCGTTTGATTTCTTCACCCGCTTCATCGTCAACAAGCCTGCCTTCTATCTGGACTATGGGGCCATGTCGGAAAATCAGAAGGAACATGCGATTGAGGTCATCACGTCCAAATTCTTCCCCGACCGCGACCGGGTCTGGGATGACTATTTCTCAAACTGGAGCCTGAAGCATGCTTGATCCCCTCTTTCAGTGGCTTGGCGGCCTGTGGCGTTCATTGCTTGCGGCGATTTACGGCCTGTGGCGCATGCTGACCTCCCCGTTCCGGGCCACCTACCATCTTTATCAACGTTCCGGCTGGATCATCCGCGGGTTTCTGGGCGTGCTCATCATTCCGTTCTTCCTGGCCTATGCCTATTTCACGTGGCACACCCTGTGGATCCGCGATTATGATGTGAACTATCCGGCCACGTTCAAACTCATCGACCATACACGGTCAGCCGGCGAGCAGGTGGCGGTGGAGGGCGGCGACAATTCCACCCGCACCTGCGGGCGCTCCAACATTGTGGACATCACCGCATATCTGATCGATTTCAACGTAAACAAGAACAAGTGGATTTCCAGCCACCCGCTCTACAAGGCCGGCCTGTTCTGGGTGCTTGAGTGGGACCAGACCTGGTTCTACGACAACAAGGCCGCATTCCAGCGCGGCGTCCACCAGGCGGCCAGCCGCACGGCCATCGAGCTGTCCGACCAGCTTGGCCGGGTGCGTGGCACCTCGGAGATCGATGCCGACCTGAGGGTGGCCAAAGGCAACATCCAGTTCGACCAGTTCACCTGGTACTTCAATGTGTTCGACCGCCAGCCCTTTGGTCCCACCACGCCCACGCCCACCTATTTCCGCCAGTCTCTTGAGGCACTGAACGCCTACAACAAGCGCCTGGCCGATTGTCAGGCAACCTTCGATGCCCGGGCGGACAATCTGCTCGCGTTCCTGGACCGGATCGCGAAAGACATCGGCTCGGCCTCTGCCGCCATCAAGGATCGCTCAGAACAATACAATTCCGGCTGGTTCGACACCCGCGCCGACGACATCTTCATGTATTCCAAGGGCCAGCTCTACGCCTACTACGGCATCCTGCAGGCGGCGCGGGCCGATTTTCCGGACGTTGTGAAAATCAGGGCGCTGGCGGATATCTGGGACCGGCTGGACGATCATCTGCGCCGCGCCATTGAGCTTGAGCCGCTGATCATCTCCAACGGGACGGAGGATGGCTGGCTGATGCCCACGCATTTGACGACGCTCGGGTTCTATATCCTGCGCGCCCGCTCAAACCTGGTGGAAATCCGCTCGGTGCTTGACCGGTAGGCTGGCGTCGAAGTGGAGAGGCCCTAAGCCGTCTTCACCGCCTGGTCCCGGGTCGGGGTGATGCGCCGGCCCGCTTGCACCGCCTCGGCCTCATCGGCCGCAAGGTTGTGGATCATCGCAAGCAGGGTGTGCCGCGTCGTCTCCACGTCCTCAACCGGAACGTGCTCCACCGCCTTGGCATTGACCTCCTCGGCCAAAGGCACCAGCACGTCGCGCAGCTTTCGGCCATGCTCGGTCAGATAAACCTGCATGAGCTTGCGGTCGCCATGCTCCTGGCGCCGGGTCAGGTAGCCGAGCTTTTCCATCTTGAGGATCGCCGAATGGGTGGTGGGTTCCATCAGGCCGGCCTCAACGCTCAGCTCTCGCTGGGTGAGGCCGTCGCGCTCCCATAAGATGCGCAGGAAAACCCAGTGGCCGAACGACACCGAGTGCTCCGAGAGGCGGAACTGCAGCGCCCGGGTCAGGCCGCGGGCGGCATCGCGCACCAGATGGGCCAGCCGGTCGTTTGGCACCGCTTCGCGCCAATGTGTTAGAATCGCCTGGGTGGACGGGTCCAGCCGCGAACTGTCATGGTCTTTGCTCATGGGAATTGCCTGGTTTGCCCCTTGCTCGAACACGCCTTGGTTGTCCGCCCAGTCCCTCACACCACGCAATAGCGCATTAATGGGGCACAACGCAACATGGGGTGCATGGCGCACTGTGGCCTCAGCCAATCGGATTGGGACTGTGCGATCAGTCGCCCTCAGGCGGCGACACGATGATGGAGAGGTAGACCGCCGGCAGCTTGTTGAGCTCTTCGGGCCCGTGAATGGCCTCGGCATCAAAGAACAGACTGTCGCCGGGTTTCAACCGGTAGGTCTGGTCGGCATGGCGATAGGTGACATCGCCCTTCAGCATATAGATGAACTCATGGCCGGGATGCTGGAACACCGGATAGCTGTCGGCGCCGGTCTCCAAGGTGATGAGGTAGGGCTCGATGCGCACCTCGCTGCGCACCGAATGGCCGAGCAGCTGGTAGACATGGCCGGCCCGCGAGCCGCGGCGCTCAATCGTTAGGCCCTCGCCGCTCTTCACATAGGTGGCGTCGCGCTTTTCATCGAAGGTGCGGAAGAAGGTCGCGATCGGTGTGTTGAGCGCATTGGCGAGCGCTTGCAGGGTTGAAAGCGACGCGGAGGTTTGCCCGTTTTCGATTTTCGACACCATGCCCGGCGAAAGCCCTGAGACTTTGGCCAGATCGCCAATGGTCATGTCGAGCCCCGTGCGCAATTTCTTCACCTGAACGCCGATCGACGCCTCAAGTGTCGGGGTCCCGGACACGGGAATTGGGGGTGGTGTGGACTTCATAGTCGTCTCTTAGATGCCGTCAGGCCTTCCCTCAAAGCCAGCCTCGGCCAAAGGTGCGTCACCATTGGACAAATTGCAAGCAACCCATTGTGCGCCGTTGGGCCGGGCGGCATACTTCGCCCAACCTTCTCTACGAAAGGGGCGCCATGCCGGATTATGATTCTGCCAAGATCGCGGACATCCACCGCCACCTGCACAGCCACCTGCCGAGCGAGCCGGCCTTGCGCGTGAAAGCGCTGGAAAGCCTGCTGGTGGAAAAGGGCTTCGTGGACAGCCAGACCATCGATGCCTGGGTGGAGGCCTATAGCGAGGAGATCGGCCCCAAGCGCGGCGCCCGGGTGGTGGCCAAAGCCTGGAGCGACGAGGCCTTCAAGGCGCGCCTTTTGGACAATGCCACGGCGGCCATCGACGAGCTGGGCTATGTGGGCAACGCCACGGCGCATCTGAAGGCAGTGGAGAACACCGACACCGTGCACAACCTGGTGGTCTGCACCTTGTGCTCCTGTTACCCGTTCTCGCTCCTGGGCGTGGCTCCCACCTGGTACAAGACCGCGGCCTACCGATCGCGCGCCGTGCGCGATCCTCGCGGGGTTCTGGAAGAGTTCGGCGTGGCGATTTCCGATGATGTGGAGTTGCGTGTGTGGGACAGCACTGCGGAGCTGAGATATATGGTGGTGCCGCAGCGGCCTGCGGGCACCGAAGGCCTGAGTGAAGAGGCCCTGGCCGCTCTGGTGACCCGCAATTCCATGATCGGTACCGATCGCAAGCTTGAAGGGGAACGCTGATGGACGGGCCGCACGACCTTGGCGGAAAGGAAGGCTTCGGCCCGATTGAGACCGACGAGCCCGACACCCCATTTCATCACGACTGGGAAGGGCGCATGTGGGGCATATCACGCAGCGCCGCCGCGCCGGGCGTGACCATAGACTGGTGGCGTCATGTGCGCGAACTGATTGATCCGATGGACTATCTCTCCCGGCCCTACTTCGACAGCTGGGCGCAAACCGAGCTTGCCACCTACATCAATGCCGGTGTGATCAGCCTGGACGAGTTGAAGGCCGGCCACGCGGCCACGCCCAAGACACGCAACGCCAAGGTGCTGAGCGTGGCCGATGCCGTTGCCGCGGACACAGACCAAGCCACCAGCTATGAGCGCACGATCGATGCGCCGCCGGCCTTCGCGCCGGGTGATGCGGTGCGCACCAAAGACTTCACCCAGCAGCATCACACCCGCCTCCCCGCCTATGCCCGCGGCAAGCCTGGCCTCATCCATGCCCATCATGGGGCACATATCTTTGCCGATGAAAGCGCCAAGGGGAACGAAGTGGCGCAACATCTCTTTTCGGTGGTGTTCGAAGCCGAAGACCTTTGGCCCGAAGCGGGCGGCAAGCGGGACCGGGTCTATCTTGATTTGTGGGAGAGCTACCTTGAACCGGCCTGACGAGGAGGCCCTGAAGCCGCTGAAGACGATGGACGGCGAGCCGGTGTTCGACGAACTGTGGCAGGCCCAGGTGCTGGCCATGGCGGACGCGATGGTGGCGGCCGGAACCTTTGAGGCGGCCGCCTGGTCAGAAACGCTCGGAGCTGAGCTGAAGGCGGCGGAAGCTGCCGGCGCCGAAGATACGGGCCTCACCTATTATGAGGCGGCCTTAAGCGCCTTGGAGCGCCTGCTGGACGAAACCGATGCGGTGCCCACAGCCTCACTGCGGCAGAGGCGGGACGCCTGGAAAGAGGCTTACCTGGCGACCCCCCACGGCAGCCCGGTAGAGCTCAAAACAAAAGCATGATTCTTCGTGTTGATGCCCTCGGGCTTGACCCGAGGGCCCAGGGCCGCGCGGTTTGATGTTTGCCGCAGTGTCGTCCTCGGGCCAAGCCCGAGGACGACACTGGAGGACAAACGCGAAGAGCCGAAAGCTTACTGCCCTTGGGTCTTCTTGCGGTACATGCCTTGCGCGATGCGGTCGATGACCATGGCGCAGAACAGGATGGCAAGACCAACCAGCAGGCCTTGGCCCTTGGCTGCATATTGCAGGGCTTCCAGGATCGACGCCCCGAGGCCTTCCGCACCAATCAGCGAGGCAATCACCACCATGGACAGGCTCATCAGAATGGTCTGGTTGATGCCGGTCATGATGGACGGCATGGCCAGCGGCAATTCCACGTTCATCAGCAATTGCCATCTGGAGCACCCGAACGCCACAGCCGCCTCCTTGGTGGCTTCCGGCACACCGCGCATGCCCAGCGCGGTGAGACGGATCACCGGCGGCATGGCGAAGATGATGGTCGCCAATACGCCTGGAGGCTTGCCTGTGCCAAAGAACGCGATGATCGGGATCAGATAGACGAAAGCTGGCATCGTTTGCATGAAGTCCAGCACCGGAAGAGCGATCGAGTAGGCGCGCGGCTGCTTGCCGAACCATATTCCGAGCGGGATGCCGAACAGCAGGCACAGGAAGGCTGCAGCACCGAGCAGCGCCACGGTGACCATTGAGACTTCCCACAGACCAAACATGGCGAGATAGGCAAGCGACGCGGCTGAGAAGATCGCCACCCGCGGCCCGGCGAGCCGCAGGGCCATGACGACGATTACCAGCATCACCACCGGCCAGGGAGTCGAAACGAGCAGGATTTCAAGCCCGTCCAGCACCCATTTGATGGCAGCAGTCACACCCTTGAACACATCTCCGAACTCCACCGCCAGCCAATCGAAACCGCCTTCCATCCAATTCGCAGTCGGTGTGAACCACTGCTTCTGGAACGGAAACTCTGTGATCACCTGGGCCGGCTTAGAAAATGTGAACCGGTAAAGCGTCAATGGCCAGATGCCGAGCAGCAGGAACGCGCCAAACGCCCCGCTTGCCATGCTCGTGCCTTCCTGCACGTTCGCCGTCGCCCGCCAGCGCAGATACTGCTTCTCGTAGGCGATATTGGCGTAAAACCCCTCGACGATCTTGACGATCGCCAGCAAGGCCAGGCCAACGATAAGGATCGTCCATGCCTCCGCCGATGCGGCTACGGCCGCCTCCTGCGCTTTGTCCGCCGCTTTCCTGAGATTACCGGCCACTGTAAGCGCGGATTGCCCGCCTTCCTGATCGCCTTGCTGCAGCAATTCCTTGGCCTGCTCCTGCCGCTTGGCCACCAGGCCCTCTAGCCGCTCCCAGCGCGCCATCTGAGCAGCGCCGAGATCGCCCCAAAGTCCACGCCCGATCTGCACGAGCGCGAAAAGCTCCACGACGAGGAACGTCCAGAAGAACCCCCAGAGGCCGCGCCAGGCGGCCCACATCGGCCCCAGCACCGCAGCCATCGTGTTCCAGGATCCGGAAAATCCGGTCTTGCCCTGAATGCGGGCAAACTCCGCAATGTAATACTCTTCGTTCTCTTTGACGAAGTCGCCGACGGATGCATCAAGCGATTTCGGTCCGAGTTCCAGGCCGGTGTCTGTCATGCCTTGCCTCCCTGGATGCCCTTCAACAGGGTTGATTTGTTGACCACGCCTACATCTTTGCCATCATCATCCTGGATGACGATCGGATGCTCGCTCGTTGTGGCAATGTCGATCAGATGATCGAGGTCCGTGTCGTGCGACGTGCGCGGTGACTTCTGCAGATTCTCACCCCGCGCCGGCTTGTACTTCGCGATCTTCTCCATGATCGAATGAGCGAAGACCAGCTTGAGCTTGGAGATGCCTTCGACGAAGTCCTTGACGTAGTCGTCGGCCGGGTTCGTGACGATGTCCTCGGGCGT
>CAJHYS010000397.1_pt1 | contig 13776 bp, 11 predicted proteins | sample 9198801 | NCBI WGS metagenome assembly CAJHYS01 (sample SAMEA7708368, study PRJEB35096) | sediment metagenome | biome: marine neritic benthic zone biome [ENVO:01000025]; feature: sediment [ENVO:00002007]; material: shallow marine sediment [ENVO:03000034] sea grass bed [ENVO_01000059] ...
ATGGCCAACCGTGCCAATGTTGCAGTGCGGTTTATTTCGTTCAAACTTCTCTTTGGCCATCTCTAACCGGTCCTTGTTTTCGTCACGTCTCGTTTTTTAACTGTCAACTCTCAAAGCCCGCGGGGCTGTCGCCGGGGCGTTTGCACCTCAAAATTCTTGCGGCCGAAGGGCAGTCTGGAGCGGGTGAAGGGAATCGAACCCTCGTCGTAAGCTTGGAAGGCTTCTGCTCTGCCACTGAGCTACACCCGCCCGAAACACTTCAAATCCGCAGCATATGCATCCTCGCTATCGGAACATCTCCAATCGCTTCAGCGCCGCTCCGGCATCACATTCGCTCAATTCAACCAATCAAACCAAGAAGTTGACCGATGGTGGAGGAGGTTGGATTCGAACCAACGTAGGCATAGCCAACGGGTTTACAGCCCGTCCCCTTTAACCACTCGGGCACTCCTCCTGATCAGCAATCTCAATTAATATACTGGTATGTTGCGCGCACGACGTTTGGCCCGGACACGTAGCCCAAGCTATATCCGCGGCTTTATGATAAGCAATCTGTTCTATGTCAACCGTAAATCTATGTATCAGCGTGAAAAAATAGCGGCGCCGGAATTCTTGTTGGATAACTCTCGCCGTCATATAAGCCTTGATATGACGAGAAACAAGACAGCACACAAATCACGCCCACAAGGGCCCCGCACCAAAAGCGGGCCGCGCAGCAAGCCGCCACGCCGCGGCCGCAGGAGCGAAGGCGGGCAGGATACCAAGTGGCTCTACGGCCAGCACACGGTTCTGGAAGCGCTGAAGAACCCGGCCCGGCGCTGCCGCCGCCTGCTGCTCACCGAGAATGCCGCGCGCCGGTTTGAAGCTGTGCTGGGGGCGGCAGACGTGGCGCGTGAAATCGTCACCAGCGGGCAGATCTCCCGCTTGACGGGCCCCGAAGCAGTGCATCAAGGCCTGTTGCTGGACGCGGCCCCCCTGCCCGCTCCAGACCTGCAATCGGTGCTGGAGCGCGCCGGCCCGGTCGTGGTGCTCGATCAGATCACGGATCCGCACAATGTGGGCGCGGTGGTGCGCTCAGCTTGCGCCTTTGCCGCCGCCGGACTGGTGATGACCGCCCGGCACAGCCCGAGCGCCTCTGCGGTGCTGGCAAAGTCTGCCTCAGGCGGGCTTGAACATGTGCCGCTGGTCAAGGTGACCAACCTGTCCAAGGCCATCGAGACGCTTTCGGCCAATGGTGTGGTGTGCATCGGGCTCGACAGTACGGCCGAGGAAAGCCTGGAGGCGTGCGTTCAGGACCAACGGCGGGTCGCGCTTGTGCTCGGGGCGGAAGGCAAGGGCCTGCGCCAGAAGACCATGCAGACCTGCGACAAGCTCGCCACCGTCCCCATGCCGGGCGCCATACAGAGCCTGAATGTGTCCAACGCCGCCGCCCTTGCCTTGTACATCGCAGACCGCCGCGGCTGACGCAGCGCAAAAAAATGGCCGGTCCAAAGACCGGCCACGCCCGTGGAGGCTTTGGGCGTTCAAGTGTTTTCAGTAACGGCTTTTCTTATGAGCGGCGTGCCCGCAGTGTGTGCAGGCGCGGCGGTGCCTGTGTGTGCGGTAACGTCCTCTCACCGTTTTGCGCCGGACGGATGATTTCGATCCGAACAGCGGGATCTTTTTGTGAATGCGGCGGCGCTTGACCACGTAGACCTGGACGGGCTGCTGCGCGCTGTAATGATAGCTCGGCGCAGGGTGATAGGCCGGCAGAACCGGCTGATATCTGTAGGACCCGTGCCCGCGTGTCTTGTGGCGCTGCCGCTTGTGGTGATGTTTGCGGCGGTACGTGCGCTTGTGCGCCCGATAGTGCCCATGCCGGCGGGCCCGCCTCGGTTTATGCCGTGCCGCCCGCTTGACCGGGCGATAGACCAAAACCCCATGACCGTCATAGTCGGTGTGAACGGTCTCCTGGGTGGTCATCACCGGCCCTTCATAGCGATAAGGGGCAGGCGCGGAGCGATAGCTTGGCCTGGTGTGGTAGTCGCGGCGCCTGACGATCTTGGCTCTTCGGACAACCTTTTTCTTGTAAACCACCTGAGGCTCGTAGATCACCTTCCGGGCGTAGACCAGTTGGGGCTCGTAGACCACCACGCGCTGGCTTGGCGTGTACTCATAACGCGAGGCGATGGCCCGCTGCTTGTAGTGCACCCTGACCTTGCGGCGCGAGGCATGGTAGTGCCCGCCGCCCTTGCGCACTTTGAATTGCTTGTTGCGGCACCAGAACTGGTAAGACCCTTCCTTGCAGTCATGGATCAGAGATCCGACCCGTCCGCTGCCCTCACCGCCGCCATTGCCGCCATGGCCGCCACCACCGTGGCCGCCACCGCCATGGCCGCCGGAGCCCCAGGCAAATGCGCTAGGGGATGCCGCGGGAAGCGCGACGAGCGCTGCGCCCAGGAGCGCGGGCATGAGAATGTGTTTTGCTGTGGTCCGCATATGGCCACCTCCAGACTGACACGCGTTGCCGCGCTGCGCTGCCACATGTCGGTGTGTTTCAATGTGGTTCAGCGGTGTTTGGGTCTGGTTCCTTCCCTGCAGCGAGCATGCCAGCTGGTGGGGTGCGGAGAAAATCCGGTTGAAGAAGCACTGGGAGTGGGCTATGAGCCGCTCATTCTGCGTACTGCGTGCCGGCTTAGCTCAGTTGGTAGAGCGGCTGATTTGTAATCAGTAGGTCGCGGGTTCGACTCCTGCAGCCGGCACCAATTCTTTCAAAGACTTAGAATAGTTGGGCGGTAACGGGAGATTTCACATCCGCTGTCGGATCTAGAAACCAAAATGCATGCTATTGGCGCCGTCTTAATCGTCTGAGATTCTGCTTTGCAAGTTTGTGACCCTGACGCGCGGCGAGACGGTAGTACTTTTTTGCCGTCCTAATGCTGCGCCGGACGCCAAATCCGTTCTCATACATCCATCCCAGGTTGTTCTGCCCAGTCGGGTCACTCTGTGCGGCAGATTTTCGATAATACGCGATCGCCTGCTTGTAGCTCTTTCTGACGCCTCGACCCTTTGCATAGAAGTATCCAAGGTTAGCCTGGGCCTTCCTGTAACCCTGGTCGGCAGCCTTGCGATACCATTTGGCAGCTTCAGAATAGCTTTTTGCAACGCCCAAACCCGACGCGTAGAAAACGCCAAGGTTGTTCTGCCCTACCGAATCACCCTGGTTCGCAGCCTCGCGCGTCCATTTGAGCGCTTGGGCATAGTCCTTCTTGAGCCCTCCCCAGCCCATCCGGTACATCCAACCCACATTGCTCTTGGCCAACGCATGATCTTGCTTGGCGGCCTTGCGAAACCACTCCAGAGCCGTGCGGCGACTTTTTGCAACGCCTCTGCCTTCCAAGTACATCATGCCCAGATTGTTCTGTGCGATCGGATAACCCTGGTTCGCTGACAACCGATAGAGCCTGACGGCCTCTTTGAGGCTCTTTTTCACGCCAAGCCCCAGAGAGTACATTCGGCCAAGATTGTTCTGGCCCATCTTGTTTTCTTTAGCCGTGCTCTTGCGGTACCAGCTCAACGCCGCATCCAGGTTCTGCTCCACCGCAACGCCGTTCTGGTACATCCACCCAAGATTGGCGAATGCCCATGCGTTGCCCAGTGCGGCCGATTTGCGGTAGAGCTCCAGGGCCTTCTTGGTGTCCGGTTTGACCCCGCGGCCTTTTAGATAGAGGCTGGCGAGATTGTTGGTCGCTTGCGCATTTTCCTGCTCAAGTCCGCGCTCATACCAATACGCGGCCTTGGCAAGATTTTTCGAAACCCCCTCGCCCGTTTCATAGGCCCATCCTCGCTGCAGGGGCGTAACAAGGCCCTTCGGCAAATCTGATATGTCCTCAACGGCGCCCGGCACCGCATCTGCCGGCAGGGCCGGTTTCAGCTCTTGATCCTGCTTGGCGTCCAGCCCTTCGAGCGATGGCGAAGATGGGAGCGCGGAAAGCGTCACCTCTCCGATTATTTGGTCATAGTAGGCCGGCTCCTGAAGATGGCCGACCGTTTTCGCCAATGCGCTGACCTCTTTTTGAAGTCGCTTCGCCAGATCAACCTGGGTCAGGCCGGGCGTTGCGAGGAGGAGGAGAAACTTGCGCGTAAAGACAGAGTTTGGATCCTCGTCTGATTGGGACAGACGGTCCAGCGCCGACTGCCCAAGCCCGGCGGAAAACAAGATGAAGACCCCGCTTGGCGCATGGGTGCGCGCAAGTCCACGCGTGGTGCCAATGTTCCGGGTCCCTTGAATGGAAAAGGGATTGTCGCGACATGCATCAAGCACAATGAATGTTGTCCGGGCACCTTTGTTGCGGATCCGTTGCACCACCGAACTGGCCGCATGCGCTTCGTCTTGAACCAAGCCGGTTTCTCCGGAGCGAACCTGCGGCATGTCGCTTGGGATCAGGTAATTCTCGCCCCCGATCGAAACCCCGTGACCTGCAAAAAAGAAAAATGCATCGTCGCCGGGCGCGATTTCAGCCTCGAATTCTGACATTTTTCGGTTGGTCGCCCGCCTGGAGAGATTGATGCCGGCGAACACCTTGTATCCCATGCCTTCTAGGGTGCTGGCGACGGCGCGGGCATCATTGGCAGCTTTTGAGAGTTTCGGGAGGTTTTCATAGCTGTCGTTGCCGATAACCAGGGCAACGCGCTTTTCGGCGCTCGCGGCCCCAGCCCCGGCCAACAGCGTCAGCAAGGCAACGAGAACGATATGGAGCGCGCTTTTCACCGACTGTCACCTCGGTTCTTCGGATTGAGAAAGAATAGCGCAGATCTATGTATTGGGGAAGTGAGCCAGGTCACACGTAAGGTATACACCTAGTTAACGGACAGGTTTTCGCTAGAAATCTGAAACAACGCTCATCACTCTATCAGCTCAACACCGGACAAACCCACAATAGCGGCTTTGAGCGGTTGAGCCACAGCCCAAACGGGGCGAGGCCTTGCGCAAATCACAGCACCAGCCTCCCGATGTGTCCCTGCCGCACACCACGCGGCACCGATCTTGCACATTTCAACTTCTCCACAACCGGCGGTTAGCGCACCCCCGGCAGGGGGTTGTGATCGGCAGATGTGACAGGATATGATCTGAGCCCATGAAGACCAAAGACGTGAGGCAAGCTTTCAGCGCGCTGCGCGCCCGGACCGGGCTGTCGAGCGAGGCATTTGCCGACCTCCTCGGCTTGCCGCCAGGCGCCGGTTTGGCAGACTATGAGTACCCTCACGGCACGTACGGGCATGCCCACCTGCCCGAAGACCTGATTGAACGCATGCTTGAAAATCTTGCCGGAGAGGGGCATCCGGCCATCACGCGCGGCGAGATCCTGCAACTGTCTCTTGTCGAAGAGGCACCGGAAGAAGACCTGGTCGCCCAGTTGATCTGCCCTTCCCTTCTGGCCGACATCCTGGTGGCATTCGACGCGGCGGTTGAACAAAATCACCGGCTGACGCAAGCGTCCGGCGTGGATGCGAAGGCGCGGCACACGTCAATACTCTTCAAGCAGCTGACCACCTGTGCGATCACCAGCGCTGAGGTGGAGGCCATAGTGGACTGCGAAGCAGCCGGGGCAAACGGCCGAACCGGGCGCGCCGGCGCAGTGGACACCATGCCCCAGGCACAACGGGATACCATTCTGGAAGAGCTGATAGCGCGGGCCCTGCTTGTGGAACTGATCGAGGCCAAGGTTGAGGCAAGCGACACCGTGGCCTTTCTGGGGCATCTGCTGAGAACCGGACATGAGGGCCGCTGCCTGAGGCAACAGAGCAGCGCTGAACTCAACGCGATATTCGATCAGGTCACAGCGATCGTGGACGCCCACAAAGACCCCTATTTCGAAGAAGCCGAAAATGTGGTCCTGCTGAGGGACTTCCGCAAATGACGCACCTGGACAACAGTAAAATGGCCCTGCGGCTATCGTTCAACGGGGACATTGATGACATGTTTGCGGCGGCGAACAGCTGCTTTGTTGAGAAGGGCCCTGAGATCGGTCCGTTCCTCGATCTGGAGTTCTCCTCATCGGTCCAGGTGATGCGGGACAATGGCCTTAACGTCCCAACCTTCATCTATGCCGGGCCGGAAAGCATGACCGCGAAGTTTTTCGGCGCAGAGTTCGCACGCACCTGCGCCGGCCAGCCCGGCGTGCCCGACCGCAAGTTCGCCCTCAGCCTGTGCGACAGCTACAAGGAGATCTCCTGGGAGCGGCGCAAACCCATCTTGGAACGGCTGACCGGCAAGATGGGCCGGCAGACCGTTCAGTTCGAGCGTGGCCTTTGGCCGGTGGTCTCAGGCAACGACACCCCGGCGGTTGTGTGTTTCATCAAGCCGCTGCGAGTTTTTCAAGAGATTCCCCGGCCTGCCACTGAAGGTCCTCTCGGGCCATCCACATGATGTAACGGGGCTTTTGAAAGTCCGGCTGCTTTTCCCAGCCATGGCAATAAAGCTGGCTGTGCACAAACCCGAGCCGCGCGCCGTAGCCGGCCCTCACCAGGTCTTCGGCCATGAGCCCGTATATCATCTCAGGATCGTGCTTTAAGAACGTGTAGGCCTGCAGCACCCGGCCGAACACCGGGGCCAGCCGTTGCTTACGGTATTCACGCTTGATCCACATGTCGCCGGTATAGGCCACGCGCCCGGAGAAGCGCTCCAGCACCGGGTGCGCCTCAATGGCCACGCCGCCATGAATGCGCTGCAGCCGGCGCTTCAGGGCCACAGCCAGGCTCACGCCGCGCAGGTCCTCAAACCGCACGGCCTGGTTGGCAATATGTTTGCCGCGCCGGTCCTCGCACAGGAACCACACCGCTTCTTGTTCAAGCGTGTCAATGTAGTCGATATCGAAGTGCTCAGAGATCTTGCCGCGCGCCTCCAGCATGATGCGCTTATAGTCTTCAAAATCGTTGCTGAGTTTAATGCGGGCCACGCCCATTTCTTTCAGGATGGCTTCCCCATCCATCATAAAACGCGCAACATCCCAATCCGCTTGAGGGTTCATCGCAATCCCCGCTCGCAAAAAATCCGCCCGGCATTTCGGCATTACCACCACGCGGGGTGATTTGATAAGGCCGAAACTCAAGATTGTTTCGCACACGGAGAAGATCAGCGGACAGCAGGTCCGACAGCGAAACCTAAAGCGACACGGACGTCGCCCTGCCGCTTTCTTCTGCCAGCCTGGCTGCCGCTGAGGCCACCGCGAGATCTTGCAGCCCGACCCCGGTGCCGTCGAACAGGGTGATCTCGCCGGCCGACGTGCGGCCCGGATGGGCCCCGTTGATGACGGCGCCGATCGGCGTGATGTCGGCTTCACAGATCAAACCGGAATTTGCAGCATGCTGCGCTTCACCGATGCTCACCGATTGAGCGATCTCGTCGGTAAAGAGCGTCGCTCCTGCCACCAAGGCCGGGTCCACTTCCTGCTTGCCGGCCGTGTCGGTGCCCATGCAGGCCAGATGGGTGCCTGGCCTGATCCAGTCCTTCATCAATAAAGGCTCATGGGCCGATGTGATGGTGATGATAACGTCGGCCTCGGCGCCCAACTGCTCGCGCCCCACCGCCTCGAACGGCAGGCCCAACTCTGCAGCGACCGCACCCAGCTTGGGCAGCATTTCAGCATGCAGGTTCCAGGCAACCACCTTCTCAAAATCGCGTTGTTCAGTTGCGGCGCGAAGCTGGAATGCGGCCTGATGGCCGGCGCCCACCATGCCAAGCACCTTGGCGTCCTGGCGGGCCAGGTGGGCAATGGAGATGGAGCTCGCCGCCGCCGTGCGCACGGCCGTGAGATAGTTGCCGCCCACAAGCGCGCCGATCTGGCCCGTGTCCGGGTCGAACAGAAACACCGTGGATTGATGGTTGGTGATGCCCTTGGCGGCATTGCCCGGCCAGTAGCCGCCCGACTTGAGGCCGAGGGCAAGGCCCGCCCGATCAAAGCCGGACTTGAAGCCATAGAGCGCGTCGGCATGGCCGATCGCCTCGCGGATGACAGGGAAATTGTAGGCATCGCCCTTGGCCATGGCGGCAAACACCGCCTCCACAGCCTGGAACGCATCGGCGCGCCCCACAACCTCCCGGCACACCTCTTCTGAGACGATCAGCATTTTGAGTTCTCCTTAATGTGCTGAAAGATTGGATTGAAACTCATGGCTGCCGTCCTCGGGCTTGACCCGAGGACCCAGGGCCGCAAACCCCAAACCCTGCCGCATGGGCCCTCGGGTCAGGCCCGAGGGCGACATCGGACGATGTGTTCAGTAGGCCATGCCGCGGGCCGTGACCGGCCACAGGCATTCCACCTTGCCGCCGCGCACGCCCACATACCAGTCGTAGACATTGCATGTCGGATCGCAGTGGCCGGGCACCAGCTTCAGCTTGTCATTGAGCTTCAGGGCGTTGTTCGGATCGGAGATGACGCCGTGCTCGTCGGAGCATTTGATGTATTCCACATCATCGCGCCCGAAGATCACCGGCAGGCCGCTGTCGACGCTCTGGGCTTTCAGGCCGGCGTCGCAGATCGCCTTGTCCGCCTTGGTGTGGGACATGACGGAAGTCCAGATGAAGAGGCTGTTCTGGAACTCCGAAATCTCCTTGCCGCCCTCATCCAGCACGCGCTGATAGTCGGCATCCATGAAGATGTAGGAGCCGCATTGCATCTCGTTGTAGACGCCTGAGGTGCCTTCGAAGTAATAGCTGCCGGTTCCGGCCCCGCCGACAATGTCGCACTCCAGGCCCTCGGCCTTGAGCATCTCGACCGTTTCGGCGACTTGGGCAACGGCGGTCTCGATCTTGCCTTTACGCTCCTCAAAATCATGCACATGCTGGGCCGCGCCCTGATAGGCCTGGATCCCGGAAAAAGCGAGGCCGTCAGCAGCCGCGATCTTCCTGGCGATGTCCACAACGGGCTGGCCCCACACAACCCCGCAGCGCCCTGCCCCGCAATCGATCTCCACCAGGCACTCGATGGTGACCTGATGGCGCACCGCGGCGGCGGAAAGGTCATCCACATTGCCCAGATCATCCACGCACACCAGAACCCGTGCGGTCTTGGCCATCATGGCCAGGCGATCGATCTTTTTCGGATCAACCACCTGGTTCGACACCAGCACGTCCTTCACCCCGCCGGCCACCAGCGCTTCGGCTTCGGAGACCTTCTGGCAGCACACCCCGCAGGCGCCGCCATGGGCGATCTGATAGAGCGCAATGTCGGCGGACTTGTGGGTCTTGGCATGGGCCCGGTGGCGGATGCCCTGGGCCTTGATGTAGTCGCCCATCAGCTTCACGTTGCTCTCAAAGGCATCCAGATCGACGATCAGGGCCGGCGTGGAGACCTCCTCCAGCGCCATGCCCACGGCGGCGGGAACATTGAGGCCGACAACCGGTTCGGTGATATTGGCAATCGCATTCATTTTTCGAGTTCTCCGTTGGGATTGGGGTTACATCCAGGGAAGCTTTTTCAGGTCCACATTGCCGCCGGTGAGGATGACGCCCACGCGCTTTCCGGCAAACATCTGCTTGTTCTTCAAAATGGTGGCGAGCGGCACAGCGGAGCTCGGCTCGATGACGATCTTCATGCGCTGCCATGTCAGATACATGGCCTCGATGATCTCTTGTTCGCTGGCCAGCAGCACATCGTCAACATAGGTCGACACGAAGTGCCAGGTGCGCGGGCGCAGGCTCACCTTCAGCCCGTCCGCGACGGTTTGCGGGGCATCGTCTTCAATCATGGTGCCGGCATGGAACGAGCGATAAACATCGTCAGCCTGCTCGGGCTCTGCGGCGATGACCTTCGTTGCCGGCGAGAGCGCCGCCATGGTGATGCAAGTGCCCGAGATCATGCCGCCGCCGCCAATCGGCGCCACGATGGCATCCAGTGGGCCGACCTCATCATGCAGTTCGCGCGAGCAGGTGCCCTGCCCGGCGATGACACGGTGATCGTTGTAGGGGTGCACAAAATCGGCGCCGGTTTCAGCCACAAGCTCTTCGAGCATCTTCTCGCGCGCCGCCGTGGAGGGCTCGCATTCCAGCACCTCGCCGCCATAGCCGCGCACGGCCGCCTTCTTGGCTTCCGGCGCCGTGTTGGGCATGACTACGGTGGCCTTGATGCCGCGCCGGCCGGCCGCATAGCTGAGCGATTGGCCATGGTTTCCGGACGAGTGCGTGGCCACGCCCCGGGCGGCCGCCTCATCGGACAGGCCGAACACCGCGTTCGAGGCACCGCGCGCCTTGAAGGCGCCGGCCTTTTGGAAGTTCTCACATTTGAAGAACAGCTCCGCGCCGCTCAACGCGTTGAAGAAGCTGGAGGTGAGCACCGGCGTGCGGTGCACATAGGGCTTGATGCGCTCGTGCGCTGCCTTCACGTCCTCGAATGTGGGGATGTAGAGGTCAAGTGTTCCGTTCATTTCGGTCACGCCGCCTTCGCCAAGGTGAGTTCTCTGGTGCTGCGGTAGTAATCTTGCGCCGCAGCCACGCCCGATCCAAGCCTGATGGGATAGTTGAGGTCGGCCATGGCCATTTCGATGGTGGCAATGCCGGAGAGCGCCATCACATCGGTGAGCGACCCCAGGTGGCCGAAGCGGAAGGCCTTGCCGGCCATATCGCCAAGCCCGATGCCGAAGGAGACGCCATAGGCATCATAGGCATGGTTGGTCAGCACGTCGCTGTCGAAGCCGTCTGGAACATAGATGGCGCTGACCGTGTCTGAATAAAGCTCCGGCGAGTTGGCGCAAAGCTCAAAGCCCCAGGCCTGAACGGCGGCGCGGACCCCTTCTGCAATCCGGTGGTGGCGGGCAAAGACATTTTCCAGACCTTCGCCCAGCAGCATGTCCAGGCTCTCGCGCAAACCGCTTATCAGTTGCACCGGCGGGGTGTAGGGGAAACCGCCCTTGGCGTTGGCGCCGCCCATGTCGGCGAAGTCAAAGAAGCAGCGGGTGCATTTTGCCGTTTCGGTTGCTTGCAGCGCTTTCGGGCTGACGCCGACAATGGCCATGCCGGTGGCCAGCATGAAGCCCTTCTGAGAGCCGGAGACAGCAAGGTCCACGCCCCACTCGTCCATGCGAAAATCCATGGAGGCGAGCGAGCTGACGCAATCCACATAGAGCATGGCCGGATGAGCGCTGGCATCCATCGCCTTGCGCACCGCGCCAATGTCGCTGACAACCCCGGTGGCGGTCTCGTTGTGGGTGACCAGAACCGCCTTGATCTGATGGCCGGTGTCGGCGGTCAGGCGTTCTTCAAAGCGGTCGGCGGGGGCGCCTGAGCCCCACGGGCACTCGATGATCTCCACGTCCAGCTCGTGGCGCTGGCACATGTCGATCCAGCGGTGGGAGAACATGCCGTAGCGGGCCACCAGAACCTTATCGCCGGGCGAGAGCGTGTTGGTGATCGCGGCCTCCCAGCCGCCCGTGCCGCTCGCGGGGAAAGTGATGACGGTGCCCGATTTGGTTTTGAAGACTTTCTTCAGATCGTCCAGCACCGGGGCCAGAAGCTTGACGAAATCAGGCGCCCGGTGGTCGACAGTCTGCATGTTCATGGCCGACAGCAGGCGGGCCGGGATGTTGGTGGGGCCGGGAATGAACACAGGGTTCTGATCGGTCATGGAAAGGGCCTCCTTTGGGCGACAATTTCCCTGACCCTACCTGGACACTATGAAAGGTGCAATTTTTTCGAAAAAATATTTCATTTTTCGGAAAAATATGTAATATACTGTTATATATAGATTTTTAATTTTCCAATTTTTATATCTATACATTTTTTGAAAATTTTTTCCACCGGCAACAGCACAGGAAACACCAAAAGTGGCTACAGAGATCGAGTATAAGAAGACCCGGGGCCGGCCCCGGTCCGCGCCGGGCGAAAAGCCGGCCACCATGGTTCAGGCCCTGGACCGGGGCCTGACCCTTCTGCACACCCTGGCCCAGACCGATCAGGCAACGCTGACGGAGCTTTCCATGCAGACCGGCATGGTGCCCTCCACCCTCCACCGCTTGCTGGTGACCCTGCAGCATCACGGGATGGTGGACCTGGACGAGGCCACCCAGCACTGGGCCATCGGTGTTGAGGCTTTCCGCGTCGGCTCATCGTTCGTGCGCCGCACCAAGGTGGCCGAGGCCGGGCGGCCCGTCATGCGTGACCTGATGGAGGCCACCGGCGAGACCGCCAACATGGCCATTGCCGATGATGGGGATGTGGTGTTCATCTCCCAGGTGGAGACCCATGAGACCGTGCGCGCCTTCTTCTGGCCGGGCACAAGGGGGGCGATCCACGCCTCGGGCATCGGCAAGGCGCTGCTGGCCGAACTCACACCGGAGGAGGTCAAGCGCATCCTCCAGAAGAAGGGCCTGCCGGAGTTCACGCCGAAGACGATCACGGTGCCCGAGAGGCTCTTCGTAGACCTGGAAGAAGCTCGCTCGAGGGGCTGGTCGGTGGATGATGAGGAGCGCAATCTGGGCATGCGCTGCCTGGCCTCGCCGATCTTCAATCAGTTCTCCGAGGCCATTGCGGGCGTGTCCGTCTCCGGTCCCTCAGTGCGCATGACCCCGGCCCGGGACGACGAGATCGGCGCCATGGTGAAGCAGGCGGCCGATGCGATCACCCGGGCCATCGGCGGGCGCTTGCCGGAGCGCGGGTGAGGAAAAAGGGAAAACTGCGAAACGAACCCATTTGCCTGTAGGATGCTGATTTTATTTGAAAAAATTTTTGTGCAGCGCAGCAGTTCTGCGATAAGCTCCCCTACCCCGCGCCCTTGCGAAAGCAGGGATGCGGGTCATACGAGACATGGTCAGCGCAGCCCCGCAGGCTCACCGGCCACATAGGTCTCGGCCACCGCGCGGTCGTCGCCCAAGGTCTGCAGCACGAAAAGTTCCTCGCTGAGGCTGGTCACCGTCTCCATCCGCAGGGCCATGGCGCTGGTGGCCCGGCTGTCGAGCACAACAATGTCGGCCTCGGTGCCGGCATCCAGGCTGCCGACCCTGTCCTCAAGCGAGAGGCAGCGGGCGTTGCCCAGCGTGATCCAGTAGAACGCCTTCAGGGGGTGCATGCGCTGGCGCTGGAGTTGCAGGATCTTGTAGCCCTCATCGAGGGTACGCAGCATGGAATAGTTGGTGCCGCCGCCGACGTCCGTGGCAATGGCCCGGCGGATGCTCTGAGCCTTCAGGCCGGCCTCGTCAAAAAGCCCGCTGCCGAGGAACAGGTTCGATGTGGGACAGAACACCGCCACAGATCCCGTCTCCGCCATGGCCGAGCGCTCGCGCTCTTTCAAGTGGATGCAATGGCCGAAGAGGCTCTTTGGCCCCAAAAGGCCGTAATGCTCATAGACGTCCAGATAGTCGCGTGCCTTCGGATAGAGCTCGGCGGTCAGGGCGATCTCGTCATGGTTCTCCGACAGATGGGTTTGCACGTGGCAATCAGGATGCTCAGCGGCAAGCGCCCCCGCCATCTCCATCTGCTCAGGCGTCGAGGTGATGGCAAAGCGCGGCGTCACCGCATAGAGCCCCCTGCCCCTCCCGTGCCAGGTCTCGATCAGCGCCTTGCTGTCGTCGTAGCCAGATTGCGGTGTGTCGCAGACGCCCTCAGGCGCGTTGCGGTCCATCATCACCTTGCCGCCGATCATCCTGAGATTGCGCTTCTCAGCCTCCCCGAAGAAAGCCTCCGCGGACGCCTTGTGCACCGAGCAATAGGCCGCCGCCGTGGTGGTGCCGTGGCGCAAGAGCTCGTCGTAAAAGGCGGACGCGATCTGGGCGGAATGTGCTGGGTCGGAGAACTTTGCCTCTTCG
>CAJHYS010000322.1_pt1 | contig 13671 bp, 11 predicted proteins | sample 9198801 | NCBI WGS metagenome assembly CAJHYS01 (sample SAMEA7708368, study PRJEB35096) | sediment metagenome | biome: marine neritic benthic zone biome [ENVO:01000025]; feature: sediment [ENVO:00002007]; material: shallow marine sediment [ENVO:03000034] sea grass bed [ENVO_01000059] ...
ATTTAAAGGCACCGCACTGGCGCCCGCCTCGGCATCTTACAAGGGCCGCGTTATTTCATATACCCTTGCTTGCACACCCATGGCCTTCGAGAGGCACGGCCAACGGCCCTGCATCGGGCTCCGGAACCGCGTTTGAACCGGATAAGACCCGGGCGCCTGGTTAGGGCGAGACCAGCACTCACCATATGCTCCGGCCGCTTGGCATCAGCTCGGGCGCCCGGTTGGTATAAGACCAGGTCCGATCAAGGCTCTGATCTGGGGCCGGGCGGCCCAAACTGAACGGCTGATCCTCGGAGCTTTGGCTCATGCCAAACCCATTTCAGGTGCCGCACCTTTGCCTCTCCCGGATAGGTCATGACCAGGATACCCATGGTGGCAAAAGCTGAATTATGCAAGCACAGGGGGTGGGATGTGTCAAGAACAAAAAGAGAACAAAGCGGTTTTTCTCCGAACAGTTTAGCCACGCCGGTGATCTGGGCCATTAGTCATCAAGCGTCAGCCACCTTGCATGGCGGCCTTAATGCGCTATAATGAACGTTGTTCAATTAATATGACTGACTCGCGCCAACCGAACGGATTTGAGAGATGATGAATGAGTATTCTGGACGAACCCTGCTGTTCGTCGTCAGCTCAGTTGTATATTGGCTGTATGTATCTCTTGGGTTTGCCCTATTTTCGATTCTTGATCATCAACCTCTCGGGGACTTCCTCATCTCGGCTCAGATCACATTGCCGATTACTCTGTTCTCCCTTTTGTCGATCTCGATTTTGAGCAGGTTTCTTGAGTTTGCGCGTATCGAGACGTTCGCATACTTTGCGAAGTTCGCCCTGATTGGCGCCGTTGGACCGGTCGCTTTCACGCTGATACTTGATGCCAATGAGGCCTATTTCACCGGAGTTGGCATAAGCTGGTCAGTCCAATTGACCAGCTTCGTTCTGGGAGCGCTCAACGGTTTACTGTCCGGCTATGTCTCGCGATGCAAATCCGAACGAGAAACCCAAAATACACTCTTTCCAAAGCGCCTCCAGACTATCGGGGGAAGTGTTGTTGTCATGCTTGCGCTGGTGTCGGTGTATTACTTTGGTTGGGAGAAATTCGCGCCTGGCACTTGTGTTCAAAGAAGCGAGAAGGACGATGTCTGGTTCGTGCTTGAACACCGGATGGGAACCTATCAACTGAGGAAGTGGCTCGGCGGTGCCTATAACTTCCGAAAACTGGATCCAGATGAGCCTCACTGGGGTGCGCCCATATCCATGGGCCGTAATCACGTTGAAAGGACCCATCCCGGCTATGGCGCATTAGAATGCCCGAAGCCAGTACCTGGCCACAACGGAAGATGAGCAAACGGAGGCTCGGTGCTTTGCCGGGCCCCAACCGTCATGCCTCTGCAGGCACGCCGGAAGAATCAAATACCTTCCGCTTTCGCCGGAGCGCGGGATCATAGGCATGTTGGCGGGAGGAGCCGGAGGATTTGGCTTGCTCTCAAACCTGAAACGGCGTGCGCACCGGCACGATCTTCACATCGCCATAGCCGTTGAACCGGGTGCTGGTGGCCGTGGAGTAGGCGCCCATGGTGGCGAACTCCAGGTAGTCGCCCTCGCGGATGTCCGAGGGCAGGTCGTACTCGCCCGGCAAGCGATCCAGCGGATCGCAGGTGGGCCCGTAGATCTGGAACGAGGACGGCGGCAGGCATTCGGTGCCGTTGCGCAAAAGGCGCACGGCAGGCCTGAGGCTGGTTTGGGAGAATTCCATCAGCGTGCCGTAAATGCCGTCCTGCAGGAAGACCTCGCCCGCCTCGGGCCGCACATGCTTGACCGCCACCAGCAGCGACATGCACGAGCCCACAAGCGCACGGCCCGGCTCGCACATGAGCGGGGGCATCCTGGTCTTGAAGTGCAGCTTGGCCGCGCTCTGGATCGTCTCAAAATAGGTCTCCAGAACCGGCAGATCGTTCTTTGCATAGGCCGCCGGAAAGCCGCCGCCCACATTCAGGCTGGCAAGCTCAACGCCGGCGGCGAGCGAAATTTTCGCTGCGGCGGCAATGTGCTGGCTGTAAGCCTCCGGGTTGAAGCATTGCGAGCCCGGGTGGAAGGTGAGGGCGGTGGCAAAGCCGGCATCATGGGCGGCCCTTAAAAGCGTTACCGCGTCGATCTGCGAGGCGCCGAACTTGCTGGAAAAATCATGCACCGCCTGGCTGCCTTCAAGCCGGAAACGGACCACCAGGGTGGTGTCTTCAGGGCTGCAGATCTCGCGCAGCTTGGTGAACTCGCCTGCGTCATCAAAAGCAAACTGGCGCACGCCGTAGCGCCGGTAGGCGGTTTCGATCTCCTGGCGCGATTTGACCGGGTTGTGATAGTGGAACACCGCATCGGCATGTTCGGCCCGCACGATCGCCATCTCTTCCAGCGAAGCGACGTCGAACACCTTGACGCCCGCCTCAACCAGAGTGGCCAGCACGTGCGCACTGTCATTGGCCTTCACCGCATAGCTCACCTCGCCCGGAAAGCCGGCGATGAAGCGTTCGGCCTGCGCGCCCAGCACGTCCTGGCTGAAACATAGGACCGGATGATGGGGCCGGTGGGCGCAGAGCACGTCGACGGTGGTCTCATAGCCGGAGAACTTGACCGGTGCGGGGGCCGCGACCGGCGCATCGGCGGCGGGGTTCGGCGCTTTGGCGCTGCAGGTGCGTGCGCCATTGGCGGCGCGCTCGTTCACATCCAAAAACATGGGGCCTGTCCTCAACATCATATCTGCCCGGAATGTGCAGGGTCCCAATAACGGTCAACAGCCGTAAATCCGGGGAATTATGGGGCAGATGCCGTTGAAATAACGTAAATCCCGTCATAATGTCCGCCCCGATGACGATTCCACGGGACCTGCGCGCATGATTCTGTCCGACAGTGATGCAAAGCTGATCAATCTTCTCAAAGTAGACGCCCGCGCCTCGGTGTCTGAGTTGGCGCGCAAATTGGGCGTGTCGCGCACCACCGCTCAGGACCGGCTGACCCGCCTGGAAGAGCGCGGCATCATCGCCGGCTACACCGTGCGCCTGGGGGCAGGGGCAAGCGATAAGCCGGTGAGCGCTTATGTTATGATCGTCTTCGAGCCGCGCCAGGCCGCCTCCATTGTCAAAACCCTGAAAACCTTTTCGGCTAACGAGACCCTGCAGTCGGTGAGCGGCAAGATTGACTTGATGGCGCAGGTTAGCGTGGACACACCGGAAGCTCTGGATACCCTGTTGGACAAGATCGGGGCCATTGACGGAGTTGTGAGCACGGAATCGGCCCTTGTTCTGTCCACAAAGCTGGATCGTGGCTTGGCGGCTTAGCGCAAACTGCTGTATCAAGGCCGCGCGTTTGCGGGGCCTAAAGGTGAGGACTATTCGGAATGACCAACTGGTTGCGGTTGTTTGCAGTTGCTGTGTTTGTGCTCCCGGTGCTTGGTCAGGCCGGAGCGCAAACCAAGGTGCCCGCATCGCGGGCGGAGATCGGCCTGTCGTTCGCGCCCGTGGTAAAGAAGACTTCGCCGGGCGTGGTCAACATCTACACCCGCAAGATCGTCAGCAACCGGCGCTTCATGCCCTTTGCCGATGATCCGATTTTTCGGCACTTCTTTGGCGGCCCGGATGTGGACCGCAACGACACGCGGCCCCGCAAGCGGGTGCAGAACTCGCTGGGTTCCGGCGTCATCGTGGGGGCTTCGGGCATCGTGGTCACCAATGAGCACGTCATTCAGGGCGGTGACGATATCATCGTGGTGCTGCCCGACAAGCGCGAGATTGAGGCGGAAGTCATGCTGCGCGACCGGCGCACGGACCTGGCCGTTTTGCGCATCAACCTCTCAGGTGAGCGCCTGCCGGCCTTGAAGCTGCGCGACAGCGACACCCTTCAGGTGGGCGATCTGGTTCTGGCCATCGGCAACCCCTTCGGCGTGGGCCAAACGGTGACCAGCGGCATCATTTCGGCCCTCGGCCGCACCAAGGTGTCGCGCCGGGCTGACTATCAGTTCTTCATCCAAACCGATGCGGCCATCAACCCGGGCAATTCCGGCGGCGCCCTGGTGGACATGAACGGCGATCTGGTGGGCATCAACACCGCCATCTTTTCGCGCTCCGGCGGCTCGCACGGCATCGGCTTTGCCATTCCCGCCAACATTGTGCGCAACGTGATCGACAATGCCATTGCGGGCCGCGAAAAAGTGCGCCGGCCCTGGGCGGGCGCAAGCCTGCAGGATGTCACGCAGGATATTGCCGAATCGCTCGGCTTCTCGCGCCCACGCGGCGCTCTGGTGCGGGTGCTGCACGACAAGAGCCCCTTGCGCAACGCGGGCATCAGGGTCGGTGATCTGCTGCTGGAGATCGGCAAGCGCCAGGTGGAGAATGCCAAGGAATTTGCCTCACGCTTCGCCAATCTGCCGGCAGGCGGCACGATCAGGGTTTTGTACCAGCGCGGCGGCAAGACCAAGTCTGCGCGGGTGGAGCTTCTGCCTCCGCCGGAAGATCCGCCCCGAAATCTGACCCTGATCAAGGGATATGGGCCCATGTCGGGCGCGATGGTGGGCAATCTTTCCCCCGCATTGGCCGATGACATGCAGCGTGATCCGCGCGAGACAGGGGTGATCGTCACCCAGGTCAAGGGCGGGCGCGCGCGCGAGATCGGTTTTCGCCGGGGCGATATCGTTCTGCAGGTGAACGGGCAAAAGATCGCCCGGGTTAAGGATTTGCAGAAGGTGGTTCGCCAGGCGCCGGAACTTTGGCGCATGGTGATGAGGCGCAACGGCCGGGTGATCCGTTCAACCCTTCAAAGTTACTGAGCGGGCCAAAAAGTGAGGGCGCATGGCCTCGTTGTTCGAAGCTGCCGGAATGGACGCTGAGGCCCCGCGGCCTTTGGCCGACCGGCTGCGCCCAGAACGTTTGAGCGAAGTGGTGGGCCAGGACCATCTCTTGGGAGAGCAGGGCACGCTCACCCGCATGCTGGATGCCGGCCGGCTGGGGTCGATCATCCTGTGGGGCCCGCCCGGCACAGGCAAAACCACCATCGCCCGGCTTCTGGCGGGCCAGGTCAACCTGGAGTTCGTGCAGCTTTCGGCGATCTTTTCCGGCGTGGCCGACCTGCGGAAGGCTTTCGAGGCGGCCAAGCAGCGCCGCCTGGCAGGCCAGGGCACCTTGTTGTTCGTCGACGAGATCCACCGCTTCAACCGGGCCCAGCAGGACGGCTTCCTGCCCCATGTGGAGGACGGCACGATCGTGCTGGTGGGGGCCACCACGGAGAACCCTTCGTTTGAGCTGAACCCGGCGGTGCTGTCGCGCGCCCAAGTGCTCACCCTGAAACGGTTGGATGATGCGGCCCTGGAGCAATTGCTGCAGCGGGCCGAAGCTCATATGGGCCGCGCCCTGCCGGTCACCGCCGAAGCGCGCGAGGCGCTTTTGGCCCTGGCCGACGGGGATGGGCGCTATAGCCTGAACCTTGCCGAGGAGCTGTTTGCCGCCGTGCCCGAAGGCGCCGACCCGCTGGACCGCGAGGGGCTTTCGGCCATCGTCCAGCGCCGGGTGCCGCTCTACGACAAAGGCCAGGACGGGCACTACAACCTGATCTCGGCCCTGCACAAGTCTGTGCGCGGTTCAGATGCCGATGCCGCGCTCTACTGGCTTGCCCGCATGCTGACCGCCGGCGAAGACCCGCTCTATCTCTCCCGCCGCCTGGTGCGCATGGCGGTTGAAGATATCGGCCTGGCCGACCCTGAAGCCTTGGTGCAAGCCAATGCGGCCACCCAGGCCTACCAATTGCTGGGGTCGCCGGAGGGCGAGCTGGCGCTGGCGCAGGCCTGCCTCTATCTGGCCACTGCGCCCAAGTCGAATGCGCAGTATGTGGCCTTCAAGGCGGCCAGTGCCCTGGCGCGGGACACGGGCTCCGTGGCCCCGCCCAAGCATATCCTGAACGCGCCCACCAAGCTGATGAAGGATGAGGGCTATGGCGCCGGCTATGCCTATGATCATGATCAGCCCAACGCGTTCTCCGGCCAGAACTACTTCCCTGACGAGATGGCGAGGCCGGTGCTTTACGATCCGCCTGAACGCGGCTTTGAACGCGAGGTGCGCAAGCGGCTCGACTATTGGGCCAAGCTCAGGGGCCAGTCCGGCTGAGGTTCAGGCCTCACCCCTCATCGAGCGTTCCTCAGCTTTCAGGGCATTGATCATGAAGCTGTAGAATGTGCTTATGCGCACAGCACCCAAGAGGTCGCGGTGCGTGAGCACCCACAAACCTGTTTTGTAGTCCTTCAAAGGCTCACAGATGCGCAGCAGATCGGGCATGGCGTCCCCTTGAGCGCAGGGCAATACGGCCACGCCCAGATTGCGCCTGGCGGCATCTCCCAGGGCAAGAAAGCTGTCGGCCGCCAGAACGATCCTGGCATCGGGAACCTCAGCGCGCATCCAACGGCCGGCCGGCGAGGCGGCCATGCTTTCATCGGGTCCAAGCCAGCTTTGCTCTGCCATGGGCTTGTGCCCATTGGCCGCCCAGTAGTCGGCCCCGGCATAGTGAGCAAAGTGGAAATCGGAGATCCGTTCGCCCGTAAGCCGCTCCGGCTCGAAGCGTGAGGGGCGGATGGCCACATCGGCATCCCGCCTGCTGAGGCTTAGAATGCTGCTGGTTATGGTGAGCTCGATGGAGATGCCGGGGTAGGTTTCCTGGAACTTTGCAATGTGGGCGCCGCAAATGGTGAGCAGGACCGAATCCGTTGTGGTCACCCTGACGGTGCCCTCAAGCTGAAGCTCGGCGCCGGCGATCCGCCGTTCCAGGCCGGTTACGGTATCTTCAATGGATTGAGCGGCTTGCAGCAAATGCCTGCCTTCCTGGCTGAGCACATAGCCGGTGCGCAGCCGGTCAAACAGGCGCAAGCCCTGGCGTTCCTCCAGAGCATTGATCCGGCGCAGCACTGTTGAATGGTTGACGCCAAGCTCGCGGGCTGCCGCGGAGACCGATCCGAGCCGGGAGACCACGAGGATGTATTGCAGGTCTTGCCAATTTATCTTGTGCATGTGCGCACAACCATACTGCAGATTTAGCCAATGGTTGATTCTTTTTACACAGCCTACGCTAGACCTTCCGGGATGACATTCCGGCCCCACGTCAAACAGGAGGAGTTTGGATGAAACGTATTGCGACAACCGCACTGATGGCGGCAGGTTTGGCTTTCAGCGCCCACGCGGTGTGGGCCGATGGCCATGGTGCGGCCTTGGAAAAAGCGATCAAAGCCCGTCAATCCCTCATGCAGGTCTACTCGTTCAATCTGAGCGGGCTTGGCGCCATGGCCAAGGGCGAGGCGAAATATGACGCCAAGCTGGCCGCTTCGCTTGCCGGCAGCCTCTCCAACGCGGCCCAGGCCAGTGTTGGCGCCATGTGGCCGCAAGGCTCAGACAGCACCGCAATGCCGGGCAAAACCCGGGCCTTGGTGAAGGCCTGGGAAACCTATCCGGAAGTGCAAACCAAGCATGAAGCGCTGCTCAGCGCCGCGGCCAATCTGGTGAAGGTTGCGGGCAACGGCGTTGAGGCGCTTGGCGCCGCGGTCGGCGAAGTCGGCAAATCTTGCGGCGGTTGCCACAAGCCCTTCAGGCAACCAAAGGACTAGCCAGTTCGGCGGCGGGCAAGTGTTTCTTGATTTGTGCTGGAGCAAACCTGCGAGCACTCTTGTCTGCCGCCGACCCTCGCACAAACCCGAAGCAACCCGCAGGGGGCGATATGGGGCGGTGATGAGAGGAGATACGTTATGAGACGGCTGATTTTCACCACACTTGCTTTTCTGGTTTTCGCGATGAGCTCAAGCGCCATGGCGCAGGACGCCAAGCGGTCGATCGAGAAGATCAAGGGCGACCTCTATCGCTTCCAGAACAACTTTCACTATTCGGTCTTCTACGTGACCCCCGCCGGGGTCATTGTCACCGATCCGATCAATGCTGACGCCGCCAAATGGCTGAAGGCGGAGATCAAGAAGCGCTTTGACAAGCCGATCCGCTATCTGATCTACAGCCATGATCATCGCGACCACAGCGCCGGCGGCGAGGTGTTTGCCGAAGACGGGGCGGTCGTGATCGCCCAGGAGCGGGCAAAACGAACCATCATCGGCGAGAACCGCCCCACGGCGGTGCCCAACATCACGTTCAACCACAAGATGGATCTGGAACTTGGCGGCAAGCTTGTGGAACTGCGCTATCTCGGCAAGAACCACTCCGACAATATGATCGTGATGAACTTCAAAGAGGAGAAGGTGCTGTTTGCCGTAGATTTCATTCCGGTGAAGACGGTGGCCTTCAGAACCCTGTCGGACAGCTACATCAAAGGTTGGATCAAGTCGCTGAAGAAGGTCGAACGCATGGACTTCGACATCCTTGCGCCCGGCCATGGAAATCTGGGTACGAAGTCGGATGTAACCTTGTTCAAGAACTATATGCGCGACTTGCACGACCAGGTTCTGGCGGCCACCAGAGCCGGGAAAAGTCTTGAAGAAACAAAAACTTCTGTGGATCTGTCAAAGTACAAGAGCATGTTCAATTTCGACAAATGGGGGCCGTTGAACATTGAAGGCGCATACGCGCAGATTCAGATGAACAGACGGCCTAACTAACAACTCGGTTGGAAGGGCGGCGCCAAGCCGCCTCCCAGCCGCGCGGGCGCCATCGGCTCCGGATTATCACCTTTCACCGGGCCGGGCGTCCGCGCCCCGGGCCAGACTGGTCACAGGGCCTTTGCAGCTTCCAAGACCGCCTCCACGTGGCCCGGCACCTTCACCTTGCGCCAGATCTGGGCAATCTTGCCTTCGCTGTCGATCAGGAACGTGGCCCGCTCTGTGCCCATGTACTTGCGGCCGTACATGTTCTTTTCCACCCACACACCGAACGCCTCGACAGCGGATTTTTCCTCATCGCTCACCAACGTCACGGCCAGTTCGTGTTTGGCGGCAAACTTTGCGTGGGATTTGGGCGAATCGATTGATATTCCAACGATCTCCGTGTTGCAGGCCTGAAAGTCGCCGCGGGCCTGACTGAAGGCGATGGATTCCTTGGTGCATCCGGGCGTGTCGTCCTTCGGATAGAAGAAGATCACCAGGTTTTTACCTCTGAATTCTGCGATGCTCGCAAGGGTGCCATCACCTGTAGGCAGAGAGAAATTCGGAGCATCATCGCCAATTTGCAGATTTCCTGTCATTTCAGCCATCCTTTGGTCTTTTTTCGATGTTCTCAGAGATCATGGCATTTGCATCTTTACGAACAAGATGCCTTGGGAATATGCCAACTCAGGGGGTATAGTGAGACTATAGGCAACCGTGGTCTAACCGATATGGGGATCGTTGCGTAAACTTTTAAGTTTTCGCACGCATTCTTTACGCACGGAGCCTAGCGTAGTTTGAGCCTTGCGAGACGCAAGGCAAGGTATGGATGGTTGTATTGCGGCAGCGTGTAGCAAAAGTGACGCTGGTGAGCGTTATCGCCTGCTTGGTGGTAGCGTCCGTTGTCGCTCTTGCTGCGTTCTGGCGCCTGTCTCAAGGTCCGGTCTCCCTTTCGTTTTTGCGCGATAAGGTGCGCACCACAATCAGTGAGGGCCTAGGCGGCCTGCCGGTGCAGGTGGCCGACGTTATTCTGGAACGTGATGCGGCCACCGGGCGCACCAATGTGCGGCTGCGCGACCTGGAACTGTTCGATGTCTCCGGCCGTCTGATTGCCAAAGCGCCGCGTGCGGCGATCGAAATCAAAGGCAGTGAACTGGTCACCGGAAATATCGTGCCGGTCGGCCTGGAACTTATCGGGCCAAACATTAAGATTCGCCGGCTCATCAGCGGCAGTGTGAAGCTTGGCTTTGGCGATGTCGCCCAAGGTTTGCCCGCTGAGGCGGTCAGCGGAACCACCAAGGGCGATTCTCTGCAGGCCACGGCGGATGTTGCACCCGAGGCGCCCGATCAATCCGCTGCTCAAGATGGCGCCGTTGGTGAAGGGCTCATCGACTATCTCAGGTCGGAGTTTGTGGCGGATAGGGGACGCGGCGCAGCGGCCACGATCCGCTCCATCTCGGTCTCACGGGCCGTGGTGTCGCTTTATGACGAAGAGAATGACGCCATATGGAACGCGCCCGAAGTCAACCTCGCCTTCAAGAAAGTGGCCTATGGGGCCTCGCTGTTCGTTGATGCGCTGGTGGGCGCCCAGAACGAGCCCATGCGCATGGACATGGTCGCGAATTTCAAACGCGGCACCGGAGACTATTCCCTAACCGCGCGGTTCCACGATTTGATCCCGGCCAATCTGTCGCGCAAGATCTTCATTCTGTCCGACCTTGCCAAGGTGCGATTGCCTCTGTCGGGGCGGTTGGATTTGGAGATGAGCGGTGATGGCACGCTCAAATCGGCCAACGCCGAGCTCTCCGCTGCAGCCGGACGCGTCAACTTTCCCGACTTTCTGTCTCAGCCGCTGCAGGTCACCGAAGGCTTGCTGCGGCTTAAGTGGGATCCGGACACCAAGTCGGTTGCGATTGCTGATTCTTCCCTTCTCGTCTCCGGTGCGCTGGCATCGGTCACCGGACGCATCATCCCCCATTGGAACGATCACAACCGCATTGACACGGTGCGCTTTGAGTTGAAATCCCGCAGCACGCCAGCCGATGGCCTGAATGTGGAACGCACGCCCGGCTTCATCGATCGGATCGATACGGTGGGAACAGCCTCTGTGGCCAAAGGAAAAGTTGAACTGGAAGACCTGCTGGTCATGTCCGGCAATTCGGGCGTGCGCCTGCGCGGTGTGTTCGCAGAGGGCGGCGAGACCATTTCCATTGCCCTGTCGGGCCGGGTGCAGAATATGCCCGTTGAAATGCTGCGTTCGCTCTGGTCACCGATCGTTGCGCCCCAGACCCGCACGTGGGTGGGCGAGAACATCCCCAAAGGCCGGCTCACCGATGGCTCGTTCCTGGTCAACCTGCCAAGCGAAATCCTCGGCCCGGCGCTGCGCGAGAACACGCCCCTGCCTGAGGGGTCGGTCAAGGTGGATGTGAACTTTGCGGACGTGACGTCGAATTATTACGAAGGCCAGCCACCGTTTGAGAACCTCAGTGGCAAGATCATCATCAACGGCGACCAGATGGCATTGGCATCGCTGCGTGGGATCGTGCGCGCGTCCTCAGATCAGGTTGTCCGGGTGGAAGATGGCCGGATGGACATCACCAAACTGGCCGATCCCGTGAGCCAGGGCGATTTCAAGGTGAAACTGAGCGGTGCGCTTGGAGCCTTCCTTGATCTTGCTGACCGTGAACCGCTCAAATTTGTCTCCGAGGCCGGGTTTGACACGAAGGGCGCACGATCGGATGTCTCCATGGCACTGCGCGTTCAGCTGCCGTTGGTGGGCGACCGTCCCAAGGGCTCCACCAAGGTGAGCGCTGACGTCTCCCTGTCTGGACTGAGCATCGCCAACGCGGCCAGGGGCTTGCCGCTCACCGATGGCAAGCTCAGCTTGAAAATCAACAATGATGGGGTTGAAGGCCGCGGTCCGATCAAGCTTGGCGGCGTGCCGGCAAAGCTTGAATGGGCGCACTGGATGGTGCCGACCGAACGTCAGCAGATCAAGCTGGAAACCACCCTCAACGACGCCCAACGCCAGAAGCTGGGCATCGATCTGTCCAAATTCATGACCGGACCCATCGGCTTCAAACTGGAAGGTCAGAGCCGGAGCGGCGACGTCACGAAAGTCGACGTGAACGCGGATCTGTCGAAGACGAAGATCCGGCTTGATGCCATTCATTGGCGCCATGCTGATGCAAAAGGCGCGAATGCCACATTTGCCGCCGATTTTTCCGACCCGAAGGTCATTAGGGTGACAAATCTGAACATGAAGGGACGCAATCTTCTGGTGAAGGGAGATATGACCCTTGGCGCAGACGGTGACCTGATCTCCGCTCAGCTGCCCGTTGTTAACCTCGGGCCGAACAACCGCATGGGACTGAAGATCTCCAAGAACAACAACGGCAACACGGTCTTGGACGTTGAGGGCAAGACCTTCGATGCGCGGCCCATGATTGCCGCGTTGTTCGATGAGACCACCGGCAGACTGACCCCCAGCGGTGAGCACAAGGTTAGCCTGCGTGCCAAGTTTGATTCCGTCTATGCCTACCGCAATCAGCACCTGGTGAATGTGCGCTCGGTGGCCTCGGCCCGCGGGCAGGCTCTTTCGTCCATGCAGTTGTCCGGCATGTTCACCGACCGCACGACGCTTGATCTGGAAATCGCACCCAAGAGCGACGGGTCTCGCAGTATGCAGATCAAGTCGACCAACGCCGGTGCAGCGTTCCGGGCCTCAAACCTCTACTCCAAGGTGCAGGGCGGGCGATTGAGCTTCACCGCAAATCTCGGCAAGCCGGGCGAAGGCACGATCCGGCGCGGGGATCTGGAAGTGAGATCCTTCCTGGTGGCTGACGAGCGTCAGCTCAGACAGTTCCGGCAAAATCCCAACGGCACCCGGCAGAGCGGGCCGCTTGCCTTTGACAAGCTGACCTTGCCGTTTGCGGTTGACCGTGAGTTTGTGCGCATCGGCGATGCCCGCGTTCAAGGGGCCGCCGTCGGCGCGCTTGCCAAGGGGTCGATCCGCAAAGCTGACGGCAAGCTGTCCATAGGGGGAACCTTGATTCCCGCTTACGGCCTGAACTCGGCGCTCTCCAACCTGCCCATTCTGGGGCTGTTGATTGCGGGCGGAAAGGATGAGGGCGTGATCGGCGTGACCTTCGGCCTGCGCGGCACCATGAAGAGCCCGGAAATCAAGATCAACCCGGTGTCGGCCCTGGCGCCCGGCTTCCTGCGCAAGATGTTCGAGTTCAAAGGCCGCGGCGCCTTGAACGAAAAACCGGCCCGCGTGTTGGGCAAGGAAAACGAAAACGACAACCGCTAACGCGGGCTCAAAGCGGCTGCAGCAGAGCGTGACGCTTCTTGCCGAACGACAGTTTGATCACCCCGTCCGCATTCACATCGCCCACCGACAGCGCCATCTTCTCATCGTTCACGGCCACATCATTGACCTTGATGGCGCCACCCTTGATGTGCCGGCGGGCCTCACCGTTTGAACCTGCAAGGCCGGCGGCCACCAGCGCGGTCAGCAAGCCGGGCTCGGCCCCAAGATCGTGGGTGAAGGTGGGCAGGCCGTCTGCCGCAGCACCTTCTTCGAATGTCTTGCGGGCCGTTTCTGCAGCCTCCTCGGCCTCCTGGCGGCTGTGCACCAGGGCGCAGACTTCGGTGGCCAAAACCTTCTTGGCCTCGTTCAGCTCAACCCCTTCAAGGCTTTCCAGGCGGGCCACCTCATCAAGCGGCAGGGTGGTGAACAAGCGCAGAAACCGGCCGACGTCCGCATCCTCGGTATTGCGGAAATACTGCCAGAACTCATAGACACTCAGCATATCCGCATTGAGCCAGACCGCCCCTGAAGCCGACTTGCCCATTTTTGCCCCGGACGCCGTGGTGAGCAGGGGCGAGGTGACGGCGAAGGCCTGATTGCCCGCCACCCGGCGGGTCAGTTCCATGCCGTTGATGATGTTGCCCCACTGGTCCGAGCCGCCCATCTGCAAGGTGCAGCCATAGCGCCGGGTGGCGGGCAATCAGGCCTTCGCCGTCACCTCGCCCCTGCTCACCACGGCGTCCGGGGCAAAAATGGG
>CAJHYS010000121.1_pt1 | contig 13574 bp, 12 predicted proteins | sample 9198801 | NCBI WGS metagenome assembly CAJHYS01 (sample SAMEA7708368, study PRJEB35096) | sediment metagenome | biome: marine neritic benthic zone biome [ENVO:01000025]; feature: sediment [ENVO:00002007]; material: shallow marine sediment [ENVO:03000034] sea grass bed [ENVO_01000059] ...
GGCCTTCGTCGCAACCGGTGCGGGCCTGGTCAGGCAGAATGTCGACGATGTCCCAGGTCACCTTGCCGGATTCAACCTGGGTCTTAACCTCGCCAAGACCGCCATTGTAGTTCTCCCAATGGATCTTCTTGCCGGTTTTCTTCTCCCACGGCGCACCGTAAGCCTTTTGCTGAGACGCCGTGTACGCACCGCCCCACGACGTGATCGTGATGTCCGCCGCAGAAGCAGCACCAACGCCCAGAGCAAATACGCTCGCTGTGGCCAGTGCCAGTGTCTTCAAAGATTTCGTCATATGGATTCCTTCCTGCAAGTTTCCAATCTTCGTTCTGACTTGCGCAAAAAAGGGGGCCAGTTCCTGCTGGAAAGGCACCCCGCATCTGCACATTTGCAAGACTGCGTTCATCTCCCCGGCAATCTTGGCTGGCGAAGCTATAGCGCATCTAAATCAGAAGTGGCAATCAAACTGAAACAGGGTAAAAGCCGCGCCGTGCTCGGCTTGACGACTTGAAGCAGGCTGGGCATGGTTGGCGTAGCAATGAACACGCGTACAAAGCCACTTACCGGACAGTGCCTGTGTGGTGACGTCCGCTACCAGATTGATGGTCCGGTGGGCCCCCCACATGCCTGTCACTGCGCGCAATGCCTGCGTCAAAGCGGCCATTTTGCGGTGTCAGCAGACGTGAAACGCGCTGACTTTTCTCTTATCGAAGAGCGCGGTCTGAAGTGGTTCATCTCATCAGACTTTGCCCGCCGCGGGTTTTGCCAAACTTGCGGCTCGGCTCTGTTCTGGGATGGGGGCGACGACAAGATCTACATCAGCGTCGGCAGCCTCGATCAGCCCACCGGCCTTCGGTTGGCCAGCCATATCTTCGTTGATGAGAAAGCCGACTACTACGAAATAGAAGATGAATTGCCCAAGTTTGCGGGCTATGACACACCCTTGAACAAAACCTGAGGCCCCACCATCAAGGCCCGAGATCGGATCTGAAAACCATGCAGGATGCCTACATTGTAGACTATGTCAGAACACCCATAGGCCGCTTTGGTGGCGCCTTATCGGCGGTGCGCACCGATGATCTCGGCGCCATTCCGCTGAAAGCGCTGCAGGAGCGCAACCCGGACGTTGACTGGGAGAAGGTGGATGACGTGATTTACGGCTGCACCAACCAGGCCGGCGAGGACAATCGCAATGTGGCGCGCATGGCTGCGCTTCTGGCCGGCCTGCCCGTGGACGTGCCCGGCGCAACCATCAACCGGCTGTGCGGCTCCGGAATGGATGCTGTGGCCAGTGCCGCCCGGGTGATCCGGCTCGGTGAGGCTGATTTGATGATCGCCGGCGGTGTTGAGAGCATGTCACGCGCCCCCTTTGTCATGCCCAAGGCCCACAGTGCCTTCTCGCGCAATGCGGAGATCTATGACACCACCATCGGCACGCGTTTCCCAAACCCGCAAATGGCGTCCCAGTATGGCGTGGAACCCATGCCGGAAACCGCAGAAAATGTGGCCGAAGACTTTCAGATCTCGCGCGAAGATCAGGATCATTTTGCCGTGCGCTCGCAGCACAAGGCGGGCAAGGCCATGGCCAATGGCCGGCTGGCGTCTGAAATCGTGCCTGTCACCATCCCGCAGCGTAGGGGCGAGCCCATCGTGGTGGACGTGGATGAGCACCCGCGCCCAGACACCACCTACGAAAAGGTGGCCAAGCTGCCCACGCCGTTTCGCCAGAACGGCACCGTGACGGCGGCCAATGCCTCCGGCGTCAACGATGGCGCGGCGGCCTTGCTGATCGCCTCGGCAAAAGCCTGCGAGGCCTATGGCCTGACACCGATTGCCCGGGTGGTGAGTTCGGCGGTTGCCGGTGTTCCGCCGCGCATCATGGGCATTGGCCCGGCGCCGTCGACCCAGAAGCTTCTCGACCGGCTTGGCCTGAAGATTTCCGATGTGGATGTGATCGAGCTCAACGAGGCGTTCGCCGCCCAGGGGCTGGCCGTGTTGCGCCAGCTCGGCGTTGCGGATGATGATGAGAACGTCAATCCCAATGGCGGGGCCATTGCGCTCGGCCACCCGCTGGGGGCCTCCGGCGCCCGGATCACCGGAAGCGCTGCGCTTGAGCTGAAGGTGCGCGGCGCCAAGCGGGCGGTCGCCACCATGTGCATCGGCGTCGGCCAGGGCATCTCCTGCCTGATTGAGGCCGTTTGAACGCCGTGCCGGATGGGCCTGTGATCAGGCGGGCGGTTGCTGCGGACGCTGCGGCCATCAGACTATTGACCCGAGAGGCCTATGCGCCCTGGGTGGAGGCGGTCGGCCGCGAGCCCTTGCCCATGACCGCGGACTACGATGTTGCGGTGAGAGATCATCTCATTGATCTGGCCTATTGCGGCCATGAGTTGTGCGCGCTTGTTGAGATGGTGGTTGAGCCCGGCTGCCTGCTCCTTGAAAATCTGGCCGTCTCTCCTGACCACCAGGGCAGGGGGCTGGGCACGACGCTGCTGCGACATGCCGAAAAACAAGCCGAACAGCTTGGTCTTTCGACCATTCGCCTTTACACAAACCGCGCCTTCGGATCCAACGTCCCGTACTATGAACGCTACGGCTTCGCGATCGAGCGTGAAGAGCCGTTTATGGGCGGACGAACTGTCTATATGCGCAAAACCGTTGGAGAGTAGTTCACGTGCCCCCACTCAGTGCAACCCTGGATCGTTTTGAACCCTCCGCCATTTCTCAAATCTTCAGCCTGGCGGTGAAGCTGAAGGTGGAGGGCCGCCCGATCGCGGATTTTTCAACCGGCGAGCCTGACTTCGACACGCCCGATCATATCAAGCGCGCAGCACGGGAGGCGATCGAGAGAGGCGACACCAAATACACAGCGGTGGACGGCACCAGCGCCATGAAAGAGGCCGTCGCGGCCAAGTTCAAGCGAGACAACAAGCTCACCTACGGTCCTGATCAGATCTTCGTGCATTCGGGCGCCAAGCCTTTGCTTGCCGACATATTCCGCACCATGCTGAACCCCGGCGATGAGGTGATTGTGCCGACCCCGTGCTGGCCCTCCCATCCGGGCGCCATCCTGGCCGCCGGGGGAACTCCAGTTTATGTGGCCGCCGGTGTGGGCACCGGCTACCGCATTTCAGCCGATCAGCTGGCGGCCGCGATTACCCCGCGCACCCGGTGCTTCGTCATCTGCTCGCCATCGAACCCCACCGGCGCAGCCTATGGGGCTGATGATCTGGAAGCGTTCGCGGAGGTTCTGCTCAAACATCCCGACATCTGGATTGTCACCGACGACCTTTATGAGCACATCGTGTTCGACGAGTTCCCGTTTGCCACGATTGCCTCTGTGGCCCCGCCGCTCTATGAGCGCACGATTACGGTCAACGGTGTCTCCAAGGCCTACGCCATGACCGGCTGGCGCATTGGTTACGCCGGCCTTCCAAAGCCTTTCATGGCGGGCCTGATGAAACTGTGTTCCCAGGCCACCGGCAACCCCAGCTCCATGGGGCAAGCTGCCGCCATTGCCGCGCTGGAAGGGCCGCAAGACTTTCTGCACGCCCGCGCTCACGCCTATGAGCACAGGCGGGACGCAGCCCTGATGGTGCTGAACCAGGTGGAAGGCTTGACCTGCTCAATGCCTGAAGGGGCGTTTTACCTGTTCCCCGATTGCACTGCGCTGTTGGGCCGCAAGACGCCTAAGGGAGACCTCGTGACGAACTCCGCTGATTTCTGCCGCTATCTCTTGGAGGACTGGGACGTGGCGACCGTGCCGGGTGCGGCGTTTCAGGCGGAGGGTTGTTTCCGCATCTCCATTGCGGTTGCCGACGAAGAGATCAGCCGCGGATGCGAGCTCATCCGGCAGGCCTGTTCTGCCCTAGCTTGAAGCACCGGGCGAACTCGTTCTATGGTGTAGCGCTTTCGATACGGACAGACTTGCCATCAAATCCGGAAGCTTGAGGAGCATCTGATGACCTTTAAATCGCCTTTCGACTTCAATGACATGATGAAAATGTTTGATCCGGACAGCGTCGCCAGGATGTTCGATCCCAGGTCCATGATGGCCGCCTTCGAGCCGCAAAAGCCAAAGGGGCTCGACCTTGCGGACATCATGGAGAACAACAAGCGGAATTTTGAAGCCGTGCAGGCGGCAAACAAGGCCGCAGCGGCGGCAAACAAAGATTTCTATGAAAAGCAAGTTGCCATTTTCAACGAACTCATGAAGGGCGCCGCAGAGCAGATCAAAACGCTGGGCTCCGCCCCGCCGGAAGAAATTGCCCAGAAGCAAGCTCAGATATACGGTGCCGCGGTGGAACAGTCGTTGGCCATCATGACCGAATTGGCCGACACGACCCGGCGCGCCAATGAAGATGCCTTTGCCTCCATCCAAGACCGGGTGGAACGGGCCGTGAAGGATCTTGGCCGCTTCTGATTTCTGTGCCCGGCTTTCTATCCGGAGCAAAATAGGTGATACTCAAGCTTCCATCCGTTTGCGGATGGTTTATCGCAGAGTAACGCCGCCTGTTATTCAGGTTAACTGAAGGCGGCGCCTGTACAGGCAGAAAACCAAAAACCCCAACTGCTTGCACGCCGAGCCATGGATCATCCGTGGCTCGTGTACAACTCAAGTCATCAGGGAGGCTAACATGCCGTTATTCATCACTTATGCTTCATACTCACAATCAGGCATCAAGGGGCTGGTCGAAAAACCTGCAGATCGTGCAGCGGTGATCGGACAAATGCTCGAGAAGGCCGGAGGGAAGCTGGTCGCGCTCTATATGACCACCGGTTCCAATGACGTTGTGCTGGTGTCTGAGCTCCCTGATGGTGAGGACGCCGTTGCCCTCGGCATGGCGGTTGCGGCCACCGGGTCGCTCTCCAAACATGAAACCGTACGCGCCTGGACTTCAGCCGACTTCAAGGCGGTCGCGGAAAAGGCAGCCGGGGTCGGTCGCAGCTACACCCCGCCAGGCAACTGAGGCCTGAGCCGCGCGAACGGGATGGCTGTTATGTGGGCCCAACGCTAAATTGCTGTTGGACAAGAAGGAAGCTGCGTGTGATATGCGCAGCTTCTTTCGTTTGGGTTGCCCATCTCTCGGAGTGCTTCATCATGGCCCCTTTGCAAATTGCCATTGTGGGCGCCGGACTGATCGGCCGGCGCCATGTTGAAGCGATCGCAAGGTCGAAGGGTGCGCAGGTTGCCGCGATTGTCGATCCGTCGCCATCAGCACGTCAGTTTGCCAGCGACGGCCAGTTCAGCTGGTATCGGGACTTTGCAGAATTGTTGGCCGCGAAACGTCCCGACGGAGCGGTCATCGCCACCCCCAACCAGTTGCACCTGCCGCAAGGCCTGGAGGCCTTGCAGGCGCAAGTGCCGGTTCTGATTGAGAAGCCGATGGCGGATACGGTTTCCGCCGCTGAAGCCCTGGTTGCGCAATCTTCCAAGAGTGGGGTCCCAATCCTGGTGGGTCATCACCGGCGCCACAACCCTATCATCCAGGCTGCGAAAGAGCGCATATCGAGCGGCAAGCTGGGCGATGTCGTAGCGGTGCACGGCATGTGTTGGCTCTACAAACCGGAGGACTATTTCGACACCACGTGGCGCACCCAGGCCGGCGCCGGTCCGGTACTCATCAATCTCATCCACGATGTGGACTTGCTGTGCCACCTGATTGGCGAAATCACCACCGTGGAAGCGTTTGAAGCCAATGCCACCCGTGGTCATGAGGTTGAAGATACGGCCGCCATAATTCTGCGCTTTGAGAACGGCGCCTTGGGCACGCTGAGTGTTTCCGACACGATCGTGGCGCCCTGGAGCTGGGAACTGACGGCGGATGAAAACCCGGCCTATCCGTTTACCGGGCAGAACTGTTACTTCATCGGCGGCACCCGCGGTTCGCTGGAGCTTCCGGCTTCCAAGACCTGGGCGCAGGAGGCGGCGCGAAGCTGGTGGGAACCGATCAGCCAGCACTCAGTTGAAGTTGGGCGTGACGACCCGTTGGACATTCAGATCAGCCACTTCTGCGACGTCATCAGAGGACTGGCCGAACCCCGGGTATCCGGAGTGGATGGATTGAGATCGCTGCAGGTGATTGCGGCGATCAAACAGTCGGCGCAGGAAAAGACGGCCATAGAGCTGAATGGGCATGGACGATAGCATCAAGATCGAGCTGGGCATTGCGCCAGAGCACGTCCAAGACGCCACTGAGCTTTATTGCGAGGCATTTGAGGAGAAACTGGCCCCGTTCCTTGGAGACAGGCAGCGGGCAGCGCGCTTTCTCGCCAGTGGCGTGACGCCGGCCCGCGCTTTTATTGCGCTTCGCAGTGACCAGGTGGTTGGCATCGCCGGCTTCAAGGTTGACGGCAAGGGGCTCTATGAGCTGGGGTTCACCAGGTTTATCCGCGAGTATGGCTGGTCCGCTCCGGCCAGACTGTTCGGGTTGCTCCTGCTGGAACGCGCTGAAAGCCCGCATGTGTTGCTGATGGACGGCATCGCCGTCAGCGAGACCGTGCGCGGCAAAGGCATCGGCACGCGGCTGCTCCAGGCGATCGAGGCTCATGCCCGCCAACTGGGCAAGCAAAGCATCCGGCTCGATGTGATCGACACCAATCCTGGCGCCAGGCGTCTCTATGAGCGCTTCGGTTTCGAGGCCCGCAAGACCAGCTCGGTTGGCCCGCTCGCCCGTGTTTTCTCGTTCCGCAGCTCAACCGATATGAGAAAGCAACTGGATTAACGCTGTCTCAGCAATAGGCTTCGAGCGCCAGTTCCTTGACGGTTACATAGTCGGTCTTGCCCGTGCCGAGCAGCGGAACCTGGTCGACGGTCATCACTTGCCGTGGCACCCAAAGCTCTGCCATCCCGGCCTCCTTGCCCATGGCCTGCAGATCCTTGCGGTCAAGCTGCGGCCGGTCGGTGAGGAGCACCAGGGCTTCGCCCTTCTTGGCGTCCGGGATTGCGACCACCGCATGGGCGTTGTCGGGCCAGGCCTTGGCGATCTCCGTCTCCACAGCCGTCAGGGAGACCATTTCGCCGGCGATCTTCGCAAACCGCTTGGCGCGGCCCAGGATGCTGACGAAGCCCTCATGATCGATATCCACAATGTCGCCGGTGTCATACCAGCCATCTGCGGCAGGCTCGAGCACGCCCGGGTTCTCCACGCGCAAATACCCGCTCATGACGTTGGGGCCACGGACGATCAACTTACCGCCCTGGTCGATGCCCTCGATAGGCTCCAGCCGGTGTTCGATCGCAGGCAACAATCTGCCCACGGTGCCGGCCTTGTGATGCATGGGCGTGTTCACGGCGAGCACGGGTGCCGTCTCGGTGGCGCCGTAGCCTTCCAGGATACGCAGGCCGAATTTTTCCATCCACATTCTGCGGGTCTCGTCTTTAACCTTTTCTGCGCCGGCCACCACGTAGCGCATGGAATAGAAATCATATGGATTGGCCGAGCGGGCATAGCCGGCCAGGAATGTGTCCGTTCCGAACATCACCGTTGCATTGGTGTCGTAGATCAGTTCAGGCACCACTTTGTAGTGCAGCGGGGAGGGGTAGAGAAAAATCTTGACCCCAGCCATCAGCGGCAGGATCAGCCCGCCGGTCAGGCCGAAGGCATGGAACACTGGGAGCGCATTGAACACCGTGTCGTTTGGCGAAAAATCAATACGCGCAGAGATCTGGTGGCGGTTGGCATTGATGTTGTCATGGCTCAGCACCACTCCCTTTGGCACGCCTTCAGAGCCTGAAGTGAACAACACAACGGCCGGGTCGGATGACTTTGCCCCCCGCGATGTGCGCGGGTAGGCAAAGCGCGAGAACTTGGCTTTGATCAGGCCGGCAAGCTTGGCGCCGCTGCCGATCTGATCGCGCACATCCTCCAGATAGATCAGTTCCACATGTTCAGACAGGGCCGCCACATCTTCTTCCAGATTGCCCGCCTCAATGAAGACGCGCGAGGTGACCACGGTCTTGATCTGTGCCGCCGCGCAGGCGGCCAACATGTTCTTAGGCCCGGCGGAGAAGTTCAGCATGGCCGGAACGCGCCCATAAGCGTGCAGTCCGAAGAAGGCAGCCACGGCGCCGGCGGCGTTGGGCAGCAACAGCGCCACGTGGATTTGGCCCTCAGTGGCCTGGGCCAGTTTCTTGCCCAGCACAAAGCTGCCGATGACCAGACGGTCGAACGTCAGGGGCTCAAACTTGATATCCTCCAGCACCGCGGTTTTGCCGCCATGAATGGTGCGCGCGTCCAAGAGGGCGGAGAACAGGGTCTTCTTTTCGTTGGAGGTCTCAAACATCATCGCCGACATTATGTCGTAGAGCTGTGAGCTGAGACGGGCCCTGAGGGCAGAGCCCTTCAGCCCCTCAGGCGCCTTAACGCTGATGGGGTCCAGAATGGTGATGGTGATTTTGGGGAACCAGCGCAGGCGGACAATGCCCTTCAGCCGCGAAAAGGTTGAGAATTCCGCGCCTGAAATCCGGATCGGCAGCAATGGCGCGTTGGCCAGGTTGGCAACCGTGGCCGGTCCGTCATAAACCTTCATCAAGGCACCGGTGACGGTGATGCGGCCTTCGGGAAAGATCATGCACTTGCGCCCCTCCTGCACCTCGCGCACGAGGGTTTTCATGGCCATCGGATTGCGCGGATCAATCGGCAGCAGGTTGAGCAACGAGAGGAAGGGCTTCACGAACGGCCGTTCAGCCTGTTGGGTGTTGATGGCGAAGCTCGGCGTGTCTGGCAGAAAAGCAGCCAGCAGGGGCCCGTCCAGGAACGAGGTGTGGTTGGCCACAATCACTGCCCGGTCGCCGGCCGCCTTATAATTCTCCCACCCTTGCACCTCCACCCGGTAGATCATGCGGAAGACGAAGCGCGCGATGATTTTCAGAACGTCCCTGGGCAGCAATTTGCAGATGTAGAGCGAGACGAAGAAATTGGCGATGGCAACACTCAGCAATATCGCCGGGATCGACCAGCCTTGGTGCAGCAGGAGCGCGGCAACCAGCGCCGAGCAGGCCATGAAAGCAGCGTTGACCACATTGTTGGCGGCGATGTTGCGCGAGACTTGCTGAGAATCTGAGAGGTGTTGGATGAGAGCATAGAGCGGCACTGAGAACAGACCGCCACACACTGAAAGAGCGAACAGGTCGAAGATGATCCGCCAGTTTGCGGCGCTTGAAAGGAAGGCGCCAACCCCGATCAAACCATTTGCGGTGTCGGCGCTCTGGAACCCGGCAGAGAGGGCGAAATCGATGCCGAAGATCGAGATGCCAAGTCCTGCCAGGGGCACGTAGCGTGCCGCGATCTCGCCCCGCAGCAGCCGGTTGTTCAGCAGCGCGCCGGCAGCTACGCCCACAGTGAACACGGCAATGAACAGGTTCGAGACAACCTCGTCCGCCCCCAGATAGTCCTTGGTGAATGCCGGCAGCTGGGTGAGGAACACCGCGCCAATCAGCCAGAACCAGGAGAGCCCCAGAATGCATAAGAACAGGTTCCTGTCCTCAGCAGCGCTCTGGATCATGTCGGCAGTGGCGCTGAAGATGTTCCGGTTGATCTCCAGATCAGGAGCAGGCGCGGGCGCGGCCGGAATGCTGCGGCTGGCGAGCCAGCCCACAACGGCCAGACCGATCACCGAGCCGGACACCAAGACAGACCCGCCCTGCGTCGTAATCAGCAAGCCGCCGAACAATGTCCCAAGCAGGATCGCAATCAGCGTGCCGCTTTCAATCAGCGCGTTGCCGGCCACAAGTTCGCTGCCATCCAAATGCTGGGGCAGAATTCCGTACTTGATCGGTCCAAAGAAGGTGGATTGGGTGCCCATCAAGAACAGCACGCCCAAGAGGAACGTCGGGCTTTCCAGCGTGAAACCGATTGCCGCCAAAGCCATAATGCCAATCTCAATCAGCTTGATACCGCGCGCCAGTTTGGCCTTGTCGTAACGGTCGGCAAGCTGGCCGGCGAGGGCGGAAAACAAGAAGAAGGGCAGGATGAACAGCCCGGCAGCCAGATTGATCCAGACCGCAGCCTGCAAGCCCTGCGATTGGGCCAGCGCAAAAGTGATCAATATAACAAGGGCCTGCTTGAACGCATTGTCGTTAAACGCGCCCAGCGCCTGGGTCGCGAACAGCGGACCGAAGCGTTTTTGGCCGAAAAGCGAGAATTGGTTTTGCGCTGCCATGCTTTCATCTCCTGTCGATGTTCGGCCTTTTAAATGAACATTGTTCATTTTGCAATAGGCAGACAAGCCTCAGGTTAACAACCTGTTGAGCGGCAGGGGGTGCAGTGTTGTTTTGCACGCCCGTGCTTTGCAGAAATTTTGAGTCTGGTAAACCCGAATGCCGTCGGGTAAGGGGCCAGCCTGGCAGATGTCAGGTCAGAAGGTGAAGCCGTGCCGTTTGCGTTTCCGCTTCACCCGTGAGCGCTTCTTTTTGGATGTGGCCTTGCGGACCTTTCGCATGAAAGCGGCGAAAGGGTCCCGCTTCTTGGCGCGCAAGGCCTTTTGCCTCCGAAGCTGCTTCCTTCGCTTGCGCAGTTTTGCGCGCTTGTAGCGGCGCTTCTTTCTAAGCTTGGCCCTTTTTCTCTTCAGTTTCGCAGCGGCGGCGGCTTTTGCGGCAACTGCTGCGGTTGCAGCTTCGGCCTCTGCTTCCTCATCGAGGTCCCATTTGGGTGCCGGTTCCTCGGGGGCCAGCTTGTAGGTGGCGATCTTTTCGACCGCCGCAAACCTGCAGGCAAAGCCATCTTCGCCGTCCAGGGTCACGCCCAACAGGCGCTCACCATATTCTGCGGCGCAGAACTTCTTCGCACCTTCAAGTACTGTGTTTTCTTCTTGAGCAAGTGCTGATCCGTAAAAAACGGACCAAAGGGCAGCGATCGCCGCCCACACAATACCAGCACGCATCTCACGCTACTCCGCCGCATCCTAACGCTGCGGAGAGTACAACAGCCTGCCAAGTAAGCACAATGACTTCGCCACTAAAAGTGCGAGTTTTACCCAGCAATAATCGTTAACTGTGTGTTAAATGGCACACGTTTTAGGCGTAACCAGGCAGCGTCAGCCTTTTTCACTCATGGCTTCAAGCATCTGGTCCGCCTGCCGTGTCGCCGCCTCAAACTGATCTTCATAGGTTGCCATGTTTTTCTTCGGCACCTGATAGTAGGAGGTGAATTTGAGGGCCCAAACGAACACGCTGTTGATGATCCGGCCCCATGGGCGCATGGGGCGGTCGAAATCAAACAGCAATATGACGCGTTCATCATCGGTGTCGTTCCACACCTCATGATCATAGGTGTCGTCGAACACGAAAATCTCGCCCTCGCGCCACACGCAGATTTCATCATCAACCCGCATGCGGCAATTCTCGGCATCTTTCGGGATCATCAATCCAAGGTGCGCGCGCAGGATGCTCTTGGTCACGCCTTTGTGGCGGGCCACATGGTAGCGCGGCGACATGATCGAGAACCATGCCGTCTGGAGGTTCGGTACCGATTCAAGCAGCCGCGTGGTCACCGGAGCTTTCGCGCAGTTCTTCTCCAGCTTCGTCCCGAAACCATAGAGAATGAAGGTGCGCCAAAGTTTGCCCTTGGCGATTTTCATCTGGTCAGGGGAGACTTCCTCGAACGCGGGGACCGCTTCGCGGTGCTTGAGGATCTCCTTCACCTCGTCGCGGATCTCTTCCCAATGTTCGGTGAACGCGTCCAGCGCCGGAAACTGCTTGGCATCAAGTACCGGATCGTTGCTGACGAGAGACTGATTGGCGAGGGTTTCGCGGAGCCGGCGGATGAGGCGCATCCCTGCGCGTTTCACCCATTTCTTGCGGGCCTGCTTAAACCGTTCCAAAACCCCGGTTGGTTGAACTTCTGTTGCAGCGCTCACGGTGTGCTCCACTTCATTCGTCTGCAGCCCGTTCAGCAACCGCCGAACAGGCGCTCAAGCATAGCAAAAGTAATGCTTCAAGATAAGCGTCTCCCATACACCTAGCGCAGACGCAATCGCAAGCTGTTTGATCGAGATCAAACAGCTTGCGTCTATTTGCCTTGGGACGGCGGGGCTACCGGCCGCCAATCACCACGGCATAATCGGAGGCTGGGCCGGGTGACTTCATCAGTCCCCGTTCAGCGAGGAACTTTGCAAAACGGTCGTAGCGCGTGACGTCCAGCGCCCGCGGGCGCTTGGCAAAGCGGCGCAAGGTGTCGGCCCAGGCCCGTTTGTTCAGCTCATCATTAAGATCCGGGTACGCCTTGATGAAAATCTCCCAGCTCTCTTTTGGATGGTTCATCAGATAGATGGTGGCCTGTTCCAGTGCATCCAGAAACTTCGGCAGCCGGGCATCATCCAGCTTTGCCGCATTGGCGATCAGGATCAGTTCGTCATAGGCCGGAACCCCGTGTTCCTCAGGATAGAAGGCACGCCCGGGCTTTTTGACGATGTCCATCTGGTTCAGCTCAAAGTTGCGGAATGCCCCGATGACGCCTGCCACCTGGCCGCTGATGATGGACGGTGAGAGCGAAAAGTTGACATTGATCAGCTCCACATCCTTCAACGACAGGCCGACGCCCTCCAGCATGATGCCGAGAATGGCATCTTCAAATCCGCCCACGGAGAAGCCGACCTTCTGGCCTTTCAGATCTTTAAGGGACTTGATGGGCCCGTTGTCCAGCACCACCAGGGTGTTGAGCGGAGTGGCCACCAGGGTCGCGATGCGCCTGAGCGGCAGGCCCTCTGCCACCTGAAGGTGGAGCTGCGGCTGATAGGAAACCGCAACATCGAACTTGCCGGCCGCCACAAGTTTGGGCGGGTCGTTCGGGTCAGCCGGCGCCACCAGCTCCACATCCAGCCCGGCCTTGTCAAAATAGCCCTTGTCCCTGGCCAGCACCAAGGTGGCGTGGTCGGGGTTCACGAACCAGTCAAGGGCCACTTTGAGCTTTTCAGCGCCGTGCGCCGGGGCGGCGGCCAAAAGCCCGGCCAGAATGCCGGCAACCAATGTCTTCACGAAGTTCAGCATTTTCAGGATTACCTTTCTTCAGTCCAAAACAGGAGTTTTCGGGTGATCAGGTTCACCAGGGCGTAGAGGCTCAAGGTGAACACAAGCAAACAGAACAGAGCGGCAAACACGGTCGGGATCTGCATGCGCGCATTGGCGTGGAGCATCAGGTAGCCAAGCCCGCCGCTGGCCCCGACCCATTCGCCGACAACGGCCCCGATGGGCGCGGTGGCGGCCGCGATCCGGGCGCCCACGCCGATGGTGCTGAGGCTGGCGGGCAATTGAACCAGCCAGAAGAACGGCCAGGGCTTGGCCCCCATCAGCTTGGCCTGTTCAGGCCAATAGGGGCCGATGCGCCTTAGGCCCTCAACCACGGCAACGGTCACCGGGAAGAACACGATGAGCACGGCCATGGTGACTTTCGAGGCAAGGCCATAGCCCAGCCAGATCACCAGCAGCGGGGCAATGGCGAACACCGGCACGGCCTGGCTCGCCAGCAGCAGCGGCCAGAGCCAGCGCTCCGCCGGGGCCGATTGCCAGATCAGAACGCCGGTGCCGAACCCGGCCGCCAGTCCGATGATGAGCGCAAGAACAATCTCGGTGGCGGTGA
>CAJHYS010000348.1_pt1 | contig 13246 bp, 9 predicted proteins | sample 9198801 | NCBI WGS metagenome assembly CAJHYS01 (sample SAMEA7708368, study PRJEB35096) | sediment metagenome | biome: marine neritic benthic zone biome [ENVO:01000025]; feature: sediment [ENVO:00002007]; material: shallow marine sediment [ENVO:03000034] sea grass bed [ENVO_01000059] ...
CTGCATGAAGACCTGCCCGTGGAACCTGGAAGGCCTGTTTGCCGAAGCGCCGTTTCGTTGGGCCGCCTCGAACCTTCCCCGCGCTGCGCCGCTGCTGGCGAAGTTGGATGATGCCGTGGGGAATGGCGAGCTGAACGATGTGAAGAAATGGTGGTGGGACATTGAGCTGCGCGACAGCGGGGCCTATGGACCTGCCGCCCAGCCGGTGAACCGGCGCGGATTGCAGAGGGATCTCGACCTTCGCCATGAGGACCAGACCCTGGCGGTCTATCCTGCGCCCCTTGCCCCGCATCCCTGGCCGTTTCCGTTTCCCATGGATCGGGAAAAGGGCATCGAAGCCTATCAGGCCCTGATCACGGCTGAAGAGTATCAGACAAGGCTGAAGCGCGGCGACGTGGAGGGCCTGGCCCATGAATACAGCATTGAGGGAGACGCGCCGGTGATCCGGGTCAATGTGGCCAGGGTGGACGCGATGGCCGAGGGCGTGAGCAAGTATGAGCTGACCTCACTGGACGGCATGCCTCTGCCGGAATGGACCGCCGGGGCTCATGTGGATGTTGTGGTGGCGCCTGAATATCTGCGGCAATATTCGCTCTGCGGCAACCCAGCCGACCGCTCCCGCTATGAGATCGGCGTGTTGAAGGAGCCGGATGGCAAGGGCGGTTCGCTGCTGCTCCACCGGATCTTCAGCGCCGGGCGCAAGATCTTCATCTCCAAACCGATCAATCACTTTGCGCTGGAGCCCTCTGCCGCAAAGACCTTGCTGATGGGCGGCGGCATTGGCGTGACGCCGATGATCGCCATGGCGCATGAGCTTCATGCAAACAGGGCGTCGTTCGAGCTCCACTATTCTGCCAGGTCGCGGCGCACGGCCGGGTTCTTGGAGGAGATTGCCGTTGCGCCCTGGTCTGACGCCGTATCCCTTCATGTCAGCGATGAGGGAACGCGGGCAGATTTGGATGAGGTGCTGGGCGGTTCTCATGAGGGGACCCATGTCTATATTTGTGGGCCGGACAACTACATGGCCGCCGTTCAGGAGGCGGCGGCGCGGCAGGGCTATCGCGAAGAGGCCTGTCATCTGGAGTATTTCTCCGTTCCCGAAACCCCCGACTACGAGAACCATGAGTTCATCCTCAAGCTGGCCAAATCGGGCCGCGAACTGCTGGTTCCAGAAGACAAGACGGCGGCGGATGTTCTGAATGAGAACGGGATCCATGTTGACGTGAAATGCAGCGACGGGCTGTGTGGCGTGTGCTGCTGCGGTGTGGTGAGCGGCGCGGTGGAGCACCGCGATTTTGTGCTCTCGAAATCTCAGCGCGAAACGGCGATCATTCTTTGCCAGTCCCGCGCGGCAGACAAAGACGGGGTGATTGAGCTTGACCTTTAGAGGCCGAAGCGTTGGAGACGAGTGATGACGGCAGACTATGAAACCTTCCAGCTGGGCCCGGTTGACCTGCAACGGGGCGGACATCTTGAGCAGGCCCGGCTTGCCTACAAAACCTATGGCCAGCTCAATGCGGCCAAAGACAATGTGATCGTCCTGCCCACCTTCTACACCGGCTCGCACATGCGCAATGAAGGGTTCTTCGGGGCGGGACGGGCGATCGATCCGGCAAAGCATTTCATTGTTTCGGTCAACCTGATGGGGAACGGGCTTTCCTCCTCGCCCAGCAACACACCGCCGCCCCACGATGGCCCGCGCTTCCCGGTGGTCACCCTTTGGGACAATGTTGCCTGCCAGCACAGACTGCTGACCGAAGGGCTGGGGGTGGACCGCATTGCGCTGGTGGCGGGCTGGTCCATGGCCGGATGCCAGTCCTACCAATGGGCGGCGCAATATCCCGATATGGTGGAGGCCATATTGCCGTTCTGCGCGTCGGCCAAGACCTCGTCGCACAACATTGTCTTTCTGGAGGGCGTGAAGGCGGCCTTGTGTGCCGATCAGGATTGGAACGGCGGCGACTACACCAGCCCGCCTGTGCGCGGCCTGAAGGCCTTTGGGCGGGTCTATGCGGGCTGGGCGTTCTCGCAGACTTGGTACCGGGAGAAGCTGCACAAGACGATCGGTTTTGAGACCTTTGAGGATCTGCTGGTGGATTGGGAGAACGATCATGCTGAGAACTGGGATGCGAACAATCTGCTGGCCAAGCTGAGGACCTGGCAGCTCGGGGATGTCAGCGACAATGCCGTTTATGGCGGAGACTTTGAGCAAGCGCTTAGGGCCATCAAGGCCCGTGCGATATTGCTGCCGTGCACGCAAGATCTCTACTTTCCGCCGGAAGACAATGAGATCGAGGCCCGGCACATGCCCAACGCCGTGTGCCGGCCCTTCGCCTCGCCCTGGGGGCATTGTGTGGCCAGTCCGGGCAATGTGCCGGCCTTTCAGGAGTTCTTGGACGGCTGTATTGCCGAGCTGCTTGCAAGATAAGCCCCCCTGTGGGCAGGCAAAAAAAACACGCATACGCCGTCTCTGTATGGGTGATATAGTCAAACAGGGAATGGGAACGATTTCGGACTGGCTGTGAACCTTTTGCCAAAGACTCTTTCAGAACTGCGCGTTGGCGGCGAAGTTCTAGATTGGCCCGACTTGTGAGCGGCTCAGGTTCTTTGGCCCTGGGGGCCGAACGGCTCGGACTTCTGGCGCTCAAGGCACCGGTGCATTGGCTGGTGATTATTGGGATCTTTGCCGCCACGGCCCTGTTCGGGATCTCCCAACTCAAGACCGATGATGCCCTGACCGATCTTCTGCGCTCCAACACTCACGAATACCGGGACTATGAACGGCTGCAGAAGCTGTTTCCCACCGACGAGCTGGATGTGTTCGTCATCGCGGAGTTCGACACCCCTTTGACGCCCGATAGCCTTGAACAGTTGCGGGACATTCATTTTGACCTCGGGCTGGCCGACGGCGTTTCAAACGTGGTGTCCATGTTTTCCGTCCATCAGCGCGATGCGGCCGGGGGGTCTTCGGTTCCGGTCATCCCGGAGGAACTTCCAAGCGGGCCTGAGTTTGAGAAGCTGATGCAATTGATCGGGTCGGATGCCCGGTTTGCCAATCGCTTCTATGCCCGGAAATCGGAAGGAAAAGCCTCGGCCCTCATGATCACCGCGCTCGATTCTGAGGCGGTGGCCGCGAGCGATGTGGAGAATGTGGTCAATAAGCTGAACGCGGAAATGCGGGCGCTTGGCGAGAGCGCAGGTGTGCAGCTTGCAATGACCGGCGCCCCGGTGATGAAGTCGGAGCTTCTGGCGGCCAGCCGGCGCGACACGGCGGTGTTCAATGTGGCCGGGTTCCTCTTGGGGTTCATCATCTGCTTTGCCTTCTTCCGGCGCTGGCAATATGTGGTGATCGTGCTCACGCCGAATGCCCTGGCCGCGCTTTGCACCCTCGGTCTGATGGGCCTGGTCGGCATCCGCCTCAATCCGCTGATGAACACTATCATTCCGCTCGTGCTGGTGATCAGTTTTGCCAATGGCCTGCATCTGGTGTTTTCGATCAGGCGGCAACTGGCATCGGGGCAAACCGTCCATGATGCGATCGAACATGCCGTGCGAATGGTCGGGCCGGCGTGTGTGCTCTCGGCGGTGACAACCGCGATCGCGTTCGCCTCGCTGGCCTTGACCGATTCCCGGCTGATCCAGGTCTTCGGCTTCACGGCCGCCGGCGCAACCTTCATCAGCCTGGTGCTGGTCACGTCCGCCGTCCCCTGCCTTGCCGCCCTGTTGCTCCGCCCCCGTCATAGGCGCCCCACGGCGCGCAACCTGACGCGGTTTTCTGAAAACCTGGATGCCGTCTGCCAGGGCCTGTCCGCGCGCCTGACCAGACGTTATGTGCTGACCTGCGTCGTCGCAGGCGCATTGCTGGTGTTCAGCGGCCTCGCCTATGTGCAGCTTGAGCCGCGCTACCGGATCCAGGACATCATCCCCGATGGCGGCCAGGCGGCCAAGTATGCCATGCACATCGACCAGCATTTTGGCGGCGTGAAATCGGTTCTGTTGCTGATCACCGCTGAAGATGACCTGACCGGGATCTCTGACAAAGCCTATCAGGCGGTGGCTGCTGCAAACGCGGCCCTTGCCGCGCAGCCCCAGCTTCAGAACGTCCGGTCGCTTCAGCAAGTCCGCGAAAACCTTCCTGCAGAAGAGGCCAGCAAGCCCCTGGCGGAGTTGCTTGAAACCCTGCCGGAGAACCTCAGCCAGCGCTATGTGAGCGCCGATCGGAGATCAATGCTTGTTGCAGCCAGCGTCCGGGACATTGAGGCCAGGCCCATGAACCGCATCCGCAAGGACCTGGACCGGGAAGCCCGCAGGCTCAATGAGGCCCATCCCGGTTTCACGTTTCTGGTCACGGGCCTTGCCGCGCTTTCGGCCGAACGCGCCATCGACACCATTTCCAGCCTGAACGGTGCGCTGCTTACGGCCATTGGCATTGTGCTTGTGATCATGGGTGTGCTGTTCCGATCCTTGCAGGTGGCCATTCTCAGCCTCATTGCCAATCTGTTTGCGGTGGTGGTCACCGGGCTTTGCTTGTTTATCTTCGATATCGGCCTGCAATATGTGAGCGTGGTGGGGCTCACGGTCGCCTTCGGGCTTGCGGTGGACGACACGGTGCACTTTCTCAACCGCTATTGGCAGGAACGCTCGGGCGGATCGTCTGAGGTGCAGGCCGTGCGCATGGCGGTGGAACGTGTCGGGCCTGTGCTGATGCTGACCACGATCGTGATCGTGACCGGATTGGCCGCGACACTCACGAGCGACGTTCCGCCTACACGCATGTTTGGCGCAATTTGTATGGCAACTTTGGTATTTGCGCTTATTGGGGATGTAATCGTATTGCCCGGCGCTATATTGTTGTACCAGAAAATCCGGCCGCGGCAGGCTGCGGAGCGCCCGGCCGACCCGAAGTAGACTTCTTGCTCCTGGAGACGATCTTATGCAGATGCGGCAGACAGCGCTTCGCCTTGCTGTTCTTTTGGTAGCCTCGGTTGTGTTCATGGCGGTTGAGCCGCTTGAGGCGGCCGCCCGGGCCAATCCGGTGGAAGGCAGCTGGCGCGGCAATGGCCGGGCCGTGGCCAAAGATGGAAAGGCCTACAAAGTGCGCTGCCGGCTCAGGGTTCACCGCACGGGCGCAAAGAACTTCCACATGAGCGGCAAGTGCACGAGCACGAAGGGCACATCGGCGGGAGCGGCCGACTTGAGACAGGTGGGAGCGCGCTCTTTCCGCGGCAAGGCGCACGGCCTGTCGAACACCGGAGCCGGGCGGATTTCCGTGAGTGTCAGCGGCCGGCGGATGAACTTGAGCATACGCGGCGGCAAAGGCCGGCTGTCGGTGCGTTTGCGCAAACAAGCCCGCTGACCGGGCGCCTGGCATAGCGACCGGCCGGGCCATGGCGGACCATCTCCCACGCGCATACATTTCGGGCCTGAAGGTCCGTCAGCGCATTTCGCGCAAGCAGCCGAAGGGCCTTCCCGTCATCAGCATGGGTTATAACGAGCTGCCTTACCCGCCCGCGGCGGCGGTGCTTGAGGCGATCGCCGAAACCGCCCTTCACTCAAACCGCTACGGCAATGCCTCGTGTCTGGAGCTGCGCCAGGCGCTTGCGGCTGAACATGGAATTGATGCCGACCGGGTGATCTGCGGCAATGGTTCTGAAGAGCTTCTTGATGTGATCGGGCGCTGCTTCGTGCGCCCGGGTGATGCGATTGTGATCCCCGAGTTCGGCTACATCCAGTTTTCGATCATCGCCCATCGTCTGGGCGCTGAGCTGGCGAAGGCGCCGGAGACGGATTTCACCGCCGACGTGGACGCGATCCTTGGCGCGGTGGGGGAGAACACCAAGCTGGTTTTCCTGGCCAATCCGAACAATCCGACCGGGACGATGATGCCGCAAGAAGAGCTTGCGCGGCTTGCGCGGTCTCTTGCCGGCAACGTGGTTCTGGTCCTCGATCTGGCCTATGGGGAGTTTGCGCATGCGGACTATTGCGCGCGTGTGCATGACCTGGTGGATGAACATGAGAATGTGGTGGTGACCCGCACGTTCTCGAAGGTCTATGGCCTGGCGGGCTTGCGGGCAGGGTGGTGCCATGCACCGGCCTGGATGATGCCGGGGCTCTACGCGGCCAGGGGTATGGGTTCGGTGAACGCTTTTGCACAAGCCGGCGCTCTGGCCGCTTTAGGGACGCAAGACACCGTCGATGCCCGGGTCGCGGAGCTTCTTGGCGAACGGGATAAATTGTGGGATGCGCTGCGCCGGCTGCCGCTGACGGTGGTGCAAAGCCACACCAACTTCATCATGTGTGGATTTGAAGGCGATGACGGCACCCTTGCCGATGCCCTGACCACTTATCTCTTCGACGAAGCGGGCCTTGTGGTGAGCCCGGTGCGTGAAGAGGGCCTGGAAGCGTTCGTCCGCTTTTCGCTGTCCTTGCCGGAACACAATGAGCTTTTGCTGCGCACCGTTACGGCTTTTGTGCGCTCTCGGGGCTGACTGCAGGCACCGGGCCGGCACTGCTTGTGGCACGGGCCATGATCAGCGCAAAAAGGGCCAGCAGGGCCATGATCCCAAGCGGAACCGAAAGGGCATCGGCTGCGCTGCGGGCGATCATCGGCGTGAGTGAGGCGGCCGCCAGCACCAGTTTCTCATACGGCCGAAATCCGTTCTGGAGGCCCAGCACGGTGAGGAATGCGATGGCCGGGGCCATGACCACCAGGTCATAATCCAAAAGGTAGGGTGTTGCGGCAAGAGAGGCGATCATCAAGCCTGCCGCTTTCAGCTCAAACGCGGCCGTGCTGCGCCAGAGCCAGGCGATGGAACCGGCCAGTGCCAGCACCACAAGGCCTTGCGCCGCATAGGCCACGGCGACCGGAGCGCCCCACATGCGCGAGGCCGAGAACACGCTCTGGATTTTCTCCCAGCCGGTGTTGCCCGCTTCCAGAACCACGGAGCGGGTGAACGCGGAGTGTTCAAAAAATCCAACCCAGACATCGCTGCCGAATACCCCCAGGCTGATCAGGATGAGGCCAAGAACGGTGGCCGTCGCGCTGGCAAAGGCGCGCCAATAGCCGCCGGCGGCCAACGCAATGGGAATGAGAATGCCGAACTGCGGCTTATAGGCCAGAAGGCCGATCATTGCGCCCGCAAGCCATTCAGAACGGCGCAGCACAAGCAGGGCGCCGCCGGCCAGCGCTGCGGTGAGGAAGCCGTTCTGCCCGTGGGTGAAATTGATGAACACCGCCGGAAAGGCCAAGGCGGCCAAAAGCGCCGTGCCGCCGGCAATGATGCGCCTCATGACCAGGACATAAAGCGGCAGCGTTGCCGCCATCCACACCAGCCAGCTGAGGGTGTAGGGGATGAACGCCAGCAGGGCGGCCACAATGAGGAAGAAGGGCGGGTAGTGCCAACCATAGAAGGGGATCTTCTCGTCGGCAAAAATCGCTTGTTGTTCCGCATAGTGCCGCGCCGGGTCGAAGGCCTCGGCGGCCCGCCCTGTGCGCGCCATCTGGCCGGCTGACCACACGTTGGAAAAATCCGTGCCCAAGGGCCGGCCGCTAAAGTCGCGCATGCCGTCCGATGTTGCAAGAAGGGCAACAAACGCAATCAGGCTCAGCACGAGAAAGACGATCGATACGGTCCGGACGCGTGCCTCGTGGATCCAGTCTCCGGCTACAAATTTGTCCAGCACGGCACTCTGCTCTGTTGGCGGGTTGGCGATGTGGCCACGAAGATCGCCGGTTTAGCTGATTCACACAATATCCCGCGTTCGACCGCGAGCTTGGCGAACAGGGCGAGACCACATATCCTTCGCCCCATGACCAGAGATTGCCTTGCACCCGACCCGGCGCCCCGCCCTCCGCGCTTTGCCATGCCGCCCAATGCCTGCGATTGCCATGCCCATGTGATCGGGCCGCCTGAGAGGTATCCTTACGTGCCCGAACGGTCCTACACGCCGCCGGATGCGAGCCTGCCCGCTTACAAGAGGCTGCACGAGGTTTTGGGGATTGAGCGGGCGGTTATCGTCCAGCCTTCGGTGCATGGGACCGACAACCGGGTGACGCTGGATGCGATTGCCGGATATGGGCCTCAATGCCGCGGCGTTGCGGTTGTGGACGAGACGGTGAGCGATGGCGAACTCGCAGCGCTCCATGACGGCGGGGTGAGGGGGCTCAGGCTGAACATCCTGTTCGGCGGCGGTGTGGGGCTGCAGGCGCTTGAACCGCTGGCGGCGCGGGTGGCGGACATGGGTTGGCACATCCAACTGCTTCTCGATGCAAGCGAAATGCACGAATTGGCGCCGCGCATTCGCAAACTGTCCGTGCCGGTGGTGGTTGATCACATGGGCCACATGGCTGTCGCCAAGGGGTTGGAGCATCCCGGGTTCCAGGCCCTTCTGGCCCTGGTTCGTGACGGGCTCTGCTGGATCAAACTGTCGGGAAACTACCGGATCTCAAAAGAGGCGCCGGGATTTGCGGACGCGATCCCCTTTGCCCGGGCGTTGATCGAAGCGGCCCCCGGCCACATGGTCTGGGGCACAGACTGGCCTCATCCGGCGCTCTACGGCTTCATGCCGAACGATGGTGACCTTCTGGATGCGCTGGAGACTTACGCCCCTGAGGACGATCTGCGAAAGGCCATTCTGGTTGACAACCCGGCCCGGCTTTACGGCTTTGGAGCCTGAGAGCGGGCAGGGGCGCCGACGCCGGCATGGCTGGGAAAGGAGCGGAACTGGAAGGGCACCCGGCCTTCCGTGCGGTCCACACTCGGGGCCAGGCCAAAGCGGTTCTTGTAGGCTCTGGCGAATTGAACCGCGCCACCGAACCCGCAGCCCGTGGCCACATCGACGATTGGCAATTCGGTTTGCGTCACCAGCCCGCGCGCACGGTCGAGGCGCACGTCCACGTAATAGCGAACCGGGGAAACGCCGGTGTATTTCTGAAAGAGCCGCTCCAGCTGGCGTTGCGAGATCCCTAGGGTTTCCGCGATCTCCGGCAGGCGCAAGGGCTGCTCCAGATTGCGCTCCATCAAGATGATGGCATCGCGCAGGCGTTCCGGCGCAGCGCGGCCCACGGGCTCCTGGGCCGCCGGCAATTGGCCTTCAGAGCCCGACCGCAAGCGTTCATGGAAGATGTAGCGGCTGGCGGCGTTGGCAATGTCGATGCCCTGTTGCAGGCGGATGATCTCCAGCGCCATATCGGCCGCCGCCAGGCCACCGCAGCAGGTCAGCCGGTCGCGGTCGAAGACGAACATGTCCTCGTCCATGCCGCAGTCGGGAAAGAGTTCGCGGAAGGCGGCGATATGTTCGTAGTGGACCGCGGCCTTGTAGCCGTTCATCAGGCCCGCATAGGCCAGCACGAAGGCGCCGGTATCGATGCCGCACATCACGGTGCCCATTCTGGCCAGGCGCCGGAACCAGTTCTGCAGGCGCGGCGTTCTGGACTGCTCAGGGGCCCAGCTGGCATTGATGACGAGGAAATCCAGCGCTCCTGAGAACTGCTCGTATGGCGTTGCGCCCGAAATCTCCAAACCATTGCTGGCAATCACGCCTGAATCCGTCGGAGAAAGGTAGTGCCATTGGTAGAGCGTGGTCCCCACCAGATAGTTCGCCGCCCGAAAGGGATCGGCAAAGGCGTGGAGCGCCAGGCTGTTGAAGCCGGGCAATAGAAACAAGCCGATGGTGCACGGCCGTGTTTCCGGAGAGGGCGCGGGGTTGTTCATTTGCCGATTTATATCTTCTTAGTGGCGAATAATATCACTTCCTTGGTGGCATAAACTGCTAGCCTTCGCAACGCTTCGTCACTCGGCACAAGGTTTTTGGGCAGGTCATGGCAAAAAGCACTCCGAACATTCTTCTGATTATGGCCGATCAACTGGCGCCGCAATTTACCGGTGCCTATGGTCATGGCTTGGTCAAAACCCCGCACATGACGGCCTTGGCTGAGCGCGGCACCCGGTTTGACGCGGCCTATTGCAACGCGCCGCTTTGTGCGCCTTCCCGCTTCAGCTTCATGGCCGGCCAGCTTGTCTCGCGCATCGCCGCTTATGACAATGCCAGCGAGTTTCCGGCCGCCATCCCGACCTTCGCCCATTATTTGCGCACGATGGGATACCGCACCTGCCTCTCCGGCAAGATGCACTTTGTGGGTCCGGACCAGCTGCATGGCTTCGAGGCCCGGGTCACCACAGATGTCTATCCGTCGGACTATGCCTGGACGCCCGATTGGGAGCTGCCGGACGAGCGCATCGACAAATGGTATCACAACATGGATTCAGTACGAGAAGCGGGCATCGCAGCGACCACCTTCCAGATCGATTATGATGAAGAGGTGGCGTTTGCCGCCAAGCGGCAGATCTTCGACTATGCGCGCGAGCAGGCCGCCCCGTTCTGCATGGTGGCGAGCTTCATCCATCCCCACGACCCCTATGTGGCCCGGCCGGAATGGTGGAACCTCTATGAGCCCGCCGACATCGACATGCCGGAATTCGCCCTGGAGCGCGGCGAACAGGATCCGTTCTCGCAGCGCCTGATGGACGGCATTGAGGCAAGCACGGTTGAGGTGAGCGATGAAGAGGTGCGCAATGCGCGCCACGCCTATTATGCCAACACCTCCTATTTCGACAGCAAGGTGGGTGAGCTGGTGCGGACCCTGGAAGAGGCCGAACTGCTCGACAACACCATTGTGATGGTCACCGCCGACCATGGCGACATGCTGGGTGAGCGCGGGCTTTGGTACAAGATGAACTTCTTTGAGCATTCCGCCCGGGTGCCCCTCATCATGGCCGGACCGGGCGTGGCGAACCGTCAAGTGCAGAACGCCTGCTCGCTGGTCGACATCCTGCCCACCATGCTCGACATTGCCGCCGCAGACGGTGCGGAGAAACCGGCGATGGGCCAGCCCATAGACGGGCGGTCCCTCATGCCGCTGGCCACAGGCGGCAGCGATGAGGTGGATGAGGCCATCGGCGAATATTGCGCCGAGATGACCTCCCATCCGGTGTTCATGATCCGCCGCGGGCCGCACAAGTTCATCCATTGCGACCCGGACCCGCCGCTTCTGTTCGACCTGGCGAGCGATCCGGCAGAAAGGGTGAACCTGGCTGCAGACCCGGCTTACGCAGATCTGGTCGCGTCCTTCGCAGCAGAAGTGGCCGAGCGCTGGGACAGCGAAGCCATTCGCCGTGACGTGATCGCCACGCAAAAGCAGCGCCGCGCCGTGCATGCGGCCATGGAGGCTGGCGCCCTCACGTCCTGGGACTACAACCCGCCGCGCGATGCGGCCCAGGAATATGTGCGCAATCACATGGATTGGACCGTGGCGGCGGCGAAGACCCGTTTTCCGCCCTTGTCCGAATAAGGAGGCTTATGATGAACGCCAGACCGTCGCCTGATGATTTTGCCCGGATTCGTAAGGGATTTGATGCCGATCCGGCGAAATCCTATTCCTTGAGAGCTGAAGCCTACACCGAGACCCAGTGGGCCGAGTATGAACGCGGCGCCATTTTCCGGCGCAGCTGGCAGTGGGTCTGCCATGCCGAAAAGCTGCGCGATGAGGGGGCGTTCGCCACCATCGATCTGGCCGGCCAGCCGATCTGTGTTGTGCGCGACCGCGACGGTGCGCTCCGGGCCTTCTACAATGTGTGCAAGCACCGGGCCCATGAATTGCTGCAAGGCGAAGGGCGCACCACCAAGATCATGTGCCCCTATCATGCCTGGACCTATGATTTGACCGGCCAGCTGCGCCGGGCGCCGGAAACGGAAAACCTGAAAGACTTCAACGTGAAGGACATCTGCCTGGATGCGGTGCAGGTTGAGGAGTTTTGCGGCTTCGTGTTTGTCAATCTCGATCCGGAGGCCGCGCCGCTCGACGAACAGTCAGGCGCTCTTGGCGAAGAGATCAAGCGCTGGGCGCCCGATGTTGAACGGCTGACCTTTGCCCACCGGCTGACCTATGAGATCAAGTCCAACTGGAAGAACGTGGTCGACAATTTCCTGGAATGCTACCACTGCCCGACCGCCCACAAGGACTTCTGCACCCTGGTGGACATGGACACCTACAAGGTGACCACCCACGGCATCTATTCAAGCCACATGGCCGAAGCGGGCAAGACCGCCAATTCTGCCTATTCGGTCGATGAGGCCAGTGTGCAAGACCATGCGGTGTGGTGGCTGTGGCCCAACACCTGCCTGATGCGCTATCCGGGCCGGGGCAACATGATCGTCATGCACATCATCCCGGCCGGGCCGGACCTGACCTACGAGACCTATGATTTCTTCTTAGAGACTGCCGATCCAAACGAGGCCGAGCTGGAAGCCATCCGCTATGTGGACGATGTGCTGCAGACCGAAGACATTGCGCTGGTGGAGAGCGTCCAGCGCGGCATGATGACCCCGGCCTTCCAGCAGGGCAGGATCGTGCATGATCCGCACGGCTCGGGGAAATCTGAACATGCGGTGCATCATTTCCACGGGCTGGTTCTGGACGCCTATGACCAGGCGGCCAAGGTCTGATGGGCGTGCTTGAGGGGAAGACCGCGCTCGTCACCGGCGGCATGGGCGGCATCGGCGCGGCCATCTGCGCACGCTTCGCCAAGGAAGGTGCCGAGGTGATCGCCGCCGACATTGCCGGCGCCGGCGTGTTGCCGGACCGGGTCTCGCACATGCCCTATGACGTCACAGACGAGGACGCCGTGGTGGCGGCGTTTTCTGAGGTCGCGTCCCGCTGGGACAAGCTGGACATCCTGGTCAACGCGGCGGCCATCGAGATTGAGAAGACGATCGAGGAGACCTCTCTGGAAGAGTGGAACCGGATCTTCGCCGTCAACGTCACGGGCATGTTCCTGACCTCGAAACATGCCCTGCCGCTGCTGCGCGAGTCCGCCGGGGCCAGCGTCATCAATTTCGGCTCCTATGACGGCTATATCGCTGATCCCGAGCTTGCGGCCTATTGCGCCACCAAGGGCGCGGTGCATGCGCTGACCCGGGCCATGGCCTGCGATCATGGGCCCGAAGGCATCCGGGTGAACGCCATCTGCCCGGGCTATGTGGACACGCCCATGCTGCAGAGCTTCTTTCAGGATGCAGGCAATATCGAGAGCCTGAAACAGGCTGTTCGCGACGTTCACCCCATGCGCACCTACGGCACGCCGGAGGATATCGCCAATCTGGCGAACTGGCTGGCCTCTGATGAGGCGCGCTATGCCTCCGGCCAGCTCTGGGTCATCGATGGCGGCCTGTCCGCCCAAGTTCAACA
>CAJHYS010000328.1_pt1 | contig 13222 bp, 15 predicted proteins | sample 9198801 | NCBI WGS metagenome assembly CAJHYS01 (sample SAMEA7708368, study PRJEB35096) | sediment metagenome | biome: marine neritic benthic zone biome [ENVO:01000025]; feature: sediment [ENVO:00002007]; material: shallow marine sediment [ENVO:03000034] sea grass bed [ENVO_01000059] ...
CCGACGAGCGACGGAACCACATCCCCTCCTCCGCCGGTGCGCCGCCGCTGGACCTTGAATATCCAGTTGCGAACGGGACGCCGCGATGAAGATCGCCCAGCGGGACATCGGTCCGGAACATCCCCCTTTGGTGATTGCTGAAATTGGCATCAACCACGGCGGCGACCTTGAGGTTGCAAAGACCATGGTGCGTCTGGCGGCACAGTCCGGCGCGGAATGCGTGAAGCATCAAACCCATTTCATAGAAGATGAAATGACCGAAGAGGCCAAGTCGATCTTCCCGCCCAACGCGGACATGTCCATCTGGGACGTGATGCAAAGCTATTGCCTGTCCGGCGATGATGAGATCGCATTGAAGGACTATGCCGAGACCTTGGGCCTGATCTATCTTTCGACGCCGTTTTCCCGACAGGCTGCGAACTTTCTCAACGAAATCGGTGTGCCGGCCTTCAAGATCGGCTCAGGCGAGGTCGACAACCTTGCCTTGATCCGCCACATTGCCGGGTTCGGCAAGCCCATCATCATGTCCACCGGGATGCAATCGATCGCAACCCTCGCCCGGTCCGTCGAGATCCTTGAGCATTCCGGCGTGCCCTTCGCGCTTCTGGAATGCACCAACCTTTATCCCTCGCCCCCCGAAATCGTCTCGTTGCAAGGCATCGCCGAACTCAAGCGCGCCTTCCCGGGCGCCACGGTCGGGTTTTCCGACCATTCGATCGGGCCGACCATGGCCCTCGCGGCGGTGGCTCTTGGAGCGTGCATCGTCGAGCGCCACTTCACCGACACACGCCACAGATCCGGACCGGACATTTCCTGCTCGATGGATCCGGCAGAACTGCGGTTCCTGGTGGATCGCGCCGGAGAGATCCACACTGCCCTGAGAAACCCCAAAGAGCGGACGAAGGCAGAGGAGCCCGTCTATCGGTTTGCACGGTCTTCGATCGTCGCCGACCGGGATCTTGAGAAGGGTCATCTGATCAGCGAAACCGACATATGGGCGCGGCGGCCTGGCACCGGAGAGATACCCGGGTTTGAGTTTGACAAGGTTGTGGGCCAGCGGCTTGCGCGGGCGGTGAGCCGCAACACTCAGCTGGCCTGGCCGGACTTTGAGCAGACGGAGCCCTGAGCCATGCTCCAGAAGGTTTCGGTACCCTCGCGCGAAATTCTGTTTGTGACCGGCACCAGAGCCGATTACGGCAAACTGGAGCCGCTTGCAAATGAAGCCAGTTGCGCAGGCTTCCCGGTGACCTTTTTTGTCACCGGCATGCACATGATGGAGAAGTACGGCCTCACCAAAACCGAGGTTCATCGCAGCGGCCGGTTCGATGTGGTTGAGTACATCAACCAGCGGAACGGCGATCCTCAAGACCTCGTCCTGGCGAAAACCATCATTGGCTTTTCAGACTTCCTCCAGGAATTGCGCCCTGATCTGGTGGTGATTCACGGCGACCGTGTAGAGGCGCTCGCCTGTGCCTTGGTCTGCTCCATGAACACCATACGCTGCGCCCATATCGAAGGCGGCGAGGTCTCCGGGACGATTGACGAGCTTTTCAGGCATTGCAACACCAAGCTTTCAACCATGCATCTGGTATCGTCTCACACGGCCCTTGAACGCGTGGTGCGCCTTGGCGAGCCGCGCTCTTCGGTGGAGGTGATCGGATCTCCCGAACTGGACGTTCATGCTAAGCCGTCTGGCGTGTCTCTGCGGGAAGTACGCGATCGCTACGAGATTACGTCTGACGACTACGGCATCTGCATCTTTCACCCTGTCACCTCAGAATCTGACAACATTGGAGCCCAAGCAGAGGCGTTGTTCTCCACGCTGAAGGATGCGCGACGGTACTTCGTTGTCATTTTGCCCAACAATGACCCGGGCGCCAGCGAGATCCTCCAGCACATTGACCGGTTGCCGCCGGACCGCTTCCGGGTGCTCCCGTCGATGCGTTTCCGGTATTTCTCCGAACTGTTGAAAAACGCAAAAGTTCTGATCGGCAATTCCAGTGCGGGAGTGCGCGAGGCGCCTTATCTGGGGATCGCCTCGCTTGATCTTGGAACGCGTCAGACCAAGCGCACATTTGCACCCTCCGTCAGCAAGGCCTGCACCTTCGACCGTGCCGCAATCGCCGGCTTCCTCACCAACCAGTGGGGCCACCGGCACGCGCCCGATACATCCTTTGGAACCGGAACCGCGTGTGGAAAATTCCGCGACCTCCTCCTCTCACCTGAGTTCTGGAACCGGCCCCTGCAGAAGTATTTTGCCGATGAGAAGGTCGATGCCTGATCTAGCGGCCCCTGACACGCTGGCGATCATCCCCTTAAGGGCTGGTTCAAAAGGTCTGCCTGGCAAGAACCTTCGACCGCTGGCCGGCCGTTCGCTCTACCTTCACAGTGTGGATCAGGCATTGCGCATCGTCGGGCGCTGCGTCATTTCCACGGATATTCCAGACATCCTTACGGCCAAGCTGCCGTCGGCGTGCCAAGTCATCGAACGCCCTCCGGAACTGGCCGAAGATCACACCCCCATAGCGCCCGTGCTGATGCATCTGTTCCAACGGCTCAAAGCCAACGATGCAATGCCAAGGACTGCGGTTCTGTTGCAAGCAACCTCGCCTTTGCGCCAAGATGAGGACATTAGACGGGCCGTCGCACTCTTCGAGGAGCAAGAGTTTGAGCTGGTCATGTCGGTGGTCAAAGCCGATCCGGGCATTCTCAAATATGGATTTTCAAACGCCGGTCATTTCACACCGATCTCATCTCCTGAGTTCTGCTTCTCCAACCGCCAGTCGCTGCCTGAAATCGTGCGCCCCAATGGCGCGGTCTATGTGTTTTCACCCAAGACATTCATGAAGAATGGCGGCCTGGCCACCCGGTCGATCGGATCGATAGAAATGTCGGACGAACGCTCCATCGACATCGACACCCAGGCAGATTTGACCGCTGCTGAGGACCTGTTCTTGCAGCGCTCATTCTCAAGAGCCGGCTAGGGGTCGGGGCATGCGCATCATTGCCAGGCTGGATATCAAGAACGAATGGGTGATCAAGGGCATCCAAATGGAAGGCCTGCGAAAGATCGGCAACCCTATGGAACTCGCCCAAGCTTACTACGAGGCGGGCGTGCACGAAATCATCTTCATGGATGCCGTGGCAAGTCTCTACGACCGCAACAACCTGTTCCACATCATTGAGCAAGCTTGCGAAAAGGTCTTCGTTCCAATCGTCATCGGGGGCGGATTGCGCAGCATCGAAGACGTCTCTGGGGCATTGGCCGCCGGCGCCGACAAAGTGGCCATCAACACAGCCGCGGTGAACAATCTTTCCTTGGTGGGCGAGATTGCGAAGCGCTTTGGCTCACAGTGCATTGTCGGGTCTGTCGAAGCAAAACACCAACCTGACGGATCCTGGCAGGCTTACATCGACAATGGCCGTGAACCAGCCGGTCTCAATGTGCTTGATTGGGTTTTGGAGCTTGAGGCGGCGGGGGTTGGCGAGATCTTGCTGACCTCGGTGGATCGGGACGGAACCCGGCGCGGGTTCGATGTTGAACTTTTCACGACCGTGAACGACGCAACATCGCGCCCACTCATTCTGAGCGGCGGCTATGGCGAGCCCAAACACCTGCGCGCCCTGCACGAAACCGGTCAGTGCCCAAGTGCCATCGCTGTGGCATCCGCCTTCCACTATGGGAAGACCAGCCCGGCAGACCTCACACGCCATACTGAGGAACTGATCAGTGCGGAATTGGCCGCATGATGCGTGTTGGTGTCATCGATTACGGGGTGGGCAACTTGCGCAGCGTTGCCAATGCATTGCGGCACGTTGGCGCCGAACCCATTGTTTCGGACAGCACAGAAATCCTATTGGGGTGTGAACGCATCATATTCCCCGGCGTTGGCGCATTCGCCTATGGCAGAAACGCCCTATTCGCCAAAGGCCTCCAGCAGGTTGTGCTGCAGGCTTTTGCCGCTCAAAAGCCATTGCTTGGCATTTGTGTCGGCATGCAGCTTCTGTTTGAAAGTTCCCATGAATTTGGAGAGCATGAAGGTTTGGGCCTCCTATCCGGCCAGATCGAAAAATTCGACACAAGCGCGCCAAGTGCACAGCATTTACGCCTGCCCAATGTGAACTGGCTGCCCATTACTCCAAAACGCAACGCCAGTGGCCTCGCCCGAAAGCTGCTGGAGGATGTTACGGGAGATTCGCGCTTCTACTTTGTCCACTCCTACCGCGCGCAGAGCAGCAATCCCCATGCGGTGGCAACATCGGATTATGGCGGGCAGCTGTTTGCTGCGGCCGTGGCTAGAGGCTCAATAGTTGCCACGCAATTCCACCCGGAAAAGAGCGGGCCGGATGGCCTGAACATGCTCAAAAAATTCGTCAGTTAACGGAGGCAAGTCGTGACGATCCAACAGCCTGTTGCTTACTACGGCCTGCCCCCGCAGGTGATCTTCTGCAAGTCATGCGTCATCTCAAATCAGCGCCCGAGTTCGACCGTTGAATTCAAGCACACCAAGGATGAAGCCAAAGCCACGATAGGCTTTGGCGAAGATGGGATCTGCGACGCCTGCCGATATCACCAGGAAAAGGAAGGGCTGATCGACTGGCACAAGCGCGAAGACCAACTGGTTGCGTTGCTGGATCGTTACCGCAAGGGCGACGGCGGCTATGATGTGGTGGTCCCAGGCAGTGGCGGCAAGGACAGCGCCTTCACGTCTCACGTTCTGAAATACCGCTATGGCATGAACCCGCTGACAGTCACCTGGGCTCCGCATCTGTATACGGACATTGGCTGGAAGAACTTTGAAGCATGGTGCCATGTGGGCGGACATGACAACATCCTGTTCACACCCAATGGCAAGCTGCACCGGCTTCTGACCAAACTGGCGTTCACCAATCTTCTTCATCCCTTTCAGCCGTTTATCGTGGGTCAACGCATTATCGGGCCACTCATGGCCGCAAAGTTCGGAGTGGAGTTGGTGATGTATGGAGAGAACCAGGCCGAATACGGCAACGCGCCGGATGAAAACTACATCCCCACCATGGACCGGAAGTTTTTCACCGGGCAAAACCCCCATGACATGATGCTGGGGGGCGTGTCCGTGAAACACATTATCGAAGAGTACGGGTACACCATCAACGATTTCAGTCCGTACATTCCCCCCGCGTCGGAGGATCTGGAGCGCAAGGGTGTCGAGGTGCACTATCTTGGCTACTATCTGAAATGGGACCCTCAGGAATGCTACTATTACGCAGCTGAGCACACCGGCTTTCAGGCAAACACCGAACGCACTCCGGGCAGCTATTCGAAATACTCGAGCATCGACGACAAGATCGACATGTTCCACTATTTCACCACGCTGATTAAATTCGGCATCGGTCGCGCCACCTATGATGCCGCCCAAGAGGTTCGAAACGGCAAGATCACCCGCGACGAGGCTGTGCATCTGGTCAAGAAGTACGATCAGGAGTTCCCCGACCGGTACTATGCGGAGTTCCTCGACTATATCGGCCTGAGCGATGGCGAATTCTGGCAAACGGTCGACCGCTTCCGCTCACCACACCTGTGGCGGAAATCGGCTGACCAGTGGACCCTCAAACACCAGGTCAGCCAGATCGACGTGACATGAACCCGCCGCGCCCTCTCCGACTTCTGCATATCGCAAGCTTCAACGGCAATGTTGGCGACAACGCAAACCACATGGGCTTCCGGCCCTGGTTTGAAGTCCAGGCGGGGCGCCCGGTAGAATGGACAAATCTGGAGATCAGAGAGTTCTACTGGCGCGAACGCCAGTGGGATGAGGCCCTGGTTGAATTCATCAACCGCCATGACCTTCTGGTCATTGGCGGCGGAAACTACTTTGAGCTGTGGGTCGAGCATTCGCCCACCGGCACATCCATTGCGATCGAGCCGAAACTGTTTGAGAAGATCCGCGTGCCGGTCTTTTTCAATGCCCTCGGCGTTGATCCGGGCCAAGGGGTTCCGGATGCCTCGCGGCAACGCTTCACCGGCTTTCTGGATCGGCTATTGGGCTCTGAGCAATATCTGGTCAGCGTGCGCAATGACGGGGCCCATGACAATTTGCGCCAACACATCGGGCCCGAATACGCTGACCGGGTACACGGCCTTCCCGATCACGGATTCTTCGTGCCGCCGCCGGAGAACTCTGAACTTTGCGCGCCGGAGACCGGCCGGCAGCGCATCGCCATCAACCTGGCGAGCGATATGAGCGAGACACGCTTTGCCGGGTTTGAGGACCAAGCGGGGTTTGCGCGCGAAATGGCATCGGTCGTGACAGCCCTGGCAGAACGCGTCCCGCACCTGCAATTCTGTCTTGTGCCGCACATTTTCCGCGATTTGGAGATCATTTCACAAACGATCGGATTTCTGGACGATCGCTTGCGGCGGACCCGCCTGAAAGTCGCGCCCTATGAGAGCGGCGATGCCGCGGCCCGGCATATGCTCTGCCGGTATCGCTCTGCGGATCTGGTGATGGGCATGCGGTTTCATGCCAATGTGTGCCCAATGTCGCTCGGCAGAACTGTTCTGGGCCTCAATTGCTATCCCCAGATCGAAAATCTCTACCGCGGCCTCGGTCTCACCGATCGCCTGGTGGATGTTGGACACCCCGGCTTCGGGGCCAAAGCCATCCGGCTTGCTGAGTTGGCATTGGCTGAAACCGGTGGTTTTTCAGCCGACACCTCGCGTGCGCTTTCACACGTGTGTCAGGAACGCGCCAAGTTCGAGCCACATTTGAAGCATTGGCTATCGAGCATCTGAGAGGTCAGCTCTCATCGGGCTGCGCCTGACCCCTCCATGGTCGAGGGGACGCCAATCCCGGCTCTCAAACTCTCTCAAGACTGCGCCATCGTTCGATTTAAGCGTTGATTTTGTCCACCGGATCGCAGCGACCTCAAACGAAAAGTTGTCAAAAGCAGTGGATATCCTCTATCTCAGTTCTGAGGGATTTCGGTACGGCCAATTGACAAACGTCTGCATATATTCTTTCAATTTGAACATCACCAATGCCAAGAGGGGACGGCTCAACACATGCTCAGGAACAGGCCTCAATGATTCTATGGGATGAAATGCGCCTGTGGACAGCGTAACGAATAAACCTGCCAGGATAGCAAAGCTGATCATTCTGCTCGCGGTTGCGTGGCTCTTGTGGTCGGGCTTTTTGAAACCCTTGCTGATTGCATTCGGCGTGTTGTCTTGTGCGCTGGTGCTCTACCTGGCAAGGCGCATGCAGTTTTTCGACCACGACACCTATGCTCTGCGGTTTGGCCAGCGCTTGTTCAGGTACTGGGCCTGGCTCATCAAGGAAGTGGTGAAATCAAGCCTTGAGGTGGCTCGCATCGTGCTTCATCCGCGCCTGCCGATCTCGCCGCAGGTCGTCGACATCAAGGCCACCGCAAGCCATCCCGTCGCACAGGTTATCCTTGCGAACTCGATCACGCTGACGCCCGGCACGCTTTCCCTGGATGTCCACAAGGGCGTCATCAAGGTGCACGCCCTCACGAAGGAGGGGGCGGACGATCTCATGTCCGGCGAGATGGACCGGCGTGTTGCTGCGATAAGGGAGGATTGAGGGTGTACTACATCGTCATAGCAGCAACGCTCGCCACCATGGCACTGGCGCTGACACGAGCCGTGCTGGGACCTAGCGTCTATGACCGTGTTCTCGCGGTGAACATGTTCGGCACCAAGACGGTATTGCTGCTTGCTGTGATCGCATTTGTCTACGGCAGACCAGACTTTCTCGACCTCGCCCTCGCCTACGCCCTCATGAACTTCATCGGTGTGTTGGCGGTGCTGGAGTTTTTCCGCCGCAGGGCCCTTCGCCGGGAAGCCGATCAACAGGAAGCGGGGTGAGGCGATGGAGACAGTGCTCGACATCCTCAGCGGGCTGCTGATGTCAATCGGCGGGATCTTCGTCTTTATCGGCGGGATCGGCGCCATCCGCATGCCCGACCTGTACACGCGCATGCATGCAACGAGCCTGACCGACACGATGGGTGCGGTTCTGATCATCGCGGGCGTCATGCTGCAGGCCGGAGCAACGCTCGCCACCGTCAAGCTTGCCGCAATACTGATCTTTCTGCTCTTCACGAGCCCGACGGCCTCCAATGCGCTCGCAAGCGCCGCACTTCTTTCTGGCCTCCGCCCGGATGAGGCCCTTCCCTGGCGCAAGGATCCTGAAACGTGATCTTGCTCGCCGGCATATTCCTCTTAACGCTGCTGGTGATCACGGCGCTTGCCATGGTGCAGACAACAAACCTGTTTGTCGCCGTGATGCTTGCCGGTGTGTTCAGCCTGTTGTTGGCGGTGAACTTCTTCATCCTGGATTCGCCCGATGTGGCCCTGACCGAGGCAGCCGTCGGCGCCGGGATCTCGACAATGCTGTTCCTGGCCGCGCTCACGCTGACCGCGGAGAACGAAAGAGAAGGCATCGGCAACCGGCTCGGCGCGCTCGCGGCCGTCACGGCGGCAACCGTGCTTCTGATTTATGCAACGTTCGACAACCCGTACTTGGGCGATCCGAGCGCGCCTCCGCAGACGCACGTTTCGCCCTGGTACCTGCAAAACACGCCGGACCTCGTGGATGTTCCAAATGTGGTGACGGCCGTGCTGGCCAGCTTCCGCGGATATGACACCCTTGGCGAGGTGTTCGTCATTCTGACGGCCGGTATCGGTGTTCTGTTCCTGCTCAGCGCAAGGCGGCGTCCCGGCACCCAGCCGTCAGACACGCCCGGAAGCGGCATCACCGATGGGTTGCGCCACTACCTGATCCCCCGCGTGGTGGGGCGGCTGCTCATTCCGTTCATTCTCCTGTTCGCCCTGTACGTCCAATTTCACGGCGACTTTGGCCCGGGCGGCGGGTTCCAGGCAGGCGCCATATTCGCCGCGGCAGTTATTCTCTATACCCTGATTGAGGGTGAGGACGAGGCCATGCGCGTCCTGCCGCGCAGTGTGTTGAAGGGCCTGGCCGTTGCCGGGGCTCTCCTCTACGGCGGCGTCGGGGTGGCTGGAATTGTGCTGGGCGGCAACTTCCTCGACTACAATGTGCTGAGCGGCGACCCGGTTGCCGGTCAACATCTGGGCATCCTCCTGATCGAGCTGGGGGTCGGGCTCACCGTGACCGGTGTGCTCCTCAGCATTTTCTTCGCATTCGCGGCCCGGGGTAAAATGTGATGGATGTGCTGGGGCTTTTCAACTACTGGGTTTTCGCGGTTCTGCTGATGGTCGGCTTTTATGCCGTCATGGCCAAACGCAACCTCATCAAAAAGCTCATCGGCCTGTCGCTCTTTCAGGCAAGCGTGTTCCTGCTCTACATCACCATGAGCAAGGTCAAGAACGGAACTGCGCCGATCATTCTGTCGGGAACCGACAGTCAGCTCTATTCCAACCCCCTGCCGCAGGTTCTCATTCTCACCGCGATCGTCGTCGGCATTTCAACCACCGCGCTCGCGCTCGGGATCATCGTGAGGATCAAGGAAGAGTACGGCTCGATCGAAGAGCATGAAATTCTGGAGTTGGACAAGCAGTGAACGGATTGACGGAACACCTGCCGGCGCTGCAAGTCGTCGTGCCATTGCTGTGTGCACCGTTGGTTGTGCTGCTGCATCCGCGAGGCCTCGCCTGGGCCGCGGCCACGGCTGCAAGTGTCTTTGCCCTGGTGATCTCGATCTCGCTGACGGCAGGCGTGCTGGGCGGCCACAGCTATCAATACAATATGGGTTCATGGGCACCGCCGTTCGGGATCGAACTTCGGGTCGACGCCCTCAGCGCCCTGTTGCTGTTGCTCGTGACCGGCGCCTCGACGGTTGCGTTGCTGGCCGGCCGCGCAAGCATCGACGAGCAGATCGAAGCAGAACGCCAGCCCCTGTTCTTTGCAGCCTGGCTGCTTGCGGTGGCCGGACTTGTGGGCATTCTGGTGACGGCCGATGCCTTCAACATCTTCGTCTTCATGGAGATTGCCGCACTCTCCAGCTACGTTCTGGTGGCCGGCGGGCCGGACAGGCGGGCTCTGCCGGCGGTCTTCAAGTATCTGATCATGGGCACGATCGGGGCCACATTCTACCTGATCGGCGTTGGCCTCATTTACATGATGACCGGCACGTTGAACCTGGCGGACATGGAACTCAGGATCCAAGAGGTGGCCGACCTGAAGCCCGTTCTGGCCGCGGCCGGTTTCATCACCATCGGCCTTGCCCTGAAGGCGGCCGTATTTCCTTTGCACATCTGGCTGCCGAACGCATACACCTACGCACCTCACATGGTGACGGTGTTTCTGGCCGCCTGCTCCACAAAGGTCTCGCTCTATGTCCTTTTGCGCCTGAACTTCCTGGTCTTCCAGCCCCACTTGACCGGACATGACATCCAGCTGTCGCAGTTCTTGATGCCCCTGGCGGTGCTGGCCATGTTGGTGGGCTCGGCGGTCGCCATGTTCGAGCGCAATCTGAAGCGGCTTTTTGCCTACTCTTCCGTGGCGCAGATCGGCTACATCATCCTGGGGGTCAGCCTGGTCAACGAGGCGGGCCTCACCGCAAGTGTCCTGCACATGTTCAATCACGCCCTCGCCAAGGGTGCGCTCTTCCTGGTTGCGGCGAGCCTGGCCTTGCGCTGTTCGGGCCTGCGGCTTGAAGATCTTTCCGGAGCGGCCCGCCAGATGCCCTGGACCATGGCCGCCTTCGTGGTTGGCGGCTTGAGCCTGATCGGCGTGCCCGGAACGGCCGGGTTCCTGAGCAAGTGGTACATCCTGACGGCGGTGCTGAACGATGGCGCACTCGGCGTCGCGCTCGTGGTCGCCATCGTCATTAGCTCGCTGATGGCCGTGGTTTACGTTTGGCGGGTGGTTGAAACCGCCTATTTTGGAACGCCTCCCGCAGACGCAAGCGCGAACGGGGAAGCACCGCTCTCGCTCCTCCTGGTGATCTGGCTGGTGGCGCTTGCAAACGTGTATTTCGGCTTTGTGGCCGAGATCCCGATCACGCTTTCCACCTTGTCGTCTGAAGCCTTGCTGGGGGCTCTGCGATGAACACCGGCGATGCCATTCTGCTTTCGATTGCGCTGCCTTTGGCCGGCGCGGTCGGCATCGCGCTGGCCGGCCGTGTCAACGACAACCTGCGCGAGGGTGTGACCCTCGCGACCGCGGCCGCCCTCGCCTGGATCGTCGCCAGCATCGTTCCGGTCGTCTATGCCGGCGGGCGGCCGGCCGTCAGCATCGGCACCATAGTTCCGGGCATCGACTTTGCCTTCAAGGTCGAACCCCTGGGCATGCTGTTTGCCGGCCTCGCTTCAGGGCTGTGGATTGTGAACTCGATCTATTCCATTGGCTACATGCGCGGAAACAACGAGCAAAACCAGACCCGGTTCTATACCTGTTTCGCGATCGCGATTGCCGCGACCATGGGCATTGCCCTCTCCGCCAACCTCTTCACGCTGTTCATCTTCTACGAGGTTCTAACGCTGTCCACCTATCCGCTGGTGGCACACAAAGGCGATGAAAGCACAGTGCGCTCTGCACGCGTCTATCTGGGGATATTGCTCACCACCTCAATCGGGCTGCTGTTGCCGGCAATCATCTGGACATACATCGTGGCCGGCACCGGAGACTTCACAGCCGGCGGCATCCTTCAAGGCAAACTGGAGGGACCGGCAATCGGCCTCCTGCTGGGCCTGTTCGTTTTCGGCGTGGGCAAGGCCGCCGTGATGCCGGTGCACCGCTGGTTGCCCGCCGCCATGGTGGCCCCGACGCCGGTCAGCGCCTTGCTGCACGCGGTCGCCGTGGTCAAGGCGGGCGTGTTCACGGTGACCAAGGTCATCATCTACATCTTCGGCATAGACTTCATGTTCGCCGAGCCAAGCAGCGCTTGGCTGCCCTACATCACCGCATTCACGATAATCGCCGCGAGCGTCGTCGCCTTGCGCCAAAGCAACCTGAAGCGGCTGCTTGCCTATTCGACAATTGCCCAATTGTCATATGTTGTGATGTCCGCTGCAGTCCTGAAACCATTCGCCGAAATCGGCGCGATCACACACATGGTTGCGCACGCTTTCGGTAAGATCACCCTGTTCTTTGCAGCTGGAGCGATCTACACCGCCGCGAAGAAAACCGAGGTTCATCAACTGCACGGCATCGGCCGGCGCATGCCGTGGACCATGACGGCATTCACCATTGGTGCGCTGAGCATGATCGGCGTGCCGCCAACCGGCGGGTTCGTGTCGAAGTGGTTCATCCTTGCCGGCGCATTTCAGGCCGAGAACTATCTGGCGCTTGGCACCATCATGGTGAGCACGGTGCTGAACGCCGCCTACTTCCTGCCGATAATCTTCATCGTCTGGTTTGCAAAAGAAAAAGCACCGTCAGATCTGGATCACGGCGAGGCGCCATTTGCCGCGGTGCTCGCCCTCACGATCACGGCCGCGCTCACCATCGGCTTCTTCTTCTTCAACTCGCCCGTCCTCACCCTGGAGGGACAGATAGTCGGGATTAACCCATGAACGACCAACCGAAATCAGACCACTGGCTTGTGCGGCCTGAGACGATCAAGCGGCTCTGGCAAATCTTCATTGCCATTCTCGCGCTGACGGTCCTCGCCCAGGCGGCAATCAAGGTGAAAGGCTATTTCGGCGTGGACGGATGGTTTGGGTTCGGGGCGGCCTTCGGGTTCTTGTCCTGCCTCATCATGGTGCTTGTCGCCAAGGGCCTCGGTTTCGTGCTGAAGCGCGACGAAAACTACTATCGCGGGCAGGTCAGCGATGATTGAGTTCCTGCCCCCAGCCTACATACTGATTGCAGCCGCAATCCTGATCGGGTTGACGCGCGGCTGGCTACGCACTGCTATCGTCCTCGGCGCCCCGCTCGCAACACTGGTGGACATCTGGCTCATCCCCGATGGGGTTGTGACAACAATCTCCTTTATCGGCTACGAGATCGAACCTCTTGAAGGCAGCCCGGTGCGGCGCTTGTTTGCCACCATCTTTGCCCTCATGGCCTTTGGCGGCGGTCTCTATGCCTTCCGCGTGGCGCGCTGGTATGAGCTTGCGGCCGCCTACGCCTATGCAGCGGGTGCCGTTGGCGTCAGTTTCGCCGGAGATCTGATCACGTTCTTCCTCTATTGGGAGTTCATGGCGCTGTTCTCAACGATCGTCGTGTGGTGCGGCGGCACGCCTGGCGCGAGAGCAGCGGGGATCCGCTATGCCATCATGCATCTTCTGGGC
>CAJHYS010000247.1_pt1 | contig 13132 bp, 13 predicted proteins | sample 9198801 | NCBI WGS metagenome assembly CAJHYS01 (sample SAMEA7708368, study PRJEB35096) | sediment metagenome | biome: marine neritic benthic zone biome [ENVO:01000025]; feature: sediment [ENVO:00002007]; material: shallow marine sediment [ENVO:03000034] sea grass bed [ENVO_01000059] ...
GAAGCGCCAACAGTTGGACACATTTTGATTTCTTGGTGTACATGTATCGTACACGCTACTCTCTAAGTAATTGATATATTGGAAGAGTCTTTCCAATCCATCATGGGAGCAACATTGAACCTGTGAGTGGAGAACTCAATAGACATCCCAGGAAGCTCAAGTCATATCAGCAACAGCACAAATTGCGCATCGTTCATCTCCCCGGCACGAGGACCCTAAGTCACGAACCCGCTTCAGGCCCGCCGCTTGTATCAGTTGACCACCCTCCATTACGGCCTTGATTCGGCTGGATGATGGTCCTCGAAGGACCCAACGGCCATTCGGACCTCATTCCGGGTAGGCCTTGTCGCTAGCATTCGGCCCTTTCCTTAACCGCAGTCATCGCATTGATGAGCCGCTTTAAGAACCCGGTGTAAGCGATCTTCCGAAAATGTCGAAGGATCTACAAGGAAAGTGCTTTACGAGTTTCAATTTTCGGACAATGGTGAGCACTGCGGAAAGGCGCTCCACGGCAAATAAAGAAAAGATCAAGGTGGACGAAAATTTGGGGGGGAAATGAATCGGACCGGTCCGCGTCTAGAGGCATGTAATCGCACCAAGGCCTACAAGGCCGAGCTTTCCTATCGCACAAATCGCCGCGTCGACCGGCCTGGCATTGACGCGTGCACCCAGGCGAACCAAGAACACCTGGCCGCGGTCTTTGAAATCGGTGCGAACCGGCAATTGTCATGACCGCAATAACCCCCGTCATCCTGGCCGGTGGTAGCGGCACACGCCTCTGGCCAATATCGCGCAAAGGGCTGCCGAAGCAGTTCTTGCCGCTGTTCACTGCTGAGTCCACCTATCAGGCAGCTCTTAGGCGGGTGTCGGGAAATTCCCACTTCGCCAAGCCCGTCGTCATCACAAACGAAGATTGCCGCTTCCATGCCGCCTCGCAGGCTGCGGAGGTTGGGGTTGAGATTTCCCTGTTGCTGGAACCGGCGCCGCGTGACTCTGGTCCCGCCATCGCGGCGGCCTCAAGCTTTGCTCAAGCCCGAGACGGTGATGATGCATTGGTCCTGGTCTTGGCGGCAGACCACATTATTCTTGATGAAGACCAATTCGTCGCCACCTGCTTGGCGGGTCTGGAAGCCGCTGCAAACGGGCAGCTGATTGTTTTCGGCATCAATCCAACAGATCCGAGCACATCATATGGCTACATTAGACCTGCCAAGTCCGGCAAGCTCGCCGTGTGCCAGGTAGAGGCTTTTGTAGAAAAGCCTGACATCGCTGCGGCCGCCGACTATGTCAGTCAGGGTTATCTCTGGAACTCCGGCAACTTTCTCTTCCGATCCGATGTTCTCGCCAGAGAACTCGCCCTTCACGCACCAGGCGTCATTGACGCCGCCCGCGCTGCGGTTCGAGATCTTGAGGACGATCTGACGTTCAATCGGCTCGAGCCGGAGGCATTTGCCAAAGCGCCCAAGATTTCCATCGACTATTGCCTGATGGAACGGACCCGCGCCGCCTCGGTTGTCAGAGCGAACTACAGCTGGTCGGACGTGGGCAACTGGGACGCCTTTTGGCAGATGTCGGAGAAGGACGAACACGGCAATGCGACCCTTGGAGACGTTGCTCTGGTGAATACGGAAAACTGTCTTGTCTGGTCCGACCGCAGCGTGATCGGGCTGGTGGGAGCACAAGACCTGATTGTGTCGGTCACGTCCGATGCGGTTCTCGTGGCCCACCGTAGCGCAGCTGGTGCGGTGAACGATCTCGTCTCGGCTCTGAAAGCACAAGGCCGGCCGCAAGTCGATCAGCATCGTCTGGTACAACGGCCATGGGGGAGCTACGATTCGGTCGAAGAAGGCGAGCGTTTCAAAGTGAAGCGCATCATTGTGGCCCCCGGCGCGTCCTTGTCATTGCAACGCCATATGCATCGCGCCGAGCATTGGGTTGTGGTGCGTGGTGTAGCGGAGGTGACCATTGACAAGGAGGTGATGCGACTATTGGAGAACCAGTCCGTCTACATCCCGCAGGGACGAATGCATCGGTTGAAAAACCCCGGCAAGAGCGCGCTTGAGATTATCGAAGTCCAAACCGGCAGTTACCTAGGCGAGGACGATATCCAACGGTTTGATGATGAGTTTGGACGCGCCGGCAAGGTTTCTGAAGGCGGCTCGAACCCGAATGGACCCGGCATGTGAGATTCAGGATGTCCGAATGATGAGGCCAGTGTGACTTTTGTCATCGCCAGACGAAGCGCCGTTCCCTAAGTTTGATGGCGAACTTTCTGCCCATGCCCTAGCAACCGATCATCGATTGCTGCGGGAGGAGGCATCGACCCTTGAGCAACCGTGACCAGATTGCGCGCTGAGTATCTCAAGGCAGCGGCCGGAGCGGAAGGCCCGTCAAAACGGAGGACGCACCCATGGCTGCACTCATGAACCTGATCTCAACGCCCATAAATGTCCTGCGCAACTGGTTTGCGGGGCTCGCCGGACTGGTCCAACTGACCAAAGTGTTCCTCGGTGCCCTTGGGGGCGAAGGAAGCCTGAAGAAAAAGCTGTTGGCCACGCTCAGAGAGGTCACCACCCAGCGCGCCCTGTTCGCCGTCCTCAGGGCCTTTGCGCCCAACCTGGTGCTTTCACGCACGCTCATCAAATCTTACGACAACAGCGGCACCGCCCTCATCACGCGGCGCCAAGACGTGCTTGACGTGTTGAACCGAAACGACGACTTCGCCGTGGTTTACGAGCCCCGCATGCGCAAGATCACTGGAGGCGAAAACTTCTTTCTGGGCATGCAGCCCGGCTGGCCATACACGCGTGACACCTCGGCCATGCGCTTGGCCGCGCGCCGCACCGACGTTTCGGAAATCATCTTGCCCCGCGCGGCGGCGAAGGCCGAAGAGTTCGTGATGGCGTCGGGTGGGTCAATCGATCTGCCGCAGGACCTTACCTTACGTGTGCCTTATGACATGGTGGCAACCTATTTCGGCACACCAGGCCCATCGGAGCGCGAGATGATCGGCTGGATGACCGTGATGTTCTGGTATCTGTTCTCTGACCTGACCGCCCACCCGGAAGTGGAAAAAAAGGCACTCGGCGCGGCAGCCGCCGGACGGGCAGTTCTGGACGGGACCATTGCGGAGCGCAAAGCCAATCCCTCAGACGCAGACGATCTGATCAACCGCTGCCTTGCCCTGCAAAAGGCAGGCACGCCCGGCATGGACGATCTGGGCATCCGCAACAACATCATCGGGCTCCAGATCGGCGCCATTCCCACCATTTCCAAAGCTTGCAACCACGCCATGCAGGAACTCTTCAACAGGCCTGAAGAGCTGGCCGGAGCCCAAGCAGCCGCTCGCGCCGATGACGATGATTTGCTCGCCAACTACCTTTGGGAGGCACTGCGCTTCAATCCGCACCAGCCTCTCATCTACCGCCGTGCCTTGCGCGACGCGGTGGTGGCGCCGTCCACTCTGCGCCAGCGCAAGATCCCCAAAGACACGATGGTCTTGGCCCTGACACTATCTGCCACTTTCGATATGTTGGAGATTCCCGATGCCGGCAGTTTCCGCACCGACCGGCCGTTTGATCTCTACATGACCTGGGGATACGGCATGCATGAGTGCTTCGGCGGCGCGATTAACAGGCAGATTATCCCTGCCATTCTCAAACCCCTGTTAAGGCAGAAGAATTTACGGCGCGTTGGCGAACTGGACAAGGGGGTGACCCCATTCCCGCAGCAGTTCAAACTGGCGTTCGATCCCTAATCGTCATTGGCCCAGATCTGGAAGCTCCACGGTCACCTTCATGGCTTCATACCAAGCTGCGAGATTCTTGATGTCCTCGTCCTTGAGCTGCTTGGCGATGATCGTCATCTGTCGGTGCTTGCGCTCTCCGTTGCGAAAAGCAACGAGCTGCTTCTCGATATAGATCGCGCTCTCTCCGGCCAGATTGGGGGCTTCTGGATTTGTGGCAAGACCATCCTTCCCATGGCAAACGATGCACATGCGCGCTTTCTTCTTTCCCAGTTTGAGATCGGCCGCGGAGGCCGGCGCCGAGAGCACAAAGGCGGCGAGCAGCGCAAGAGCGCTGGCCCCGAAGTTATTCATATCTGATGTCCTTCGCAAAGGTATCGAGCCACCCTTGCACCCCTTAGCCTACGCGGCCGACCTTAGTGTCCTTGTGGGCCAGCCGGCAGCGTAGGCGGGTCAGGGAGTGACAACCTTAATTCTCGTACCAGATCCGGTAAACCGCACCGACCAAGTCATCGGTGACCAGAATGGAGCCGTCGCGCAGTTGCGCCACGTCCACCGGGCGGCCCAGATATTCGCCGTTTTCGTCAATCCAACCTTCGGCAAACGGCTTGGATCCGCCCACACTGCCATCCTCATTGACGCTGGTGAACATGACCCGCGCACCGACCGGTTCAGTGCGGTTCCATGAGCCATGTTGGGCGGAGAAGATGCCGCCCTTGTATTGGCTCGGGAACATTTTGCCCGTGTAGAACGTCATTCCGAGATCGGCTGCATGGGCCACCATCTCAACAACCGGGTGGACAATGCCCTCAGGCGGCGTTGCATCCTTGTATTCATTGGTGCGTACCGTACCGCCGCCATACCAGGGGTGGCCGAAATTCTGTCCGGCTTCTGTCTGCCGGTTCAACTCACCGGGCGGAATGTCGTCGCCCATGCCGTCAACCTGATTGTCGGTGAACCAGAGTTCACCATTGGCCGGATTGAAATCCATGCCTACCGAATTGCGCACACCATATGTGTAGACCTCGCGGCCGGTGCCGTCGGTGTTTACGCGGATGATGCCGCCAATGCCCGTTTTGTTGTAAAGCTCGGCCTTCCCCTCCGGGGCAACGTTGAAGGGCTGTCCCAGGCTGATATAGAGTTTCTTGTCCGGACCAATGCGACAGACACGGGCAGTATGGTTGTAGCTTTCCTCTTGCTTCGGAATGAGATCGCCTTGCTTGAGCACGTTGAATGCGGCGACGTCAGGGCTCTCGTAAAAGAACTCTGCAGCCGGGAACACCAAAACCCTGTTCTGCTCGGCAATGTAGAGGAACCCATCTTTGGAGAAGCAAACCCCGTTGGGGATGGTGAAGGAGATCGATGGGGCAAAGTCCTTCACCTCGTCGGCCACCCGGTCTTTGTTGCGGTCTGTTACCGACCAGACCTTGGTCTTCTTAGTGCTGACAAAGGTCACGACGCCCTGAGGTCCGACCGCCATATGACGCGCATCAGGAACGACGGCGTAAAGGCCGATCTTGAAGCCCGCCGGAAGCTTGATCTTTGCAAGCGTCTTTTTGATGGCCTCAGCGTTCGCACCACCTTGTTCAACAACCGTATGCTCAGTTACGCCTGTTGTCTGAAACTTGCTGAGTTTGTCCAAATTATCCGCGAAAGCCTGGCCCGACAAGGCGAACAGCGCTGTGGCGGCAGTTGCACAAAATAGAGATTTTAGCGACATTTTTGACCCTCCCGTTTGACCGGTCATGCGTATTGAAAGCCGGTTTTATTCGGAGAAGTGTAGCGCACCGGAGGGACAAAAGGTGGTAGAGGGCTACTACACTCCTACCCCAGCCTGCACGATACCCCCCCATCGGCAAGCATCGCGCTGCCTGTCACGAATGTCGCCTGATCCGACACCAGAAACAATGCAGCTTGCGCAATTTCGTCAGCGCTGGCCATGCGTTTGAGCGCGTGGAGAGAGGCCACATAAGCGTGTCCTTCAGGATCATCGCCCGCCATGGCGGTCCTTGTTCCGCCCGGAAGCAGGGCGTTAACCCGAACACCATCAGCTCCATGGTCGCTCGACAGCGATTGAACCAAACCAATCAGCCCCGCTTTGGAGGCGGCATAGGCACCCATGCCCGGGAGCCCTCCATTGCTGTGGCCAACAAAGGATGAGGTAAACACAATCGAGCCGCCACCGCGTTGCTTTATCGCTGGATCTGATGCTTGGCCGCATAAAAGGCGCCTGTGAGATTTGTTGCGATGACCTCATGCCAGTTCTTGTTGGCCATGTTTGGGATCGGGCTGATGTCTCCCATCATGCCGGCATTGTTGAATGCCGCGTCAAGACCACCAAACTCTGCTTCAGCCAGTCCCACCAGACGTTGTGCATAGGATTCCTCCCTCACATCGCCCTCCAGGCTAACCGCGCGGCCACCCATTTCCTTTATGTTGGCAACGCACTCCTGAAGCAGAGAGCCACGCCGTGCCCCCAACACAACATTTGCGCCCTGGGCAGAAAACAGAAGGGCGGCCGCAGCACCGATGCCGCTGCTCGCTCCGGTGATGATGATGGTTTTGTCCACAAGCTGCATGTTTCATCTCCAAGGGCTCAAGATATCTGCCTCTTGGTAGATGCCGCCTGCCCGGCTTGCCACCCGGATCGTGCGCAACCGTGCCTCAGGCGGATAAGGCCCAATCCCAATAGACTTCCCGAGCCTGGCGGGTCACCGGGCCGACTTGGTAGTTGGTATCGTCGAAGGCCACCACAGGCGTGACCTTGGCCAGGTTGCCAGACATGAACACCTCATCAGCGCCATGAAAGTCATCGAACGTCAGCACAGTTTCATGCACCAAACGCCCGGAATCGCGCAGGAGGCCAATATGGCGCTGTCGGGTAATACCGTTGAGGAAGGTGCCGTTGGGGATGGGTGTAAAGACTTCGCCGTCTTTGACCATGAAGATGTTCGAAGTCGCGGTTTCGGCCACATTGCCCATGGCATCGGCCACCAGCGCATTGGAGAAACCCTTCTTCATTGCTTCGCGCAGCATGCGCCCGTTGTTGGGATAAAGGCATGCAGCCTTGGCCTCCACGGTAGCCATGCTTTGCAAGGGCCGGCAAAAGCGCGTTGTGGTGAGCGTGGCAGTGGCGCTTTCCGGCGGCATGGGCACCAGCTCAAGGCCAATCGCAAAGCCCACCGAGTCCGGGTCCACCGTGATGAAGCCCGGTCCGGGCTCGATCGGCCAATACATGGGCCGGATATAGATGGCCGCATCGGGTGCAAACTTCTCCAGCCCGTCTCTGATTATGCCCTCGATCGCTTCAGAGGCATGCGTCGGGATCATGTCCAGTGCTTCAGCAGAACGGCCAATCCGCTCGCAATGCAGCGCCAGGTCCGGCACCACCCCGTGGGCCTGACGCGCGCCATCGAACACCAGGGTGCCGTTCCAGGTGGCCTGGTCGCATGCTCTGAGCACAGGAACGTTGCCCTCGTGCCAATCGCCCTCAAAATATGTCCAGACCACTTCACCGTTCGGCATGATCAAACGCCCTTCTCATTTGCGTGCAACTGAGCCAAGCGATGTAGCACGATCAGCGGCGGACGCCAAAGCGGGCCTCTGTCGGCGGTGCAATCTTCTCAAGCTGCGTTTTTCAGGGCTTCCGCAATGCCTGACGGTGTTGGCACCACCGCAACGCCCGCAGCCTCAAGGGCCGCTTTCTTGCCGGCATAGCTGCCGACGTTTCCCATGACGATCGCGCCTGCGTGGCCCATTTTCTTGCCAGGCGGCGAAGCAGCGCCAGCAATGAAAGCGGCAATGGGCTTCGACATGGTCTTGGCATACTCAGCGGCTTCTTCTTCCATGCCGCCGCCGATCTCGCCGACGATGGCAACGGCCTCGGTACGCTCGTCCTCGTCCAGCGCAACAAGGGCATCCTTTGTTGTGGTGCCGATGATCGGATCACCTCCAATGCCGATGAAGGTGGAGATTCCGAGCCCACCCTGCACCATATTGAGGCACACCATGGTGCCGAGACTGCCCGAGCGGGAAATAACACCCACCTTGCCTGGTTTGAAGATGCCCTGATTGAACGCCGGCATGAAGCCCACGAAACACTCGCCAACGGTGACCAGCCCGGCCGTGTTGGGCCCGATCACCTGGCAACCGGCTTCGCGGGCGGCAGCCAGAAAATACATCACGTCCTGCACCGGCACATGCTCGGTCATCACCACCATCTTCTTGATGCCGGCCGAAATCGCATCCAGCGCCGCAGCTTTGACACCGAGTGGAGGAATGAACAGAACGGTGGCATCGACTTGCGTCTCGGATGCTGCATCTGCCGCTGAACCCCATACAGGCAGGCCGATATGCTCGGTTCCGGCCTTCTTGGGGTTCACGCCACCGATGATCCTGGTGCCGTATTCGCGCATTCTTTCCGCCCAGAAGGTGCCTTGGCGGCCGGTGATCCCCTGAACGATGACTGTTTCATTGCCCCGCACGATCATTGTGCTGCCTCCACGGCGGCTTTCACCGCATCGTCCATAAACTCATAAGGCTCAAGCCCCAGCCCCTCGCGCACCAGGGCGATGGCTTCCTTGTCGCCTGTGCCATGAATGGTGAAAAACACCGGGATATCAGGCTCCAGCTCTTTCCAGGCATTCACCACACCCTCGGCCATCACGTCGCAGCGCGCAAAGGCGCCACAGAAGTTGACCATCAGGGATTTGACGTTTGGGTTGGCCAGAACAATTTCCAACGCCTCTTTGGAAAGTCGGTACGCTTCGCCGCCAATCTCCAGGAAGTTCGCCGGGGCTCCACCGTAATGGCTGATCGCGTCCATGGTGGTCATGGTCACACCGGCCCCATTGGCCAACACACCTACATTGCCATCAAGTTCGATATACTTGAGGTTCACCGCGTGCGATTTCGCCTCAAGCTCGGTAGCTTTATCCGGCGTCCCGTGCTCGGCCAGATCTTCTTGGCGTTTAACGCCCGAGTCATCCAATGTGAACTTGCAATCGAGTGCGATCAGGTCTCCGCCCGATGTCAGCACCAGGGGATTGATCTCCACCAACTCCCCATCATTGGCCTGATAGACCGAGTAGAGTTTCTCCAAGAGATTGATCAGATCGGCCTTGTTGACATCACCAAGCGCCGGCAGGTTGGCGTCGACGGCATCTCGGTCGAAGCCCTTTCGTATATCGACCGGCAGGCGCATTAGCTTCTCGGGATGGTTCTCGGCAATCTCCTCAATGTCCATACCGCCTTCAGGGGAGAACAGGACGAGCGGGCTTTTCGTCACCGGATCATTCAACACCGCCGCATAAAGCTCGGTGGCGATTGGCACCCGGGCTTCCACCAGAACCTTCTCCACCCTGTGCTCGCCAATCTGCATTCCCAAGATGCGCGCCGCCTCAGCGCGGGCTTCATCCGGCGATGTGGCGAGGGCAATGCCGCCGGCCTTGCCGCGCTTGCCGGTGGGCACCTGGGCTTTCACGACGCAGGCGCCGATCTGCTCGGCAACTTCGCCCGCCTCATCGGCCGACCGCGCAAGCGCGCTCGCCGGAACCGCTATGCCCGCCGCCTTCAAGAGCGGTTTTGCGGCATGTTCCTCAAAGTTCATGGAGTTCTATTTTCCGTATTTTGCCCAATAGTCGCCAAAGAGCTCTTCTTCGCTCGGCTTGTCTTCGCCAACGGTGGTCACGAGATGCGTGATGTTGATGAAGTGGGAATAGTTGAGATTGTCCGAAATCGAGTTCCCGGCCCAGGTGCCGCAGCCCATGGACAGAGTGAAGCTGAGGCCGTTGTTAAAGCTGCCCCCATTTCCGAATGTGTGGGCTTGGTTCACCAGAACCCGCACCACCTTGAGATCCTCAGCCAGCTCGGTGGCATGTTCCGGCGTGTGGGTGTGGATTCCGCAAGAATGGCCGATGCCCTTAAACTCCAGAATGCGCGCAACCTTATCCTTGGCATCGGCAAAATCCTTGGCCCGGTAGACGGTCAGGACGAGCGCAAGCTTTTCATCTGAAAGCGGGTGGTCAGGCCCGATACCGTCATGCTCAACCATGAAGAACTTGCAGGATTTGGCATCTCCCCCTAACCCGGCGACGTCCGCGAACACATCGGCATCCTTTGCAATCACATGCCGGTTCAGCTTGCCGTCCACCCAGAGGGTGTCCACAACCTTCTGTTTTTCCTCTCCGGAGGCACGGTAGCCCCCTGCCCGCTCCAGCGCGGCGATCGCCTCGTCATAAACATCGTCCAGGATGATCACAGAGTTTTCCGACGAGCAGGAAGTGGAGTTGTCGAAGATCTTCGAGGCGCAAATCTTTTCCGCCGCATCGTCCAAATCTGCAGTGGAATCGATAATCACCGGCACATTGCCTGCACCCACACCGATCGCCACCGTGCCGCTGGAATAAGCCCGGCGAACATTGTTCTGCGAGCCGGTGCACACCACCAAATCACAGGCCTCCATAAGCCCTTGGGTTAACTCCTTGGACACAGGAGAAGGCAGGATCTGGACGAGATCCTCCGGATGACCGCCCTTGGCAAGCTCAGCCCGCATCAAATCCACCGTCTTGGCGGTTGTGCCGTACCCCGCAGGCGATGGCGCAATGATTACCGCATTGCCGCCCTTCACCGCCATCATGGCCTTGTTGACGGGTGTGGCCGCCGGATTTGTCGAGGGACAGACCGCCGCAACAATCCCAACCGGCTTGGCATACTTCACCAAGCCCTTTTCGGGCAGCTCTTCAATGATGCCGGTGGTTTTCACCCGAGAAAGATCGCGCAAGGTTCCAAACGTCTTTCGCGTGTTCTTTATGATCTTTGAAGGCACATTTCCAAGACCGGTGTCTTCCACCGCCAGAACCGCTAAGGCTTCGGCATTCTCCGGCTTGTAAATCGACCAAGCCAGCGCAGTGACCGCCTCGTCTATCCGCGCCTGGTCGTGATTGTCGAACGCATCCATGGCGGCGCGTCCGCGAGCAATCAGAGCGTTGAGGATGCTGTCAATATCCTGCGGTTCAGTAAAGCCTTGATGGGCTGCAAGTGTCATTGTCACGGCCTCTTAGCGATAGGTTTGCCTGCTCAGGACGACTGAACGGGCGATCAAGTACAACTATTCGTCACAAAAACGGAATGTGACGTTCAGATTTTCACAGAATTGTACGATAGTCAAGTATCAACGCGCAGGTTTCCTACCGCAACGCCCAGATTTCGGCGATGCGGGCCGCCTTGTCCTGCATGCTGGGCAGATAGTTCATTGCCTTTTCCAAAGGCATCCTGATGTGCAGAGCGTGGATGGACAGGGCGGCGACCGGCCTGCCCTGGTCATCATTTATGGCGACCGCGATTGCCGACAATCCCTCCACAAACTCTTCATTGTTGAAGGAATAGCCATCAGAGCGGATTTTTGCGAACTCTGTCTCCAGGGCCGCTTCATCGGCCAAGGTTTGCTCGGTGTAGCGTTCCAGTGCCGTTGCTCGCAACAGGCGCGTACGCACATTCTTGTGCTGCTCGGCAGCGAGAAGTTTGCCGATCGCGGTGCAGTGAAAAGGAACCCGGCTGCCCACTTGCAATTGCAGCCGAAGAGGAGAGATCCCCTCTACTCTTTCAATGTAAACGACCTCATCCTGATCCAAAACGCCCACATTACAGGTTTCTTGCGTCTCATTGACCAATTCGTTCAAGACTGCACGCACCGGAGGCTGAGTGCTTAGGCTGCGCAATGCATTGCCGGCCAGATGGGTGAGTTGTGGACCAACCACGTAACGGTCCTTTTGAGCTGCTCTTAAGATCAGTTGCTCTTCCACCAGTTGCTGAAGCACCCGGTGCAGTGTCGGACGCGGCAAACTGAGCTGCTCGGCGAGTTCCGCCAGGCCCACTGCACGCTCGGCCTGCGCGATCAGCTTCAACACGTCGACCGCCTTGCTGAGAGCAGACCCGCGTTCTCCCTGTGTGTGCCCAGTCATAGATTCAATCTATTTCTCAATTGACTTTCGTACAAAATTCTGAAAATCTGAACAATGTGTTCCGATTATATCCATAAACAGGTCAAATGACCAGCAGAACAAATCTGGAGCGCGGAGGAAGAGGAGAACATCACAAGCATTGCTTCATTGGCCAAACATGGTCAATATCGCGATCGAGGAAAACCTCACCAAATCCAAACGGGGTTACCAAAAGGGAGAAAACGTATGAAACTCAAGAACTATCTTGCAGGTGCCGCAACGGCCATTGCGGCATTGGCCGTCGCCGGGGGCACAGCGTTGGCCGCTTGCGCGACCGACGATCTGCCGGACAAACGCGACAAAGCAGGTGATTTTCCAGCACGCGCCCTGACCATGATCGTGCCCTACGGCCCAGCCGGCGGTTCAGGTCAAGTGGCTCAGGCCATGGCACAGGCCGTGTCTGACCTGACGGGCATTTCCATCAACCGCGACCACAAGCCCGGCGGCTCTGGAACCGTCGGCATGACGGCCTATATGGCCACGCCGCCGGACGGCTACACGGTGCTTGAGCACATTGACGATGCCTCCAGCGCCCATGCCCTGGATTCCAGCCGCCCGAACCCGGCTGAAGACCTGATCCCGCTGGTGACCTCGCAAATCACCTTCTCGCAGATCTATATCCGCAAAAACGAGGACCGCTTCACCGACTGGAAATCCTTCGTGGAGTGGGTCAAGGCCCAGGACGGCAAAGCCACCATCGCCAACGTCTCCAAGGAAGGTTCCATGGAGCGCGTCACGATGAAGTTCATCACCGATGCAACCGGCATGAAGATCCAGCAGATCTCGTTCGACAAGGGTGCCCCGCGTTACGGCGCTCTGGCCGGCGGTCAGGTTGATGCGTTGTTTGAGCAGCCAGGCGACGTGCGCAAGTTTCTCGATGCCGGCCGGTTCAAGCCGATCCTGACCATCCTGAAAGAACGCCCCGCCGCGTTTGCGGACGTTCCCAGCATCACCGATGCGGGCCTCAACTTTGAGCCGCTCTTCCGCTTCCGCGGCTTCTACGTGAAGAAGGGTGCCCCGGCAGACCGTGTTGAATGGCTGCAATGGGCCTTCCAGAAAGCTTTTTGTACTGAGGGGTATCAAAAGTACAACGAGAGCAAGTTCATGAACCTGATCGACAGCTATCGCGACACGGCAGGCTCTAAAGAACTCATCACGTCGACCGTTGCCCAGTACCGCGAAGTGTACAAGGCCATGGGACTGGAAGTGAAATAACCACCAACAAGGCGTTCGCGTGCCAAAACCGGCCCCGGCAGACGTAGCGCCGGGGCCGCTTACAACGTGGGTGAGGTATGGGGAATCTTAAAACCGGCCATGTGGTCGAGGCGGGGCTATGGCTTTTGCTGGCTCTGATCCTGTTCATTTATTCGTTCGAATTCAACAAATC
>CAJHYS010000290.1_pt1 | contig 13126 bp, 11 predicted proteins | sample 9198801 | NCBI WGS metagenome assembly CAJHYS01 (sample SAMEA7708368, study PRJEB35096) | sediment metagenome | biome: marine neritic benthic zone biome [ENVO:01000025]; feature: sediment [ENVO:00002007]; material: shallow marine sediment [ENVO:03000034] sea grass bed [ENVO_01000059] ...
CGCCTACATGGCGATGAAGGGGCTCAGGAAGGTCTGGCACTCGGCGCCGCTCGAGATCGCCGCCTTCGCCGCCGCCGCGTTCGGCATCGCCTGGGGCGCGTCGCGGCCGGTCATCGTCCGGCGCGTGCGCGCTTCCAGTAGCCGCAAGAAGGACATCTACGGCCTGTTCGACGTGCCGCTCATCATCGGTGCCGCGCTGCTGTCCTTCGCCCACGGCGCCAACGATGTCGCCAATGCGGTCGGGCCGCTGGCGGCAATCGTTTCCACCGTCGGCGAGCAGGGCGAAATTGCCGCCAAGGTGAGCATCCCGCTTTGGGTGATGGTGATCGGCGCCTTCGGGATCGCGCTCGGTCTGGGCCTGCTCGGGTCCAAGCTCATCATGGTGGTACGCGTAAAGAAGACCTGGCTGAACGCGCTGCCCGCATATTAAGTCGCGCTGTCGGCTGCCATCACCGTGCTCATCGCAACCACCCTGGGGCTGCCGGTGAGCTCGACCCACATCGCGGTCGGCGCGGTGTTCGGCGTCGGCTTCCTGCGCGAATTCTCCGAGAACCCGAACCGGCGCAAACTGCGCCCTGGCCACAAGCTCAACCACACCGCCGAGGATGCCTTCAACAGCGCCAATGTGCGTGGCAAGCGGCGTCTTGTTCGCCGGCGCTTTGTGGTCTCGATTGCCGCGGCATGGGTGATCACCGTGCCCGCATCGGCCGCTCTGGCGGCTACGATTTATGCGGTGCTGCAGCTTCTCTGATCCACGGCTCCAGAGTTTGAAACTGTTTGATCAGGCCCAGGAAGTCATCCCGGTAGGCGACCTTTGCGGCGTCCTGGATCAATGTCCAGTGGCGTTGCCGGCGGTCGGCTTCGGGCCATTTGTCCTCCTGCTTCTTCACCAGGTAAGGATAGTAGGTGACCGGGATTGGCTGCACCCCGGCGTCGGTGGTTTTGCTGATGAGAACGGTGATCGGATAATCCTTGATCACCTCGCCGCGCACGCCGGCCTCCTCAAAGCCCTCCCGGTGGCAGGTGTCGATGTGGTCTTCCTTGGCCTTGGCCAGGCCCTTGGGCAGAATCCAGCGGCCGCGGGTCATGGAGGTGACGAAGAGCAGGGCGGTGAGCCGGTCTTTGATGTCGAAGGGCACAATACCTACGCGGTGCATGAGCCTAGAGCCTTTCATGTTCATATTGAAGCATTTGACCGCTGTTTGGCGTCTGCTGGCGAGGCGCGGTCCACGCCTTGGTCTGGCCGACCACAAGTGGGCCGCAACGAAGTCCAGCGGGCGCCAAACAGCGGCCTTCGGTGGGCCAAATCAGCCCCTCTCCTGCGTTGCGAAGCTTGCCCGATGCACCGCATCGCGCTGCGCTCCGCGCCTTGGCGATAGGCTGATTTGTTCCCATCAAATGCTTCAATATGAACATGAAAGGCTCTAGTCCTTGCGCTTTTTTGAGGTGGCTGGTGATCATAAAGGCTGCGGTTGAGTCCGTAAATCGGCTTTGTCCACAGCCTCTCCCGAGTCTGCTCAAGCGCCTGGCAAAGCCAAAGCCAAAGCGCCAGCAGGGGTCTGAAAATCTCTAATCTGTGGTCCCAGGTGATGGTCAATTCTTGGTCCTCCGGTTGGTTTTCGCATCTGGAACATATATGGAACAAGACTCAATTTGTCAAGACTTTTTTCTTAGAAATTTCAATTAAAAATTGCATATTAGGTTCAGACACTTGCGCCCGAATTGCCACTTTTTGCTGTTTGACCGCCTTGCCGCTACACTGCCTCTTCGAGGGAGTTTGCTCCGATGTCCATACCCAAACCGGCCATACCTGAGACCACGCTCGCCAAATGGCAGCGCATCGTGGATCTGGCTGCAGAGATGGTGGGGGTGCCTTCAAGCCTGGTGATGAAGACCGATATGCCGGACCATGCGGTGCTGCTCTCCAGCCGCACCGAGGGCAACCCTTACACCGTGGGCCAGAGCTTTGAGCTGAACGACAAGCTCTATTGCTATTCGGTGCTGCAAACCAAAGGCGAGCTGGTGGTGCGTGATGCCCATGCCGATCCCGACTGGTGCGACAACCAGGATCTGGATCACGGCATGTCGTTCTATATCGGCTATCCCTTGTGCTGGCCGGATGGTAGCCTGTTCGGCACCGTGTGTGTGTTGGACACGTTCGACAATGAGCGCGCCTTCCGGCACCGCGAGCTGGTGCAGGAATTCGGCAAGCTGATCGAGAACGACCTGGCGCTGCTGGTGGAGATCGGCCGGCGCGAGCAGCTTGAGCTTGAACTGCAGGAGCATCTTGATGAGCTGGAAAGCCGGGTGGCGCGGCGCACGGCCCAGCTTTCCGCAGCCAATGACGACCTGAAAGCCCGCGAGCGCGAGCTTGAGGAGGCCAATGCGGCGCTGAGCGTCCTTTTGTCCAAGCTGGAGAGCTCGCGCCAGGAGTTTGAGGACCAGATCCTGCGCCAGATCACCGGCCTCGTTCTGCCCCATGTGTCGAAGCTGAAGCGGCGGCTGGCGGATCAGCAGGCCGAACAGGCCCTGGTGGAGATCGTGGAGGCCAACCTGAAGCAGGTGACCTCGTCGTTCGCCAATCGCCTCGCCGGCGTGCTGAAGAACCTGACCCCGGCCGAGGCGGAAATCGCGCTGATGGTGATCAACGGCCAGACCACCAAGGACATCGCCAAGGCCCTGTCGCGCGACAAGAGCACGATCGACTTTCACCGCAACAATATCCGCAGGAAACTGGGCCTCAGCCACCGGGGCGTGAATCTGCGCAGCCATCTTCTGTCGCTGCAGTAATATGGGGTTTTCCCCCATATTCTCCCGCTAATGAACCCATATTATCTGCCGTTTCTCCGGGCGCTAAGGTGTCTGATGGGCTGATGGGGCCTTTCACCCCCCGGGAGGAACAATCATGGATTTCAAAGACCTTAAACCAACCCGTGTGAACGGCGCCACCGACGCGGCGGCGCCCGGCCTGTCGCGGCGCTCGCTCTTCATGGCTGCCGGCGCGGCCGGGGTTGCGGCCGCCGCCACGTCCTTCAGCTCAACGACGGCCAAGGCCCAGTCCACCGACTGGAAGCAGCCCGGCAACAACAATCATGTGATCGAACTGCAGGAAAAATCAGACTTTCCGGCCGGCGAAGTGGGCTTCGACTTTTACGGCCACTGCGCTCTGAAAGTCACCTCGCCCGGCGGGGCCAGCGTTCTGTTCGATCCCTGGCGCGACGACCCGTCGGGCGCCTGGGGGCTTTGGTACAAGTACAAGTTCCCTGAAACCACGGTGGACATCACCATGTCGACCCACACCCATTTCGACCATGACGCCATCGACCGGCCGAACTCCACCATGGTGCTGGACCGGATGGTGGGGACGTTCGAGTTTACCGATCTGAAGATCACCGGCTTTGCCGACAAGCATGCCTGCGTGGCGCCCGGCTGGTATCCCTGGACCAACGCGCTGAAAGAGTTCGGCGTGGAAGCCTGCCCGCCCAACAATGTGGGCCATATGGACATGGTGACCTATGTGGTGGAGACCGGCGGAATCCGCACCCTGATCTGGGGCGACAACCGGCACAACCCGGCGGACGGCTTCTGGGAGGCGATCGGGCGCGTGGATGTGCTGACCCTGCCGGTGGACGGCTCAGAGCATATTCTCTCCTACGACCAGGCCAATGCGATCGTGGACCGGATCAAGCCGAAGGTGGTGATCCCCACCCACTATCTGGGCGAGACGACCACCTACACGCTTTCAACCCTGCAGCCGGCCGATGCCTGGGTGAAGGCCCAGAAGAGCCACAAGACGCTCGATGGGCCGAGCATGAAGCTGGCCTCGGCCGATGTGGCGGGGATGGACAAGGAGTTCATGTATTTCGGCCATCACGCCTTGAAGGCCTGATGTGAAAGCTTCGGGGGGTCGGGCTCGTCGTTCCCGTGCCCGCGGGAATTGGGGGGGCGCATGCCCCACGTGTGCCCCCTCGCGGGTCCCCGGCGACAGGCCGCGCCCCTGGGTCCCGGACATTTTGCCGGCGCAAAAATTCCAGGATGACGATGTGGGACGCCAGGTGCCGCTAGCCCGCCGGCGGGTAGAGCAGCTCGGCCAGATCGCGCAGCTTTGCCCCCGGCTCACAAAGCCCGAACACCGCCCGCTCGATCTCAGCCCGCCGCGTCTCTGACAGCGCCGGGCCGGTGAGGGTGTGGAACTTTTCGATCAGCCCTGCCCGGTCGATCGGGTTTGAGTGCTCTCCGGGCGCGCGCACGATGCCTGAGTCCAGCCGGCGCCCGTCCCGGGTGACGATCACCGTGCGGCCCAGCCGGTCGGCCGGGAAGTTGGCGTTGCACTCGTCGCACTCGGCCACCGAGGTCGCCGCCACCAGGCGCGCAATCTCAGGATCGCCGAAGGTCTGCCCGGAGACCTCAGCCGCGCCGATCTCGCCGAACACAAGCGCGGCCGCGACCGGATAGGAAAGCGAATACTGCGCCTTGCCCGTGGTTTGCGGAATGTCGAGGGCAAGCCGGATGGCATTGTGGAAGGAGGAGATCTCGATGGCCGCAATGTCGTCCGGCTTAAGGCCGTGCTCGGCGCGCAGATTGAGCGCGCCTTGTATCGGCGCATGGGCCCAGCGACAGACCGGGAAAAGCTTGATGTTCTGCTTGCAAACCAGCCAGTCGCGTCCAAGATCGGCCCAGTAGGACGCCGCCTCGTCGCTCTCCACCGTCAGCGCCGGAGCGCCGGTGAAGCCGGAGAGCGCCAGCTCGGCCGCCGTGACCCCGACCATGGCGCCCCAGCCCGAACCGTCATGCAGCATGGTGGGGTTGTCGATCTCGCGCATCATCTGGCTGCGCGGCCCGTGATATTCGGCAATGCCGATGGCCTGGCGCAAGGTGTCCTGATCGCCGTCCGCCAGCCGCACCCCGAGGGCCGCCACCGCCACGGCCACCCAGGCGCCCGAGGTGTGGTAGTCGGAAACCGTGCCGTGCAGCGCCACGCCGGCGCGCGAGGCCAGCTCGTAGCCCAACACCATGGCGGCCAGGAAGTCAGGACCTGAAAGCTCCGGACAATGTTCGGCAAAGGCCAGAACGCCCGGCAGCAGCCCGCAGCCCGCATGGCCCTTGGCGGGGCTGTAGCCGTCATGGGCATCCAGGCTGTCAATCTGGGTGGCTCCCGCATATGCGGCGCCGGCGAGACTGGCGCTGCGGCCGTCAAAGAGGATGCGGGCGCGGGCCTCGTTGCTGCCGGCGTTGAAGAGGCGGAGCGCCATTTCCCGGCCGATGCGGGCCGCGTCAATGGAGGTGGCGGCCGCGCCCACGCCGATGAGATCCAAGATCAGATCCTGCGCCCGGGCCATGGCCTCATCGGGGATGTGGCCGGCGCCGGTGGCGAGCACGAAGTCTGCGAAGCTGTGGGCTTGGGGCGTGGTTTGCAGCATGGGACGGATCCTCTCAAAGGGCCTTCTGGTAGAAAAGGCTGCTCTCGATTGTGTGGGCCGGCAGGTCCAGATAGGCCCCGAAGGGCGGGCAGCGCTCAAAGCCCACCCGCTCGTAGAACTTCAGGGCTTCGTGCTGATGGATGCCGGTTTCCAGGCGGAGCACGGGGCGATGGTGGTTGAGGGCCACCTCCTCAAACTTGGCCACCAGCGCCTTGCCCACGCCGCTGCGCCGGGCGTTTGGGTCGGCGAACATGCGCTTGACCTCGGCAAAGCCGTCGAGCAGGGCCACCGCGCCGCAGCCGATGGCCGAACCGTCCTGCCGGGCGAGGAAGAAGTGCACGTGGCCTTGCTCCAGCTCATCGACCGAGAGGCCATGCTGCTGGTCGGGCCGGTAGCCGCGCGACAGGGCCTCGTCCAGCTTCTGGAGAAGCGCGCCGGCCTCCGCACTGCGCGGGGCGCCTGGTTCGATGGTTAGGGTCATCGGGTGTCTTGCAGTCTCCGTCAGACAGAATTGGCCCGGATGAAGGCCAGGCACTCGCGCGCAATGGAGCGGTCTTGGGCGCGCTCTGTCAAGACGGCGAGGAGAGGGCGGTTGAATTCGGTATAGCGGGCGCCGACGCTGACCAGCCGGCCGGCCTCAAGATAGCCCTCGATCATGCCGCGCCAGCCAAGCGCGAGGCCGCGGCCGTTGGCGGCAGCCTCCAAGAGATAGACGTAATTGTCGAAGCCTTCGTCCCCTGAGCCCTTCTGACGGCCCAGGCCTTCAGCGGCGAACCAGTCTTCCCAGGTGGCCCAGCCCCGGTTGGACTTGGTGAGCTCCAGCTGGGGCAACGCACCCCAGGCGGCAGGGCCCTGCTCCAGGGTGGCCGCATGAGCCTCGGCAAAGCCTGGGGAACAAACCGGGACGACCGCCTCGGAAAACGCCACGGCCCGGTGTTCCGGCGGGGCGCCAAGGTCCTGGTAGGAGAACACCATATCGATGCGCGGGTCAGCCAGAACGTCGAAATTGTCGTAATCAAAAGTCATGATGCGGATCGGTTGCCCGGCGGCCTTCTGCAGGCCCTCAAAGCGCGGCATCAGGTAGAGGTGCGAGATCTCATGGGTGCAGGCGATCACCATCTGCTCGTCATCGGGCGCGTTGGAGACCTCCAGGGCTGCCGCCTGGATGGTTTCAAGCCCCATAGCAACCGAGCGCAACAGGCGCTCTCCAGCACTGTTTAGAGCCGTTTTCCCGCCCTTGCGCTCAAACAGCTTTGTGCCGAGCTGGTCCTCGATCCCGGCAATGTGTCGGCTGATGGCCGACTGCGAGGTGTTGAGCTCCTCGGCCGCCCGGCTGAAGTGGCCATGGCGGGCCGCGCTCTCAAAAGCCAGGAGGGCGCTTGTTGAGGGGATCCAGCGTTTGCGCAGCTTCATATCAGAATTGATATGACCTCTTGCCGGAAAAGGCAATGTGCGCGTTGGCTCTCCGGTGCTAAGTTTCTCCCCGATGCGGTCCTCGGGCCTGACCCGATGACCCACTGCTGCGAACATCGGGCTCTTGCGGCCCTGGGCCCTCGGGTCAAGCCCGAGGGCGACATAGTCGAGGAGATTGTGCCCCATGAAACCGGAACGCTGGTCGAACCCGGCCAACAAGCTCTTTCCCCACCAGGTCGGCTTCACCGCCCCGCCCCATGACTTCGACGCCGCGCCCACCGACTTCATGCGCATCGCGCCGGAGACCGTTGGGGTGCACGGCAGGCTGCTGCACCTGGACACCTATGCCCACGAGTTGAAGCAGCGGGCGGCCAACTTTCATCTGCTGGAGGACGTGGTGCACTGCATGTCCAACGCCGGCGCCGATGTGGTCGGCCAGGTGGGCACCAACTGGGTGCACTGTAACGGCACCGGCCCGGACGACATCCGCCAATTCTGCGACCGGCTTGAGGACACGTACCAGACCCCGTTCCACATGGCCGGCATGTGCCTGGTGGAGGGCCTTCGCGAACTGGGGGCCGAAAAGATTGCCCTCAACTCGGTCTATTTCTGGCCTGATTGGCGCGACGGGGTCGTGCGCTTTTTGAAAGAGGCAGGCTTCGATGTCCTCTATGCGGGCAATTTCGTGGATCAGGGCCACTACGCCACCCAGGAAGAGGTCAACGACTGTACCTGGATCTTCCCCGGCGATCTGGCTGAGGCCTCGATGACCTATGTGGCCGAGCAGGCGCCTGAGGCCGATGCCATCGTGGTCAACGGCATGCCCAACTTCCGCCGGGCCGACGGCCTGCCCCAGCGCACTTTGGCCTATGCGCATGGCTTGGAGGAAAAGCTCGGCAAGCCCATCGTCTCCTCGGACTTCGCGCTCTACTGGCGCATCTTCAAAACCCTGGGCGTGGCGCCGGAAGGCGAGCACGGCAGGTTGCTCTCCACCCTCAGTTCTTAGGAGCCGACCTCATGCACCCGATCCATGTGCTCTGGGCCACCCCGCGCTCAACCTCCACCGCCTTTGAATGGATGATGCGCATGCGCGGCGACATGGCGTGTTTCCATGAACCGTTCGGCGAATGCTGGTATCAGGGTGACGATGCCCTGTGGCCGCGCCTTGAAGCCGACAGCCCGCGCCAGCCGGGCCTGACCTTTGATGTGGTGTTGAGCCGGCTGAGAGCGGCAGCGGAAAAGCGCCCGGTGTTTTCAAAGGACATGCCTCAGTTCACGGACCATCTCTGGTCGGCGGAGTTCCTGAGCAGCTTCAACCACAGCTTCCTGATCCGCGATCCGGCCAAGGTGCTGACCTCGGTGCACCGCAACTGGCCGCACTTTGTGATGAAGGAGATCGGCTTCATCGAGCTGCGCGATCTCTTCGACCGGATGAGCGACAAGCTGGGCGCGCCGGCACCGGTGATCGACAGCGACGATCTGCTGGAAGACCCGCACGGCATCGTTGAGGCCTACTGCAAGGCCATCGGCGTGCCGTTTATGGCCGAGGCCTTGAGCTGGGAGCCGGGCGCGCGCGACGAGGTGCTGTGGTATGACAAGAAGGCGGTGTGGCACAAGAACCTGATCAACTCCGATGGCCTGAAACCCCAGCCCCGCAAAGCCGGCGACATCTCCGAAGCCCCGGACTGGGTGAAGGAGATCTATGAGGTCTGCCTGCCCCTTTATGAGTATCTGCACAGGCACAGACTGAGCGCGGCATGATATCCCTTGAATTGCCACTTTTGGTAACGCAGGATTGTGCCTGCCCGGTTGGCCGTGGTGGCAGAAGGGGCAGGACTGAGAGGTGTTGTGCTTACCAAAACCGAACCCGCCAACTCCAATGACCTCACGGCCCAGCATTTCGATGTGCTGATCGTCGGGGCCGGCATTTCAGGGATCGATGCCGCGTATCATCTGCAGAAAGACTGTCCGGGCAAGAGCTTTGCGCTTCTGGACCGGCAATCAGCGTTCGGTGGCACCTGGCGGCTTCACAAGTTCCCCGGCATCCGGTCGGACAGCGACCTCTACACCTTCGGCTACAAATGGAAGCCCTGGACCGGGGTGCCCATCGCCACCGCCGAAGAGATCTTGAAGTATCTCGACGAGGCCATCGACGAGCAGGACCTCAGAAAGCACATCCACTATGGCCAGCATGTGGAAAGCGCGGTCTGGTCGACGGGCGCGGCACGCTGGACCCTGACGATCGTGGATCTTGATAGCGATGAGCGCCGGCAGGTCTCGTGCAATTTCCTCTGGATGTGCCAGGGCTACTACAAGCAGACCGGCTATGTGCCCGACTATCCGGGGGCCGACCGGTTCAAGGGCCCGGTGGTGCATCCGCAAAACTGGCCGGATGATCTCGATCACGCCGGCAAGAAGGTCGTGGTGATCGGCTCCGGCGCAACGGCTGCAACCCTCATACCGGCCATGGCCGAGACGGCCGGCCATGTGACCATGCTGCAGCGCTCGCCGACCTATTATTTCCCCCGGCCCAAGATGGATGAACTGGCCGAGCAGCTCAAAGCGCTTGAGGTGCCCGAAGAGTGGATCCACGAGATCATGCGGCGCAAGTATCTCTTCGAATCCCAGGAAGTGACCCGGCGCTCGTTTGAGGAGCCGGAGGGCTTGAAGGAGGATCTGCTGGCCGCCGCGCGGGAGTTTCTGGGTGAAGACTATGACATCGACACCCATTTCACCCCCACCTACAGGCCCTGGCGCCAGCGCATGGCGCTCATTCCGGATGGCGATCTCTTCCAGTCCATCCGCGCCGGCAAGGCTTCGGTGGTGACCGATGAAGTCGAGAGCTTCGTTGAGAGCGGCATCCAGCTGAAGTCCGGCAAGACGCTGGAGGCCGACATCGTCGTCTCGGCCACCGGGTTCGATCTGAGCGTGCTCGGGGACATCGCGTTTGAAATCGATGGCGAGCCCTTGAAGTTCGAGGAGTGCTGGGCCCATCGCGGCATCATGTTCTCCGGCGTGCCCAACCTGGCCTGGGTCTTCGGCTATTTGCGCTCAAGCTGGACCTTGCGGGCCGACATGGTGTCGGTCTTCGTCTGCCGCCTGCTGAACCATATGGACGCTGAAGCGGCGGCCATCGTCACGCCGGCCTTGCGGGCCGAAGATAAGGACATGCCGGAGCGTCCGTTCGTGGATCCGGAGAATTTCAACGCCGGCTACCTGATGCGCTCCATGCACAAGATGCCCAAACAGGGCGACCGCCAGCCGTGGATCTTCAGCCAGGACTATTACCAGGAGAAGGATGAGATCCCGGGGGCTGACCTGGAAGACGGCACGCTGATCTACTCGTAGCGCTCAAGGCGATGTGACACGAGCCGAAGCGAATGGTGCCGATGGTCTGTTCCGATGCCGGGGCGATCAGGTACTATGGGGCTGGATCTGGAGTTTGGTTGAAAGCTGCTTCGATGAGTGATGTCCTCAAGTGTGACCTTGAGCCAAGACCGGCGAGCGATCGCCGCAAGCAAATTGGCTCTGCCGTTCGGAAGTCAAAACGACCGGAGCACTTTGTCCGATCTGAAGCTGGCTATGTCGCGCTTCCGGTGGTCACGATCGACAACTCCTGCCATGTTTATCGCGCCGACAATGGCCGCATCCTTATGGAGACGGCTGTGTATGCAGAACGACATGGGCTCACCGTCGAAGAGCTTAAGTCGCGTTCAGAAGACGTTGACGTGCAATCTGCACTCCATGAGCTTCTGATCGAAAAGGCACAGGACGAGCGCGGATCGATTTTTGCCGAGCTTGAACTGCATGGGCAACAAACCGAGCCGTTGCTCGTTGCGCATGACGGCCTGGTTGTTAATGGCAACCGACGACTGGCTGCCATGCGCGTGCTGTATTGCCGTGACCCTGACCGGTACTCAGCCTTTGCGGATGTTGAGGCAGCCGTGTTGCCGGACACAATTACGGCCGAGGCGGTTGAATTCATCGAGGCCGCTCTGCAGATGGCTCCGGATTTGAAGCTTGCTTACAGCTGGATCAATCGTCGTCTGAAACTGCGCGAGCATGCACAGGACCTGCCGAGAGACAAGATCGTCGAGGCCTACCGGTTCAACGACACAAGCGAGATCGACCGTGAACTTGCTGAGCTGCGGATCGCTGAAGACTATCTGGACTTCACCGGGAAGCCGCAAAACTATGATTTGATTGAAGAATTGGAAGAAGACTTTTTGCGGCTCAATGAGCACCTTAGCTGTATCAAGGACGATAGGCTTCAAGCTCTTTGGAAACATGCAGGCTTTGCGATGATCGCATCACGCGACAAACTCAGCCAACCCATCTCACACTACTTCCCTTTCGCTGAGCCGGTTCTGCCAGCCATACCAAACTGGGTGATGCGCACCTTGGCCGAAGATAAAGGATTGGCAGAGCGCCAGCCCACCGGAGTGAACACGCCGCTGGACCGCGAACTCATCGAGCGCCTTTGTGTTGTCTTGGCCGATCCTGATCAATCAGAACATGTCGCGCGATCGGTAATCGCCTTCACAGACACCCTTAAGGCGGACGCGCACCGGCTTCTTGGCACGGCCCGCATGTTGGGGAGTTTACGCCAGTTTAGGGAGACCCTGGGTTCGCTGGACCCTTCAGAGGTGGATAAGAAGCAACTAAGACAAATCCACGCCGAGCTCGTGGCGGTCAAAGATTTGTTGGAAGCCGTGGCAACAGAACCCGGCGTGTCGAGCCGGCGCGGCGCTACGCTTTCCGATCTGAAATACTGGCCCAACCGCATCCGCCTCGCGCTCTTTCGAAAACTGTAACCGCGCCATCCTATCGATTTGGCGTCACCTCAAGGCGACTTCATGCCGGCGACGTTGTCGCAACGGTCGCCCGGCTTGTCCGAACTGGCCTTCTCAAAATCGCACAGACATTGCCAATATTTCGCCACCAGACCGACAGGTTCGGGTGATCAGGTGCCGCTCAGGGTTACGATACGTCAGAGCGAGAGCGTTGAGATTTCAGTTATCCGCAATTTTGACTAAGTTTTAGCGAAAGCATAAATCTTCAGTCAGGGACTTAGCGATATTCTCGCAAGCATGGCGCATTGGGGGTGTGGGAAAACTGTTGGAATTCGGTGAGGACGCCCATGTGCCATCTTTGCATTCAGAATGCGATGCTCGAGTGGGAGCGACAGGAAGCTGTACAGCCGGGCGAGGTTCCAATTGATACGGGCAAGACCGTCTGGAACACCACGCAAGTCATAAATCAACTCAGCTCCTCTTCGGCCTGGTCCGGGAACACAATCACCTATTCCTTCCCCACAAGCGGAAGCTTCTTTCCCTTTGGCGAGGCCAGTGGGTTTTCCCAGTTCAATGCCGTGCAGCGCGCAGCCGCTGTTGACAGCATAGAGCTATGGGATGATCTGATTGCGCCAAGCTTTGTCGAAATCTCGAGTGCATCAGCCAGCGACATCAAGTTTTCGAACACATCAACCAATATCAGTTACGCGCATGCTTACTTTCCCGGTTCATGGTCGGGCGCAGGCTCGGTGTGGCTCAACCCGTCCTACAGTTCGTTGAACGATCCTGATGTTGGCGAATACGGTTACATGGCCGTCATGCACGAGGTCGGTCACGCGCTGGGCCTGAACCACGCGGGCAACTACAATGGAGGTTCGCCAAGCTACTCATCCAATGCATCGCACGCGCAAGACAGTCACATGTACACAATCATGTCGTACTTTTCTGCGTCGAATACAGGTGCGGACTGGCGCGCGAGCGATAACAAGTATTACTACGCCCAAACCCCAATGGTGCACGATGTTCTGGCGATCCAGAACATGTACGGTGCAGATACGACCACGCGGACCGGCGACACGGTCTACGGGTTTAACTCCAACCTGGGCAACTCCGTCTTCAACTTCTCCCAGAATGCCCATCCGGTGCTGACGATCTGGGATGCAGGCGGCACGGACACGCTTGATCTTTCGGGCTTTTCCAGCGCATCGCATATCAATCTCGCGCCAGGCAGCTATTCTGACGCCGATGAGATGACAAACAATATTGCCATCGCATACGGAGCATGGATTGAAAATGCCGTGGGCGGATCGGGCAATGACACAATTGTGGGCAATGCGTTGGACAATAGCCTGCAAGGTGGCGGTGGCGCGGACACCATGGCCGGTGGTGCGGGCAACGACACCTACTACGTCGACAATGTGGGCGACCAGGTGTCCGAGGAGGCCAATGGCGGCTTTGACACGGTCAACAGCAGCGTGTCGTTCGCGTTGCGCGATCACA
>CAJHYS010000152.1_pt1 | contig 12963 bp, 13 predicted proteins | sample 9198801 | NCBI WGS metagenome assembly CAJHYS01 (sample SAMEA7708368, study PRJEB35096) | sediment metagenome | biome: marine neritic benthic zone biome [ENVO:01000025]; feature: sediment [ENVO:00002007]; material: shallow marine sediment [ENVO:03000034] sea grass bed [ENVO_01000059] ...
TGAAGAAGGCGAACTATCCTTCGGTGCGCGGGTCCTACAAGTATGGCAACAACCACTTCCCGGTTCAGAACTTCGTCTTGCGCGAAGTGGTGAAGGGTGAGGACGGCGCATGGACCCACAAGACCAAACAGGTGGTTTTGAAGGACTTCGTCGATCCGCACGCCAAAGATTGCTCGATGTAATCTTGCACACAAGTCTAACGAGCGGGCGGGATGTCAAAACTCCCGCCCGTTTTGGTTTTCCCAAGTGTCGCCCTCGGGCTTGACCCGAGGGTCCAGGGCCGCTGGGCCTTGAGCGTTCTGCATGGGTCCTCGGGTCAAGCCGAGGACGACATTGGCGAGCCATAGGAGGGATTTCATGAAGGTTCTCATTGCCGGCGGCGGCATCGGCGGGTTGGCTCTGGCATTGAGCCTGCACCAGAAGGGCATCGCTTGTGAGGTGTACGAGCGCTCAAGCGAAATCCGCGAACTGGGCGTGGGCATCAACACCCTGCCGCATGCCATCAAGGAACTGGACGACCTGGGCCTCCTGGAGGCATTGGATCAGGTCGCCATCCGCACCTACGAGCTGATCTATCAGAACCGGTTGGGCCAGGAAATCTGGCGCGATTTGCGCGGCATCCATGCCGGGCTGGAATATCCGCAATTCTCCATCCACAGAGGCAAGCTGCAAGGGGTGCTGCACAAGGCGGCGCTGGAGCGCATTGGCGCTGAGAACATTCATCCGGCCCATGAGCTCACCGGTTTTGAGCAGGATGAGGCGGGCGTGACGGCGACCTTCGCCTTGCGCGACGGCAGCGGGGCGACGCACCGGGAGCGCGGCGATGTGCTGATCGCCGCCGACGGGATCCACTCGGTGGTGCGCTCCACCTTCTACGCACAAGAGGGCCCGCCGGCCTGGAACGGCATCATGCTGTGGCGCGGGGCAACCGAGTGGCCGCCGTTCCTCACCGGCGAGAGCATGGTGATCTCCGGCGGCATGGACGCCAAGCTTGTGCTCTATCCGATCTCGCGCGCCACGGATGACAAAGACAAGGTGCTGATGAACTGGGCGGTGGCGGCCAAGCTGGGCGATGCCAACTCTGAACCGCCCCGGCGCGAGGACTGGAGCCGGGAAGGCAAGCTGGAAGAGCTGTTGCCGTTCGTTGAGGACAAGTTCGCGCTGGATGTGCTGGACCCGCTGGCGCTGATCAAAGCCACCGACACGTTCTATGAGTACCCCATGTGCGACCGGGATCCGGTGCCGCAGTGGTCGTTCGGCCGGGTGACGCTGATGGGCGATGCGGCGCACCCGATGTACCCGGTGGGCTCCAACGGGGCGTCCCAGGCGATCCTGGATGCCCGCTGCCTGGCGGACAAGCTGGTGGAGACGGATGATGCTGCGGCCGCGCTCAAGGCCTACGAAGATGAGCGCCTGGAGACCACCGCGCAGATCGTGCGCACCAACCGGCAAGGCGGGCCGGAACGGGTGATCGATCTTGTGAACGCCCGGGCGCCGGACGGTTTTGAGAGCCTTGACGATGTGGCCAGCCATGAAGAGCTGGAGGGTGTGGTGATGGGCTATTCGCAGCTTGCCGGGTTTTCCACTGAGGCGGTGAACACGAAGGGGTAGGCACATCCCTTAATCGTCATCGCCGTTCCCTCTGTCACCCCGGAATTTGCGCCAGCAAATATCCGGGGCCCAGGGGCCATTGTGTTTCGTGCGTGCTGCCGCGGGGCCCAAATATTCTGCTTTTGCAAAATTCCCGGATGACGATAAGGGCAGGGGTGCAGGAGCGCAGATTATGCCACTAAATAGCTGATTTAGGCCAGAACGAAAAAACTGCGAAACGAAGCCATTTGCTTATAAAGGTTTGATTTTACCAGATAAATCAATTGTGCATCGCAGCAAAATCAGCCGGAGCCCTAGCCCTCTTCAGGCGGCGGCAGGAAGTTCACATTGTGCTCGCCGGCAAGCCTAACCACTTCGCCCGGATCGGCCACATTGTGGATCTTCTGGAACAGGTCCCAGAGGCGCTGGGTGGGCGAGACCCAGAAGATGCACTCCACATCGGCGTCCGACTTGTTGAAGATGCCATGGGCGATGCCTCGCGGCAGGCGGATGAGATCGCCCGCTGCGGCCGAAGCATCCGCGCCGTCCAAGAAGAGATCGAAGCGGCCGTTCAACATGTAGATGAACTCGTCCTGATCGGGATGAATATGGGGCGGAACGAAGGTGCCGGGAGGAAACGTGGCATGCCAGGAGAACGAGGCCTCGCATATCTGCATGGGCACATAGGTCTGGCCGAGAATGTTCCAGGTGATCCCCTCGATCCCCTCGCCTGATGGGGTGACGCCGGCTGTCATCTCTTTCATGGACTTTTTCTCCCTAAAGGTCTTCGTTGGGCCTATCTTTGCAACTGGGGCGCTGGCTGGCAAGCCGATTAGCTGAAGGCCGCTCTGAGCTCTGCGGGCAGTGCGATCGCCTTGATGCCGCCAGATGTGCTCTCGTCCTCGGCAAAGCAGCCGCGCACCTCATAGCCGGTGCAGATCTGGATCTCGTCCCTGCGGAAAATGTGCTCCACCGTGAAGGTGCGGCTCGTGAGTTTGCTGATGCGGCTTGTCGCCTCCAACACATCGTCGAAGCGGGCCGGCGCGGTGAAGCGGGCCCCGGTGTCGATCAGGCCGCAGCCGATGATGCCAAAGCGCGCATGGAGCGAGCGGTGGCTGACCCCCCGGGCGATCAACAGCGCATGGGTGCAGGCATCGAACCAGCGGTAGAAATTGGGATAGAAGACAATTCCCGCCGGATCGCAATCACCCCAGCCCACTTCGATTCGGCGCAAATGTTTGGTTGCGGTGCTCACGGCCCTATGCTCCCTTATGAGATCGCTTCGGGGCGCATATGCCGCAAATCAACTGACCTGTCGAGGGAGGCCTGGGTGAAGATTGCGATCGTTGGGGCAGGGCCCGCGGGCCTCTACTTTGCCTATCTGATGAAGAAGGCAAATCCGGCGCACCAGATTCAGGTCTTCGAGCAGAACCCGAAAGGCGCCACTTATGGTTTCGGCGTGGTGTTCTCCGATGCGGCGTTGACCCATTTGGAAGATGCCGATGAGGCCTTCTATGCCGCCTTGAACGCGCGGGCCGAACATTGGGACGATCTCACCATCGTGCACCGGGATGAACGGGTGGCGATCGACGGCAACGGGTTTTCCGGCATTTCCCGCCTGGCATTGTTGGAGATCCTGCAGGAGCTGTGTGAGGAAACCGGCGTTGAGATCCGCCATGGCGCAGCCGTCACCAGCCTTGAGGGCTTTGAGGCGTGCGATCTGCTGGTGGGGGCCGACGGGGTGAACTCCACAATCCGGCGCTTGGCGGAGGCGGCGTTTCGCCCGCAAATCTCCGAGCTCACCAACCGCTTCATCTGGTACGGCACAAGCAAGCTGTTTCCCACCTTGAGCCTCACCTTCCGGAGCCACCGGACGGGGTCCTACGTTGCTCACCATTACCGCTATAGCGGCTCTGAGAGCACCTTCATCGTGGAGTGCGATGCCAAGACATTTGAGACCGCCGGTTTTGCAGACATGGACCCGGACGCGTCGCGCCATCTCTGCGAGGCCATCTTCGCACCCGATCTGGAGGGGCAGCCACTCATCTCCAACAACTCGGTCTGGCGCCGCTTTCCCGTGCTCACCAACCACCATTGGTTTGCCGGCAACAGGGTGTTGATCGGCGATGCGCTGCGCTCGATCCACTTTTCCATCGGCTCAGGCACACGGCTGGCCATGGAGGACGCCATTGCGCTCTTCCGCGCCTTCCAGGCCCATCCCGACAAGGTTGCGGATGCCCTTGATGTGTTTGTGCAAACCCGCAAGCCGCAAGTGGACAAGCTGCTCGCCGGCGCGCAAGGCTCTTATGAGTGGTACGAGGGTTTCGCGTCGCGCATGCCCCTCAGCCCCCATGACCTTGCCTACGATTACATGACCCGTTCCGGGCGCGTGAGTGAGGACAGATTGGCCAAGATCGCCCCGCGCTTCACAACCGCGTGGCGTGCCAAAAAGAGCGCCGTGGCGCCGGTTCTCAGGTGAGAAAATCCGTGCTACATCACCTGCTTAGACTGAGGGATTTGCCGCAAATCGGGGCGGTGGCTTAGGGGCGTCTGATAGGCATGGATGCATCACTGGTCTTAATCCAGTTTTTGAACGGGATGCAGCTTGGCGTGCTGCTGTTCCTGCTCGCCTCGGGCCTCACCTTGACATTCGGCATCATGGACTTCGTCAACTTGGCCCATGGCAGCCTTTATATGATCGGCGCCTTTTTCTGCGCCTCTTTGACGTTCTGGACCGGCTCCTTCGTGTGGGGCCTTTTGCTGGCCATCCCGTGCACCGCCCTTGTGGGTCTGGCCGTGGAACTGTCGGTGATCCGCCACCTCTATGCGCGCGACCATCTGGACCATGTGCTGGCCACCTTCGGGCTCATCTTGTGCTTCGACACCCTGACCCAGCTGATCTGGGGGCCGGAGGGCATCTCGGTGCCGCTGCCCTCCTGGCTTGACGGCCAGGTCACCTTGCTGCCCGGCATCGTCTTTCCCACCTTCCGGCTGGTGATCATTCTTGGCGGCCTGCTGGTGGCGGGCGGGCTCTACTGGCTGGTCAACCACACCAAGCTCGGCATGCTGATCCGCGCCGGGGCCTCCAACCGCACCATGGTGGGGGCGCTTGGCGTGGATATCCAAACCCTGTTCACGGCGGTCTTCGCGCTCGGTGCGGTTCTGGCAGGTCTTGCCGGAATGCTGATCGCGCCGATCACCGAAGCCTCCATCGGCATGGGCAACGAGATCATCATCACCGCCTTCGTGGTGATCATCGTGGGCGGCATCGGCTCCATGAAGGGGGCCTTCATCGCGGCGCTGCTGATTGGTCTGATCGACACCATGGGCCGCTCGTTCCTGGATGATCTGTTCAAGCTGGTGATGTCCACCGAAGCGGCCGAAACCTCCGCGCCTGCGGTCTCGGCCATGCTGATCTACATTCTTATGGCGGTGGTCCTGGCCATCCGGCCCCAGGGCCTGTTCCCGCCGAAGGTGCGCTGAGATGGCCGATGTGAGCACAACAGGCCCGGCGGGCCCGGCGGGCGGGGCGATGAAGCTGTCGGTCACCGGCTGGTTCACGCTCATCTGCCTGGTGGCGCTGGCGGTGATCCCGGTTGCCATCTACGCAGGCGGAAATGCCTTCTGGCTCGATATCGCAACGCGGCTTGTGGTGCTCTCCATGGCGGCGGTCAGCCTCAACCTGATCCTGGGCTTTGGCGGCATGGTGTCGTTCGGCCACGCGGCCTATCTGGGCATCGGGGCCTACTGCGTGGGTATTCCCACCTATCATGCCCTGTTCGGCGAGTTTGAGCTGATCGCCTCCAACAGCGGCCTCTTCCATGTGGTGTTGGCCGTGCTCATCTCGGCCGTCTTTGCCCTCATCACCGGGGCCATTTGCCTGCGCACCAAGGGCGTCTACTTCATCATGATCACCATGGCGTTCGGGCAGATGGTGTTCTACCTCTTCGTTTCGCTTGAGACCTACGGCGCCGATGACGGGCTGGTGATCACCAGCAGGTCCGAGGTGCCGCGGATTGATATGGACAATCCGCTGGCCTTCTATTTCCTCTGCTACGGCTCTCTTCTGGCCGTGCTCTATCTGGTGCACCGCATCGTCAATTCGCGCTTCGGCATGGTGATCCAGGGCGCCAAGGGCAATGAGGACCGCATGCGCTCGCTGGGCTACAGCACCTATATCTACCGCCTGGCGGCCTATGTGATCGCCGGCGCGATCTGCGGCTATGCGGGCGCGCTTCTGGGCAATTTCACCAGCTTCATCTCGCCCGACATGATGGACTGGGCCGCCTCGGGCGAGCTCATGTTCATGGTCATTCTGGGCGGCGCCAGCACGGTGTTCGGGCCCGTGATAGGGGCAGCGCTCTTCTTGCTGCTGGAGCAGCTCCTGTCGGCCTTCACGGTGCATTGGCACCTGCCGTTCGGCATCATGCTGATCCTCACCGTGTTGTTCGTGAAGGGCGGCGTGTCGGGGCTTCTCGGCAGGCTGGGGCGCTGACATGGCGGACGTGCTTCTTGAAACCCGCGACTTGCAGAAGAGCTTCGGTGGCGTCACCGCCACCGACACTGTGTCGCTGCAGGTGGAGGAGGGTGAATGCCACGCCGTGATCGGGCCCAACGGGGCGGGCAAGACCACGCTGATCGCTCAGCTCTCCGGCATGCTGGCCCCTGACAGCGGGACGATCTCGTTTAACGGCAAAGACATCACCGGGACGACGGCCCAGCGCCGGTCTCATCTGGGCCTCGCGCGCTCGTTTCAGATCACTTCGGTGTTCATGGGGCTGAGCGTGCTCGACAATGTGGCCCTGGCGGTTCAGGCCCACACGGGCCATTCCTTCCGCTTCTGGCGCCCGGCCCGGCAAGACCAGGCCTTGCGCGTGCCCGCCATGGAGGTGCTGGAGAAGGTGAGCCTTCAGGACCGGGCCCACGACCTTGCCTCTGAAATGTCCCATGGCGAACGGCGCCAGCTGGAGATCGCCATGGCGCTTGCAACCGGGCCACATCTGATGCTGCTGGACGAGCCCATGGCCGGTATGGGCCCGGAGGAATCGGCCCGCATGGTGGAGACGCTGAAAGGCCTTGAAGGCATCACCATGTTGCTGGTGGAGCACGATATGGACGCGGTGTTCGCGCTCGCCGACCGGATCTCGGTGATGGTTTACGGCCGCCTGATCGCCACCGGCTCGCCGGCCGAGGTGAGGGCCAACGAAGAGGTGCGCCAGGCCTATCTCGGGGAGGCGGCCTGATGTTGAAGGTGGCCGCCTTGGAAAGCGCCTATGGCGCCCAGCAGGTTCTGTTCGGGATTGAGCTTGAGGTGAATGCCGGCGAGGTGGTGACCGTGCTCGGCCGCAACGGCATGGGCAAGACCACCACCATCAATTCCATCATGGGCATCGTGACCCCGCGCGCCGGCTCGGTGCATTTCGACGGCCGGGAGATCGCCGGGGCCCGCTCGTTCAAGATCGCCCAGGCCGGCCTTGGCCTAGTGCCGGAGGGCCGTCAGATCTTCCCCAATCTCTCGGTGCGGGAAAACCTGGTGGCCACGGCGGCAAACCGCCAGGCCGATCAAAGCCCGTGGACGCTGGAGCGGGTCTTTTCGATGTTCCCCGCGCTTCAGAGCCGGGCAAGCTCCATGGGCAATCTGCTCTCCGGCGGCGAGCAGCAGATGCTGGCCATCGGCCGGGCGCTGATGACCAACCCCAAGCTGCTTATTCTGGACGAGGCCACCGAGGGCCTGGCGCCGCTCATTCGCGATGAGATCTGGGAGTGCCTGCAACGGATCAAGGATGACGGGCTCTCCATTCTGGTGGTGGACAAGAACGTCGCCGATTTGATCAAGCTGGCAGACCGCCACTATGTTATAGAAAAGGGCAAGGTGGTGTGGTCGGGAACGTCAGATGAACTCAAAGCAGATGAGACGCTGCAGGAACGCTATCTGGGTGTTTAGTGCACTGCTGATGGCGTTTGCGATTGTCCTGGTCAGCCCGGCTGAGGCCGACAGCGGGGATGATGAGCTCAACAAATTCGTGCGCATCCTGCACGAAGGCGTGGCGCGCTACGGGGTGCTCAGTCTCGGCCAGGTGCGGCTGCTGGACAAGTCGTTCTTCGGCGATGACCCGAAATACACCGGCGAGATCGTGGCCCTGAAGGAGGCCAAGCTTCTGGCCCCTGTGGAACCGGCCAAGGTGATAGCCGTTGCCCTCAACTATCCCAACCCGCGGGCCTTGAAAGATGGTGAGATCGGCCTTTTCTCCAAGCTGCCCTCATCTGTCATCGCAACCGGCGAAGAAATCATCCCGCCGCCTGGCTCAAAGGCGCTGCACTATGAGGGCGAGATGGTGCTGGTGATCGGCGAGCAGGCCCGCAACATCTCAGAGGCTGAGGTGGCCGACCATATCTTCGGGGTGACCATCGGCAACGACATCTCCGAACGCGCCATTGGCACCAACCTCTTGAACATCATCCGCGGCAAGGGCTCCGACACCTTCGGCCCGCTCGGGCCCTGGGTGGTGCGCGGGCTCAATTACGATGACCTTCAGCTCACCACCCGGCTGAACGGCAAAGTGGTGCAACAAGAACGCACCTCGAAAATGCTGAACTCGGTCAAGCGCATGGTCAGCTACATCTCGCGCTACATCACCCTTGAGCCCGGTGACGTGATCTACACCGGCACGCCCGGCAAGACGAGCCCCATGAAGCCGGGCGATGTTGTGGACGTTCAGCTTGAGGGGGTCGGCACCTTGCGCAACACAGTCGGCCAGCCCGAGCAGTAAGCCCCAGCCATGGCGCCTCTCCAACATGACGCCCCGGGCGGGCAGGTCCGGGGCATTACCTATGGCTTGCTGGGCGGGCTCTGCCTCAGCTTCGGCGGGCCCTTGGTGCGCCTCATCGAAGAGGCCGAAGGCTGGCAGATCCTCACCTACCGCTGCGGCGCCTTCACGATGACCCTGCTGCTCTTGATCGTTGCGCAATATGGCTGGCGCTCCATGGATGTGATCCGCCATGCCTTCAGCCCCATTGGCCTGGCCGTTGCGGCAACCATCGGTTCGGGCTTCTGTTTTTATCTCTTCGCGCTGTTGCACACGACCGTTGCCAACACGGTGTTTGTGATCAGCATGGGGCCGCTGCTCACCGCGGCCATTGCCTGGCCGGTGCTCGGTGAGCGGCTCTCGCTCAAGACCCTGATCATCTTGCTGTTTGCACTTGCCGGCGTGGCCATCATGCTCACCGGCGCCATCGGGGCGGGGCGCCTGGTGGGCAACCTGTTCGCGCTGGGTGCGGTTCTCACCTTTGCGCTGTTTGTCATTTTGTGCCGGCTTGCCCGCGACCGGGACATGTTGGCGGCCACCTGTCTGGGCGGCTTTCTTGCCGCCTGTTTCAGCGCCTACATGTCGCCCACCCTGATCATTCCGCCCATGGACTATCTCTACGCCCTGCTGCTGGGCATCGTTCAGGTGGGCCTCGGCTTCTCGTTCATCACCTGGGCCTCGCGCTACATCCCGGCCGCCGAGGTTACCCTGCTCACGTTGGTGGAAACGGTGATGGGCCCGGTGTGGACCTGGCTGGTGGTGGGCGAGGTGCCGGCGCTAACCACCCTGCTGGGCGGGGCCATTGTGCTGGTCTGCGTGGTTGCGCATGCGATCATGGCCTTGCGTCAAACGAGGCGTAAAGCGTCGGTTTTTTGATTGATCGTCCAATTAAAAACCGGATATTCTGCCCAATCACCGGGGTTGGGAGATTTTTGGCATGCCGAAAGTTGGAATGAAGCCTTTGCGCCGCAAGCAGCTGATTGCGGCTGCCATTTCCTCAATTCACGAATATGGGCTGGCGGATGCCACCTTGGCGCGCATTGCCCGCAAGGCCGGGGTCTCCACCGGGATCATCCATCATTATTTTGACGACAAGAACGACCTGATCTTCGAGACCATGCGCTCTCTTCTGGAGGATCTGCGCCTTGAGATGGTGCGCCAGCTGCGCTCGGCCGGCGCGCCACGCGAGCGGCTGTTTGCGATCATCGATGCCAGCTTTGCGCCGCAGCAGTTCAGTGTTGAGGTGATGACCGCCTGGCTCTCGCTCTACGGTTCGGCGCTCAACTCCCATGAACTGCGCCGCATCTTCAACATCTACGGCGCGCGTCTCGCCAGCAATCTGCGTCATGGGTTTAGCGCCCTGATGCCGGCCGCTGAAGCGCGCCAGGCTGCTGAAGGGGCCGCGGCCCTGATCGACGGGCTGTGGCTGCAGTTTGCGCTGAAGGGCGACCTGCCTGACCCGGACCATGCCCGCCGCCTGCTGCGTTCCTACGTGGACATGCAGATCGCCTATCACGGAGCGCGGCAATGAACGGCGCCTTTGATTATGTGATCGTGGGCTCGGGCTCTGCCGGCTCGGTGCTGGCCAACCGGTTGAGCGAGGACGGCACCCATTCGGTTCTGGTTCTGGAATATGGCGGCAGTGACGTGGGCCCGTTCATCCAGATGCCCTCTGCCTTGTCCTACCCGATGAACATGAGCGTCTATGACTGGGGCTACCGCACCAAGCCGGAGCCCCACATGGGCGGGCGCGAGATGGCGGTGCCGCGCGGCAAGGTGATGGGCGGCTCATCCTCCATCAACGGCATGGTCTATGTGCGCGGCCATGCCCGGGACTTCGACACCTGGGAGGAGATGGGCGCCGACGGCTGGGGCTTTCGCCATGTGCTGCCCTATTTCAAGCGCCTGGAAACCTCCCATGGCGGCGAAGAGGGCTGGCGCGGCACGGACGGCCCGCTCCACGTGACCCGCGGCAGCCTTGAAAACCCCCTCTACCAGGCCTTTCTGGAGGCCGGCCGGCAAGCGGGCTATCCCCTGACCGACGACTATAACGGCGCCCAGCAGGAAGGCTTCGGCGCCATGGAGCAGACCATCTGGGGCGGACGGCGATGGTCGGCGGCCAACGCCTTTTTGAGGCCCGCCATGGGGCGCAGCAATCTGGAGCTGGTGACCCGGGCACGGGCCCGCCGGGTGCTGTTTGAGGGCAAGCGGGCCGTGGGTGTGGAATATGAGCGCGGCGGCGAGGTCTTGCAGGCGCGGGCGGGCCGCGAGGTGATCCTGGCGGCGAGCGCCATCAACTCACCGGCGCTGTTGCAGCATTCGGGCATCGGCAACGGCGAGGCTCTCAACGCGGCCGGGATCGAGACGCTGCACCATCTTCCTGGCGTGGGCGAAAACCTGATGGACCATTTGGAGGTCTACCTTCAGATGGAATGCACCGAGCCGGTGTCGTTGAACGGCAGCCTGGGATTGTTCTCAAAAGGCCTGATCGGGCTTCAGTGGCTGCTCTTCAAAACCGGCCTTGGGGCCACAAACCACTTTGAAACCTGCGCCTTCATCCGCTCACGCGCAGGCATCGAGTATCCGGATATCCAGTATCACTTCCTGCCGGCCGCCGTCCGCTATGACGGCAAGAACGCCGCAGAGGGCCACGGTTTCCAGGCTCATGTGGGCCCGCAGCGCATGCGCTCGCGCGGCTATGTGCGCAGTAAATCGCCTGATCCTTCCGAGGCGCCGGAGATCTTCTTCAACTACCTGGCGGATCCGGAGGACATGAAGGATTTCATCCATTGCGTGCGCCTCACGCGGGAGATCTTCGAGCGGCCGGCCATGGCCAAATTCAAGGGCCGCGAGATCCAGCCGGGCGATGAGGTGCAGTCTGATGAGGCCATCGAAGCCTTCATCCGCGAACATGCCGAAAGCGCCTATCATCCGTCCGGCACCTGCAAGATGGGGGCAAAGGACGATCCCATGGCGGTGGTCGATCCGGAATGCAAGGTGATCGGCGTTGACGGCCTGAGGGTGGCCGACAGCTCGATCTTCCCGCTCATCCCCAACGGCAACCTGAACGCGCCGTCATTGATGACCGGGGAAAAGGCGGCGGATCACGTTCTGGGCAAGACACCGCTCGCGCCGTCCAACCAGACCCCGTGGATCCACCCGGAATGGCAGACGGCGCAGCGCTGAGCTAACGGGCTTCTGTGGCGCGTTGGTCGCGCATCATTTTGCATGAAGCCCTGCGTCATTTAGATTGATACTTTCTGGGAGGCAGGCGACACGGATCGGACCTGAACCCCAGGCAACGCACAACACGGCGAAGATGCACCCGCAAACGGATGTACCGGCTGTCGCCTGCCTGAGGGCACTATTAACCCACAACAGACGTTCCAACCTATCGCTCAAATGACGAGATTCTTGTCACCACCGGCAGCTAACCAAAACTTAACCTAAAGCAAACCGCGCCAAAATTTCCGTCCTGTAGTTGATTGGCAACCGGCTGGTGCCGCACCCAACTGTCGGCAGAAGTCGGATAATTCTAAGTCATTCAAAGGATCTATTCGATGAACAAGTTTGCGAAGATTGCTGCACTGTCGGTTGCTACGCTCTTTGCCCTGCCAGCCTCAAGTGCGCTGGCCGTTGATGAGCATTACATCAATGACGCAGCAGTTGTGGGGGGATACGACGTTGTTGCCTACCACACTGCTGGCAAGCCGACCAAAGGCTCGGCCGACTTCTCGGCGGAATATCAGGGCGCAACGTGGCATTTCGCATCAGCAGACAACCAGGCGATGTTCAAAGCCAACCCAGCAAAATACGCCCCGGCCTACGGCGGATGGTGCTCTGCAGGCGCGAGTAAGGGCAAAAAAGTTCCAACCAAGCCAGAGCTTTGGGCCATCGTTGACGGACAGCTTTATCTCAACAGCAGCCCAAAAGCACACAATGACCTGTTCCTGAAAAACACCGAGGCCGTCATCCGGAAGGGCGAAGGCAACTGGAAACTGATCTTCGCGACCTCCCGAGAAGATCTGCTAAAGCAGTAGTTGCTTTAACCCTATGCGCCGCCTCGATCTTGCCCGGGGCGGCGCGCGTGGTGGCAAAGGTTCCAAACTCAGCTGGCGCTGGACACATCTGGAAATACGAGTTCTGTTCCACTAGTGTCTAACTCCTCCCTTTGGGAAATGAGTGCTTTTGGGGCGAAGAGAAATCAACCCGTCTACAACGATACTAGTTGTTGAGGATGACGAAAACATCCTCAATCTCCTCAGCGCCTATTTGGAAAGTGCTGGCCACCAGGTTGTCACCGCCATGGACGGTGATCTGGGCCTGGAATATGCCCTCAAAGACAATTTCGACATTTGCATCTTGGATGTGATGCTGCCACATCAGTCAGGAATAGAGATTGCCTCCGCACTACGTAAAAAAGGCAGCACAACGCCCATCTTGTTTTTGACAGCGCTTGGGAATGAAGCCGACATTCTTCGGGGATTCGGCGTGGGCGCAGACGACTACATGGTGAAACCCTTTTCGCCACGAGAGCTCTTGGTCCGTATTGAAGCCATTTTGCGAA
>CAJHYS010000007.1_pt1 | contig 12740 bp, 12 predicted proteins | sample 9198801 | NCBI WGS metagenome assembly CAJHYS01 (sample SAMEA7708368, study PRJEB35096) | sediment metagenome | biome: marine neritic benthic zone biome [ENVO:01000025]; feature: sediment [ENVO:00002007]; material: shallow marine sediment [ENVO:03000034] sea grass bed [ENVO_01000059] ...
CCAGCACTACGGTGACGAGAAGCGCATCGCGCGGCCAGCCCATGCTCATCAAGTACTTGCGCTTCAACAGCACATAATCTTCGCAATCGCCCTGGGCGCCAGGATAGGTCCAGTGTTCGGCCACATTATAGAGTTCCTGGTCGGTCACCGGCGCGACCTTCGCGTTGACGTGGGCGTTGACGCGAACCAACTGGCTCCAGGTGTCGTCCGTAAGCCGGACCCGGCTGCCGGCGGATGTCTTGCCTGCGCAATCGCGCTTGTGGCGGGCGCAGAACTGAACCCAACCGATCGGTGGCAGCGTCCTGCCGTATATCTTTGCAAATGTTGCCGCGCCGGGTGCCCGTTCGGTGGCTGTGTTCCATTCTTTTGCCGCAGCCGTTGCGCTTGCGCCCAGTGCCACCGTGCTGGCGACCAATCCGATTTGGATAATCTTCTTGAACATTGTTGTGACCCCAATTCCCTTGTTGAGGCAGACAATGTCAGATAGATTTTTCTATACTCTTCAGTTCAGTGTCGAAATTAAAGTAAAAGACAAGTATTGTTTAAATAAAAACTGATGTAAATATTAAAGGAATTGGAAACCATAACGCAGACAGCCAGGAACGGGAATGGCGGCGGCAACGCAGGCGCGAGTACAAGGCCAGGAGACCTCGTCTAGGCGCAATCGGCAGAATAGAAAAGATTTAGAAGTTAAATGAGGACTTCAGGCCCTGGGTATCAAGCATCTTGAGGAACTCGATACCGATGCCTTCTGGATGAACGCGGGTAACCCGTCCGCGCATCTTGCCCAGCATCACATAAGTGCCGATCGACGGAATGACGCCCACCTTGACGGAGGATCCGCTGACGGAGATGTCCAGAATCTCACATGGATAGTTGCGGCCGTCGGGCAAGATCAGTTGTGAGGCGGAATCACTTGGCTGATAGCGGGCATGGCGGCGTTGTTCGGCTTCATCACTTTCATCGCGATTATGGAGCCATTCCAAACGCTTTTGAAACCGCTCCAGCCGCGAGCCGCTCAAGGCCAGGCTGATGGTGAAGCCGGCTTCGTTTCGGGCAGAGACAACACCTTCGATGCGGCCGATCTGGTCGAGGTAGGCGACAATGTGTTCGCCGAATTCAACTTCGTGATTGGCAAGGATCTCAATCTTGGAAGCATCAAGTTCGCCAACCTGACAAGCATATTCCTGGTGATCGGGACGCATGTACCGTCCGAACAGGATTGTGGTGCCTGAATTTGTTTCAGGGCTTGCCTCAGGTTGGGGGTTTGTAACAGCCACGTTCACGCGTTTGCTCACACCGTTCATCCGGGCCAAAGAGCGCGGTGCGCCCAGACCTTGCCTCACTGGTCAGCACAATAGTGAGTCGCCAGTAAACGTTGGGTTAAATGATTGGTAACAAGTGTCGAATTAGGGCGAATTCTATTCAATTCCGCCGCGGATCAGGTGCAGTTTGCGCGGCTGGCTGGCCGCGTCGGGTTCGCTTGGGGTGCACGTGCCCTCCGCGGAAGGGCCAGGATAATGACGAGGGTTGCGCTTTGGCCGGGGTTTGCTTTCCACACCAACCGGTGCGGTCAGGGGGCGGCCCTGATCTGCAAAGACATCTTGCGGTCTTGTGTCTGCAGCGCCGGCATAGGGATCGGTTCTGATCAGCCGGTGAGAGATAAGTTCTGTGCGCACGATTGAATGGACGCCCAGCCAATAAGGGGCCGTAAGCGGTGCGATCGCGGCGACGATTTGCGTTTCCCTGCGGTTGGCATGGGAAATGGGCAGCATGATCATTTCGATGCCTTCTGCCCGGCCATCGCTTGAGAATCCTTTGAACCTCACTGTTGCAGGTTGGTGCTCGGAGAGGACCGTAGAGGCCAGTTCGGCGATCGTGGTCTGCTCGACTGCAGACCAAAGCGCTAGAAAATCGCTGCCTGTCAGCTCTTTGCCGAAGATCTTTCGCAGAGCCGTGCCGGCAAGGCGAAACGAATATGCCGGCTGAACGGGATGGCGCTGAATGATGGCGATGTTTGCAAGCACATCCCTGATCGCGCGCAGGTCCAGCTCTTCGCGCGAAGGGGCGGTACGGCCACGCCGGATCGCATCCCAAACCTGAAACAAGGATCGGGTTGTCGGGTGGAGGATTTCCGTTTGTCGCCCATTTATGGTGCTTATAGACATTTGTCTTGGTGCCCTGTGGTCGCCGGCCGTGCGTTGCGGCCATCCTCTGGCTGACTTTGAGACAGCCTTGTGCCAGAGATGAAACATTCGTAGAGCGCCGTGCAGCTTGCGTGCCAAACTGAAGATTCTGGCCGGTTCACGCAAAATTGCTGGTGCGGCGCAGCGTGCATGGGCTATGGCAGGCAATCCAGCGGCGGAGAGGGAAGAGCGTTTGTGAGCCAGCCAGTGCAGCAACACGGCCAAGCCATGCCGCCGCACGGGGCAGGGCGCCAACCCGCGATCAATGCGCCCAAGGTTGTCCTGGTGCTCTTTGCCCTGATGGTTGCGGCCAGAGGGGCCCAATCATTGGTTACGCGTGAGGGTGAAGGCTGGTTGTTGTTGAATTTTTCCCTGATTCCTGCGCGTTACGACAGCACGAACGGCCTGATTTATCCGGGTGGCTGGGCGGCAGATGTTTGGGTCTTTGTCACCCACATGTTTCTTCATGGCGACTGGCTGCATCTGGCCATCAATGGCTTTTTCATGCTGGCGTTCGGCTCTGTTCTGGCCAGACGGCTTGGCACGGGCAAATTTCTTTTGTTCAGCCTTTTATCGGGCCTGGGGGCTGCGGGTGTGCATCTGTGGTCCTACTGGGGCGATCAGGCCCCACTAATTGGTGCATCCGGTGCCATTTCGGGCCAGATGGCCGGCACGGTGCGCCTGATGTTTGCGCGCAGAATGTCGGTTTTTGACGCCCACCGCCGCGGGGCGGGGCAGATCGAGGCTTTGAGCCTGGGCCAGGTGTTCACCAACCCGCGGGCACTCACTTTCCTTGGGATCTGGGTGGGCGTGACCATATTGGCCGGGGCAGGCGGGGTTATGGCGCCTGCGGGCGCTTCTATTGCGTGGGAGGCGCATTTGGGCGGCTTTGCGGCGGGAATCTTGATTTTTGGCCTTTTCGATCGCCGCCCCAACCATCGTGATGCGCTGAGCGGTTAGGGGCCGTATCTGCCGAACGAAACCATTTCGCCGCAACGCATTGATTGTGTTTGGTTTATTTTGACGCCGCTTCGAGCGTTTCCATAGACTGCTTGATGTCCGGAATGACCCGGGCAGCGGCTTCTCGTCCGGCCTCGATGGCCTCTGCAGCCAGGTCGAAATCGAACATGCCTATTCCATTGGCGCGCGGGTTGATGGAGATGTCCGCCGGATCGCCGGCGAGCCTGGACCGCGCCAAGCGGTCTTGCGATATGTTGAACGCGGCCATCAGCACGGTGGTCAGGCCGGGTTCATCGTTGCTTCCGCCAAACATCTGGCGCAACAGGCTCTTCTGGGGTTTGTTGGTTTTTGCGTCGGTTTGCTGGGCTTCCAGGGCGGATTCGATGCCCGCCAGTCCCGGTGCTTGGATGACCGTCCCGCCAAAGGCGTCATTGTTGAGATTGACGGCAATCACCATTCTGGCGCCCATCGCTCTGCAGGCAGAAACCGGAATGGGGTTCACCACAGCACCGTCGATCAGCCATAGCTCCTTGAAATAGACCGGTGAAAACACGCCAGGCAATGCGTATGAGGCCCTGAGTGCCTTCGACAGGCGTCCTTTGCGCAACCAAATCTCATGGCCGGTGAGCAGCTCGGTGCCAATGCAGATGAATGGCTTCTCGATGTGCTCAATCCGCGTTTCGCCCAGGCCTTCGTCGAGCAATTCCCTCAGTTTGTCGCCGGAGATCATTCCCGACTTGCTCCAGGAGATGTCGAGCAGGCGGAAGATCTTGGTGCGGGTTAAGCTGCGGGCAAAGTCCTCGAGCATATGCAGCTTGCCGGCGGCATAACAGCCGCCCACCAGGGCACCGACAGATGTGCCGGACACCACATCCGGCTCGATGCCCTCTTCGATGAGCTGTTGAATGACACCGATATGGCTCCAGCCGCGCGCGACCCCTGCGCCCAGCGCCAGGCCAATTTTCGGCCGTCCAGTTTCTCCAGTGGCCATATGTGACACACCATCCGCCGAATAATCTGCCATCAGCGGGTTATTGTTATTGAACCAAAGCATGACGGTTCAGCTCTGCAAATGTCGTACCGAACCTTCATGCCATCATTCTGGAGGTAAATTTGCCAGAATTCCAGTCACGAAGGATAGGTGATTCGTGAGCGTAGCCTAGCGCCGATAAATGTCTTTTGGGTTAAACAGCCGATCGGCATCGACCGGTATCAGTTCAACATTGCCCGCTTCTGGCTTTCCTGTCTCGATCCGCCTGTAGAAACAGGATTTGCGGCCTGTGTGGCAGGCTGCACCGCCGCTCTGCTCGACGGAGATCCAGATCACGTCCTGGTCGCAGTCTGTGCGCATATCGGCAATGGTCTGTGTGTTGCCGGAGGTTTCGCCCTTTTGCCACAGTTTTTGCCGCGAGCGCGACCAGTACCAGGCTTTGCCGGTTTCTATGGTGCGGTTGAGGGCGTCTTCGTTCATCCAGGCGAACATCAGCACCGTGCCGGAGGCCGCATCTGTGCAGATAACGGGAATGAGCCCGTTTGCGTCGAACTTCGGGGTAAAGCTCCGGCCTTCCTCAAGTTCGTGTTTGTCGGCGTCTGAATGGCTCATCGGTTCGCCAATGGAAGATGATGAAGACCCGGCCGGGCTATGGTCTGGACGGTGAGCGCACCAGTTCCAGGAACCTGGCCTGAAGTGCCGGTTCGGTTTTGAACGCGCCGCTGAACTGCGTGGTGATTGTGGAGACGTTACGTTTTTGAACTCCACGCAGCGACATGCACTGATGGACGGCGTCGATCATCACGGCGGCCCCTTTGGGGGCAAGCGCGGTCTCGATCGCGCCGAGGATCTGGGCCGTCATGGTCTCTTGAGTCTGCAAACGGCGTGCATAGATCTCAACCACCCGCGCCAGCTTGGAGATGCCGACCACACGATCAGTCGGGAAATAGGCCACGTGAGCGACGCCGATGAACGGGATCATATGGTGTTCGCAATGGGAATTCAGGTCAATATCACGCAGCAGGACGATATCGTCGTAACCGCCGACCTCCTCAAAGGTGCGCGAAAGCACGTCGAGAGGGCATTCTTCATAGCCCTTGAAGAATTCGCGATAGGCGTTGACAACGCGCTTGGGCGTGTCTTTGAGACCTTCCCTGCTCGGATCATCGCCGGCCCACGCGATGAGCGTCCTGACCGCGTCTTCGGCTTCCTGCAGGCTGGGGCGTTCGATATCGGGCCCTGCACCCAATGACAGGTTTTTGACGACTGCATCCATCTTGAGCGAACTCCGCTGTTCTTGAAACCGTTTCGGCCCGGGGTGCGCCCTGTTCCATCGCGGCCGCCCGCTGTGAAGCATGAGCTCGTGATGAAGGTGGATGCGATGAAACGAGGCCTTTAGCCAATGCGGCAATTTCGTTTCACGTTGGCATATCATGCCCCGATCGGGCAAAGCAACATAGACTAGGTGGCGATGAGCCCTTTCACATGCCCGGCGTTTTCGTGGCAGAAACGTCAATTTGCCTGTTGCGATCTCGTCCGGGCCGTCCGATATATTGGGAAGTGCTTCGCTGAGTTCAACGGTTCACCTCAGATGCTGAACGATATTTACAATAAGCAGATCCTGCAATTTGCCTCAGACATTCATCACATTGGGCGTCTGGAGGCCCCCGATGCATCTGCAATTGCCCACTCCAAGCTTTGCGGCTCTAAGGTCAAAGTCGATGTGTGCATGAAGGATGGACGGGTCAGCGAGTTTGCTCATGACGTGAAAGCCTGCGCGCTCGGCCAAGCTTCATCCTCCATTCTGTCGCGCCACGTGCTCGGGGCAACGGCAGAGGAGTTGCGCACAGTGCGTGACCAAATGCATGCCATGCTCAAAGCGAATGGCGAGCCCCCCAACGGCAAATGGTCTGACTTGAAAATTCTTCTGCCCGTTAGAGATTTCAAGGCCCGCCACGCATCCACATTGCTGACATTTGATGCGGTTTGCGATGCGGTTGACCAGATAGAAGCAAAGGCCGAGGCCTCGCAAGCTGCCGGCTGAAGCGGGCACCGCTGGCCAAAGGCGGAAACTCACGAACCTGCATAGGTGCTTGAAAACTGAGCCGGGGAGCGGCAAGAGTTGTGAGTACACGCGTGCATACTTTTAGGGAGAGCTGGAATGTCGGCAATTGGATTTATCGGGCTTGGCAATATGGGGAGCCATATGGCCGCAAACCTCGTCAAGGCGGGCCATGAGGTTAAGGGCTTTGATGTCGTTACGAGCAATGTCGACAATTTTGTGAGCGCGGGCGGCGTAGCGGCCGGCTCGGTGGCCGAAGCGTCGGCTTCGGTCGACATGGTCGTGACGATGCTGCCGGCGGGCAAACATGTGCGTGACGTCTACACCGGGGCGGAGGGCATATTGGCAAGCGCTGTGCCCGGCACATTGCTGATCGATAGTTCAACTATTGATGTGGCCAGCGCCCGTGCCGTTGCCGATGCCGCCGCCAAAGCTGGCATGGAGATGATAGATGCGCCCGTATCAGGCGGGGTTGGCGGGGCCGAAGCTGCCACCTTGACCTTTATGGTGGGAGGCGCTGACGTAACGTTCGAACGCGCGCTGCCCGTGCTTCAAGCCATGGGCAAGAATATCTTTCATGCAGGAGGTGCGGGCAACGGGCAGGCCGCCAAGATCTGCAACAACATGATATTGGGCATCTCGATGATCGGTGTGTGCGAAGCATTTGTGCTGGCCGAGCAGCTTGGACTTGATCATCAAAAGCTCTTCGATATCTCCTCGACCGCCTCCGGACAGTGTTGGTCGCTTACGACCTACTGTCCCGTTCCGGGGCCCATCCCGACAACGCCGGCCAACAATGGCTACAAGCCGGGCTTCAGCGTCGGCATGATGTTGAAAGACCTGAAACTGGCACAAGATGCCGCCCAGGCTTCGAACGCAGCGACGCCGCTCGGGGCCCAAGCTGCGGCGGTGTACGCCCTGTTTGAGGCGGCCGGCCATGCGGATACGGACTTCTCAGTGATCATAAAGCTGCTGCGTGGCAATGCGTGAATGCCACATAACATTGAGGATGACCCTCAACCTGCGCACAAGAGCCCGCTGAAACACTGGGTCTGGTCTATTTTGCCTCAAACTTGATCGAATGACGGTAAATGAGTCCTTTCCTGTTTTGGCCTCAAATACCGCAATCGTAAACGATTTGCCCGGGGGTTGATTACCCTCGTGTGTCAAACAGAACCATTGGCGAAATTCTCCTAAGGTTCGATTCACCTGTTCTCTTGAGACGAAATTTACGCGGCGCCCGTACTGTCCACGTCAATCGAGGCCAACCAACCGGTCTCACAAAATAAAGGGCAGGTGTTGAACAATGAACGACGCAATGATTGGCGTGGCGATCGAGCCCACGTCGGAGTCTCCGGACTTCAAAAACAAGTATCTTGAAGCACTTACACTGATTGAGCGGCTGCATCGTCGCTTGTTGGACGTGATCAAGGATGAGTTTGAGCGCCGTGGCGATCAGGACATCAATGCTGTTCAGGCATTGCTTCTGTTCAATATGGGTGGACAAGAACTCACAGCAGGTGAGCTGAGAACGCGTGGCCACTATCTGGGCTCCAACGTCTCTTACAATCTGAAGAAGCTTGTTCAGATGGGTTTCATCAGTCACGAGCGCTCAACGGCGGACAAACGCTCCGTGCGGGTGTGCCTGACGGAAAAAGGCGAGCAGGTGCACGATCTGGTGGACGAGCTGTACAATCGCCAGCTGAAATCCGTGCGCGAAGTTGCCGGTCTGGACGGCGAAGAGCTGGAGCGGTTGAACAAAGCGCTGGGCCGTCTGGAACGTTTCTGGACCGACCAGATCCGCTATCGCCTTTAACGGCAAAAGAACTCGAGGGGGCTGGCTTCGGCCGGCCGGGGAGGAATTGCCCCGGTTCCTTAAATGGAACCGGGGCTTTTCTGTTATTTCGCGGAGACTCTCAATTTCGCCTGATTTTTTCTGCAGATAGGCCAAACGGGCTGACTTGCCGCTCAAATTTGTGTTCCCACTTGAATTTGAATTGCAAATCACCAGTTGCAGGTGGCAAGGTTTCCCAGCCGAAGCGCGTGAAGTGTGCGGTGTTTCGGTCAGCTTTGACGATCAGCGCGCACGCCGGCTCAAGGCAGGAACATTTTAGATGCATAAATTTCTGGAATTTGGCTCGTCACGCTCCAAACGTTCCACGATTGCATCTGGACACCTAACGCATTCGGCTCTAGCGGCGGTGATGCTCGGTGCGTTCATGGCGTTGCCCAGCCCGGCCGACGCGCAATCGTTCAACCGAACATTCAACTTCGGGTCTCAGGTTTACAAAACAGCGCCGAGCAAGACCGAACGTGTGACCAAGAAGAACGCGATGCCCATGCTGAGCGCGCAAAGCGTGCAGGCAATGTATGACGCGATTTCGCGTTATGAGATATTGGTCAGCCGGGGAGGGTGGCCAAGACTGTCCGCTGGCAAGACAATGGCTATCGGCAGTCAATCAAACAACGTCGTTCGCCTGCGTCAGCGACTGGCGGCGCAGGGCATTCTTTCGCCGGGCGTGGCTACGAGATCCAAAAATTTCGACAAAGCGTTGTCCCGCGCGGTCGCCACGTTCCAAGCGCGGCATGGTCTCGCCGTAACCGGCAAGGTGGACAAGCAGACCATTACGGTGATGAACATACCGGCAAGTGTTCGACTGCGGCAGCTTCGTGAAAACCTGCCACGGGTGCTGGAGTATACGAAGAACCTCGGTGGGCGTTACGTGGTTGTGAATATTCCGGCCGCTCAGTTGGAGGCCGTCGACTACAATCGGGTTTATTCACGACACAATGTGGTTGTGGGCAAGCCGGCCCGACCTTCGCCCATTCTGTCCAGCCAGATCAATGAATTGAATTTCAATCCCTACTGGCACGCGCCGGTGTCTATCGTTGCCAAGGACATTCTGCCGAAGGTGCGCAAGAATGTGGGTTGGCTGGATACGATGAGGATCAAGGTTTTTGACGGCGGCTATCAGGGGCCGGAGGTCGATCCCAGATCGATCAACTGGAGTACCGTCGCGCCAGACCGCTATCATTTCCGGCAGGATCCTGGCGGCGAAAACGCCATGGCGAGCGTGAAGATCAACTTTCCGAACAAGTATGCGGTGTATCTTCACGACACGCCGACGAAGCAGTTGTTCGAACGTTCTGCACGGTTCTTCTCTTCGGGTTGCGTGCGGGTGGACAAAGTTCACATCCTCACTGAATGGCTGCTGCGCGGGCAATCTGGTTGGAGTGGACAAAATATCCAAAGCGTCGCTCAATCAGAGCAACCCACCGATGTGGACATTAGCAGTCCTGCACAGTTGCGCATGGTCTACCTGACCGCTTGGTCCGTGCCGGACGGGTCGGTTCATTTCCGTCCAGACATCTACAGTCTTGACGGCACCGGTTTTATCAGCGGCCAGCCGCGGCCATCAGGTTCAGAGGCCGCTGCCGAAGCAAGGGTCTATTCGCCGGATCAAAACACGACCGGCAATCCGGATGCTGTGGTTGACCAGACCACGCCCGGCGCAGCTCCCGTTTACACCGATCAAAGCGATAGTTTGCAGGCCACCACAATCATTGAAGAGCCTCAGCCGGATGTTCAAAAGCAACCGGTCCGGCATAACTTCTCCATCTCTGCCGCCAAGGCGAAGCGGGCGGGCCGCGCACAGCAGGAATAGCCAAACAACAGTTGCCCCTGTGACGTTTTGGGCGCCCGGAATGCCGGATGAGGCTATTTGCGGGTGTTCGGCTCCTATGGTAGACCGCCGCATTGTTTGATCTGCAAGGGCGGTGCCTCCCCCTTGCCCTTTATCGGCCTTTTGAGGATCTCAGCCCATGTCCGTCACCGACACACAGTACCAAAGCGACCAGCTTTCTGGCTTCTTCACTGCATCTTTGAGCGAAACCGATCCTGATATTTTCGCTGCAATCGGCAAAGAACTGGGGCGCCAGCAGCATGAAATCGAATTGATTGCGTCGGAGAACATTGTGTCGCGCGCGGTGATGGAGGCGCAAGGCTCCGTCATGACCAACAAATACGCCGAAGGGTATCCCGGGCGTCGCTACTATGGCGGTTGCGAATTCGTGGACATTGCCGAAGAGCTTGCTATTGACCGTGCAAAGCGTCTGTTTGGCTGTGATTTTGTGAACGTGCAGCCCAACTCGGGGTCCCAGGCCAACCAGGGTGCATTCATGGCGATGATGAAGCCGGGCGCCACCATCTTGGGCCTTAGCCTGGCGGCAGGTGGCCACCTTACCCACGGAGCGCCGCCCAACCAATCCGGCAAGTGGTTCAACGCGGTTCAGTATGGGGTGCGTGAGGAAGACCATTTGGTGGATTTCGATGAGCTGGAGCGCTTGGCTGAGGAGCATAAGCCGGCCGTAATCATTGCAGGCGGTTCGGCCTACCCGCGCGTGCTCGACTTTGCCAGGTTCCGCGAGATTGCCGACAAGGTGGGCGCTTACTTCATGGTGGACATGGCCCACATTGCAGGTCTTGTGGCATCCGGAGTTCATCCCAGCCCATTTCCCCATGCGCACATTGCCACCACCACGACCCATAAGACACTGCGCGGGCCCCGTGGCGGCATGATCCTGACCAATGACGAAGCTTTGGCCAAGAAGGTGAATTCGGCGATCTTTCCTGGCCTCCAGGGCGGTCCGCTGATGCACGTGATCGCGGCGAAGGCAGTCGCTTTTGGAGAAGCGTTGCGGCCGGAATTCAAGATCTACTCCCAGGCCGTTGCAGATAACGCCAAAGCGCTGGCTGAAACCCTGAAAAAAGGCGGGCTGGACATCGTCTCCGGCGGCACGGACACACATCTGATGCTGGTGGACATGCGTCCAAAGGGCCTCACCGGCAAGGCGGCAGAAGCAGCACTTGGCCGGGCGGCAATCACCTGCAACAAGAACGGTGTGCCGTTCGATCCTGAAAAACCGACGATCACCTCAGGTATCCGGCTGGGTACGCCGGCCGCCACCACACGCGGCTTCGGCATCGCAGAGTTCCAGGAAGTGGGCGAACTGATCACAGAGATTGTCGATGGCCTGGCGGCGAACGGCGAAGATGGCAATGGTGCGGTGGAAGATGCGGTCAAGCAGAAGGTGATCGCACTGACCAGCCGTTTCCCGATTTACGCTTGATGGATTGCGCCTTTGCGGGACGTGGGGTGAACTGATATGCGCTGCCCATTTTGCGGGAACGGGGACACGCAAGTTAAAGATTCCAGGCCCACCGAAGACAATACCAGCATCCGCCGCCGGCGCTATTGCGCTGATTGCGGCGGGCGTTTCACCACTTTTGAGCGGGTGCAGCTGCGCGAGCTTACAGTGGTCAAGCGCTCCGGGCGGCGTGTGCCGTTCGACCGGGAAAAGCTCATGCGTTCTGTGCAAGTTGCGTTGCGCAAGCGCCCTGTTGAGCCGGAGCGGATTGAGCGGATGGTTTCCGGCATGGTCCGTCAGCTTGAGAGCCGCGGCGAAAACGATGTGAATGCTGAGACGATTGGCAAGCTCGTCATGGAAGGGTTGCGTGTGCTTGATGACGTGGCCTATGTGCGCTTTGCCTCGGTTTACAAGAACTTCAGGGAAGCCAAGGATTTTGAAGAGCTGCTGGGTGAACTCTCCGGCGACGAGAGCCCGGAGCACGAATAAGCGCTGGACGGTTACGTCTGGTCGGAGATAAGTCGCTCGCTCGTAACGATAATCTGGGGCATGTTCTGCTCAACTTGAGCAGAACATGCCCCAGCTGAAACCATGACACCGAACGATCATCAGTTTATGGAACTGGCCCTGCGCATGGGGCGGCGCAATCTTGGGGCGACCGCGGAGAACCCCTCGGTGGGCTGTGTCATTGTCAAGGACGGCCGGATCGTGGGCCGGGGCGTGACCGCGCCCGGTGGCCGGCCTCATGCTGAATCTCAAGCTCTAAAGCAAGCCGGAAGTGCCGCGCGGGGAGCATCCGTGTACGTCACGCTTGAGCCCTGCGCCCACCATGGCAAGACGCCGCCCTGCAGCGATGCGTTGATCGAGGCTGGAGTGGGGCGCGTTGTCATCGCGGTCACGGACCCTGATCCGCGCACGGCAGGCGAGGGCATCAAACGCATGCAAGCGGCAGGGATTGGCGTCGAACATGATGTCTGCCGGACGCAAGGCAGGGCAGATCTGGCGGGCTATCTTTCGCGGGTCGAGCGGCGCAGGCCGTGGGTTGTCTTGAAGCTTGCCGTCTCTGCCGATGGGATGATGGCCGAGCGTCCCGGTGTGCAAACCGCGATCACCCAGGAGGCGGCCTTGCGACACAGCCAGATGCTGCGCGCCCAGTGCGACGCCATAATGGTTGGTGCCGGAACGGTGCGCACGGACGACCCCTCGCTGACCTGCAGACTTCCCGGGCTTGAAGAGAGATCCCCCGTACGCGTTGTCGTGGGGTGTAACGCTCAAGCACTGAGCGGAACGGATCTCCTCGCCTCGGCTGAGCAGGTTCCGGTCTGGTGTCTCGGGACGGCGCAGAGCAAAGGCCCTGTGGAAGACATCAAGTGCGCGGTTGACGCTGACGGGC
>CAJHYS010000365.1_pt1 | contig 12475 bp, 12 predicted proteins | sample 9198801 | NCBI WGS metagenome assembly CAJHYS01 (sample SAMEA7708368, study PRJEB35096) | sediment metagenome | biome: marine neritic benthic zone biome [ENVO:01000025]; feature: sediment [ENVO:00002007]; material: shallow marine sediment [ENVO:03000034] sea grass bed [ENVO_01000059] ...
CTTCGGCCTCATAGGCCATGGTGAGGTAGGGATCGTCCCAGTCGCCCTCAACGCCAAGGCGCTTGAACTCCTCGCGCTGCACGTCGATCCAGTGTTCGGCGAACTCGCGGCATTCCCGGCGGAAATCCACCACCGGCACCTCGTCCTTGTCCTTGCCCTTGGCGCGATATTGCTCCTCGATCTTCCATTCGATGGGCAGCCCGTGACAGTCCCAGCCGGGCACGTAGTTTGAATCGTAGCCCATCATCTGCATGGAGCGGGTGACCACATCTTTCAGGATCTTGTTGAGCGCATGGCCGATGTGGAGATGGCCGTTGGCATAGGGCGGGCCGTCGTGCAGCACATATTTCTCGCGGCCGGCCGCGTCTTTGCGCATCAACTCATAGAGGCCCAGCCGCGCCCAGCGCTCCAGGATTTCCGGCTCTTTCTTCGGCAAGCCGGCCTTCATGGGGAAATCGGTTTGCGGCAGAAACAGGGTCTCGCGATAGTTTCGGCCGGCAGGTTTGTCAGTCATGGCGCTGGCGCCCTTTCATGGGTCGTAATCGGTGGTGTTTGCCTGAAGCGCTCGCGCCCCTCATGCCGCCTCGCCCCCCGGTGCCGTCCTCGGGCTTGACCCGAGGACCCAGGGCCGCGCACTCCCGGGGTGCGGGTCAAGCCCGAGGGCTGCAGCGCCTGACATGCTGTGTGGCTTGGCGTTTGGCAGGAAACATCCACCGGTCGGTCTCATTAAAGCTAAAGATCTGAACTGGGTGCGCAACGCTCTAACAGTTCATCATTTGAAGATAAAGAGGACCAAGCACGCCCGCGCGCAACAAGTCCTCAAACGCCGTGCTCCTCACACGGCGCCCATAATTCGGCCTCTCGAGGCCGCAACCTGGCTCAGTCGTATCCACATGGGGCTCCGAGTAACACACGCGAGCGTGTAAGAAAACCCTGACTTTGGCGGATTTTGCGCAATCGCCGTGCGGCGCCGGAGCGGCTGCGCTAAAGCTGTACGCGGCCGGCGTCTTGAGGCGAGCTCGGGTGGCGCAAGGTGTGCGAGGGCTTCTCGTCAAACCGTTCCGCATATATGCGCGCAAAGCGGCCGACATTGCTGAAGCCCCACTTCAGGGCGCAGTCCGTGACCGAGCCGGCTGCAATCTGGAGGTCCTGGCGCGCACGTTCCAGGCGCAGATCGCGCAGCACCTCCATCGGCGTGCTCTGTCGAAACTGGCGAAAGCCCGAGTGCAGGGCGCGTTCGCTGCACCTGGCCTCCTGCGCCAGCATCTTGATGGTGATGGGCTGATCGGCGTTGGCGCGCATGAACTCCTCGGCGCGTTTCACCTGTTTGGGAACGGCGGTGTCCCGCGCAGCGGCGGCCTCGCCGCTATAGTTGTGCTGCAAACCGCCCAGGATGGTTGAAATGGCGTGCTCCCTGATGCTGGCTGCCACAACGGGGCTGTTCAATGCCTCCGGCGTCTCCGTGAACATCACCCTGAGATAGTTGATCAGGCAGAGCACTGGCGAGGCCGCACGGTCACCCATGTCGAGCAGAGGCGCAAAGCGCAGCGGGTCGTTCAGCTCCTGATCGTAAAAGGTTTGCGCGCGCGCCTGCAGGAGCGCGTAGGGCAGGGAGACATTGAGCACCGTATTGTGATCGCTGCAGAGGGTCTGCGTGCCGGGCGCCCAGCCGAAGATCCGTGCCTGCTGGGGGCTTGGGCGGATGGGTCCGAGGAAGGGGTCAAGGGTCTCCGCATAGCCTTGGAGCGAGATGCTGATGCAAAATCTGTTGTGGTCATCCAAGGCCGTGCCCACCATGGGGGCGCCCCAGTTGACCAGATTCAAGGTCAGGTCCGCTCCGGCACAGGTTGCAAACTCCGATTGACTGCCCGGACGGCGGGCCCCTTTGGCTTTTGCGCTGTAGGGGCCGAGCTTCTTGGAAATGCAGTCGCCCACCATCTCAACGGAGCCGGCATGGCGCACGCCGTAGCGTTCCTGGAAGCGTTCGAATGATTTCAGAGCTGGAATCATAAACTGAAACCCTAAGTTGTGCCAAGACACCAAATCCCGGCATTTTGATTCGCCGAAAGTTACGTTTCTGACAATGCAATTTGTAGTGTCTAATTTTTAATATACAATTTTGTATAGTAGAAACCCGGCCTTTCAGACGGGGCTGATGGCGGTTGCAGCTTTGCCCACCGGCGCGGGCGGGCGCGTCTTGGAGCTTGGTGGCACATGGGCCTGTTTTCGCCTATACTTGGGGCCATGACCGGCAAGGCCCAGCATGTGATCCCCAACGGGAACAAATGGAGCGTCCGGCGCACCGGGGCGGAACGCGCCTCCAAGGTGTTCGAGACGCAAGGCGAGGCTGTGGCGCAAGCCAAGCGGCTGGCCAGGAACCAGGCGGTGAACATCTATGTGCACGGGCGCGACGGGCGCATCGCCAAGCGCATTCCGTTCAACCCCGATCTTTTCAGCTACAAGGACTGAGGCCCGTGCCCCCGCCGGCCGATTTTGCCCGCAACGTGTTTGTCAGCGCTCCGGAGGGGCCGCTTCTTCAGGCGATGGTGTTTTGTGTGGTTTATCTGGGGTTTGTGCCCCAGGTTGCGGTGAGCGGTGAGATCTCTGTGGCGGAGATTGCGGAGATGGCCGGGCGTTCAAAATTCTCCATCCATGACCTGAGCGGGTGCAAGGACGTTCCGATCGAGCTGGCCGTCGACTATGGCTGCCGCCAGTTCAAAGGGGCCGGTTGGGGGGACAAGACGTTCCTGATCTTCCAGCAGCGGGCAAGGCGCGCCACACCGGCGGGATGCGACTTTCAGAGGCATGTCGGAGATTACCAGAAGGCAGTGAGCAAAGTGGCGAGCTGGTTGGCGCGGGCTGCGGGATCGCGATCTGTGGTGTTAGCCGAAGTCCACAGCCAGGCCTATCCGGCTTTTCAGGAATGGCACTACGAACGGCAGCTGGAAGCGGGACGTTCGGAGGCGCAAGTTCAGGATTATCCGACCAGGTTGGTGCACGAAGCCATGATGGAGTGGGCGCGGTTGCAGGACGGATGAGAGCGCAGCGGCGCGCAGTTTTGCGCGCCGTTGTTTTTGCCAAAACCAGATCGCCGGCGCTATTCGATACCCAACATCTGTTTTGCTTCGGCGAGCGTCTGCACAGACTCCGCATGGTTGCCGGTCTCATGCAACTCCTCGCCCTTGGCGCGCAGCTCCATCACCTTGGCCTTATCGGCGTCAGACAGCTGCGCCGTCTGCAGGGCTGCATCGATTTGGGCCATGTCCGCCGGACATTGTCCGGCATGGGCCGAAACCATGAGAGCCAGTGAGGCAATTCCAGCAACGATCAGCTTTTTCATCCTGAACCATCCCTTGTTTTGCGCACTTTCGCCCCCACGCCCGAACGTTAAGGTGGCACTCAAGTGTGACTTAAGTTTGCCGGAATCTGCCCGCGTTTCCGCCGGGTGCCTCAAGAGAGACGAGCGCTACACGGCGAATTGAGTTGTGGCCGCGTTGATGCCCGTGCAACAGGTCCGGTATTTTCCGCTTCAGCTGCGGAGCCCGGCCTTGCGATCCATCTTAATATTGTGGCCCTTTTTCATGATCAGCGCGGCTCAAGCGCAAGACCGCGACGGAAACGATACAGCTGGCGACTGGCGCCCGACACACTTTGAGCGCTTTGGTGGCTGGGACAGCATCTGCGATGAACGCGGCGCTGGCCAGGACCTGCAACAGCGCTGCTACATCCGTTATGTGGATGTGTTCAGCGCGCGGCCAAAGTTCGGCGCGGTGTTCAGCTTCATCACACCCGATGGTCGGGGCCATAAGGTCGAGTTCGGTATCGAAACCGGCGTCCGCTACCAGGAAGATGGCTTTCAGATCGAACACGATAAACATGTTCTTTGGATGCTGTCAGCAGAGTGCCGCAAGGCGCGTCCTTGCGTCCTGACGGATCAGGCGGCATCTGACTTCATTGGTGTCACCCGCAAAGGTTTTGGCGAGCTTGTTCACCGTTTCACCGGGAGGCATGGGATCGCACATAACCTCAAATGGCCAATCGCACCTTTAAAACGCGCGCTGGACGACTTCGAGCGGGCAGCGGCGGAACGTGGCTTGCGTTGAAGAGAGCGAGAGGCGGTCTATGCTTGGCTAGTTTGCGTCCATGCCGAAACAATTGAAACGCAATACCTGATTTGAGAAATCCCTTTGATACAAGGGGCCCCTATCCTTCTTCCAATGCAAATCTCACTAGGGAACCTGATTAGCCCCAGGTAAAGGATATGGAACCCCCACTGTCACACGATAGCTTCGACGACCTCTGGAAAACCCTTGGCACTATCGAAGACATCCCCGCCGAAGAGCACCCGGACGGCATGAGCCAAGAAACCCGCCTCGCCGTCATCCGCACCGCAAATCTGAAATACTGCATTGCAAACCACCTGATCTGATACTGCACCCGCCCCCTGACGGATAGGCTAGCGCGGCGGGAGGCGTTCCCTCTCGCGCACCGATGTTTGGTTGCAATGCAGATGATAAATCTCCATCCGCTCGCTCAATGAAAGATGTGAACAGCTCTGTCCCGTAGCAGCACCCAGTCTAGGGTGTTGCACTTGTATCGTGAACCAACCGGACCCATGCGCGGAGAGCTTTGAGCGTGGCGGCCATGGGTCCCGGATATTTTGCTGGCGCAAAATTCCGGGATGACGTTGAGAGAGGCCGTCGCCAAAAACCAAAAACTGCGAAACGAAGCCATTTGCCTGCAACGCCCTGATCTCACTTGATATTTTTTTGACGCACCGCAGCATAAACCCGCATCGCCCCAGATCCCGGCGCGCTGTGCCCGAAAATCAATATCCCGTCTTATCACTGGCTTTTTGCACCATTTTGCGCTATGGGACCCCGATCACGCGCTGCATTTGTTCTGGACGACCGAAGATGCCACTCAATGAGTGACCTAAACGACCTCTTCCCAACAATGTACCTCGTAGACCCCCGTGCCGCCCCTGCATGAGGCAGGACGTGGCCATTAGAGCCCATTGTTGGAGATAAAAGACAATGCCTGTTGGAACCGTGAAATTCTTTAACACCGTAAAAGGTTACGGCTTCATCGAACCCGACGACGGCGGCAAAGACGCCTTCGTCCACATCTCGGCGATCGAACGCGCCGGCCTCACCACCCTCAACGAAGGCCAAAAGGTCTCCTACGAGCTGGAAGAAGGCCGCAACGGCAAATTCGCCGCCGAGCAACTCTCCGTCGTAGAGTAAGCACGAGCGGACGCTAGCGGGCGCTAGCGCCGTTTAGATTGAGACGCCAAAGGCGCGGTCCCGGCCATGCGCCGCGGCCGCCCTTTTGCTGTTTTTGGGGACCCCGCCCGCGCTCTCTATAATCGTAATCCCCGCCCTCCCCCTTCGTCATCCCCGCGAAAGCGGGGATCCAGGGCGGCGAATTCTGAGCGTGGGGCCCTGGATCCCGGATATTTGCTTGCGCAAATTCCGGGATGACGGGTGATGGTTAAGCGAATGGGCTCAAAGCCCTCCGGCCGCCTGGGCTGCGCCCAGCGGATAGGCCGCAATCGGGTCTTCGGCCTCCAGCGCCGCAAGCTGCCTTGCGATCTCTTCGCAGTCCGCCGTCATCTGCGCCACCAGCGCCTCAACCCCCTCATAGCGGTGGTCGGGGCGGATATAGCCGTTGAACTGGACGCTCAGGCTCCGGCCATAGAGGTCGCCGTCAAAATCCAAGAGGTAGACCTCCAGCACCACGCCCTTGCGGTCGAACGTGGGCCGCTCGCCCACATAGCCGGCGCCGCGCCACACCTGGCCGGTTTGCGCGCAGCGCACCCGGCAGGCGTAGATGCCCCGTGCCGGATGGCCGTCATTGCTCATCTCGATGTTCACCGTGGGAAAGCCGATCGTGCGTCCGCGCTGGTCGCCCTTCACCACGGCCCCGCGCACACACCACCAATAGCCAAGCTGCTCGGCCGCCTGGCGCACCTCGCCGCGGCGCAAGGCCTCGCGGATGGCCGATGAGGAAAACGGCGCCAGGCCGTCATCATCGGTCACCTGCTCCACCACCGTGGAGCCGAAGCCGAGATCGGCGCCCATGGCGGCAATCAGATCGGGCGAGCCCTTGCGCCCCTTGCCGAAATGGAAATCATAACCGGTCACCACATGGCGCGCGCCAAGACGCTCATGCAGTTCGCCGGTGATGAAGTCTTCCGCCGAAAGCCCCGCAAGGTCCGCATTGAAATCAAGCGCAAACACATAATCGGCGCCGGCCGCATGCATCAGGTCCGATTTCAGATCCAGCGGGGTCAGCCGGAAGAGCGGCTGGTCGGGCCTGAAGAAGGTGCGCGGATGGGGCTCGAACGTCATCACCCCCAAGGGCGCGCCCAGCGCCTTGGCCTTGGCGCCCGCCAGGGCCAGAACCTCCTGATGGCCCCGGTGCATGCCGTCGAAATTGCCCACGGCAATGACGCCGCCGCGATACTCGTCGGCCACAGGGCCATTGCCGGCAATCAGGGGCACCGGGAGCCGCCCCTAGCCTTCCGCCGGACGGGCCGGCACGAGAAGCTGGGCCTCGCCGGCAACCACCACGGTCTCGCCCACCCGGCATTCGCACGCCAAGGTGACCCGGCGGCGCTGCGCGTCCATATCGGTGATCTCAACCCGGGTGTCCACCTGATCTCCCGGGCGCACCGGGGCTTTGAACTTCAGGCTCTGCGACAGATAGATGGCGCCGGGGCCGGGAAGCTGGGTGCCCAGCACCTTGGAGATATAGGCGGCCGACAGCATGCCGTGGGCGATGCAGCCGTTGAACATGGTGGTGGCCGCGTAGGCCTCGTCAAGGTGCAGTGGGTTTGAGTCGCCGGAGACTTCCGCGAACACGTCAATATCGTTCCGGCTGACCACCCGCGAAGAACTGGCCTCCATGCCGGCGGATAGATCTTCGATGAAATAGGTTTGCTCTGCCATCGTCGTCGTCGCCCTCCTGCCCTCGTCTTCAGCGCCCTCAGGTCCACCTGAGCTCGTCACATATACCTGCCAGCTTGATGCCGGGAAACTGTTCTTCCACTTTTTGGGCCACTTTGGCCGCTCCGTCGGGCTCTGCCAAGGCCCCAAGCTCGGCTTCATGAATGCCTGCAGTGAGAAAGTAAACATCAAAGCCGTTTTCGGCACCACCGCGCACATCCGTGGGCAGGCCATCGCCCACCGCCAGCACTTCGTGCTTGTCCATCTGGCGCCCGCAGATGCGGTTCAACTCAAGCATGGCCGCCTCATAGATCGGCGCGCGCGGCTTTCCGGCAATCACCACTTCGCCGCCCATCTCGTCATAGCGCTGGGCAATGGCCCCGGCGCAGATCACCAGCCTGTCGCCCCGGCGCACCACCAGATCAGGATTGGCGCAGATCACCGGCACCTTGTTTTTCAGCATGACCGAAAGCGCGCCGTCATAGTCTTCCGCCGTCTCGGTCTCATCGTTGACGGCGCCGGTGAGCAGGCAGACCTCCGCCTCCTCCAGGCCCACCAGGGGGTTCTTGAGGCCATGCAGCATGGCGTTGTCGCGGGCCGGGCCCAGATGGTAGAGCGGCGCGTCGGGCCTGGCCTCCACCAGCTTGCGGGTCACATCGCCGGAGGTGACGGTCAAATCGAACGCCTCATCGGGGACGCCGAGCTGGGCAAGCTGGGGCAGCACTTCTGAGGACTGCCGCGGCGCGTTGGTGATGAGGATCACCCGCCCGCCGTTCGCCCTGTAGCGGCAGAGCGCGTCTATGGCGTCGGGAAAGGCGGCCACCCCGTTGTGCACCACGCCCCACACGTCGCAAAGCCAGCCGGAGTAGGTTTCGGCCAGCTCCGAGGCCGGTGTCAGGCGGGAATGGGTCATGGGGGTCCAGATCAGCGGTTGTTCAGACGCGCTGCCTATCGGCGCCGCCGCCCAAGGTCAAGGGGGGTGCGGCGCCTTGAGGGTGTGTTAGCTGGCCTGGGCGGTGATGTTTTGGGTGCCGTCGTCGGCCAGTTCGGCCCGCACCCGGCGTGGCGCCGAGAACAGCTCGCCCTGGCCGAACTCCACGCCGGTGACCAGGTTGGAGATCTCCGCCTCCATGGTCAGATCGGTGGCAATGGCCTGGACGCCTGCCTGACGGCAGCTGGCCAGCAGCGCCATGCATTCGGTGTCGCGCTGGGGATCGGTGCGGCTGAAGAAGTAGCTTTGGGCGCGGATCATTGTGAAGCCGGCGCGGCGCAGGATCTCCGGCTTGGCGTCCAGATCGCGCAGCCGGTCCATGACGAAGCTGAAGCCCAGATCGTTGAGATTGGCCAAGGTCTCAAGCGCCGCCGTGGAGACCACAGCCAGATCGTTCTGGGAGATCGCCGGGTGAAGGGCGCCGGCCAGGTCGCGCCGCGACGACAGGGTGTCGGCAAGATAGAGCAAAAAGTCTTCGTCGAAGTAGGAGCGCTCGTTGAAGCGGCAGATCACCGCCGCATTGCGCCCCCGGTTGCGAAAATGGGTGGCGACGCGAACCGTCTTGTCCAGCAGCATGCGGTCGAGGTGAACCTCCAGGTTCTCCTTGCGGATCACCTCTTTCACCGAGCGCCCGTCAAACGGCATGCCGTTGGGGCCGATCAGCTGCAAGGTGGCCTCATAGGCCATGGTGCGCCGGCTGGTGATGGTGACCACGGGCTGCAGATAAAAGCCCAGAGCACCGGACCCCAGCGCATCGTCGACCAGGCCGGGGGTGGCGGTCATGGGGAATTTCGAGGGCGGGCCGGAGGAGACCTGGCGCTGCGCGCCGATCAGGTTGGCAAGCGCCGGCTTGCGCGGCGGCGGGGCTGCGGCCAGGCGCGCCTCCATTTCGTGAAACTTCTCTTCCATGGCGCCGACCTTCTGCAGCACCTGGTCATATTCCTCGGCGTTCTCAGGTCCGGCGTTTTCGGAGAGTTCATCAAGGCGGCGGTGCAGCATCTGGATCTTCTTCGAAAGCGCCGCATTGGCGTTGATCAGGTCGGACAATTCGCCGGGCCGGCGCAATTTGCGCTCCGAAGTGCCGAGCCGGCCAGGGATCTGGGAAGCGGCAACGAACAATATGGCAGCCGCCAGCATGGCCTCGGTGGCCTTGAACACCTGGAGGGCATAAAGCGCGTAAGCCGCAGCGGCAATGGTTACGATCAGGCCGATATAGGCGGCCTTGTTCCCCCATGCGCGGCCGCTGACTTTCATTGAGTCATCTGTTTTGCTGTTCAACGGCTCCCCCTCACCTTAGAAGCCAACCGTCCCCTAGAAATGCGCGCACACTCTCGTCCAGCGCGCAGAATCAACCGCCGATAGCGGAATAACCCGTCAAGGTTATGGCCTGATCATGGGTGATTCGTGAACCACCTTAAAGCGACCACCTCACCCCCATTCCCGCCAATCCTGCCGGGCGGAGCCTGCACACCAAATCAATCCATTTGTCTGATTAGTTTTGGGTCGCGCCGCCGCCCGCCGGGGTCCGGCCGAGCAAGTGATTGCACTATAGGCACAAAAGCGCTTTAATCGCCGCCAGTCCTACAAAAACAGGGAGAGGATTAGCATGAAAAACGTTCTTAAAGGCACAAGCGTCGCGCTTGCACTAGGGCTCGGGTTGATGACCGCGGGCGCCGCCAGCGCTGCGGATCAGAAATTCGTTTCGATCGGCACCGGCGGGGTCACCGGGGTGTACTATCCCACCGGCGGCGCGATCTGCCGGCTGGTCAACAAAGGCCGCAAGGACCATGGCATCCGCTGTTCTGCTGAATCAACCGGCGGATCGATCTACAACATCAACACCATCCGCGCCGGCGAGCTTGAGTTCGGCGTTGCTCAGTCTGACTGGCAGTACCATGCCTATAACGGAACGTCGAAGTTCGAAGACAAGGGCAAATTCGATAAGCTGCGGGCGGTTTTCTCGGTTCATCCCGAGCCGGTCACCATCATTGCCGCTGAAAGTGCCGGCGTGAAAAACATCACAGACCTGAAGGGCAAGCGCCTGAACATCGGCAACCCGGGTTCGGGCACGCGCGGCACCTGGGAAGTTCTTGAATCAGCCCTCGGCTGGCAGCGTAGCGATTTGAAGCTGGCCTCTGAAATGAAATCGGCTGAAACCGGTCAGGCCGTGTGCGACGGCAAGATCGACGCCTATTTCTGGCTGGTGGGTCATCCGTCTGCGTTGACGCAAGAATCGCTGGCAACTTGTGCGGCCGTCCTGGTGAACGCAACCGGCCCGGCGATCGACAAGCTGGTGGCTGACAATCCGTACTACCGCACGGCAACCATTCCGGCCGGCATGTACAACAACAAAGAAGACATCACCACCTTCGGCGTGGGCGCCACCTTCGTCTCCAGCGCCGACGTGCCGGACGATGTTGTCTACACCATCGTGAAAGCGGTGTTTGAGAACTTTGACCAGTTCAAGAAGCTGCATCCGGCCTTTGGCAATCTCAAAGAAACCGAGATGATCAAGGACGGCCTGTCGGCTCCGCTGCACCCGGGTGCTGAAAAATACTACAAAGAAAAAGGCTGGATGTAACAGCCAAATAACCCTCGGGCGGGCCTCAACACAGGGCCCGCCCGAATTGTTTATGGGTGATTTTAAGTCATACTAAACGCTCGTCGATGCGGGGCAGCAGCGGGCGGAGGGGAGGAATCTTATGGCCAGAGAAGTTCAGAGTGCCGAAGACCTGGTGGCACAGGTCGATACCGGCGGACGCGATCCTGTTGGCTGGCAACATAAACTGATCCTGATTACGGCGTTCGTTTGGGCCTGTTATCAGCTCTACATCGCTTCGAATCTTCCGTTCTTCCTGACCGACATCACCGGCATCAGCGTCATTCTGCCGAGCAGCGAGGCGCGGCGCATCCATTTGGCCTTTGCGATTTTCCTCGCGGCCATGGTTTTTCCCCTGTTCAAAAATTCGCCCAAGAACACCATCCCCTGGTACGACTGGGGCCTGGCGTTTGCGGGCATTGCCGTCTGCTTGTGGGCGATCATCGACAAGACCGCGATTGCCGGACGGGCCGGTTTGCCGACCACCACCGACATGGTGGTTTCCGGCGTCGGCCTCATCGTTCTCGGCATCTCGATCTACCGCTCCCTCGGCCTGCCGCTGGTGATCATTTCATCGATTTTCGTGTGCTATGTTTTCTTCGGCCACGTGAACTGGCTGCCCGATGTGATCCAATGGAAAGGCGCCTCGTTCGGCAAGGCCACCTGGCACTATTGGATGCAGGATGAAGGGGTGTTCGGGGTGGCCTTGAAGGTCTCCACCGAGCTGATCTTCCTGTTCGTTCTGTTCGGCGCCATTCTGGAGAAGGCCGGCGCCGGCAACTATTTCATCAAGATCGCCTTTGCGCTTCTGGGCCACCTGCGCGGCGGCCCGGCCAAGGCGGCGGTTGTGGCATCTGCCATGAGCGGCCTTTATTCCGGTTCCTCCATCGCCAACACGGTGACCACGGGCACCTTCACCATCCCGCTGATGAAGCGCACGGGCTTCTCCCCGGAGAAGGCGGGCGCGGTTGAGGTGGCCTCGTCCACCAACGGCCAGCTCACCCCGCCGGTGATGGGGGCCGCAGCGTTCCTGATCGCCGAGTTCACCGGCATTGCCTATACCGACATCCTGAAACATGCCCTGGTGCCGGCGCTGGTGAGCTACATCGCGCTGGTCTACATCGTGCACCTTGAGGCCATGAAGCTGAACCTGAAGGGCCTGCCCAAGCCACCGTCGGAGCGCACCTTTGCGCAACGCATGCTGGGCGTCTTCACAGGCGCCATCGGCACCGCGGTTCTGCTTTGGATCGTCTATCAGATCCTCGCGGTGGTCAAAGCCGCCGCGCCGGATATGTCGTTCCTCACCGTGGCGCTGATCTCCGCCATTGCCTATCTGGTCTTGCTGTGGTTCGCCTCGCGGGTGCCGGACCTGGTGGTGGATCCGCCGGATGCCCCGATCACCGAATTGCCAAAAGCGGGCGCAACGGCGATCACCGGGCTCTACTACATCCTGCCCATCGTCATCCTGATCTGGTGCATCCTGCCCACGCCTGACCGCCTGTCGCCCGGCCTGGCGGCCTTCTGGGCGGTCATCGCCATGTCCATCGTGGCGATGACCCACCGGCCGCTGAAGGCCATCATGCGCGGCGAGAGCGATATGGTGTCCGGCTTCAAGCTTGGGGTCTCCGAATGGGTCGACGGCATGATCTCCGGTTCGCGCAACATGATCTCCATCGGCATCGCCACGGGCGCGGCCGGCATCATCATCGGCTCGATCTCGCTCACCGGTGCGCACCAGGTGATCGGCGAGTTCGTTGAATTCCTCTCCGGCGGCAGCTTGCTGCTCATGCTGATGCTGGTGGCGGTGATGAGCCTGATCCTCGGCATGGGTCTGCCGACCACGGCGAACTATATCGTGGTGTCCTCGCTGATGGCGCCGGTGATCGTGGCGCTGGGGGCCAAGAGCGGACTGATCGTGCCGATCATCGCGGTCCA
>CAJHYS010000067.1_pt1 | contig 12413 bp, 11 predicted proteins | sample 9198801 | NCBI WGS metagenome assembly CAJHYS01 (sample SAMEA7708368, study PRJEB35096) | sediment metagenome | biome: marine neritic benthic zone biome [ENVO:01000025]; feature: sediment [ENVO:00002007]; material: shallow marine sediment [ENVO:03000034] sea grass bed [ENVO_01000059] ...
GCACGCGTTCGACTTCCAGGCGGGTTATCGCTTCCTGCTTACTAGCCCATTCCAAAGCTTGGGTCTTAGAGGGAAACGATCTGCTCGTTGGCTTAAATCCGCATATACGGACTTGAGCATTCCATTTTCCTGATCTGAGTTGTCTAATTGTAGCCATTGCTTGCTCCTATGCGTTTATTGAGCAAGTCTTTGAAATAGCGCTCTAAAATTGGCCTTGGTAAGGGAGAGGCCAGTGGTTCAATTCCACTCGTGGGCACCATCAATACTGCGACGTAACTGGTCGCGCTCTCCCAATCTTGTTCAACGGTTCACTTGAGCCCCCACATCACTGGCTCAATCGGGAATCAGCGACAGGTGCATCTCCCGGCAGGGTGGCGACGACACCTGCCGTGCGCGCCCGCACCTCCGGCGAAGCCAGGCAGCTGGCGACCGCTTCAGTGCCCGGCGCTCCGGCATAAGGCGCAACCACGGCAGGCGGGCTGTGGTTGGCTGGGCAATGGATGATGGCCTCATCCGGCCCTACCGCGGCCAGATCCAGGACCGTGCTTGACCGGGTCATGAGAATAAGCGGCGCAGAAACGGCAACTTGGGCGAGGAGATGAGCAACCAGCGCGGCCTGGGTCGCCTGGTTCAGACCCTGCTCCACCATGTCCACCACCAATGGCGTCGCCCCCCTCTGCGCCAACGCGGTGAGCAGCACCAGCAGCGCCGGAGATGAGCTCGCCCCGTCCGCAATGAGCAAGTCAAGGGCCCGCTCCACCCGAACCCTTAGCTGCCGGTCACCGGCAAGCTGTGCCCTCGCCTCAGCGCCGCCGTCGTCCAGGCGTTCAAGGCCGAGGAACCTGGCGCCAGGAACATTCTCGGCGAGTGCCGCGGCCAGGCGGGTTTTGCCACACCCCAACGGGCCGGTTATGTACGTAAGCGGCCGCACGGAACACAGCTCGAACGTCTCTCCGCCCCATGGCCAAGGCAACACCAACTGCACCTCGGGGCTCTTGGCCGATGACGCAGGGGCGAGCTTCGCTCGGCGCTTGCGGACTTCTTCAATCGTCGCGCCAAGACGGCGGGCATCGCCCTCCAACCGTCCCAGATGAGCGCTCAGGATCGCCTCAAGCCGGTCTGCATCACAGTCCAACAATTCACCCGCCTGTTTCAGACTGAGGCCAAGCGAGCGCCACTTTGCTATCTCGCTGGCACGCGTGATCTCTGCCGGGCCATAAGTGCGCCAACCGGCTTCGGTGCGCACCGGCGCGATCAGGCCGCGCTCTTCATAGAGGCGCAAGGACTTAGCGGATATGCCCAACTTCCGGGCAGCTTCAGCGGGGCTTAGAAACGCATCTGAACGGCTCATAACATACCTCCAAATTTCTGGTCCGCGCTCCTTATCGGCCCGGTCCCAAGGGCCGGGTCAAGAGCCTTCCGGCCAGCATTTGACACAACCCTGCAACCTTTCATTAACCATAACGCTCCTATGATTCTGCAATGATTGCGGGACGGATACAGCTTAAACGGCTGCCAGTATCGTGTGCGGGATACTCTCTATCTCTGCTCTGTTTGGTATGGGCTTTGGCGTTGGAAATGGGATGGGTTGCCTCCAATCCCTTCTCTTTGCCTGCACGCGAGCAACAGGCCGCGACTGAAGACCAACGGGTCCCTCATCCCCCGGTGTTTCATCTGGAACAGGCGATGAAGACCGATGCACGCCTGGCAACCTATCGGCCTGAACCCCAGCCTCTCGGCGCCTCGCGCTATGGCGCCAGGGTGCGGGCCCACCACACCCCACCCCGCTTTGGGCATCTGACCTTCGCCAATCTGGTGCGCCGTCCGGGGCTTGCCCGTTCGCCTGCCGATTTCTCGCAAACGGTCCATCTTGAAGCCGTCGCCTATGCCGTGCCGGTCTTACAAGAACGCATTCAGACCCGCGCAAATCTCGGTCTGCATGAGAATGCGCCGAAAGAGGTTTGGGCCAATCATGCTTCAGCGCCGGCCTTGTCGGCCACAGCAAAGCCCCGCCCGCGGCCTAAGCGCAGGGCTGAAAAGCCTCTGTCCAAAGAAGCCCGCTGCCTGGCACTTGCCATCTATTATGAGGCGCGCGGGGAAAGTGAAGATGGGCAAGTGGCAGTGTCCCATGTGATATTGAACCGGGTCGACAGCAAGCGTTATCCCAACACCATTTGCGGCGTGGTCTATCAGAATTCTCATATGCGCAACCGCTGCCAGTTCTCCTTTACCTGCGACGGCAAGCCGGAGCGCCCAGACAATGCCAAGATCTGGTCCAGATCAAAGCAGCTTGCCCGGCAAATGCTTTGCGGCCCTGAGTGCAGCCTTGAAACGGTTCCGCTGACCGGCAGCGTGCGCCATGCCACCCACTATCACGCCACCTATGTGAGCCCCGGCTGGAGCCGCCGCATGCGGCTGGTGGGGCGCATCGGCCAACACCGGTTCTACGTCCAGAAGTCTCCGCGCTCCTAACGCGCACCAGTGCTGACGGAGACTGTCAGCAGTCCCCCTTTAGAAGTCCGCCGCCTGTGCTAGTCTCCCGCGCGCTATGAGACTTGTGGCCTGGAACTGCAATATGGCGCTGCATCGCAAGTTCGATGCTCTGATGCGCCTTGAGCCCGACATTGCTGTGATTTCAGAATGTGCCATGCCGGAGCGTTTGCGCCAACGCGGTGCGGACGCCTGGCTTCAAAGCGAGCCGGTATGGATTGGCGACAATCCCAACAAGGGTCTCGCGGTTCTCGCTTTCAACGGCTATAGGGCCGAACTTCATCAGCCCTATCACAAGACCTTGCGCCACATTGCGCCCGTGTGCATATCCGGACCGCTCAGCTTCAACCTGCTCGCCGTGTGGGCGCAGAACGCCAGTGGCGGCGTCACCCGCAAGCATCAGCTGGGCCCGCTGCGCCGGGCGCTCGGCAAATACGCGTCAGACTTTCTAAGCGCCCCCAGTGTCATTGCCGGCGATCTCAACAACAACGCCATCTGGGACAAGCCCGGCTGGCGGGCAAACCACATGGCCAAGGTGGCCATTATGGAAAAGCTGGGCCTGGTGAGCGCCTACCACGCTCTCTCCGGCGAGGCGAACGGCAAAGAATCCGTCCCCACCCACTATTGGCGCGATCGCAAGAAGGACGGCCCCACCTATCATATTGACTACATCTTCCTGCCGGAGCCCTGGCTCTGTGCGATCAACGAGTTTCAGGTGGGCAGCTTTGAGGACTGGTGCGGATCAGGCCTCAGCGATCACGTGCCGCTTGTGGTGGATATCGCGCTCTAGCCCGTCCAGCCAAGACCGGCGGAGATACAGTTCATAGACACAAGCAGGGGCACCAGGGTCTTTTCCGGAGCATGCTGCGCCCCGGCGCCGGCACGGTGTTCGGCCAGCAGTTGCACTTGCCACAGATTGCTCTGGTTGATCCTGGGCAGCTTGGCCTCCAGGCGGTGTTTCAGCGCGGGAAACCTGTCACCAATGATGGGCACACCGGTCAAGCGCGCAACCTGCTCGCAGCTTCGGGCAAATTCAGCTTTCACCTGCCCGAAGATCGCACTGCTGGTTTCCCGGCACGACACCAGATCCGCATAACGGGCGGCAATGTCCATGTCGGCATGAAACAGTGATTTTTCCACCTCATCCACCACAAGGCGGAACACTCTGGAGCGCTCAAACATTTCCGCCAGCAGCGCCACGCCGTCTTCGCCCCTGATGCGCAAAAAGCTCTCCACCGCGGTGCCAAAGCCATACCAGCCTGAGATCAGATGGCGGTTCTGGCTCCAGGCGAACACCCACGGTATGGCCCTTAGGTCTGCCAAGCTGGCCGCACCGAAGCGCCGGGCCGGTCGCGAGCCGATATTAAGCAGGCCAAGTTCTTCCACCGGGCTGGCCTGGTTGAAATAGTCCACGAACCCCGGTTGCGTGAGCAGCGCCTGATAGGCCGCCTGCGAGAGACCCGCCAGCGCATCGACCGTCTCGTCAAACTCCGGATTGCAGGTCTGCTCACGCTCGTATGGAGACTTCAGCGTGTGCGCCAATACGCTGGCGGAGAGAATTTCCAGCTGATAGTTGGCCGTGCCCCGGTTGGCATATTTCGACGACACCACCTCGCCTTGCTCGGTCATTCGCAACCTGCCGGCCACGGTACCGGTAGGCTGGGCGGCAATGGCCCGGCCGGTGGGCGCCCCGCCGCGGCTCACCGAACCGCCGCGCCCGTGGAAATAGGTGACTGCGATTCCCGCTTTTTCACACACCTTGGTGATGTTCTTTTGGGCCTTGATCAGCTCCCAAGATGAACACAGAAAGCCACCATCCTTGTTGGAGTCCGAGTAGCCCAGCATCACTTCAAAATGGTTCGCGTTGGCGCGGATGGAGCGGCGCACAGCCGGCACCTCAAATAACTGGCTGAGTATCTTTGGTGCGGCCCGAAGGTCGTCTATGGTTTCAAACAACGGCACAATGGGCAGAGCCCGGCCGCGCGCCGCCTGCTTGATGATCTCACCCGCCGCCGTCTTCAGCAAGTAATGTACGGCCAAAAGATCATCTGCCGACGTGGTCATGCTTAAAACGAAAGCGCCGACCGCTTCGGGGTCGGGACCGTCGAGATTGTGTGCGATGAGCTCAAACAGATCTAATGCTTCACGCGCCTCATCAGAGAGTTTGGCGGGTATGGCTTCGACATCCACATCCTCGCGCAAAGCACGGCGCAAGGCTTGTGACCAGTCTTTTGTGCCTTGAGAGACTTCAAGGCCGCCTGCCCTCCAGATCTCTTCAACCACCCTATTGATGACCGTGGAATTCTGACGAATGTCGAGCGACACGGTGCGAAATCCGAAGGTCTGAACCTGCCAAACCAGTGGCTCGATGCAGGTTCGGGCCAAAGCTCCCGCACCCATTTCCATCAAAGCGGCCTGGGCATGCAGAAAATCCGCGCAGGCCTGGGCCGGCATTTGATAGGCCTCAGCTCCGTTACGCGCACCATTGGTCGCTTCAAGGCGCGCCAGAATGCAGGAGAAGAACTGCCTGAACTTCTCATTGCTGTTGCGCTCCTGGATAGCCGGCTCATTGCCTGACAGCTCCATCGCCCGGTCCAGAACCGGTATGAAGCTGGCTGGCACATCAACGATCTTCCTGCTGATGCTCATGAGCGGAACCACATCACGCACCTGCTCGATCAGTCGTCTCAACGCTGCGTTGCGGTTGGCCTCCAGCGTCTTCCGGGTCACTGCACAGGTAACGGACGGATTGCCGTCCCGGTCCCCGCCGATCCACGACGAGAACCGCAAGAACGAGCTCATAAAGGGTTGATGCTCTCCGTAGTGGCGCTGCAGCGCCGCCCTCAGGCTGACATAGGTTTCGCAGGCTCCTCCAAACAGGCTTTCACGAAAGAAATGCAATCCCCAGTCGACCTCATGGTCAACCTTGGGACGCTCCAGACGCAGCTCTCCAGTGAGCCACAACAGTTCAATCTCGTTCCGCAGCCGGTCGGTCAGACGGTCCAGCTCGCGCGGTGTCCAGCGAGGGTCTTCAAGCTCAAACAGAAGCCGATAAATGCGCCGGTGCGCCTCCAGAACCGTCACGCGTTTAGCTTCGGTGGGATGGGCAGTGAGCGTGGGGCCGACAAAGAGTTCGTCCAGGGCGCTTTCCACCTCTTCAGCACCGACACCCAGCGCCGCGACAGACGCCAGCACGTTAGAATACGAACCCTGGACCTGATCAGGCCCGCCCGTGCGCTCAACATGGCGGCGCAGGCGCATCATGGCGTTTTCTTCCGCGATACCGGCCAGTTGGAACCAGATCCCGTTGGCCTGGAGCGCGGCGATCAGGTCTGCATCGGCCAGGCTGCCCACATCTTCCGGCTGGGAGAAGGCGGCAAGTGCGCCCGGCGCCCGGCGTGCCACAACCTTTCGGAGCAGGCCGAACAACAGGTCCTTGATTTCATCGGCATAGGCCGTGTGCTGCTCAAAACTTGTGCCCGCAGCCCGGGTTGGGGCCGGCGGGCTGAGCACCGCCGGCGCGTTCATCAGGCAACCATTTCGCGGCGTGCGGTGTCGATATAGCCTTGCGGACGCCGGCCGACGGCCGAGGGCCAGACAACGGCATTCTCGCAATGCTTGACAGCGCCCATGAGGCCGCTGGGCACCGCATCGCGGTCGAAGGCCGCCCCGCCGATGGTCTCAAACCACAACGAGTGTACCAGCGCCTGAACATCGACGCGCTCGGCGCTCTGTGTGTTGATGACACAGGCTTCGGGCTTCATGCAGTTGAGCTCCCTGGCCCCGATCACCGTGCCATCGCCGGCGCCTTCGCGGCAATGCAAGGAGACGAAGTCCGCCTGCACGAGCAATTCCTCCAGGCTGGCCGCCTGGCGGTAGCCGACCGTGGCACAGAAGTCTGCATCCACCGGACCGTTGGCGAACACAACCACACGCATGCCAAGGCCAAGCCGGGCCTTTTCGGCCAGGATCTTGGCCGAGCCGTTAAAGCCCACAAGTCCAAGCACCTTGCCTTCAAGGCTGTCTTCATAATCCTCAAAGCCGGAGACCTGGCGGGCGGCCGCCTTCTTTTCCGCCAGCAGCAGCAAGAGAGAGATCACACGGTCTGCATTACGTGCAGGGGCAAAGCCTGCGTCAGAGTTCAAGAGTTCAAGGGTCATAGCACGTGCTCCTTCAGGCTGCTTTGGCCAATGTGTCTGCAAGGGTGGAACCGATGGATGAGGGGTTTGGCGCAATGGCCACGCCCACATCCCGGAGGATTTCAACTTTTTCGCTGGCGCTTTCGCCAAACGCGGAAATGATGGCGCCGGCGTGCCCCATACGGCGCCCTTTCGGCGCGCTGAGGCCGGCCACATAGGCCACCACGGGCTTGGTCATGTGTTCATGGATGAACTCGGAGGCTTCGGCTTCCTGCGGGCCGCCGATCTCGCCGATCATGACCACCGCATCGGTGTCAGGGTCTTCTTCAAACAGGGCCAGAACGTCCTTGAACGAGCTGCCGTTGATCGGGTCGCCGCCGATGCCGACGCTGGTGGACACACCAAGGCCAAGCTCCTTCATTTGCGAGGCCGCACATAGCCGAGCGTACCTGAGCGCCCAACGATGCCGACCGAGCCCTGCTTGTAGATGTGATCGGGCATGATGCCGAGCATCGCCTTGCCTGGCGAGATAATGCCGGCGCAGTTGGGGCCGATGAGCCGCATCCGGTTCTCAAACGCGTAACGGCGCATGTAGCGCTTGACCAGGATCATGTCTTGCGCCGGGATGCCATCGGTGATGGCGACGCACAGATCCACACCGGAATCGGCCGCCTCCATGATCGAATCGGCCGCAAAGGGCGGCGGCACAAAGACAATGGTCGCGCTGGCGCCGGTTTCTATCACGGCCTCTTTCACCGTATCGAACACCGGCAGCCCGTGCACTGTTTCGCCGCCTTTGCCGGGCACCACGCCGCCAACAACGTTGGTGCCGTACTCAATCATTTCCTTGGTGTGGAAATTGCCGATCCGGCCGGAGATGCCTTGAACCAGAACGGGCGTTGTGCGGTCGAGGAGGATGCTCATGACGAGGCCACCATCTTTACGTTTTGCTTCAGATTGTTGCGCCAGGCGGAAACGGAGCGCTCTGCCGCTTCTTGCAAGGTTGCAGCACGAATGACCGGCAGCCCGCTACGCGCCAGAATCTTGCGACCCTCTTCCACATTGGTGCCGGCCAGGCGCACGATCACCGGCACATCCACCGGGTTGTTCTCCAGCGCCTGAATGATGCCCTCGGCCACCCAGTCGCAGCGGTTGATGCCGGCAAAGATGTTGACCAGGATGGCTTGCACATTCTTGTCCGACATCACCAGCCGGAAGGCCTTGGCCACCCGGTCGGGCGTGGCGCCGCCACCAATGTCCAGGAAGTTTGCCGGCGACCCGCCAGCCAGCTCGATCATGTCCATCGTGGCCATGGCAAGCCCTGCACCATTGACGATGCAACCGATATTGCCCTCAAGGCCCACATAGCTGAGGCCACGGTCGGCTGCCTGGGTTTCGCGGGCATCTTCCTGGGACTTGTCGCGAAGCTCGGAAACTTCCGGGCGCCGGAACATGGCGTTGTCGTCAAACGACATCTTGGCGTCGAGGGCCAGCAACGAGCCTTCCGAGGTCACCACCAGCGGGTTGATCTCCACCATGGTGGCATCCAGGTCGCGGAACGCCATGTAGCAGCCCTTGACCACCTCAACCGCCTGACGGATCTGTGCCGGCTCAAGGCCCAGCTGAAACGCAATCTCGCGCGCCTGGAAATCCTGAACGCCCACAGCCGGTTCAACCACCGAACGGATGATGGAGTCCGGCCGCTTGTCGGCAATCTCTTCGATTTCCATGCCGCCGTCCGCAGAGGCCACAACCATGATGCGCTCTGTTTTGCGATCCAGCACGAAGCCCAGATAGATTTCCTTGGCGATGGACACCGCACCTTCCACATAAACGCGGTAGACCACCTTGCCGGCAGCTCCGGTCTGATGCGTCACCAGCCGTTTGCCGAAAAGATCATTGGCCGCATCCAGAACCTCGTGCTCATCGCCGCACAGCTTAACGCCGCCGGCCTGCCCCCGGCCGCCGGTATGTACCTGAGCCTTGACCACCCATTTGTCGCCGCCCACTTCACGGGCGCGGTAGGCCGCCTGCTCCGGGCTGTAGGCCAGCCCGCCGCGCGGGATGGGCACACCGAAGCCAGCGAGAATTTCTTTGGCCTGATATTCATGGATATCCATGGGACTGCTCCAAAATGCTCATAGTGAGCGGGGGTTACTCAGCGGCCACCAACTGCGGGCGAAAATCCGCATACCCGTCGACCGCTTGGCGATAGTGTTCCTCAGCCGCGGCAACACCGCTGCCGGGCTCAACTTCAAGGCCCACATCACGCATGGCCATCTCCGCACCTGCCAGGGCCATCATCACCATGATCTCGTTGAGATCGCCCAGATGGCCGATGCGGAACACCCGGCCGGCCACCTTGGAAAGGCCGGCGCCGAGGGAAACACCATAGCGATGGTAGGCACGGCCGATCACCTGGTTGGCGTCCACTTCGCCCGGCACCACGATGGCGCTCACCGTGTCGGAGTACCATTTGGGTTCTTTGGCACAGAGCTCCAACCCCCAGGCCCGAACCGCGGCCCGCACGCCCTCTGCGAGAAAACGGTGGCGGGCAAAAACATTGTCCAAGCCTTCGTTCAGCAGACGGTCAGTGGAAACCCGCAGACCGCGGATCAGGGTCATGGGAGGGGTGTAGGGAAAGAAGCCATCCTTGTTGGTGGCGATCATGTCCTTAAAATCGAAGTAACAACGCGAAAGCTTTGCCGACTTGGAAGCATCCAACGCCTTTTGGCTGACGCAGAGAATGGCGAGGCCGGCCGGCAGCATGAAGCCCTTCTGCGAGCCGGAAACGGCCACGTCCACGCCCCACTCGTCCATGCGGAAGTCGATGCTGGCGATCGAGCTGACACCGTCGACAAACAGCAAAGCGGGGTGATCGGCTTCGTTCAGCGCCTGCCGGACGCCGGCCACATCGGAGGTAACCCCAGTTGCGGTTTCGTTGTGGCACACCAGAACCGCCTTGATCTGATGATCCTGATCGGCATTCAGCTTTTCGGCATAAAGCTCAACCGGAGTGCCCTCACCCCATTCCACATCGATCAACTCAACATCGAGACCGTGGCGTTGGCACAGATCAATCCAAAGATGTGAGAACTGACCAAAGCGGGAAGCAAGAACCTTGTCGCCCGGCGACAGGGTGTTGGTGATCGCCGCTTCCCAACCGCCCGTTCCGGAGCCAGGGAACAGAAACACCTGACCGGCTTCCGATTTGAAAACCTTCTTCAGGTCCTCAAAGAGCGGCAGCGTCAGATCCGGCAATGTGGGCGCTCGGTGATCCTCCATCGGCAGATCGATGGCCTTGCGCACCTCATCAGGCACGTTTGTGGGACCTGGAACGAATAATCCTCTGACACCGTACATTATGCTATTCCCTTCTTCGGAGCGCTTGGACCGGGCAGGCCGGGCTAGCGGTTAGTTTCCTCAGGTGCCACTAGACGGGATCACTGCAAACTCCACAACACTCAAAACTCCTGCTTTTGGATAGCCAAATTAGTGGGTGTTTTACCACCCATTTGTGTGGTAAATTCCAAAAATAATAAGAATACGCCTATCCGAATGGGTAGGTTTTGGATCAATTCTTGGGCGAACCGGGAGAAAAGATGGCTGACGGCACCCAAACCGACGTGGCCTTGGCGGACAGCAATCCGCTCATGTTGTCGGCCCTATCTGAATTTTTCGACCGAGACCCGCGGTTCAGTCTGGTCACCACCGCGGGCACGGCCGAAGGCTTCCTGGAAGCGGTCTTGCGGGTCCCCGTCGCCGTCGGGGTCATTGACTGGACCTTGCCCATGCTGGGCGGGGAAAAGCTGATAGAGGTCCTGCGCGCCCAGGAGAGCGCCCCGCGGGTGGTGGTCTATTCCCACAGCGAAGGCCAGGACATTCCGCGAAAAGCCATGGCCGCCGGCGCCGCCGGGTTCTGCGCCCGCAGCGAGCCGGCCGAAAAACTGCTCGACATCGTGGCCGACGTTGGACGCGGCAAGATGGTCTTCCCCTTCCTCGATGTGCGCGAACTGCGCCAGGACCCGGTCCATGCCCTCACCGCCAAGGAAAGGATCCTGCTCGCGGCGCTCGCCAAGGGAAGCACCAACAAACAGCTTGCCGAGGAGTTCGGCATCTCGGTCAACACGGTCAAGTTCCATTTGCGAAACCTGTTCGAGAAACTCGACCTGGGAAACCGTGCTCAGGCGATCGCGTTTTACTACTCATCCGTACACGCACAGTCATCCGCGCCTGATAGCGGCGACCTGAACCGTCCACCGGGCGACTAGGCCCCCCTGCGTCATTTGCGACCTTGACGGGTGGCCCAATTTTGCGCCTTTACCGCGCCCTGTTTTGGCAGTGACTTAACAAGGGCAGGATTTCCCATGAGCTTTCATACCGTTGAACAGGCCGCCGGCAGGCTGAACCGAAGCGAACTTGCCGTGCCTGGAAGCCAACCGCAACTCTTTGAAAAAGCAGCTAAATCTGATGTAGACGTGATCTTCCTGGATCTTGAGGACGCGGTCGCTCCGGACGACAAGGTGGAGGCCCGCAAGAACATCATTCAGGGCCTCAACGACATCGACTGGGGACGCAAATCCATGTCCGTCCGGATCAACGGGCTCGACACGCACTACATGTATCGCGACGTTGTGGACGTGGTTGAGCAGGCCGGAGAGCGGCTGGATCTGATCATGATTCCAAAGGTTGGAACGGCCGCTGATGTGTACGCCATCGACATGATGGTGACCCAGATCGAAGACGCCAAAGGGTACAAAAAGCGCATTGGTTTTGAGCACATTATCGAGACCGCATTGGGCATGCAGAACGTCACCGAGATTGCCGCGGCCAGCAAGCGCAACGAGTCGCTGCATTTCGGCGTTGCCGACTATGCCGCCTCCACCCGCGCCCGCACCACGATCATCGGCGGGGTCAATCGCGACTATGCCGTTCTGACCGATCCCGACGATGCCGGCGGACGCGATGTGCACTGGGGCGACATGTGGCACTACGCATTGGCCCGCATGGTGGTGGCCGCACGCGCCAATGGCCTGCGCCCCATCGACGGGCCCTTCGGCGACTTCTCCGATCCTGACGGCTACAAGGCCGCCGCACAGCGGGCCGCCGTGCTCGGTTGTGAAGGCAAATGGGCGATCCACCCCTCCCAGGTTGCCCTTGCCAACGAAGTGATGAGCCCGTCGGAAGCCGACGTCACCAAGGCTCAACGCATCATCGAGGCCATGAAACAGGCTGCTGCGGAAGGCAAAGGTGCCGTGTCTCTCGATGGGCGGCTGATCGATTACGCCTCAATCCGTCAGGCCGAAGTGCTGGTTGAGAAGGCCGCGCAGATCGCAGCCGGATAAGCGGCTTCAGGTTTTGGCCGGGTGGACAGAATGGCGCCCGCCCGGCCGAACATTTCGACAGTGGGCACTGCCCGTGGGCGCCCCCGCGCTCAAGATTCTTTTTACCTTTTCCATTAAACCTTTCGTTATCATAAAACACTGAAACATAGTTTTCTAAACTCGCGTTAGTAATCTCCCAAATCATCTCGGCTAAAACCGCATCCATAGTAGATTGAACGCCAAGAAATACGCGCTCAATTGCATGATGCTGTTCTACTATCCCGGCCAATCCGGAATGTCTTCTTCTGTAAATCAACAATATACATAGGGACGCAAGTCAATGAACAGCATTAATACAAACGTCGCAGCTATGACTGCACTGCAATCTCTGAACAACACCAACAAGCAGTTGGTGGAGACACAGAGCCGTATTTCTACCGGTTTGGCCGTGGCAACCGCC
>CAJHYS010000015.1_pt1 | contig 12411 bp, 10 predicted proteins | sample 9198801 | NCBI WGS metagenome assembly CAJHYS01 (sample SAMEA7708368, study PRJEB35096) | sediment metagenome | biome: marine neritic benthic zone biome [ENVO:01000025]; feature: sediment [ENVO:00002007]; material: shallow marine sediment [ENVO:03000034] sea grass bed [ENVO_01000059] ...
AAGGAAACCTCGACATTGCAAGGTTCTATTACGATCGGAACCGACTCAGCCAAGCAATCGAATTCTTCAACATCACCGAAACAATATCCCCCTTGCCGGATGAGGATCTCTTTAACCTTATTCATGCGCTGACAGTTGAGGGTCGCGCGAAGGAAGCCGTCTCTGCTACCCACAAACTCATGCTCAGTGCCAATGTGCCGAGCAAAAGACGCGCGCGCCGAGGGCTAGTTCTCTCATCCTTAGGCATGTTCGATGAGGCGGAAAGTGATCTTCGTGCCGCTATCCAAGCAAGCAAGGGAACGACCGCAGGTGAGGTAGAGGCAGTGGCCGGGTGCTACGAACAGCTGGGAACCATCCAGCGCCTAACGGCAGACGACATTGCAGAGTTGGAAAAGCTTGTGGCCAAGCCAGATTTGCACAGTTCGGCGCTGATCTGCTTGTGGTACGCGCTGTTCAGCGGATACAAGGCCCTAAAAGAACATACAAAAGCATTTCATGCACTCAAATCGGCAGCAGACATCCACCTGGCAGAGAATCCGATCAACTTGGATGAAATTCGCCGCAAACTAGATGAAACGCGGAACCTATACACCCCCGAATTCTTCAGCCAACGCAAGGATTATGGCCATAAGAAACATGGTCCAATTTTCATCGTCGGCATGCCCAGATCAGGGACCACGTTGACGGAACGGGTATTGGCATCCCATCCTAATGTGTTTGGGCGTGGTGAGCGCCATGCTGTGCCCAACCTGGTTGATGATATCGACGGATTTCCCGGTTCAATCATTAACCTGTCTCCGGAATGGGCGGCAAGCGAAGGAAAAAAGCTTCGTGACGACATGCTCTCGGTAGCGAAGGGCGAACACTATGCTACCGACAAAATGCCGGGTAATTACATGAATGTCGGGCTGATACATTTGATGCTGCCCAATGCGAAGATCTTGTGGTGCAAACGCAACCCGATTGACAATTGCTTGTCCTGCTATGAGCAGCATTTCAACGAGGGTTGGAAATTCACGTTCAGCCTGGAAGGCCTGGGTGTCGCCTATCGGCAACACGAAAAAATAATGCACCATTGGATGGACGTTTGCCAAATTCCGATCCACACTGTCCAGTATGAGGATCTGGTGAGTAACCCGGAACCAACCGCGCACGCGATGATTGATTTTGTCGGGTTGGAATGGGATCCTGCGTGCCTCAATCCGGAGGAGGTTGAGCACAACATCGCAACGGCCAGTGTTTGGCAGGCCCGCCAGCCAATAAACACAGGTTCCGTGGAGAAGTGGCGCAAGTATGAAAAGCAGTTACAACCGTTGATAAAAGCATTAGAAGAAAATTGAAAAAACTAGGGATCATCTCAGGCATCGCAGCGTTGCTGGCAGGTTGTGTGACACCCAGCGGTGAGCCGCGTGTCATTCAAGTGTCGCCGGCCTCGACCGGCGGACAAGCCTTGTCGTCATCAATTGGCGGCCTGCTCCAGCAAACCCGGCAGTCCTATGTCACGCTGGTGATCTCCAAATCCTCCAACAGGCGGCGCAACCAATTGAATGAACTGGAAGAATCCGTGACTTCCGGTTCGGGCTTCGTGATCGACCCTGAGGGCCACGTTCTGACCGCAGCCCATGTGGCCGTGCAGCCCGGTTGGGTGGTTGAAGCACGCGGGCCTGACGGAAAGAATTATGTCGGCCGGGTTGTGGCGGTGCAAAAGTCTTCAGATTCTGCTCTGGTGAAGCTGCGCGATATCTCCGATCGCGCAAAGCCGGTGGAGCCTGTGTCACAACCGTGCCTGCGCCGCGGAGAGCCAATCTTCTCGCTCGGCAAACCGCGCCGCACGGGCGATACGGCCCGTCTGGGCGAAGTGGCCGCCATGAGCTTCGGGCGCCCGGTGACCTATAAGGGTTTCGGATATTCCGACGCCATGGTGCTGAAGCTTGAAACCCGAAAGGGCGAATCGGGCGGGCCGGTGTTCACCAGGTCCGGCCACCTGGCCGGTATGGTGGTGAGCACCTTGTCGGATGGTACGGGCCGCCACCTCAACCTGGCCCACGCGGTCACCGCGCCCATGCTGGCGCAGTTCGTCTGCGCCAACACACAATGTTCGGCCAAATGGCGGGCCATCGCCAATTTCAACACATCGTCCTGCCCGGCAACCTAAAGCTCTTCGCGCCCCTTAAGGCACAAGGACAGTCGACCCGGTGGTCTTTCGCGATTCAAGATCGCGGTGAGCCTGCTGCACATCCGCCAAAGCATAATGCTGATTGACCGGGATCTTCACTTTGCCGCTGCCCACCATCTCCACAAGATCAGCTGCGTTGGCGGCAAGATCCTCATTGCTGGCCGTATAGGTCATCAATGTGGGCCGGGTCACGTAGAGCGACCCCTTGGCTGAGAGCGCGCCCAGATCGAAATTCGTCACCGGACCGGATGCATTGCCGAACGAAGCCAAAAGACCGCGGGGACGCAGCGAATTGAGAGAGGCTTCCACGGTGGCCGCCCCCACCCCGTCATAGACCACAGGCACCCCTGCCCCGCCGGTGATCTCCTTCACGCGCTCGGCCACATCTTCATGTGTATACATAATGATGTGGTCGCATCCGTTGGCCTTGGCGAGTTCGGCCTTTTCGTCTGAACTCACTGTGCCGATTACCGTTGCGCCCAAGGCTTTGGCCCATTGGCAAGCAATGAGCCCGACACCGCCCGCCGCTGCGTGCCACAGGATCGTGTCACCGGCCTGCACCTCATAGGTTTCGCGCAAGAGATAGCGAACGGTCATGCCTTTCAGCATCATGGCGGCAGCGGTTTCATCGCTGATTGTATCAGGCAGCTTGGCCACGCGGCCGGCCGGCACATTGCGCGCTTCGGCATAGGCGCCGATCGGTCCGGTGCCATAGGCAACCCGGTCTCCCACCGTAATGCCTTCAACGCCGGATCCGCATTCTTCCACAACGCCGGCGGCCTCCAGCCCCAGTCCCGTCGGCAACGGCAGCGGATAAAGACCTGTGCGGTGATAGGTGTCGATATAGTTCAGACCGATCGCCGTGTGGCGCACACGGATCTCGCCGGCGCCCGGGGCGCCAAGGTCGATATCGACCAGTTCCATAACCTCCGGGCCGCCGGGCTGTTGCATTTGAATGGCTTTCATCTGCCGCGTCTCCTGTTCGTGCTTGGTGTTTTCGCCACTATAGCCCGAAGCGGCCGCAGCGCCAGATGCGGATTCCGCTTTACCCGTTGCAAATCTATGCTAAGCGAACGCGAAGAGCCCGCGGCCGCGGCCCGTCCAAATTCCGAGGTGAATTTCCATGTACAAAGACACACGCCTGTTCATTGACGGCAACTGGCGCGCCGGCAGCGAGGGCAAGACCGAAGACGTCTTCAACCCGGCCAACGGCGCCGTGCTCGGAACGGTGGCCCATGCCAGCCAGGCCGATCTTGCCGATGCGGTCGCCTCTGCCGAGGCCGGCTTTCAGGTGTGGCGCAAGACGCCTGGCCGTGAGCGGGCAGATGTCCTGCGCAAGGCTGCCGGGCTGATGGCCCAACGGCGCGACACCATCGCCGCCATTATGACCCGTGAACAGGGCAAACCCCTAGCAGAAGCAAAGGGCGAGATGGACCGGGTGGTGGAAACCTTCCAGTTCAATGCGGACGCCATCGCCGCGATTGAAGGGGCGAACTATGATCCGCCGGGCGGGGCCTTCCGGCAATCGGTGCGCCCGGAGGCCCTTGGTGTGGCCCTGGGGCTCACGGCCTGGAACTTCCCGGCCATCTTGCCGGCCCGCAAACTCGGCCCCGCCCTGGCGGCCGGCTGCTCGATGATCCTCAAGGCCTCCGAGGAGACCCCTTGCACCGCCGCTGAACTGGTCCAGGCACTGCATGATGCAGGCCTGCCGCGCGGGGTGGTCAATCTTGTCTTTGGGGTTCCGGCTGAAATCTCATCCACCCTCATTGCGGCCGAACCTGTGCGCAAGGTCAGCTTCACCGGGTCGGTGCCGGTGGGCAAGCTGCTGGCGGGACTGGCGGCGCCCGGCCTGAAGCGCTGCACGCTTGAGCTTGGCGGCCACGCGCCGGCCATCGTCTGCGAGGATGCTTACATTTCCGCCGCCAGCGCGGCGCTCACCGGGTTCAAATTTCGCAACGCGGGCCAGGTCTGCATCGCGCCCAGCCGGTTTTATGTGCACGAGCGTCACTACGATACGTTCGTGAACGCCTTCGTAACTGCGGCGAACGGCCAGAGAATCGGCGATGGAATGGACCCGCAAACCACCTTTGGCCCCATGGCCAACGCCCGGCGCGTTGAGGCCATGGAGCGCTTCACAGACGATGCCCGCACGCGCGGTGCCAAGCTGCTCACGGGCGGCAAGCGCCATGGCAACCAGGGACATTTCTTCGAGCCCACGGTGCTGACCGATGTGCCCGACGACGCACTGGTGATGAACGAGGAACCGTTCGGCCCGATTGCCCCAATTTCCAGGTTTTCCGAGCTTGAGGAGGTGATCCCCAAGGCCAACGGCCTGCCGTTCGGCCTGGCGGCCTATGCCTTTGCGGGCGCTCCGGCCACGGTGGATCATCTGGCAGGCGAGTTGGAGGCAGGAGGTGTGGCCATCAATGCCGTAACACCCATGCGGGCGGACACGCCCTTTGGCGGTCTGAAAGACAGCGGCCTCGGCTATGAGGGCGGCATGGAGGCCATCGATAGTTACATGCACAAGAAGCTTGTGAGCACAGGCCTCTAGATGAACCCGCAGTTTTCAAACGATACCGCCCTGCTGCTGATCGACGTGCAGCGCGGTGTGGATGTGCTTGAACACTGGGGGGGCGCCACCGGCAGGCGCAACAACCCTGACGCCGAGGCGCATATGGCCACGCTTCTTGAAGCCTGGCGCAAGCACAGGTTGCCGGTGGCCTACACCCAGCACGATTCACGCGAAACGGCATCTCCGTTGAAGCTCTCAGAGCCCGGCGGCGCCTGGATTTCCGGGCTCGAACCGGCCGGGGCCGAGTTGGTGGTGCACAAGGACGTGAACAGCGGCTTCATCGGCACGAACCTTGAAATCGAGTTCCGCCGGCGCGGGGTCAACCGGCTTGTTGTGGTTGGCTTTTTCACCAACATGTGCGTGGAAACCACAGTGCGCATGGCCGGGAACATGGGGTTCGACAGCTATCTGGTGGACGATGCTTGCGCCACCACCAACCGGGTCGGCCCGGATGGGACCGACCGTGACCCCGAATTGGTCCATGACATGACCGTGGCAAATCTCCATGGGGAATTCTGCACGGCGATCAACCATTCTGAAGCTCTGGCCCTGCTGGAGCGCGATGCAACCGAACTGACAAGAGTGCAAGGCAATGAGTGAATTTGGTGCGCAAAACATGGTGACCCCGCTGACCAGGGTCATGATGCACCGTCCCGGTGCCGCCATGGCGAATGCAGACCCGGCGGTGTGGAACTACGGCAGCGCGTTGGATGGCGACGCCCTCACCCGGCAGCACCACGCGCTGGCGAACATCGTCACATCAGCCGGCGCCAGGATCGAATGGCTGCCGCAAGAGCAGGACGGGCTGGCAGATGCCGTGTTCACGCACGACCCCTCGCTGGTTACCAATCAAGGGGCCATATTGCTCAACATGGGAAAGCCCCTGCGCCAGGCAGAGCGCCTTGCCCATTCGGCCTATTACCATGAGGCCAATGTGCCGGTGCTGGGCGAGGTAACCGCGCCCGGAACCGCCGAGGCCGGCGACTGCCTGTGGCTCGACGAGACCACGCTGGCGGTGGGCAGAGGCTTTCGCACCAATCAGGCCGGCATCGATCAACTCTCTAACCTGTTGGAACCACTGGGTGTTTCGGTATTGACGTTCGATCTTCCGGTGTACAAGGGCGAGCAGGCCTGCCTGCATCTGATGTCCATCATCAGCCTTCTGGCCGAAGACCTCGCCCTGATCTATGAGCCTCTCATGCCCGCCAGCTTCTACCAGCTCCTTAAAGAGCGCGGGGTTGAGCTCCTGGCCGCGCCGGAGGCCGAGTTTGAGGCCAGCAACGGGCTGAACCTCAATGTGCTTGCGCTGGCGCCGCGGCACGGGGTGATGATTTCCGGCTTTCCGGGCACCCGATCGCTGATGGAAGCGGCCGGATGCCGAATTGAGACTTTCGACGGCGCAGAGCTTTGCATAAAGTGTGAGGGAGGCCCCACCTGCCTGACGCGCCCTGTGCTCAGGGCATGAGGGGATGAAATTGAACTGAACGGGAGGCGTTTTCAGTGTCAAAGTGGCTTGTATCGACTGAATGGCTGGCCGAGCATCTCTCTGCCCCTGATGTGGTGGTGATGGATGCTTCATGGCATTTGCCGACGGAAGACCGGGATCCAAAGGCGGAATATCTGGATGAGCACATTCCAGGCGCCCTGTTCTTTAACATTGATGAGCTGTCGGATTCAGACAGCCCCCTGCCCCACATGCTGCCGGCGCCGGAAAAGTTTGCCTCCCGTATGCGGCGCATGGGTGTGGGCGACGGCAACCGGGTTGTGGTGTACGACACCCAGGGGCTCTTTTCCGCAGCCCGCGCCTGGTGGATGTTCCGGGTGTTCGGCCATGACGACGTGGCCATTCTGGATGGCGGCTTGAAGAAATGGAAAGCCGAAGGGCGCCCTCTGGACTTTGACGAGCCGCGCCCCCGCCAAGAGCGCCACTTCAGTGCCCGCCTGCAGACCACAATGGTGTGTGACCGGGAGGATATGGCGAAGATTTCCTCGTCGGGCAGCCGCCAGATCATCGATGCCAGGTCGGCCCCGCGGTTTGCCGGCGAAGAGCCTGAACCCCGCGCAGGGCTCAGATCAGGTCACATCCCGGGAAGCCGCAACGTGCACTATGCCAGACTGTTGAACCCGGACGGCACCTTGAAGGATGCCGGTGCGGTAGAGGCCGCGTTCACTGCGGCCGGGATAGACCTCAGCCAGCCGGTCGCCACCACTTGCGGCTCCGGCGTCACAGCGGCCATCCTGACTTTGGGACTGGAGCTGACCGGGCACCGCGACATCATTCTTTATGACGGCTCTTGGACGGATTGGGGCAGCGACGAGGCTCTGCCGATTGAGACCGGCGCCGCTAAATGAGCAGAATTGGCAAGCCGCCCGGCAACTCCCTCGACAAGGCCGCCAACAGCAACAAGAGCAAGGGCAAGAAGACCGCCTCTGCCCCTGTTCCGACCACGGTGACCTATCTTGAGATGTTCGCCGAGCCGCTCCTGAACGTGCCGCCGCCTGCCCAGAAGATCGCCCTGATGAAAGCGGAAATGCCGTCGGTGCACTACACCCGTTACCTCTATGGCACCGTCGGTGCGGACTATATGTGGGTCGACCAGATGCGCATGAGCGACGCCGACCTTGCCGCCACAACGCAAGACGAGAAGTACGAGACCTATGTGCTGATGTGCGATGGTTGCCCGGCGGGCTACTTTGAGCTGGACTGCCGGCAGCTGCCGGAAATCGAACTGGCCTATTTCGGCCTGGTGCCGGAATATGCCGGCCGGGGTTTGGGCAAGTATCTGCTCGCCCAGGCCATCAAGATCGCCTGGTCACACGAGCCTGAACGGGTTCACGTTGAGACCTGCACCTTGGATCATCCCGCTGCGCTGCCGCTCTATCAAAAGTGCGGATTTACGCCTTATGCGCAGAAGGACAAAGAGATGTTTCCGCTGGACTAGAGCGTTATGAGTTTAGGTGCGGTCAAGCCATTAGAACCAAGGTTCCCAACGATGTCGCCCTCGGCCTTGAGCCGAGGGCCCAGGGCCGCGAGAGGTCTGAGCATTCCGCCCTGGGTCCTCGGGTCAAGCCCTAGGACGACACCCTTGGGGAATTCCGCACAGGGTGATTCAACCTGATTTCATTGTGGTTGAGAGCAACATGCGAGCAGACGGTTACGTCTGGTCGGAGATAAGTTGCTCGCCCGTAACGATAATCTGGGGCATGTTGGCGAATATCATCGCGAGCCGGGAATTATATACAAACCACCGGCCCAGCGGTGATACTATAAATGTGGAATGACTGGGAGTTTCTCGGTCAAGAGACATCAATATTGCGAACAACTGCGCGCTCACCCAAAATAAGTTCGGAGGTGGCAACTATAGAACGGTCGCTGGTTATTCAGCAGTCCGGGGAACAATGCCCACTCAAGAGTATTTGGACATGCAGACAAGCACAAACACAGACCTCGCCCTGATTGAGACCTGGATCTCCAAGGGGAGTTTTAAGAGGGCTTTGAAGTCCCTTGAAAAACTCGCTCTGGAAAACCCCGGGAACGCCCGGGTGTGGAAAAATCTGGGCATCGTGAAACAACAGCTGAAAGAGCACGAACAAGCAGAGCAACACCTGGTCCATTCCCTTACGCTCGACGCAAGCGATGTGGACGCCCATTGCTCACTCGGCGGCGTTTATCTCTCGCTGGAGAAAATCGACAAGGCTGCCGCCGCATTCCAGCAAGGGTTCGAGCTTTCGGGACACTCGAGCGGTTTCGCCCTGCTGAACTATCTGGCCATCTGCGGCCGGGAAGGCGCTCTCGGCGAAGTTCTGTCGAACTACGAAGATGCGCTTCAGGCTGTTGAGGCGAGCTGCCAGGCGGATATTGAGGCCGGCCGCAACTTGCCATGGGCCTTTTTCGATCTTGCGCAGATCCATTTCCTGCGCGGCCAGATAGAGCCCTGCCGCGAGGCGATTGAGCAAGCCGTTCGCCTGGCGAATTCGTTTTGGCAGTTGAACTCGGCGACCTCCGGTTACCGGCTCATGACGGACTCACCCGACGAAGACGTGCGCCGGGGCGCTTTGGACGTTCTGGAGCTGATCGACTCCCTTCACAGCGACTACTTCGCCGACCCCGACAAGAAGCGCTGTTTTGTCATCATGCCTTTCGGCAAAAAGCTCGATGAAGCGGGCGTCGAGGTTGACTTCGATGAGGTCTACAAGACGTTCATCAAGCCGACCGTCGAAGCGGAGGGTCTCACCTGCGTCCGTTGCGACCAGGTAGACGAAGCGGGCAACATACACAAACGGATGTTCCAGTTGATCTGGCAGGCCGACGTGGCCATTGCCGATGTGAGCATGCTGAACCCCAACGTTTTCTACGAGCTGGGCATCCGTCATGCGCTGCGAAAGGCCGTCACCATCATCATTCGCAACAAGCACGCCCGCCTGCCCTTCAACATCGCCAACATGACCGCCATCGAATATGACCTGACGGAAGACAAGACGGACGACGCAGCACGTTCGCGGATCTGCAATGCCATTGCCACCGGCCTCAACGAAGGAAGATCCGACAGCCATGTGAACGAAACGCTGGACCTCAATATCTCCGATCGTCCGCGTGTCATCACGAGCAGCGACATATACAGCTACCCGGTTCTCAACACCAACAAGAGCCTCTGCCTTATCACGGGCGACCTTCGCAGCATTCGCGGCATCGATGTTTGGGTGAATTCGGAGAACACCAACATGCAGATGGCGCGTTTCTATGACTTCGCCATCTCCAGCATCATCCGTTTCGAGGGCGCCAAGAAAACCAGAATCGGACATGTGGCCGAAGACATCATCCAAAGCGAGCTGGATGAGATCATGGCCGGTGAGCGCGCGGTTCCTGAAGCCGAAGTCATCGCCACGGGGCCAGGCGAGCTCCAGCAGAAATATGGCGTGAAGGCCATCTTCCACGCCGCCTCGGTGCGGGGCTCGATCGGCGAAGGCTATGAACCCGTTCGCGGCATCCACCGCTGCATCAGCAACGCACTGGCACTGATGGATGATCCTGAGCAAAACGGTGCAAATACTGGACTCGCGAGCATCCTGATCCCCCTGCTGGGCATTGGCATCGTCCGCGGGGATTTCCGGCCGCTGCTGGAGCGCCAGGTGGAGGCGGCTCTTGAATATCTCACGAAGACCCCGGCATCGGGCGTCAAAGATGTCTATCTGTTGGCTTGGAGCGAACAGGAACTCGCCTTGTGCCAATCTGTGTTCCGGTCGTTTGACAGTCTCGGTGCTCCAGTGCGGGCCAACTAGGACAGTTTGGTCATGGTCACCAGCCATCCATCTGCGCCAACGCGAATGCTCGCCCTGATGCCAATGCTGCCAGGATACGAGGCCGTGCGGGCGACGGTGGCTGACACGGCGGCGAGTGCCAAACTCAAGCTGGTCTGGCTCGAAGACATCCTGGAGGATTGGGAGTGGCTGGAGTGGCTCTATCACGCCGTTCGCCAATGCGACCTCATCTTGGCAAACCCTTCAAAACACAACGCGTTCGTCATGTATGAGCTTGGTGTCGCGCGCGGGGTGGCGCGCCCCACGCTCATTATGCTTGATCATGAGGATAGCCAGGTGAGCGGTTCGCTCGACGGTTCGCCTTATTTGCCCTACTCAAATGCTCAGCTCGAAGAGTTCTCAAGCCGGCTCCGAACGGATCTCGTCACCATCATGCAGGCTGCAGAGAACCAACAAGAACCGGCGCCGGACCCCCGGAGCTTTTACGGCGATGCTGTTCGCGCCCTGAACCGCTTCAACGATGAAGTCAGCCCCTGCTTGGCGCCCGTTGAGGAGGACGCGTTCGCCGCGCGGTTGAACCACTCCATGGCCCACGGAACATTCATCCCTTCCCTTGCAGGAACATCTCTTGGCAAGGCGGGCCTCCTATCTGCGCTCGTGCGATCTTCAAGAATGATGGATACCATGGCCGCCATTCGCGCGTGGTCCTGTCTGCCGGACCCGGATTGAAGATAGTTCCATGGCATCTGAACTGACCACATTCGAGATCATGATCCACCGGCTGGCTGCAGACGCCGACGCAGCGTCGTTGCTTCAACGCCGATTGCAGCAGAACGGAATTCGCGCGGGCGTGACCGACCTGACGGCCACGACCACACATGGCGGGGCCAAATCGGCAAGGCGCTCCTTATGTTTCCTCGGCGAGGCATTCCGAGAACAGAACCTGACCGGCAACCCTCACGACAGCTTCGATTTTGTCTTTGCCGGTTCTGGTGCCGAACCAGGCTTGCAGAGCGACAAGACATGGTCTCCCGAAGGGTTTCGGAGGCTGGTGGCCCACCTTTCTCAAAGCAGCGAAGGCCCGATGCTCAGCGCCCAGGAATTACGGCGCGCGACGCGTGCCTCATACGATACCATCGCTGCCCAGTTTACCGATGTTTGGTTCGATGCCGTGCCCGGTGAGGCGCTGGAGACCTTCTTGAAGCACTTGCCCCGCCATGCCTCCATTCTTGACGCCGGTTGCGGTCCTGGCCATCACGCGGGATACTTCAAGAAGGCCGGCTTTGATCCGATCGGGCTCGACTTCTCCAGCGGCATGCTTGACATCGCAGCACAGAAGAACCCAAACATCTCCTTCATTCATGCTGACATCCTTTCGCCAGCCCTGCCCAAGGCCAGCTTTGATGGCGTGTGGTCTGGCGTCACGCTCAATCACATTCCCACCGAAGAGGCGTCTTGCGCCATCGCAAACCTTGTCGGAACCCTCAAATGGGGCGGCTATATCGGACTGAACTTCCAGATTGGCCGCCCCAGCGAGATTGTCAGCCGTGGCGGCGACCACCGGTTTTTCGAATACCCGGCGGACGAGAAGGGCATCTTGATCGCGCTCAAGGCGCTCGGTGTTCACATCGTTTCCACCCATTTCGGCACCACGACGAGAAACGTTCACAGCCTAAATCTGGAAATGCGCTTTGCGACTGTCGTCGGCCGGAACGGCCAACCCGCATAGCTGCCGCCGGCTCAGGCCATTGCAGACCGCGCATCATTGCAGACCGCGCAGCGCTGCGCGCTTTCACGCGCCCCGCTCTAGTGCAGGATCTGGCTCAAGAACAGCTTGGTGCGGTCGCTCTTGGGATTGGTGAAGAACTCTTCAGGCTCGTTCTGCTCGATGATCTGGCCTTCGTCCATGAAGATCACCCGGTTGGCCACCTGGCGCGCAAAGCCCATTTCGTGGGTCACGCAAATCATGGTCATGCCTTCCTGGGCAAGGTCCACCATCACGTCGAGCACTTCCTTGATCATCTCCGGGTCGAGCGCCGAGGTGGGCTCGTCGAACAGCATGATCTTGGGGTTCATGCAGAGCGAGCGGGCGATCGCGACGCGCTGCTGCTGGCCGCCGGACAGCTGGGCGGGGTACTTGTCGGACTGCTCGGGGATGTCGACGCGCTCGAGGTAGCGCATGGCCAGCGCGCGCGCCTCGGGCTTGCTCATCTTGCGCACCAGCCGGGGCGCCAGCATCAGGTTGTCGATCACCGTCAGGTGGGGAAACAGGTTGAACTGCTGGAACACCATGCCGACCTCGCGGCGCACGGCGTCGATGTCCTTGGTCGCGCTGGTCAGCTCGTGGCCGCCGACCACGACGCGTCCGGAATCGTGCTCCTCCAAACGGTTGATGCAGCGG